>Ga0081538_10003037_pt1 | contig 15986 bp, 19 predicted proteins | sample TabmetS5T2R1_FD_71022 | JGI IMG/M metagenome (GOLD analysis project Ga0081538, IMG submission 71022) | Tabebuia heterophylla rhizosphere microbial communities from the University of Puerto Rico - S5T2R1 | ecosystem: Host-associated > Plants > Roots > Rhizosphere ... | reverse complement strand
GTACCGAGGTCAGCAGTACAGACAGCTAACAACCCCTCGAGACATGAACCACTAAGCCGGTTACACCATCTGATTTTGCTTGGCTTTGAGAGCCTTCTTCTTGGCGGCGAGCAACTTGCGCTTGCGCTTCACGCTGGGCTTTTCGTAGTACTCACGCTTGCGGATTTCGGAGAGGACACCTGCCTTCTCACACTGCTTCTTGAACCGGCGTAGGGCATTCTCGAAAGGCTCATTCTCTCGCACCTTGACTCCAGGCATGCGCACCCCCTCTGCTAAGAATTTTCTAGAATGATAATTGATGACAAAATTTGACAGTGGTAACGCTTGAAAGAAGCTGTTATTAGCCTAATTTAGCATGAAAAGCCAATATCGTCAAGCACTTTGCCTGGGGGGGTATGCGAGGGTAGGACCGGGTTGGTTCGGAGGCCGGATTTTCCAAAACGACGCTGGAGTTCCTGAAGCACTTGTTGAGGAGAAATATCATGCCAACCCAAAGCGACGATGGCGTGGAACCACAAATCGGCCATCTCGTAGACAATCGCTTCGTGACGTCCATCTTTCGACGCCATTATCACTTCTGCTGTCTCCTCCATGACCTTCTTCAGCACGTGATCCTGGCCTCGCGCCATGAGTGAAGCCACGTAGGACTCCTGCGGGGCACGCCGCTTGCGTTCTTGAACCACCGCATAAATCTGGTGCAGAAGTCCTTCAGAGACGGGCAATGGCATTGGCTCAGGGGGTTCGGAGAAGCGTTGGAAGAAGCAGGAGAGCTCGCCGGTATGACAGGCCACACCCTCCTGCTCCACGATGACCAGAAGTGTGTCGGCATCGCAATCATAGCGGATTTCGCGCAGGTGCTGGATATGTCCCGACGTTTCGCCTTTCTGCCAGAGCTTCGCTCGTGAGCGGCTCCAGTAGTGGACAAGACCTGTGGCCAGCGTTTGTTCGAGCGCCTCACGATTCATGTACGCCAGCATCAGCACCTGCCCCGTAGCGATATCCTGCACGATGGCGGGAATCAGCCCTTGCTCGTTGAATTGGAGGACACTGAAGTCCACGGGCATGCGTCTTCCTTATCCCTAGAGGGGATAACGCATCGGCACCCCGCGCGCGGCCAGGTAGGCCTTAGCCTCGTGCACGGTGTGGGTGCGAAAATGAAAGATGGACGCGGCCAAGACGGCATCCGCCTGTCCCTGAGTCAAGCCGTCGTAGAGGTGTTCCAGGGTACCGACCCCGCCCGAAGCGATCACCGGGATGTTGACTGCTGATGACACGGCGCGGGTCAGTTCCAGGTCATAGCCCTCTTGCGTGCCATCGCGATCCATGCTGGTCAGGAGAATCTCGCCCGCCCCCAGGCGTTCCACCTCTTCGGCCCAGCGCACGGCGTCGAGGCCAGTTGGGGTGCGCCCACCGTGGGTATAAACTTCCCAACCCGGTCCCGAGACGGCGCTATCGATGGTGCCCTGGATACAACGCGCATCGATGGCCACGACGATGCACTGGCTGCCAAAACGCAGCGCCGCCCGCTCGACCAGGGCAGGATCTTTCACCGCAGCGGTATTGACTGAGACCTTATCGGCGCCGGCGTTGAGCAGGTTGCGCATATCCTCGATCGAGCTCACCCCGCCGCCGACGGTCAATGGCATGAAGACTTGCTCGGCCGTGCGGGCTACGACATCGAGGATGATCTTGCGCCGTTCGTAGGAGGCGGTGATGTCGAGAAAGACAAGTTCATCGGCGCCCTCGCGGTCGTAGACCTGGGCGACTTCGACCGGATCGCCCGCGTCACGAATGTCGACGAATTGCACCCCTTTGACGACCCGCCCCTCACGCACGTCTAGACAGGGAATGATGCGTTTCACCAGCATGGGCTATGCTCTTTGCGTTACGGCAAGCGCCTCATGAAACATCACCGAGCCATCGTACAACGCTTTGCCAACGATTACCCCATAGAGCCCTTCGGCGGCGAGCGGTACCAAGCTCTGAAGATGATCGAGAAGCCCAATGCCACCGGCGACGATGACGGGCAGGCTGACCGCATTCAACAGTTCCTTGAGTCGAGGGAAATCAGGGCCCTCAAGCGTGCCGTCGCGCTGAATGGCCGTGAAGATCATCACCGCCGGCTGCCAGGCGTCGATCTGGCGCGCAACGCTCAGATAATCCAACGCCGCGTTTTCCTGCCATCCCTTCAAGGCCACCTTGCCATCGCGCGCGTCCAGGCTTACCGCCATACGCCCAGGGAAGCGGCGGCAGATGTCAGCCGCGAGCATCGGTTGTTCGACCGCCAGCGTGCCGATAATCACGCGCGCGACGCCGAGTTCCAAATAGCGTTCGATGCGGTCAATGGTCCGAATCCCACCCCCCACCTGGACCGGCACGGGCACAGTGTGCACGATCTGTTCGATCACCGAGAGATTACGTGGTTCCCCTTCGACGGCGCCATCGAGGTCCACCACATGCAGCCAGGCCGCTCCCTGGGCCACCCAGCTCTGTGCCACGGCCACTGGATCGTCGGAGTAGACCGTCTCGGCATCCATCCGTCCCTGTCGCAGCCGTACACAGCGACCATTTTTCAGATCAACCGCAGGAATCACGAGCATAAGACCGCCACCAGATTTCGTCAAGGGGGAACAGATCTAGGTGCCAAGGGCCATACAGGTTAGGATTGTGCGATATCGCCAAAATTCTTCAGGAGTCGCAGGCCGTGCGTCTGACTCTTCTCGGGGTGGAACTGCACGCCAAACATGTTGTCGTGCCAGATACCAGAGGCGAAGTGTACGCCGTAATCGGTTGTTGTTGCCACAGTCGCATCACCCAGCGGTTCTACATAGAACGAGTGCGCAAAGTAAAAATGGGCATTCTCGGGGATGCCGTCGAAAATAGGCGCTTGTCGAGCGACGTGCACCTGATTCCAGCCCATATGGGGAACTTTGAGTACATGCCCCTGGGCGTCGGTAAGACCGTGTGGAAACCGCCGCACGCGTCCCGGCAGAATGTTCATGCCTTTGTGGCAGCCGAATTCTTCGCTTTCGGTCATCAGCAACTGCAAGCCGAGGCAGATGCCCAGGTAGGGGCGTCCAGAACGGATGAATTCAAGCACCGGTTCGAGCAGGTCATGCTCGCCAAGCTGTGCCATACAGTCCCGGAAGGCCCCCTGCCCAGGGAGGACGACGGCGTGCGCGCGCGCGATGTCCTTAGGGCTCCGGGTAATGTGTGCCATGTGTCCAACGCGCTCGAACCCCTTGTGCACACTGCACAGATTGCCGATGCCACAGTCCACGATGGCGATCATGGGCTACAACTCTCCCTTCGTCGAGAAGACGCCATGAATACGAGGATCCAGGGCACAGGCCTGGCCCATCGCCCGGCCGACGCCTTTGAAAATCGCCTCGGCGATGTGATGGCTATTGGTGCCGTAGTGCATGTTGATGTGCAAGGTGAGCCCGCTGCGCCGGATAAACCCCTGGAAAAACTCTTGCACGAGTTCCGACGGGAAGCTGGTGCCGATGCGCGGGCCCGGGAAGGTGACATGGTAGATCAGATACGGCCGGGCACAGATGTCGAGCGTGACCGACACCAGTGACTCATCCATCGGCATCACCACATGGCCAAAGCGTTGGATCCCTTCCTTCGTCCCTAGGACGCGGTCAAACGCCTCCCCCAGACAGATGCCCACGTCCTCGACCGTGTGGTGGTAATCGACCTCGAGATCGCCGCGGGCGTGAAGGTTGAGATCAAAAAATCCATGGCGCGTGAACGAGATGAGCATATGGTCGAAGAACGGAATGCCGGTGTGGACCTCGCTCACCCCACTCCCCTCAAGCGTCAGGGTGATCTGGATATCTGTTTCCTTCGTGGTGCGTGAAACCGACCCGGTGCGCGTGGTGCTCATCATCGTGGTTCCTCATGTACGGATCGACGGCTGCAAGATGGCGACGATCGTCTGCAAAGTGGTGGTCAGACGCTCATTTTCGGATGGCGTCCCGACCGTGATGCGTAAACAACCCTTCAAGGCTGGCGATCCTGGGAAATGGCGGACCAGGATGCCTTGCGCTCCGAGCGCTTCCCACACGCATGCCCCGCCAGCGGCGACGCGCGCCAGGAGAAAATTGGCTTGGCTGGGAAAGACCGTCATGCCCGGGATACGCCCCAGTCCCTCGCGCAGCCGTTCACGCTCATCGATGATCATGCGAAATTCGGGTGCAATCATCTCCCAATGTTGCAAGACCACTTCCGCGGCCACCTGGGAATAGGCATTCACATTGTACGGCAAACGGACCTTGTTCATCTCGTGCACTAATGCAGGGTTACCGACCAGAACGCCAACGCGCAAGCCAGCCATCCCGACCTTGGAAAGGGTGCGAAACACCAAGAGGTGAGGGTAGGCCTTGAGCAAGGGTAACACCGTCTGACGGCTGAACTCATAATACGCCTCATCGATGACGATCACACCCGACACAGCCTCGATCAGTTGGCGTACGGCAGCGCCATCGAAACAATTGGCAGTCGGATTGTTGGGAGTCGCCAGAAACGTCACGCGTGGCCGCTCGCGTGCGATGGCGGCCAGCATCTGGGGCATATCGAGCCCCCAATCCGCCGTCAGAGGGACTTCAATGGGACGTTGATCGAGCATGAGGGCCCCCAGGCGATACATCGAAAACGTCGGCGTCGGCATCAGCACTGCAGCACCGGGCACGCCACAGGCCATCAGGACCATTTGCACCAACTCATCCGAACCATTGCCCAGGAGCAGCATGTCAGGAACGACGTTGAGCATCTTCGCCAGTATGCGCCGCAGGGCCTCGGCCTCGGGATCGGGATAGCGATTGATGGACACTGCAGCTAGTGCCTGGAGCACGGCTTCCTGCACTGCCGGAGGCAGCGTGAACGGATGCTCATTGGCGTCGAGCTTCACCTGTCCTGGGCGTTTGTGCGGATTATAGGCCTGCAGCTGTGCCACCGCCGGCTTGATCAGATCGCGTCGGGTTGGGTTCATGTCATTCTCGCGGCTCAGGCTGGGCGCGGATCGTCATCGCGCGCGCATGCCCCTCATACCCTTCCAAGCGGGCCAGCGCGCTGGCTGGGGTGGTATGACATCGCAAACGCTCTGCCGTATATCGGATAACACTAGATTTCTTGACAAAATCATCGACGCTGAGGGGTGAGGAGAAGCGCGCCGTACCCCCGGTCGGTAACACATGGTTCGGTCCGGCATAATAGTCGCCGACCGCTGCCGGGGAGTAATGTCCGAGGAAAATCGCCCCGGCGCAGGTGACCTGCTCGAGCCAGCGCTCGGCCTCCTCGACCATGAGCTCGAGATGCTCGGGACCGATGGCATTGGCCAGCGTCATAGCCTCCTGCAGATCTCGCGTGTGGATCAACGCACTACACCCGCGCAAGGATTGCGCCGCTTCTTCGCGGCGCGGTAGGGTGGCGAGTTGATCCAGCACCGCCTGTTGAACCGCATCCACAAGCCCGGACGAGGGTGTGAGGCAGACGACGCTCTCGGATCCGGTATGCTCGGCCTCGGAGAGAAGGTCGGCGGCGAGAAACTGTGGGTTGGCGGAGTCATCGGCGACGATGACCAATTCCGTGGGACCGGCCAACAGATCGATCCCCACCTCGCCGAACACCAAGCGCTTGGCTGTGGCCACGTATTGATTGCCGGGGCCGACGATCTTATCCACCTTGGGGATGGTGGCGGTGCCATAGGCCATGGCGGCTATCGCCTGCGCGCCCCCCACCTTGTAAATCGCCTGCGCCCCGACCAAGTCCGCCGCCACCACGATGAGCGGGTTGATAGATCCCCCTTGCGCCGGTGTACAAACGATGAGCTCCGGTACGCCAACTACCTGGGCGGGGATGCCGCACATCAGCACCGTCGAAGGATACACTGCCTTGCCTCCGGGCACGTACATGCCTATCCGTCGTAACGGGGTGATGCGCAAACCCAAACGACTGCCATCGTCGAGGTCCAGCATCCAGGAGTCACGCTGCTGGTGGCGGTGGAAGCGCCGAATGTTTTCAGCGGCGCCACGCAATGCCGCAAGCGTCTCGGTAGAGCAGTGCTTGTAGGCCGTCTCGATTTCAGCTGGCGAGACGCGTATGGTATCGGTGGTGAGGGCGAGGCCATCGTATTGGGCCGTAAAATCCAAAACCGCACGATCGCCGTCGTGGCGCACGCGTGTGAGAATGGCGCGTACCTGGGATTCGACTGATGATTCAGCCTCATGACCGCGGCTCAACAGGCGCTGGAACTGCGGGGAAAAATCAGCATCGGTGGTCGTCAGGACACGTAGCATCGCCATCCATCCGTTCCTGCCCCGTACATGGGAGGGGGAAGAGGAGGTCTCAGCGCTGACGCGAGGCGTTCATGGTAGACTCTCTCATATCACCTGCTTCAAGCGGCCGATGAGGTCGGTGACCTGCTCGTACTTCGTTTTCTGGCTAGCACGATTGACGATGAGACGGGCAGTCACCCGCATGACTTCGCCGACCTCGACGAGGCCATTCTCTGCCAACGTCCGCCCTGTCTCGACCAAATCCACGATACGTTCGCACAGCCCGACGAGGGGGGCGAGTTCGATCGATCCCGACAGCCGGATGATCTCCACTGGCACCCCTTTGCCATTGTAGTAGCGTTCGGTGATACGTGGAAATTTGGTGGCGACACGGATGTAGGACCAATCCGTCAGCGAACGCTCTTTTGGCATGCTGCCCGGCTGGGCCACTACCAGACGACAGCGGCCAAATTTTAAGTCCAGGGGTTCGTAGACGTCGCGATCCCCTTCGTCGATCACATCTTTGCCAACGATCCCCACATCCGCAGCACCGTACTCGACATAGGTGGGAATGTCAACAGGTCGCAAGATCAAAAACCGTGTCTGCCGCTCGGCATCCTCAAAGACGAGGCGCCGGCCCTCGCCTAGGCCCTCCGCACTGCAGCGTATTTTCTCGAGCAGCGTTACAGACGCCCGAAACAGTCGTCCTTTGGGGAGCGCAATCGTCAATCCCGCTTTCACGGCAGTCTCCGAATCTTCGCGCCGAGCGCGGCGAGCTTGGTTTCGATCTGTTCATAGCCACGATCCAGATGATACACGCGCGACACCGTGGTGATGCCTTGCGCGGCAAGTCCGGCCAGAACCAAGCCGGCGCTGGCGCGCAGGTCGGTCGCCATCACTGGGGCGCCATGCAGGTGGGGTACACCCATGACGATGGCATCGGCCCCCTCCAGGTGAATGTCGGCGCCCATGCGGCTGAGCTCTGCGGCGTGCATATAGCGATTCTCAAACACCGTTTCAGAGATGACCGAGCGCCCGTTGGCTCGGGTCAGCAAGGCCATCATCTGCGCTTGCATGTCGGTGGGAAAACCCGGATAGGGTGCAGTGACAAGATTTATTGGGGAGGCGCGCTCGCTGCCGATGACGCGGACCGAGTCATCCCTCACCTCCACAGCGGCGCCGGTGGCGCGCAAATGCTTGAGCAGCACCCCGAGGTGCGCTGGGCGACAGTTGTCGATGGTGACATCGCCGCCGGTCATCGCACCAGCGACGAGGAACGTTCCCGCTTCAATCCGATCGGGGATGATGTCATGCGCCGCCGGCTCCAACCGAGGCACCCCTTCGATCACCATATGTGGGCTGCCCGCGCCCGTCACGCGTGCCCCCATCCGCATCAAGGCTTCGGCGAGATCCACCACTTCCGGCTCGCAGGCGGCGTTGTCGATGATAGTCATGCCTTTGGCCAGCACCGCCGCCATCATGATATTCTCGGTGCCCGTCACCGTCGGAAAGGGAAAAGCAATGGTGGCGCCATGGAGTTGATCCGCGTAGGCATGCACATACCCCTGCGTCAATTCCAGACGGGCGCCGAGGGCCTGCAGGCCTTTCAGATGAAGGTTGACTGGTCTGGGGCCAATGGCGCATCCCCCGGGCAGCGACACGCGCGCCCGACCATAGCGCGCCAGCAACGGCCCTAACACCAGAAAGGAGCCGCGCATGGTTTTGACGAGGTCGTAAGGGGCTTCAAAGCGGTCGATGGAGGTCGTGTCGATAATGAGCTCAGACCCATCGAGGCAGATTTTGGCGCCAAGGGCCTGTAACACCTGACCAAAGGTTACGACGTCGCGCACGCGTGGCACATTATGCAGGCGCGTCTCCCCCGTCGTCAGCAGCAGACTAGCCATGATCGGCAGGGCGGCATTCTTCGCCCCGCTCACGCGGACGTGCCCGTCAAGCTGGACTCCACCTTCGATTTCGATGTAATCCATGCCGAGCCGCTCCCCCTTGCCTGCGCTGCGCCACCACCACACGTTCAATGCCGCCGTAGTCCTTGACGATCTCGAGCAATTCCCACTGCTGCGACTGCATGGCCAGGCGCGACACATCGCCCGCCTGGCCATGCCCTACTTCGACGATGGCGATGCCATCATCCGACAGAAACGGCATCCCTTCAGCAAATAAGCGGCGATAAAACAACATCCCATCGCTGCCGCCATGGAGAGCCTCACGCGGCTCATAGCAGCGGACTGTGGTCGGTAACGCAAGCCACTCATCGGCAGCGATGTAAGGCGGATTGGAGAGGAGCAGATCGAAGCGCGAGCGGCCGGAGTGTAGCGGGCTCAGGAGATCACCGCAGACGAAGTGGACACGCTCGGCAGCCTGGCAGGACTGGGCGTTGAGCTGGGCTACCGCCAGAGCCTCAGGGGAAATATCGATGGCCGTAACTTCGACTTCGGCCAGGCTCGCCGCCACGGCGATGGCGATATTCCCACTACCCGTGCCGACATCGAGGATCCGACAGCGGGAGCGCCTTTGGAGAAATGGCGGAGCATAGCGCAGTGCCGCCTCAACCACCCATTCCGTATCGGGGCGCGGAATCAGTACACCAGGCCGGACGGCAAAGGGCAGCGACCAGAACTCGCGCTCGCCGGTCAGATAGGCGACCGGCTCGTGTGCGCCACGGCGCTTTACAAGGTCGTGGAAACGGGCATGCTCAGCAGCCGTCAGCTGATAGTCACGCGCCCGGTACAGCGCCGTCCGCTCCCGCCTTACGCAATGCGCCAGCAAGACCTCGGCGTCCAACCGGGCGCCCTCGATGCCACAGGCTTGTAGATAGGTTATCCCCCACCGTAACGCCTCAGCGGATGTGACGGTCATGTCCGCACTTCGCTGTTCTCGAATTCCTTCAAGCGCTCGGCCTGGTCCGCCTGTTGGAGGGCATCGAGCACTTCGTCAAGCTCCCCCTCCAGAACCGACCCGAGCTTATAGAGCGTCAGGTTAATCCGATGGTCGGTGACGCGACCCTGGGGGAAATTGTAGGTCCGAATCCGTTCGCTGCGGTCGCCCGTGCCGATCTGAGACCGCCGTTCGCGAGAGATCTTCTCCTGTTGTTCGTGTTTGGCGCTATCCAATAAGCGGGCACGCAGGACGCGCAGGGCCTTGGCGCGATTCTTGTGTTGCGATTTCTCGTCTTGGCAACTGACCACAATCCCTGTGGGCAGGTGGGTGACCCGTACGGCGGAATCGGTGGTATTGACGCTTTGCCCGCCAGGGCCAGAGGAGCGGAAGACATCGATGCGCAGCTCTTCTGGATTAATCTCGACTTCAACCTCTTCGGCTTCCGGCAGGATCGCTACCGTCACCGCGGAGGTATGGATACGGCCTTGCGACTCGGTCACCGGCACGCGTTGGACGCGATGCGTGCCGCTCTCGTATTTGAGCTTGCTGTACACGCCGCGGCCTTCGACCGAGGCGATGATTTCCTTGAACCCCCCGATGCCCGTCGAGTGGCTTTCAAGGAATTCCACACGCCACCCCTGACGCTCCGCGTACTTGCTGTACATGCGGAACAGATCGGCCGCGAACAGGGCCGCCTCCTCCCCCCCCGTTCCGGCGCGGATCTCCATGATGACGTTTTTTTGATCGTCGGCGTCGGCAGGTAGCAGGAGGGTCTTCAAATCATAGGTCAGTTTGCCCTCCTGCTCGGCTAATTGCGTCAGTTCCTCGTGGCCGAGCTGGCTCATCTCCGCATCATTGCCGGCTTCTTCCAACAGGCGCTGCACGCCATCTTTTTCCTGCATGACGCGCTTGAATTGCTGGTACACGTCGACGATCTTGGCAAGCTCCGCCCGCTCACGCGCATACCGCTGGTATTCAGCCGCCTTTGTAAAGCTTTCCGGACGGCTCATGAGCTCATTCAACTCGGTAAAGCGTCGCTCCAGGGCGTCTAGTTTGTCCCACATGGCAAGCCCTCTGCGTTGCCGCCGACATTAGTTCTGGGAGGTTTGCTCCAAGCCATACTTCTTCTGGAACTTCTCCACTCGTCCGGCGGTATCGACGAGTTTCTGCTTACCAGTGTAGAAGGGGTGGCACTTGGAACAAATCTCCACGCGAATCTGCGGCCGCGTCGAGCGCGTGTGGAGTACCTCGCCGCAGGCGCAAATAATCGTACAATCGACATACTGGGGATGGATCTCCGCTTTCACGGTGCCCTCCTTTCAAGACGATCATCATGAGTTATGAGGACTGAATGCTGTGTCTTCCATACTCAGTCCTCATCGCTCTGTCCTCGTGACTCTCTTCATGTATTCATTGAATCCAAAAAATCAGCATTCGTTTTCGTTTGGCGGATTTTCTCGAGCAGGAACTCCATCGCATCCACCGTGCCCATCGGCTGTAACACTTTGCGCAGCAGCCAGACGCGGTTCAGTTCCTTCTCCGACAGCAAAAGCTCTTCTTTACGCGTGCCCGAGCGCGTGATATCGATCGCCGGGAAGACGCGTTTATCAGCGAGCTTGCGGTCGAGATGGATCTCCATGTTACCGGTACCCTTGAACTCCTCGAAGATGACGTCGTCCATACGACTGCCGGTGTCGATGAGGGCGGTGGCGATGATCGTCAGACTACCCCCCTCCTCAATATTGCGGGCGGCGCCGAAGAAACGCTTCGGCCGCTGCAGGGCGTTCGAATCGATACCACCAGAGAGGACTTTGCCGCTGGCCGGTTGAATGGTGTTGTAGGCTCGCGCCAGGCGGGTAATGCTGTCCAGCAGGATGACCACATCGCGTTTGTGTTCGACCAGGCGCTTGGCCTTTTCAATGACCATTTCTGCCACTTGCACGTGGCGTTGGGCCGGCTCATCGAAGGTCGAGCTCACCACCTCGCCCTTGACCGAACGTTGCATGTCGGTCACCTCCTCCGGCCGCTCGTCGATGAGGAGCACGATGAGGATGATCTCCGGATGATTGGCGGTGATGCTGTTGGCGATGGACTGCAACAGCATCGTTTTACCGGTGCGCGGCGGCGAGACGATCAAGCCGCGTTGTCCCATACCGATCGGCGTCAGCAGGTCCATGATGCGTGTCGATAGATCGCCATCCGGCCGCTCGAGCCCCACGCGCTGGTCAGGATACAGCGGTGTCAGGTTGTCGAAGAGGATTTTGTCTTTGGCGAGCTCTGGATTCTCAAAATTGATCGCCTCCACCTTGAGCAAGGCGAAATAGCGCTCTCCTTCCTTAGGAGGGCGGATCTGACCGGAGATCGTGTCGCCGGTGCGCATGTCGAAGCGCCGGATCTGGGAAGGGGAGACATAAATGTCGTCCGGCCCCGGCAGATAGTTGGAGCTTGGGGCCCGCAGGAATCCGAAGCCGTCGGGGAGGATTTCCAGCACGCCTTCCCCAAAGACCAGGCCGTTTTTCTCGGTCTGTGCTTCCAGGATCTTGAAAATCAACTCCTGTTTGCGGAGTCCACTGGTCCCTGTGACGTTGAGCTCTTTGGCGACCGTGTTTAGGTCGGCAACGGTTTTCTCTTTTAGCTCGGCTAAATTCATTCTTCTTACCTCACCACACGAATGTCCATGATAAATAAGAGCGACCTACCACTGTTGTAACACCTACCTGACATACGAAGCTCTTCCATCCGGCACATGGGCACCACGCTGCCACTCTCATACCTGGCAGACTGTGCCTATTAGCGGGTTAAGGGTAAATCATGTCGAAGGCACTGTGGCACGCGTAATGATTACCAGTATGCCTCGAAGCGCCCGGCATTGCGGTCCGTGCACCCATGGTTTGGTCTATACCACTGTAGTTGTGTGTCCATCGCTGAATGGCCAAAAACCGTTGCGGGGTGCATACTGGCCAGCATTGTGAGTAGGAGTGCATGCAGAGGTGTCGGTACACACCAACCCTCGGGCTTGTTCTCGCGTGAGACGTCATCGGTCGAATGGGATTACCTAACAGGTAGAGCATCCACACGGCAGTCGCGCGGCACAGAGGAGCGGAGCGCTCGGTTTGTCATCTGCCGAAGTCACGATTCTGATGCGGTTAAACGCGGATACTAGGGAGATTGTTACCCTCTCGCTAGGAGGAGAACCGCACACGCATCAACCCCGATGCGTTGAGATTCTCATAGGAGTGATCACGTCTGGGAACATTCAAGATAAGACGATACGGGGAATCCTCGTAGACGCTCAATTCAGTTGTTGACACTCTAGCATGGAGCCAAATTCCGTGTCAATAGGATTTTCGCTCTATAGCCACCTGCAGTCCCTGTCACAATGGGCGATGAACAGAGTGCAACAGATGTTCTGGACTCTTGGCCTCGGTGTCAGTACAATCGGGAGTAATACGTTGAACTGCTGAGGCTCCGAGCCTATCGCCCCCAAGACTTGGGAGCTGGGGCGGCGAAGGGGCAGCTTGGCACTGCATATGGAGGCATCACGATGGCTCTACATTTTCCGCCAGAATGGCTCGACGAGAATCTCCCCGATGACTTCGATCCCAGCGATTTATCCCCCTATCGCGCCCTCGACAGGCATGCCGACTATGTGGCAGAGCAATTGGAGAAACCGCCCCTGATCATGATCGATCTGGAGGGTGATTCTGTCGAGAAGATCCGCCAAGAGTTGCAGACACCTGGGAGCTCGCAGCCGGGTTGTGGCTGTGGCACCAGTGACTGAGCTCGGCCGCATGAAGCCCTGACGCCCAGCCGCGCCGTTGGGGCGTGCACGAACCGCTTCCTGCCAGGTGGGCCAGACCAGAGAGGGTTGCAGGCACGGATGGTGCGTTCTCGACGATTCTTGCATCGCCCACCGTGGAACGGCTGGCGACCGGTTTTGGCTTTACCGAGGGGCCGCTGTGGCATCCTGATGGATTTTTGTATTTCGTCGATTTTCGCCGCAGCCACCTCCTATGTTGGCAGTCGGGGAAGGGAGTCGAGGTGGTGCGTGAGAATACCGACGAAGGTAATAATCTAACCTTCGACCGACTAAGGATGTCTAGTCATGTTCGAAGGCGGCAACCGCTGGATGATGTGGACGGAAGCCGACGGGAGTGTTATGACGCTAGCAGAGCGCTACCAAGGCAAACTGCTGAATCGGCCCAACGATCCTGCTCATGGCCCAGATCCCCTCTGCTCGGCGGCTTGTACTGCTGACGGCTCGCCCCGAGCTTCGTCTGCCATGGTACCACCGTGCTTACCGGACCCAGCTTACGCTCTCCCACTCGAGTCGTCTGCACGTTGAGGTCATGATCACTCAGCTGACGGCAGGCACAACACTCCCGGCTGAGGCGGTCGAACAGATTGTCGCGAAGAGCGACGGAATGCCATTGTGTGTGGAAGAGATGACCAAAGCGACCTTAGACTCAGGGGTGCTCAGGAAAGCCGATGGACACTATGAGCTGGACGTACACGCTCAAGCACACTCTTATCCAGGAGGCCGCCTATCAGTCGCCGTTCAAGCGTAGCCGGCAACAGTACCACCACAGCATTGCCCAAGAGTTAGAGGCACGGTTTCCCGAGACCGTCGAGACACAACCAGAGCTGCTGGCACATCACTACACCGAGGCCGGCCTCGGCAGCTGGGAGCGACCTTATTCCGGCTTGGAGAAGTGACCATGGCCCGAGGGCACGTGGAGCAGAGCATTGCGCTGTACGCCCCTCAGCAGCACCGTTCTTTGGCCTTCCTCTAGGGGAGGAGCCAGGGGTCGTGTGTCGATCATATGCGGCCAGCACCCTATGGTTTCTTGGCTATCCGGACCAGGCCTTCCAGCGAAACCGTGAGGCGCTCGCCTCGGCCCGGGAGCTGGCTCATCCCTTCAGCCTGGCATAACCTCCGACCTGTGCTGCCGCGCTCCATCAGTGCCGCCGAGAAGGACACGCGACCCAAGCGCAGGCGACCATAACCATCGCAGTTGAGCAGGGACTGCCCTATTGGGTGGCCTGGGGGACGGTCCTACAGGGCTGCGCGCTGGCCGCGCAGGGATAGGCCACGGCAGGGCTGGTGGCGGATGCGCCAGGGCTTGGCCGCCTACCGTGAGACGGGCTCTTGAAGCGCAGGCCGAGACATATTTTCTCCAGGCTCTGGACGTGGCCCGCCGCCAACAGGTGAAGTCGTTAAAGTTGCGCACGGCGATAAACTTGAGCCGGCTATGGCAGGGCCAGGGGAAGTGGAAGGAGGAAACCACCAATTGCTGGCGGAGGTCTATAACTGGTTCACTGAGGGCTTTGACACCACCGATCTCCAAGAAACCAGGATGTCATTATGTAAGAGTTAGCACAACAATTGTGGACCGCGACCGTGTGTCCTCCCTTTGCTCAGCGGGCGTTACCCCGCGTGCTCGCTCGTATGGGGGCATCCAACTTCCGAGGGGACATCGGGCTTCCTAGAGCGGTTTTCATACTAACGTAAGGCATAGCCAGAACAGCTAAACCATCCATGGGCATCTGTTGCTGTGACCGTGAGCAGGGCTTCGGCGATGGCGGCATCCAAGGCTTCCCGCGTGCGTGCTTTCGCCTTCCGCAAGGAGGTCTTGAGCTTCGCCCAGCAGCGCTCAAGGGGCGACAGATCCGGCGAATAGGGCGGCAGATACAGGAGCTGCGCGCCGGCCTGTTCGATCGCCTCGCGGAGGCCCACGGCTTTGTGCGCCCGCAGGGTGTCCATCATCACGATGTCACCCGGATGCAGCGTGGGGCGGAGGACTTGATCCACGTAGGCGCGGAAGACCTCGGCATCGGTCGCGCCCTCGATCGTCATCACTGCCTCGACACCTTGGCTCCCGAGCGCCGCCAGCATGGTCACATGCGCCCCGTAGTTCTGGGGCACCGCCCCGATCCCCCGCTCGCCCTTGGGGGCGCGGCCATACAGGCGGGTCAACGCGAGGTTGACACCGGATTCATCGATGCACTTCAAGCGGTGGGGATCGAGCGCGGCGCCCTCTTCCTGGTCGCTGGCCCGTACCTGGTGGACGCGCTCGGTGTCTTGCTCGCTCGCGTGGAGCGACTGTTTTGACGCGGCAACCCCAGGCGCTGCAGGAGGCGGCACATCGTCGGCACGCTGACCCGCACGCCTATCGCTGCCGCCACATCGGCGCACAGTTCCGCCAGGGTCGCATCTGGGTGGTCACCCACCAAGCGCTCGAGGATGGCCTGGCCAGCCGGATCCAGAAGGGGCTTCTGACCGCCGGCATGGGGCTTCGGGGCAATATCGCCGGTGGCCCGGGGCTGGCGCAGCACGTTCTCGACAAAGGCGCGACTCACCCCACATATAGGGGCAATAGGGCGCTGCGAGCCGAGGGGCTGCTCACAGGCCCGCAGGATCTTCTGACGTCAATCGATGGAATAGGCAGCCATAGACTCCATGCGAGAGGCGATTCATCTTACGATCAAGTGAAAACCGCTCTAGGCCCGAATGGAACCCCTACCGTTCACTTTCGGCCAAGTTGACATCCCAGAGTCCCCCATGCCCCTCCAGTGGTTAACGCCAGATAATCTGTAAAAAGAACCGCCACTTAACTTGTAAAGTGACAGGCTGGTAGACGGGAGGAAATTGGTATTGCTAATACCAGAAATAGGTATTACATTTCTTCCTAGCACAGGGGGAATGCGATGAGGTGGGTGGTCTTTTCGTATTCGCTGCCATCGAAAACGCAGTCAAGTCCCAGGGTCGCCCTCTGGCGGCGGCTGCGCCGCCTGGGAGCGATTTCG
>Ga0081538_10003036_pt1 | contig 15988 bp, 14 predicted proteins | sample TabmetS5T2R1_FD_71022 | JGI IMG/M metagenome (GOLD analysis project Ga0081538, IMG submission 71022) | Tabebuia heterophylla rhizosphere microbial communities from the University of Puerto Rico - S5T2R1 | ecosystem: Host-associated > Plants > Roots > Rhizosphere ... | reverse complement strand
CCCGAGCGTGGCCTCGCCGCCGCGCTGCGCCGGCTGCGCCGCCTTCGTCGACCCGCTGCCCGAGGCGGCCATCCTGATGCGGGCCCTGGCCCGCGACGCCGACCGGCTGCCCCCGGTCGGCCTCCCCGGCGGCAAGGGGGTGTCGCTGGCCACCACCGCGGTGACCGTCCTCAACGGCAGCGGCGCCCAGGGCGCGGCCGCCCGGGCCGCCACCGACCTGCGCCGCCTCGGCGTCCGGGTGGTGGCCACCGGCAACGCCCCCAGGCCCACCGGTCGCGCCTCGACCCTGGCCTACCCGCCGTCCCTGGCCCAGCAGGCCCGCCTCCTCGGCTCGGTCCTCGGCCCCCGGGTCAAGCTGGTCAAGACCCCGATCGGCGCCACCCTGGTCCTCACCGTCGGGTCCGGGTTCCGGCTCGATCAGCCCCGGCTGAACGGGTAGACGGGGTCGCCTTTCCCCTTGATGCGGGCGCTGTCGATCAGGCACGGATGGAACACGTAGTCGTCCATGTCCATCGGGATGTCGAACTGGTCCATGTCGGCCTGGGAGTAGAAGTGGGCCTCGCCGTCCTTCTCGACGTAGCCGAGCAGGCCGCTCTGCCACAGCACCGACGGGAAGTTGCTGGCGCCGTCGAAGGCCTCCTCGGCCTGCAGCTGCAGCAGCTCCAGCTCCTGCCGGGTGAAGCGGTCGACGCCGACCTGCCGGATGATCTCGCGGACCTGCTGGTCGATCCCGTCCAGGTACTCCGCGGTGCTGGTGTAGACCTCGGAATAGCCCTGGCGGGCGGCGTCCCTGGGCATGGTGTCGGCGGCGATCTGGTTGCTGGCCTGGGCCAGCTGGGAGTCCCCGAACCGCTTGGACGAGCGGGCCACCACCCGCCGCAGGTCGGCCTGGGAGAGCTCGGAGCGGCCCGACGCCTTCTGGCGGGCGATCTCGGCGCACAGCGCGTTGCCGAGCGAGACGACGTCGCGGGGGATCAGCCGGGTGTGCCGCAGCAGGTAGTCGGTGACCTTCTCGTGGACGCCGCGGGCCTCGTTGCTCACCACCGGGGTGCCGAGCCAGGCCTCGACCGGGCCGGCGTGGTCGCCCCCGCCCATGACGTAGCTCGGGTCGAGCCGCCGGAGCTTCTCCAGCAGCAGGTACTCGATCGCCTCCCGGCTCCAGCCGAGCACCCGGATGTGCGGCTCGTCGTGGTACCGGGGGGCGTGCTCGGACCGGTACACCGACGACATGACGATGTCGCGGATCGAGATCACGATGTGCAGGCGCCCGCCCAGCCTCGGGTCCCTGAGGAACCGCATGACCTGGTAGAAGAGGCCCTTCTGGCAGCGCAGCCAGTACATCGGGGCGTGGCTGAACTCCTCGTCCACCGCGTCCAGGTAGAAGAACACCGGCGGACAGGTCCGCAGGACCTCGGCCAGCACGTCCTCCAGGTCGTCCCAGGCGCTGTGGTCCAGGTAGGCGGTGAGCTGGCGGGCGCTGTTCTGGCCGTTGATGATCGCCCGCAGCTCGGCGTAGATCGACCGTGGCCGGCGGAACTCGCCCAGCAGCGGCCCGTAGTCGCGCCGGATCGACTCGGCCTGGTCGGTGGAGACGTGCTGGCGGAGGTCGGGGTGGGTGAGCAGGTGGGTGGCCAGGGAGCTGAGCACGGCCCGGCTCCACACCTGCATCCACTTCTCGGTCAGGAACCGCTCCGGGAACCACTGGCAGGCCTTGACGATGGCCTCGGTCGAGGGGAGGTTCTGCTGGGGGTGGTCGGCGTAGACCGACTCCTGGCGGGCCTGGAAGCTGCGCAGGCGGCGCAGGTACACGGTCTTGCCGGCCCCGAGCCGGCCGACGATCACCCGGCCGGTGGCGTCGTCGGCCGGCGTGGCCAGGGCGCCGAAGGCGGGGTTGCCGCGGAAGTCGACGAAGTCCTCGAGCACGTTCTCGATCGACGCCCGGGAGCCGTCCGGGTTGCCGAACGGGCCCACCGGGTCGAGGGCCACCGGCCCCACCGGGTCGGGGCTCACAGCACCGTGCCGGGGGTCAGGAACAGGCGCTGGCCGAGCCGCCAGGCCTCGCGGAGCTTGACGGCGCCGTCACCCTCCAGTCGGGCGCCGGCGGCCTGCTCGGTGGTCGCGCTGAACAGCTCCTCGATGGCGAAGGCGTCGCCGGAGCGGAGGCTCTGGAGGCCGCCCTCGGTGATGGCCCACTCGTCGTTGGGGACTTCGATGATCGGCCGCAGGCGGGGCATGGCGCCGTTGGCCGAGGGCGGCCGGGTGCGGGTCTCGATGGCCAGCCGGAGCAGGCTGATCAGCTGCTCCAGGGCGCCCGAGGGGTCGAACTGCTCGTCGCCCGGGTAGCGGTTGAGGGCCTGCAGCTCGGCGGCCATGGAGGCCGCCCAGTCGCCGGCGCTCAGGCCGGCCGGCCACGGGACCGGCAGCTGGCCGCGGACCGCGACCCGGGGCGCGGCGGCGTCCCGGGGCCGGGTCCCGTCCTCCTCCTCGAGCCCGACCTTCAGGACCGGCGGGCCGCCGTTGGCCGGCTCGGCCGGCACCGGGAACCGCAGCCGGAAGTCGGTGCCGGGAAGCCGGACGCGCACACCCCGCTGCGAGATGCCGCCCAGCTGCCGGGCCCGGTCGAGCAGCCGGGTGACGTTCTCGAAGGTCGGCTCCTCCCGGAACCGCCGGAAGGCGTCCTCGTCGGTCTGGCGGCGCTGGCGCAGCTGCTCCAGGGTGACCTCGCGCAGGTCGTCGAGGGTGGCCGCGGTCTGGGCGCGGATCGCCTCGACCTCCTGCGAGAGCTGCTGGACCGACGACCGGGTCTCGCGGCCCTCCTGGCGGACCTCGGTGATCCCCCGCTCCAGCCGCTTCTGGGCCCAGAACAGGGGACCGAACAGGGCGAAGGCCGAGCCGACCTGGAGCCACACCGCGGAGGCGTAGTCGCCCCGCCAGAACGCCCCGATGACCATCATGAGCACGCCGGCCACGACCAGCGCGGCGGGGAGGACCCAGCGACGCCGCCTCCTGGGGGTATCCGTCATCGCGTTTTCTTCGTCCCGGCTGGCACGACTCCAGGCCCACGATCGTTACATCCACGCCAGCGGCCGTAAAGGTGATGGTTGGTGCCATCGGTCACGCCGGGCCGGTGACGTCGGGCACACGGTAGGCTGGCGCCCGTCCGCCGACCGAACAGGAGCTTGCCGCCATGCGCTTCCTCGTGACCGGCGGGGCCGGCTTCATCGGCTCCAACTACGTCCGCCACCTGCTCGCCACCGACCCGGAGGCGCAGGTGACCAACCTCGACAAGCTCACCTACGCCGGCAACCGGGCCAGCGTGGCCGACCTGGACGGCGACCCCCGCTACCGGTTCGTCCAGGGCGACATCTGCGACCTCGACCGGGTCGCCGAGGTGGTCGCGGGCCACGACGTGGTGGTCAACTTCGCCGCCGAGACCCACGTGGACCGCTCGATCGTGGAGCCGCTGGAGGCGGTGCGGACCAACACCGTCGGCGTGGCCAGCCTGGCCGAGGCGGCCCGCCGGGCCGGGGTCGGGCGCTTCCTCCAGGTCGGCACCGACGAGGAGTACGGCACCATCAGCGACGGGTCGTTCGCCGAGGACGACCGGCTGGAGCCGTCCTCGCCGTACTCGGCCGGCAAGGCCGGCGGGTCGCTGGTCGCCCTGGCCTATGCCGCCACCCACAAGCTGGACGTGGTCGTGACCCGCTGCACCAACAACTACGGGCCCTACCAGTTCCCCGAGAAGGTCATCCCGCTGTTCGTGACCAACCTGATGGACGGCCACAAGGTGCCGCTGTACGGCAGCGGCGGCAACATCCGCGACTGGCTGTTCGTGACCGACCACTGCAGCGCCATCGACCTGGTGCTGCGGCGCGGCCAGACCGGCGCCGTCTACAACATCGGCGCCGGCAACGAGGTCACCAACCTGGAGCTGACCCGGCGGATCCTGGCCGCGTTCGGGGCCGGCGAGGACATGATCGAGTTCGTCCCCGACCGGCCGGGCCACGACTGGCGCTACTCGCTGGACACGACCAGGGTGCGCGAGCTGGGCTGGGCGCCGGCCCACGACTTCGACCAGGGGCTGGCCGAGACGATCGCCTGGTACCGGGCGAACGAGGACTGGTGGCGGCCGATGAAGCCGGCCGGGGCCACCCGGACGCTGGACACCGGCCGCCCCCGCTCGTCATGAGGGTCCTGGTCACCGGGGCCGGGGGGCAGGTGGGGCGGGCCCTCCAGGGCGCGTTCGCCGACGCCAAGGAGCTGGTCGCCCTCGACCGGGCCGCGCTCGACATCACCAGCTGGCCGGCGGTGGCCGACACCGTGGCCGAGGTCGCCCCCGACCTGGTGGTGAACGCGGCCGCCTGGACCGACGTCGACGGCTGCGAGGCCGACCCGGACCGGGCCTTCCTGGCCAACTGCCTCGGCCCCCGCCACCTGGCCCTGGCCTGCCGCGAGGTCGACGCCGAGCTGGTCCACCTCTCCACCGACTACGTCTTCGACGGCGCCGCCGCCGCCGCCCGCCCCGACGGCTACGGCGAGTACGACCCACCCGCCCCGGCCAGCGTCTACGGTCGCTCCAAGCTGGCCGGCGAGCAGGCCGTCCGCGACCTCTGGGGCCGCGCCTACCTGGTCCGCACGGCCTGGGTGTACGGGGTCGGGGGCCGCAACTTCGTGGCCACCATCCTCCGCCTGGCCGGCGAGCGCGACACCCTTCGGGTGGTCGACGACCAGGTCGGCAGCCCTACCTTCGCCGCCGACCTGGCCGACGGCATCCGCTCCCTTCACCGCACCGGCCAGCACGGCACCTACCACCTGACCAACCAGGGGTCCTGCTCCTGGTACGGGTTCGCCCGGGCCATCTTGTCCGGCACCGGCCAGGACCCCGACCGGGTCCAGCCGACCACCACCGCCGAGTTCCCCCGCCCCGCCCCCCGCCCGGCGTTCTCGGTCCTCGACAACCGCCTGGCCCGCCTGGTCGGGGTCCCGCCGCTGCGCCCGTGGCCGGACGCCCTGGCCGCCTACCTGGCCGCCGGCTAGGTCTGCTCAAGCAGGCCCGAGGCGGCGCCGACCTTCGGTAGGACGCCGTCGCCGCCGGGAGGTCGGGATGCTGGGAAGCCGTCGGGTTCGCGGGCTGGCCGCGGTGGGGCGCTGGCCGCGCTGCTGGGGCCGGTGCCCAGGGGCTGCGGAGCGGCCGGCCGAGGCGGCGCCGCGCAGCTTCACCATCGTCGGCGCGGGCTGGGGCTATGGCATCGGCATGAGCCAGTACGGGGCCCACGGGATGGCCCTGCGGGGGGCCCGCGCCGGGCGGATCATCTCCTTCTACTACGGCGGGGCGCGGGCCCGGCGGGCGTCGCTGCCCGGGCAGGTCCGGGTGGGCCTGCTGCAGGCCAACCACGACCCCGGTAGCGGCGGCCGGCCGAGGTGCCGGGGTCGTTCGCCAACGAGGCCCTGCAGGCGCAGGCGATCGCGGCCCGCAGCTACGCCCTGTACGCGGTCCGGACCCGCGGCCAGCGCTCGGGCCGGAGCAGCTGGGACGGCTGCGACTGCCCCCTGTACGCCACCGTTTGTGACCAGCACTACGCCGGGTACGCCAAGGAGCAGGGCTACTACGGGGGACGGTGGGTGGCGGCCGTGCGCGACACCGGGTCGCTGATGGTCCGCTACGGCAGCCGGCTCGTGCAGGCCTTCTACTTGTCGTCGTCGGGCGGGCACACCTCCAGCAACGCCCAGTGGGGAGCGACCCCCTGCCCTGGTTCCCGAGCCGCGCCGACCCCTATGACCGGGGCGGCGGCGCCCACCGGAACCCGAACTCCCGCTGGTCCAAGACGGTGTCGGCGGCCGCCCTGGGCGCCCGCCTTGGCATCGGCACCGCCACCGCCGTCCGCGAGACCAAGCGGCCCTCCTGGGGTGGGCGGGTCGCCCGCATCACCGTCCTCGGCATCAAGGACGGCCGACGCATCAGCGCCAGCGTCTCCGGGGCCTGGCTCCGGAAGGCCTACGCCCTCAAATCGACCAAGTTCCACATTTCTCCCTAGAACAGCGGTCGAGTATCCGGCGCCGCATGCAGCGTCAAGCACTTCGTGCAGCGCCGCGGCTTGCGCGCCGCCCCCGGCGACCACCCATACCCCTCAACCCCGGATGCTCGAGCGGTGTTCTAGCAGGTCGCACTTCAGGTCTGCTCCCGATCGGCCGAGGACCATCCGGTACACCGCCGCTTCCTCTGGAAGGAGGCTCGTGCTGTTCCGGTCCCTGTGCTCGCTGGCCGGCCGCGGCCTGGCCGCCGGCGCCGCCTCCGCCCTCGCTCTCACCCTGTTCAACGCCGCCCAACCCTCGCTCTCCGGCGATAAGGAGATCCACCCGGCACCGTCAAGGACGTTCCCATTCGGCCGCCGCAACGACCTCGGCGTGGCCGGCGACTGGAACGGCAACAACACCCGGACCCGGGGGTGCTGCGCTCGGGCAGCCGCTGGTACCTGAAGGACTCGCTCGACGGCGGCGCCGCCTCGGTCGGGCTCAGGAAGCAGACCGCGGGCACGCCGGTGGTCGGCGACTGGGACAACCGGCCGTAGGCCTCCTCGGCGCTCCCGCTGTGGGATCGGCGGCGGGAGTTGTCCACATTTTCGGGATGGTGCTTGCCTTCTACTGTGGGCTTGATAGGTTGCGGCCATGGACTCGAACAGGTGTTCGGACAGCCTCCCGGAAGAACTGCAGGCGCTCGCGGCCGACGTCGATGCCCTCGCCGCCCAGGATCTGGAGGGGCTGGCTGACGCCGTCCTGGCCGAGCACGTGCTCGAGCTGCGGCGGCTGGTCGACCGCCTGGAAGGCCAGTGGCTCCAGCGCCTGGCCGCCGTGGACGGCCGCGGCGCCGCCGGGGCCGACCAGGGCATCCAGGCCGCCTCGACCGCCAGCTGGCTGCGCAACCGCCTGCGGCTGGGCGCCAGCGCCGCCCACAGCGCCGTGCGGACCGCCCGGGCCCTGTTCCGCGGCCCCCTCCCCCAGACCGCCCAAGCCCTGTGCGCCGGCGAGCTCTCGGTCGCCCATGCCAGCGTGCTCGTCCACGGCACCAGTGAGCTGCCCACCCCCACCGCGGCCGAGGCCGAGCCGACGCTGGTGGCGGCGGCCCGCCGGCTCGACCCAGCCCGGCTGCGACAGGTCATCGCCCACCTGCGCTCGACCGTCGATCCCGAGGGCGCCGACCGCCGGGCCGACCGCCACCATGACCAGCGGTGGTTGTGGGTGGCCCCGACCTGGGAGGGCATGGTCGCCGTCGGGGGCCTGCTGGAGCCCGAGGCCGGCCAGCTCCTGACCACCGCGTTGGAGCCCCTGGCCCGCCCGCACAGCGCCGACGATACCCGCAGTGGCGGCCAGCGCCGGGCCGATGCCCTGACTGAGCTGGCCCGGCGGGCCCTGGAGGGCGGGCAGCTGCCCCAGACCGGCGGGGTCCGCCCCCACCTGCTGGTCACCGTGGACCTGGACAGCCTGCTGGGCCACCCCGGCGCCCTCGGCGGCGAGCTCGACAGCGGGATGGGACCCCTGGAGCCGGAGGCGTGTCGGCGGCTGGCCTGTGATGGGGCGGTGACCCGGGTCCTGGTCAGCCGCCACCAACGCGGCCGCCACGGCCACCACGGCGACCCTGGCGAGCGCGACGACCCCGGCGGCCCCCACGGCCACCACGACCCCGGTCGCGAGGAGGGCCTGGCCGACCGGCTCCAGGCGGCCATGGCCGTGTTGCCCCCCACCCTGGGCGGCCCCCCCACCCAACCCCTGGACGTCGGGCGGGCCAGCCGGGTCATCACCCCGGCCCAACGCAGCGCCCTGGCCGTCCGCGACCGCGGCTGTGTGTTCCCCGACTGTGCCCGGCCGCTGGCCTGGTGTGAGGGCCATCATCTGGTGCATTGGGCCGACGGTGGTCCCACCGACCTGGCCAACCTGACCCTGGTGTGCCGGGCCCATCATCGGGCGGTGCATGAGGGGGGTTGGCAGCTGACCCGCGGCCCCGATGGGCGGTTCACCGCCACCCCGGGCCACCGAGCCCACCCGCCGCATCGACGACACCGGACCGCCGCCTGAGCCAGCCCGTATCCCGCCGCGACCTGGTCGGCCCATGGGCGGTATCCCCACCGCGCCAAGCAACGGCATGGGGCCCGAACACCCCCAGGGCCACCGTGCCGGGCGACGGCATGGGGCCCAAACACCCCCGACCACCGTGCCAGGCGACGGCGTGGGGCCCGAACACCCGACCCACCGCCCCAGGAAGGCGCACGGGGCCCGACCTGCTCGCACCAGCCAGGTGACCGGCGCTCCGTCGCTGTCAGGCCTGGTCGACCAGGCCCTCGACCGACTGGTCGCGCTTGAGGGCCTCGAACAGGGCCAGGGCGCGCTCGCGGTCCCACTGGACGACCGAGCCGGCGCCGGGGATCCTCCCGCCGCCGGCCAGCGGGACGGTGGTGGCGACCCCGCCGCCGCCCGCGATGTCGCGCATGGCGAAGGGGAACCGGACCAGGTTCCAGACGTGGGCGTTCTGGTCCACGGCGACCGAGTCGGTGCCGGTGAGCAGCAGCGGGACGCTGCGGAAGGGGTTGAGCAGGACCCCTGGGCTGGTCGACTTGTCGATCAGGGCGCCGAGGAACTCCTGCTGACGCTCGACCCGGTCCAGGTCGCCGCGGCCGCCAGCGCGGGTGCGGACATAGGCCAGGGCCTGCCTGCTGCCGACGACCTGGCAGCCGGCCTTGACGTTGAGGCCGGCCATGGGGTCACGCATGGCCTGCTTGGGGCAGATCTGGACCCCGCCGACGGCGTCGACCACGTTGGCGAAGCCGTCGAAGCCGACCTCCATGTAGCGGTCCAGGCGGATGCCGGTGACCTGCTCGACGGTGCGGGCCAGCAGCGGCGGGCCGCCGAAGGCGTAGGCCGCGTTGAGCTTGTTGCGGCCCCGGCCCGGGATCGGCACGTACGAGTCGCGGGGCAGGCTGACCAGGGTCGGCTTGCCCGCGCCGCGGGGGATGTGCAGCAGCATCATGGTGTCGGCGCGCCGCCCGGCGGCCTGGCCGGTGCCGAGCTCGCGGCGGCGGCCCTCGTCCAGGCCGGCGCGGCTGTCGGAGCCGACGATCAGCCAGTCGGCGCCCGGGGTGGCCGCCGGCCGGCCCTCGTAGTCGGGCAGGGCGTCGACCCGGTTGAGCCGCGAGTCGACCCACACGCCCAGCCCGACCAGCAGCACCACCAGGACCAGCAGGACCACGCCGAGGCGCCGGCCCCAGCGGCGGGGCCGGCGGGCCCCCGAGGGCCGGGGGCGGCCGGGGTCGCGGGTCGGGCGCTGGCGCGGCTCGCGGGGCCGGACGTCGCGGACGTCCAGGTTGCGGGCCGGCCGCTGGCGCATGCCACGGGGCCGGACGTTCCAGCCCGGGGGCAGCGGCTTCTGCGGCCGTCCGGCCGTGCCGGCCCGCGCCCGGGGGTCGCCCGACCCCTCGTCGGACCAGCCGCTCATCGCTCGAACCTCCTCGTCGGCGTCCCCGCACAGCATAGAGCCCCGCCGCCGGGTCGTTGCCAGGTCGTGGCCGGGTCGTGAGCCGGCGTCGTAGAGTGCCAAGGCAGGCGCCAGCGAAGGCGCCCAGGCCAGCGGAGGTCCCACGGTGACCCGGTTGGAGAGCGACTACTACTCGTACATGGACTTCGACCCCGAGCACACGCGCGAGGTCCTGCGCCATTACGTGCCCATGTTCGAGGACAAGAGCCCGGTGCTGGAGCTGGGCTTTGGCCGCGGCGAGTTCCTCGGCCTGCTGGACGCGGCCGGGATCAAGGGCCAGGGAGTCGACTCCGACGAGGGCATGGTCGAGGCGGCCCAGAAGGCCGGTCTCGACGTGGTCTGCGCCGACGCCATCGCCTTCCTCCACGGCGACCCCGCCCCCGGCCCCTACGAGGGGGTGTTCTGCGCCCACTTCATCGAGCACCTCGACCCCGACCAGGTCCGCGAGCTGCTCGCCGGAGTTCGCCGGGTGCTGGCCCCCGGCGGCCGCTTCGTGGCCGTGACCCCCAACCCGGCCTGCTACGCCGTGCTCAGCCACGACTTCTGGCGCGACCCGACCCACGTGCGCTTCTACGACCTGCCCTTGCTGGAGTTCCTGTGCCGCCAGACCGGGCTGGAGGTCGAGTCCACCGGGACCAACCCGGCCAACCACCCGGGCCCGCCGCCGGAGTACCTTGGTCCCGAGCCGGTCGTCCATCCGCCCCTGGCTGACCTGGTCGAGCGGGCCACCAGTAAGCTGCGGGCCTCGCTCGGCCACCACGACCGCAGGGGTCGGGCCAGCGACCCCCATGACCCAGAGTGGGCGTTCGAGCTGGCCCACCTGGTCAAGATCCTGGCCGACCGGCTGCAGGAGACGACCGAGAACCTGCGGGAGGTCCGCCGGGCCCACGACAAGCTGGTATGGGGGCTGTACCAGAGCAACGAGACCTACGTCGTCGCCCGGGGCTGACCCTGGGCCGGACATCCAGGGAGCATCGCGTTTTGAAGGTGGCGGTCTACAACCGGTTCCTGCAGTCGATGGGTGGGGGGGAGCGCCACAGCAGCATGCTCGCCCAGGTCATGGCCGACGAGGGGCACGAGGTCGACCTGGTCGGCCACGAGGACGTCGGCAAGGAGATCCTGGCCGACCACCTCGGCCTCAACCTCGGCAAGGTCAGCCTGCGGATCGTGCCCGACCGGGGCGAGCCCGCTGTGGCTCGGCTATCGGCCGAGTACGAGCTGTTCGTCAACGCCTCCTACATGAGCCGGGTCAAGGCCCAGGCGGCCCGCAACCTCTACCTCTGCTACTTCCCGACCCCGTTCGACCACGACCTGTCCTCCTGGCAGCGCCGGCTGGTCCGGCTGGTCGGCCCGCACGTGCGGGCGGGCAAGCCGGGGGTGGTGGAGTGGGGGCTGGGCTGGTTCCCGCCCGAGGGTGGCCGGCGCCGGACCTGGGTCTGGACCAGCGGCCGGGCGTCGCTGCAGCTGGCCGGCGGGCCGGCCAAGCAGGTGGTGTTCGACCTGGGCCGCCCCGGCGCCCCCGGCCCGGCCGAGGTGGTGGTCACCCATGAGGGCGGGGTCGAGCTGGCCCGGCTGGAGGCCTCCCCGGCCGGCTTCCGCCGCCACCAGCTGGACCTGCCACCGGCCGAGCGGGACCGTGAGGTCACCTTCGACAGCGCCACCTTCGTGCCCGGGGCCGGCGACGACCGCACCCTCGGGGTGGCCGTCAGCCGGCTGCACATGGCCGACGCCACCTGGGAGCCGCGGCGCTGGGCCGGCGAGCGCTTCCCCTGGCTGCTGCGCGACCCCACCGACCTCGCGTTCCTCGGCCACTACGAGCGGGTGCTGGCCAACTCCCAGTACACCCGGGGCTGGATCCGGCGGCTCTGGGGGGTCGACTCGGACGTGCTGTTCCCGCCCATCCGGACCCAGATCATCAGGTCGGGGGCCAAGACCCGGCGCATCCTGACCCTGGGCCGCTTCATCGCCCCCGGCTACGGCCACTCCAAGAAGCAGCTGGAGCAGGTGCAGGCGTTCGGCCAGATGGTGCGGGGCGGCGGCATGGAGGGCTGGGAGCTGCACGTGGTCGGCGGCTGCGAGCCGGCCCACCAGCCCTACCTGGCCGAGGTCGAGCGGGCCGCCCGGGGCCTGCCGGTCCGGATCCACGCCAACGCCCCCCGGGCCCTGGTCGAGGACCTGCTGGCCACCAGCTCGATCTTCTGGGTGGCGACCGGGCTCGGCGAGGACGAGGAGGCCGCCCCCTGGGTGTTCGAGCACTTCGGCATCACCACCGTGGAGGCGATGGCCGCCGGCTGCGTCCCGGTGGTGATCGACAAGGCCGGCCAGCGCGAGATCGTCCGCCACAGCACCGACGGCTACCGCTGGACCACCCTGGCCGAGCTGGAGACCCTGACCCGCAGGGTCGCCGGCGACGAGCAGCTCCGGGCCCGCCTGGCCGCCAGCGCGGTCGAGCGGGCCGGAACCTTCTCCGAGGAGGCGTTCGCCGCCCGCTGGCGGGAGATCGCCGCCGACCTCGGCATCTAGGAGCCGACCCGGTGGCCGCCGCGAGCAGGGCCGGGCGGGAGGCGGGCTGGGACGCCGACCGCTACCAGCGGCAGTTCGGCTTCGTCTCGGCCATGGCCGGCGACCTGCTGGAGCTGCTCGACCCGGCGCCGGGGGAGACCGTGCTCGACCTGGGCTGCGGCACCGGCGAGCTGGCCGCGGCCATCCAGGCCCGCGGGGCCAGGGTGTGGGCCCTGGACAGCGACCCGGCCATGGTGGCCGCGGCCCGGGAGCGGCTCGGGGCCGACCGCGTGCTGCTGGCCGACGGGCGCGGCTTCGCCCTGCCCGAGCCGGTCGACGCCGTCTTCTCCAACGCCGCCCTGCACTGGATGGACGCCCCGGCCCAGGTGATCGCCCGAGTCCACGCCGCCCTGCGCCCCGGCGGGCGGTTCGTGGCCGAGCTGGGCGGGGCCGGCAACATCGCCGCCATCCTCGACGCCCTGGGGGCGGCCCTGGCCGAGGCCGGTCTGCCCGAGCCGGCCTGCCCCTGGTTCTTCCCGACCCTCGGCGAGTACGCGAGCCTGCTGGAGGCGGGCGGGTTCCGGGTGGCCCGGATGGAGCACTTCCTCCGGCCGACCCCGCTGGAGGGCGGCCGCGACGGCCTGGCCGACTGGATGGCCATGTTCGGCGGCGCCCTGGTCCAGGGGATCCCGGCGGAGCTGCTGCCCAGGGTGCTGGCCCGGATGAGCGAGCTGGCCGCCCCGGCCCTGCGCCAGGGCGACCGCTTCGTGGCCGACTACCGGCGGCTGCGGTTCCTGGCCGTGGCCGAGACCGGGGGTGGCGCGGCCAGGCCCGCTAAGCTTCACCGGCAGACCAACGGAGCGGGACAGAGGTAGCCGATGGCGCAGGTCCAGCAGGCGGCGGACGCCCGAGCGGCGGCCCAGTCGCGCGTGCGCCTCGAGCTCCTGGCCGAGCTGGTCCGCAAGGACCTCAAGGTCAAGTACAAGAACTCGGCCCTCGGGTTCGTCTGGTCGATGGCCAACCCGCTGCTCTACCTGGCCGTGTTCACCCTGGTGTTCACCTTCTTCCTGCCCAACGGGGTGCCCAGGTTCGCGGTGCTGTTCATGGCCGGGTTCCTGGTCTGGAGCTTCTTCAACTCGGCCACCCTGGACGCCACCGGGGCGGTGGTCGGCAACGCCAACCTGGTCCGCAAGGTCCGCTTCCCCCGGGTGGTGCTGCCGCTGGCCTCGGTCGGCTTCGCCGGGGTCCACTTCGCGCTCCAGCTGCTGGTGTTCTTCGCCTTCCTGGTCCCGTTCTACCCGGACGCGTTCGGCCCCCAGCTGTGGCTGCTGGTGCCCGCCCTGGCCGTGGCCGTGACCTTCACCGTGGCCATGTCGCTGCTGGCCTCGGCCCTGAACGTCCGCTACCGCGACGTCCAGCACCTGCTGGAGATCGTCATGCTGGCCTGGTTCTGGCTGACCCCGATCGTCTACCCGGTGACCGTGGTCCGGGCCCGGCTGGCCGAGGAGGGCCTGCTCTGGCTGTTCAGGCTGTACATGGCCAACCCCATGACCGCGGTGGTGGTGGCCAGCCAGCGGGCCATCTACAACCACCCGGTGGTGACCGTCGACGGGGCGGCCCGCGAGGTCCTGCCGGCCGGGGGCTACGGCTTCTACCTCCAGTGGCTGGGGGTGGCGGCGGTGGTGTCGGTGGCGCTGCTGCTGATCGGGCGCTGGACCTTCCGCCGGCTCCAGGCCGACTTCGCCGAGGAGCTCTAGTGGCCGCCCCGACGATCGAGGCCGCCGGGGTCGGCAAGCGCTTCCTGCTCCACCACAAGCGGGCCACCAGCCTCAAGGAGCGGCTGCTGCTGCACCGCCAGTCCAGCTCGGAGGCGTTCTGGGCGCTGCGCGACGTCGACCTCGAGATCGGCGCCGGCCAGACCGTCGGGCTGATCGGCCCCAACGGCTCGGGCAAGTCGACGCTGCTCAAGGTGCTGTCGGGCATCCTCGCCCCGACCACCGGCACGGTCACGGTCCGGGGCCGGATCGCGTCCCTGCTGGAGCTGGGGGCCGGCTTCAACGGCGAGCTGACCGGCCGCGAGAACGTCTACCTGAACGCGGCCATCCTCGGCCTGACCCGCCGTGAGACCCAGCGCTACTTCGACGACATCGTCACCTTCGCCGAGCTGGAGCCGTTCATCGACAACCAGGTCAAGCACTACAGCTCCGGGCAGTACGTGCGCCTCGGGTTCGCCGTGGCCGTCCACGTCAGCCCGGACGTCCTGCTGGTCGACGAGGTCCTGGCCGTCGGCGACGAGTCGTTCCAGCGCAAGTGCCTGAACAAGATCGCCGAGTTCCAGCAGCGGGGCTGCACCATCCTGTTCGTCACCCACGCCCTCGACCTGATCCCGCGGATCTGCAGCCGCGGGGTGGTCCTGGACCACGGGCGGGTGCTGCACGACGGCGACCCGGTGGAGGCGGCCGAGCGGCTGCGCAGCCTGCTCGGCACCGGCGCCGACCAGGCCGGCCGCGCCGACGTGGGCCCCGACCGCCCCCGCCTGGCCGCCCGGCGGCTGTTCGACCCGGCCACCGGGCTCCACAAGGGGCATTTCCGGGGCGGCGAGGCGATGGCGGTCGACGTCGACCTGGCCGGTCCGGCCGGCGCGCCGGCGGCGGTGCGGCTGGCCGTCACCGGGCCGGCGGACGTGCCGCTGTGGGTGATGGACTCCGACCCGCTCGCCCTGGGCCCGGACGGGATCGCCACCGTCCGCTTCACGGTCAAGGAGCTGCCGCAGATCAAGGGCATCTACGCCTTCGCGATGGCCGTCCGTGACCCGGCCGCCGGAGTCACCTACGATGCACGCCGCATCGGCGAGGCCTTCCTGGCCGTCGGCGACACCGCGTCGGGCATCGTCGATGTGGAATGGAGCGCCGAGCAGGTCGAGACCCCAGGGGAGGAGGAGCGTGACCGGGCCGCTGGTGACCGTGGTCGTTCTCAACTATAACGGCGCCCACCTGCTGCCGGACTGCCTGGACGGGCTGGCCGCCCAGGACCTCCCCGAGGGGCAGCTGGAGACCTGGGTGGTCGACAACGCCTCCAGCGACGGCTCGCTGGAGCTGCTCCGGGAGCGGTATCCGTGGGTCCGGGCCATCGCCAACCCCAGCAACGACGGGTTCGCCGGGGGCAACAACGTCGCCCTGCGCGAGGTGGCGACGCCGTTCGTGGCCCTGATCAACAACGACGCCCGGCCCGAGCCGGACTGGACGCGCCGGCTGCTGGAGCCGTTCTCCGAGCCGGGGTCCGAGGGGCTGGCCGCGGTCTCGGCCAAGATCGTGTTCCTGCCCCGGTTCCTGGCGCTGGAGCTGTCCACCGCCGGCTTCGTGCCCGGCACCCTCGACACCCGGGAGCTGGGGGTGCGCATCTACCGGGTCGAGGTCGACGGCGCCGACGTCACCGAGCGGGTGCTGTGGGACCGGATCGCCTACGGGCCGGAGGGGGAGGGCGAGGCCCGCTTCCGCTGGACCCGCCCGGCCGGGATGCTGCTGGTTCCCGTCGATGCCCCACGGGGGGAGGCGGCCGGGCCGCTGCGACTGCGGCTGCGGGTGGCGGCCGAGACGACCAAGCCCGTGGAGCTGACCTGGGCCGGTGGGTCGGGGAGCGGCAAGGCCGAGCCCGAGCCGGTCGACCTGGAGGTCGAGGTCCCCGCCGGAGCGCCGCTGGTGGATGTGCTCAACAACGCCGGCAGCATGGTCTTCCGCGACGGGTACGGGGCCGACCGGGCCTACCAGGAGCTGGACCGGGGCCAGTATCAGCTGCCCGAGGAGGTGTTCGCCTTCTGCGGGGGCGCGGTCTGCTTCCGCGCCGAGGCCCTGCGCCAGGCCGGGGTGTTCGACGACGACTTCTTCCTCTACTACGAGGACACCGACCTGTCGTGGCGGCTGCGGTCGCTCGGCTGGCGGATCCGCTACCAGCCGGCGGCGGTGG
>Ga0081538_10003035_pt1 | contig 15990 bp, 12 predicted proteins | sample TabmetS5T2R1_FD_71022 | JGI IMG/M metagenome (GOLD analysis project Ga0081538, IMG submission 71022) | Tabebuia heterophylla rhizosphere microbial communities from the University of Puerto Rico - S5T2R1 | ecosystem: Host-associated > Plants > Roots > Rhizosphere ... | reverse complement strand
GCCAGGCGGCCACCACCAGGGCGGCCACCAGGACCATCACCACCGAGGCGACCAGCCGGTGGGAGTGCTCGATCCAGGCGTGCAGCTCGGCCGGGGGGACCAGCTTGCCGAAGCAGCGCGGCCAGTCGGGGCAGCCCAGCCCGGAGTCGGTGGCCCGCACCAGCCCCCCGACCGCGATGAGCACGAACGTCGCCGCGATCGTGACGACGGCGAGCCGCCGGAACTGCAAGATTCCTCCAGCCATGGTCGGAGCATAGTGTTGCCGTATGGATACTCGCACGACCGACGGACGCCTGGCGGCCTGGATCTTCGATCTGCCGGTGGTGGAGCTGCGGGCAGGGTACCGGTCGGCCGTCTACTTCGACCGGTCACGGCGGATCCTGGCCGCCGAGGACGCCGACACGCGCGTCACCATGCAGGTCTTCCAGCGCTCGGACGCCATGGTGGCCTGCGGCATCGACGAGGCCCTGGCCGTGCTCGCCCTGGGCGCGGGCTCGTTCCGCGACGCTGCCGCCGCCGACCGGGCCTTCGACGACTACCTGGCCGCCCGCAACGCCGCCCGCCCGGCCCGCCTCCGCGGCGGCGACGCCTGGGTCGAGAGCGTGCGGACCCAGGTGGAGGCGGAGGCGGCCTTCGACCGCCACTGGGAGCCGGCGGGGCCGGGCCAGCTCGAGGTGAAGGCGCTGCGCGACGGCTACCGGGTCGGCGCCTGGGAGCCGGTCATCGAGCTCACCGGCGCCTACCGGCTGGTCGCGCACCTGGAGAGCATCTACCTCGGGGTGCTGGCCCGCCGGACGCTGGTCGCGAGCAACGTGCGCCGGGTGGTCGACGCGGCCGGAGGCAAGCCGGTGCTGTTCTTCGCCGACCGCTTCGACCACTGGGCCACCCAGGGCGGCGACGGGTACGCCGCCTTCGTCGGCGGCGCCCAGGGGGTGGCCACCGACGCCCAGGCCGCGTGGTGGGGCGAACGCGGCCTCGGCACCATCCCCCACGCCCTGATCGCCACCTTCGGCGGCGACACGGTGGCCGCGGTGGGGGCCTTCGCCCGCCAGTTCCCCGGGGTGCCGCTGATCGCCCTGGTCGACTTCGACAATGACTCGGTGGCGACCGCGCTGGCCTGCGCCAGGGCGTTCGGGGAGCGCCTGTGGGGGGTGCGGCTGGACACCTCGAGCACCATGGTCGACCGCTCGCTGTGGTCGGAGCTGGGCGACTTCGTCCCCACCGGGGTCAACCGGCGCCTGGTCGAGAAGGTCCGCCAGGCCCTGGATGCCGAAGGGTTCCGCCACGTCCGGGTGATCGTCTCGGGCGGCTTCACCGCCGAGCGGATCGCCGCCTTCGAGGCCACCGGGGTCCCGGTCGACTCCTACGCCGTCGGGTCGTCCCTGCTCAAGGGGAGCGCCGACTACACCGCCGACGTGGTCCTGCGCGAGGGCCACCCCTGCGCCAAGGTCGGCCGGTTCTACCGCCCCTCGGACCGCCTTGAGCCGGTCGACCTGACCGCCCACCGGGGCGTGGAGGCCCCGGCCTGACCGACGCCGCCGGGGTTTCCCTCGGGCCGGGACGTGGCACGCTGGGGGCCGGACCAGGACAACCGGGGAGGCGGCATGCAGTTCCGCAAGCTGGGCCGGGACGGCCCCGACATCTCAGTCGTCGGCGTCGGCGCCTGGGCGATCGGCGGCCCCTGGCAGTTCGGCTGGGGGCCGCAGGACGACGACGAGTCGATCGCCGCCCTCCACAAGGCGTTCGACTCGGGGGTGACCTGGGTCGACACCGCCGCCGTGTACGGCCTCGGGCACTCCGAGGAGGTCGTCGGGCAGGTGGTCCGCGAGCACGGCGGCGAGGTGCTGGTCTTCACCAAGTGCGGCCGGCCCTGGTACGGGCGGGAGCACAACCAGCCGACCTATGACCTGCGGCCGGAGACGATCCGCTTCGAGCTCGAGCAGAGCCTCAAGCGCCTCGGCACCGACCACGTCGACCTGTACCAGTTCCACTGGCCCGACACCGAGACCGGCACCCCGGTCGAGGACTCCTGGGCGACCATGGCCGAGCTGGTCGAGGAGGGCAAGGTCCGCTGGGCCGGGGTGTCGAACTTCGGCGTCGAGCTGTTGGAGCGCTGCCAGCGGGTCCGCCACGTCGACTCGGTGCAGCCGCCCTACAGCCTGATCGACCGGGCCGCCGCGGACGACGTGATCCCCTGGGCGGCGGCCAACGGCACCGGGGCGATCTGCTACAGCCCGCTCGGTTCGGGCCTGCTCAGCGGCGGCTTCGACGCCGAGCGGGCCCGCAGCCTGCCCGAGGGCGACTGGCGCCGCAACGACCCCGACTTCCGGCCGCCCAGGCTGGAGGCAAACCTCGAGACGGCCCGGCGGCTGGAGCCGGCGGCCGAGCGCCACGGGGTCCCTGTGGCCGCCGTGGCCGTGGCCTGGGTCCTGGCCACCGAGGGGGTCACCGGGGCGATCGTCGGCGCCCGGCGCCCCTCCCAGGTCGACGGCTGGCTCCCGGCCGGCAATCTGCGGCTGACCGACGACGACCTGGCCGCCCTCGCCGAGGTCTCGCCTAAGTAGAACTACCGGGCATATGGGGTGTCCGCGCACAAAGAAGAAGGGCCGCGGTGGCTCCGCGGCCCTTCTCCGGCGTCGTCAATGCGACTGACGCTACCCGCCCCCACGGCGACGTCCGGAACCCCGCAACGGCCTGATCCCCCAGAGCAGGCCGCCGGAGAAGAGCGGTCCCGGGCCTCGCCGTCCCCATAGTCGGGGGCGGTCTGTACCCGCACCGCGGAGTCTAGTTCGAGGTAACTAGTCATTGCAAGTAGGGATTTGTCGGGGGCGGAGCCTTGAGGCCCCCGGACCCCCCAGGTACCGTGGTTGGTGATGGCCCGGACCTACGTGCTGGACACCAACGTGCTGATCGCCGACCCGGAGGCCCCGGGCCGCTTCCAGGAGCACGACGTCGCCATCCCCCTGACCGTCGTCGAGGAGCTGGACAAGCTCAAGACCAGGCCGGACGAGACCGGGGCGTCGGCCAGGCGGGCCATCCGGACCCTGGAGCGCCTCCGCCAGCAGGGCAACCTGTCCGAGGGGGTCGAGCTGCCGGGCGGCGGCCGCATCTGGGTCGAGGTCAGCCTCGCGTCCCGCCTGGACCTGCCCGAGGCCCTGTCCTCGTCCTCCGACGACAACCGGATCCTGGCCACCACCGCCAACCTGGCCAAGGAGCTGGCCGGGGAGCGCGAGGTGGTGCTGGTCTCCAAGGACGCCAGCCTGCGCATCAAGGCCGAGGCGCTCAAGCTGCTGGCCGAGGAGTACCGGCACGAGCGGGTGGCCATCGAGGAGGGCTATCTGGGGGTGGCCGTCTGCGAGCAGGCGGCCGGACTCGACGCCCTCTACGCCGCCCGGGGCGGCGAGATCACCGCCGACCAGCCGCTGTGGGCCAACCAGTTCGTGGTCCTGCGCTCGGGCAGCCAGAGCGCGCTGGGCCAGGTCCGGCGCAGCGTCGAGGCCGGCGAGCCGGTCGAGGTCACCCTGGTGGGGGAGCCGCCCGAGACCTTCGGGGTCCGGGCCCGCTCCAAGGAGCAGCAGTTCGCCCTCCACCTGCTCCACGACCTCAAGGTCCCGCTGGTGTCGCTCAGCGGCAACGCCGGCACCGGCAAGACCTACCTGGCCGTGGCCGCCGGGCTGGAGCAGACCCTGGAGCAGGGCAACTACGACCGGGTGCTGGTGTTCCGCCCGGTGGTCCCGGTCGGCCGCCAGGACCTCGGCTTCCTGCCCGGCGACGTCGACGAGAAGATCTCCCCCTGGATGAAGGCCATTCACGACACCCTGGCCCAGCTGTTCCGGGGCAGCCACGACGCCGACCGGCGCGAGAGCTACACCCAGGACCTGGTCCAGGGGCTGCTGGACGACGGCACGGTCCAGCTGGAGCCCCTCACCTTCATCCGCGGGCGCACCTTCGCCCGCACCTTCGCCATCCTCGACGAGGCCCAGAACGTCGAGTACGGGGTCCTGCGGTCGCTGGCCAGCCGCCTCGGCGAGGGCTCCAAGCTGGTCCTGTGCCATGACACCTCCCAGGTCGACCACCCCTACGTCGACCCGGACTCCGGGGTCGCGGCCATGATCGAGCGGCTCAAGGGCGAGCCGCTGTTCGGCCACGTCACCCTCGTCAAGGGCGAGCGCAGCCCGGTCGCCGAGCTGGTCGCCCGCAAGCTGTAGGAGGCCGCCCCCATGCCCGAGCCCGCCGACGACCTCAGCCCGACCGACCGCGAGCTGCTGGAACGGGCCGAGCTGGCCCTGACCCAGCTCAACAACCGCCACGGGCTGGAGACCGACCAGTCGGCCACCCTGACCGCCATCCGGCTGCGGCTGGAGGGCAAGTCCCGGGCGTCGCTCGACGACCTCCTGGTCGCCGGCCGCGACCTCGGCGACAAGGACCCCCTGACCGAGGCCATGACCCGCCGCAAGCAGGGGCCGAGCTTCGAGGACCTGGTCGCCGGGGCCGAGAAGAAGCCCAAGAAGTCGCTGGACGACCTGCTCTAGAGCGTGTCTGACGGCTCAGCGGCGGTGCGCCGCCACCGCGACCCGAGCCCGGTCACCGGGTCCGGCACGGTGCCGGGACACGGTGGAAGGGAGCCGTCAGCCACGCTCTAGCAACCCGAGCGTCGGACAAATCTGTCCAAAGGTTGCATCGTGGACTAGACTCCGGGCCTGCCGTCGCACCCCCGGAGGACCCGCGATGCCGCGCCGCCCGACCCGTGCCCTGCTGGCCGCCCTCCTCGCCGCCTTCTGCCTGGTCGCCGCCACCGCCCCCGCCCACGCCGGTCAGGACGTCGTCAAGCAGCCGACCGCCACCGGCACCGGGGGGGCGATTGCCTCCGTCGACCTGGACGCCTCGGCGGCCGGCCTGAAGGTGCTGCGCTCGGGCGGCAACGCGGTCGACGCCGCGGTCGCGGCCGCGGCCACCCTCGGGGTCACCGAGGCGTACTCGGCCGGCATCGGCGGCGGCGGGTTCATGGTCATCTACCTGGCCCGCCAGCGCCGGGTGGTGACCATCGACGGCCGCGAGACCGCCCCGGCCGCCTTCCAGGAGGACAGCTTCATCGACCCGGCCACCGGCCAGCCGATCCCCTTCGCCGAGCGGGTCACCAGCGGCCTCGGCGTCGGCGTCCCCGGCACCGTGGCGACCTGGCAGAAGGCCCTGCGCCAGTACGGCACCCGGCCGCTGGGCAAGCTGCTGGCCCCGGCCATCCGGACCGCCGAGCGCGGCTTCGTGGTCGACCAGACCTTCCACGACCAGACGGTCGTCAACGCCGCCCGCTTCGCCGCCTTCCCGGCGACCGCCGAGCTGTTCCTGCCCGGCGGGGCGCCCCCGGCGGTCGGGTCGGTGCTGCGCAACCCCGACCTGGCCGGCACCTACCGGCTGCTGGCCCGCCACGGCAGCGCCGCGTTCTACCGGGGCCGCGTCGCCGAGGCCATCGCCGGCACCGTCCAGGACCCGCCGGTCGACCCCGCCTCGACCCTGAACGTCCGGCCCGGCCTGATGACCGAGGCCGACCTGGCCGCCTACCGGGCCCTCGACCGGCCCCCGACCCGGGTCCGCTACCGCGGCCACCAGGTCTACGGCATGGGCCCGCCGTCCAGCGGCGGCTCCACCGTCGGGGAGGCCCTCAACATCCTGGAGGGCTACGACCTCGGCGCCGAGTCCTACACCCAGGCCCTGTTCCACTATCTGGAGGCCACCCGGCTGGCCTTCGCCGACCGCAACCGCTGGGTCGGCGACCCCGATTTCGTCGACGTGCCCCTGCGCGGCCTGCTCAGCCAGGGCTTCGCGGACGAGCGCCGCTGCCTGATCGGCGAGACCGCCAACGTGAGCCCGGTCCCGCCCGGCGACCCGTTCCCGCCGTTCGGGCCCGGCTGCCCGGCCGGCGGCCAGGCCGTGGCCGGCCCGGCCGAGCGGCCGGCCACCAGCCACCTGAGCGTGGCCGACCGCTGGGGCAACGTGGTCAGCTACACCCTCACCATCGAGCAGACCGGCGGCAGCGGCATGGTCGTGCCTGGCTACGGGTTCCTGCTCAACAACGAACTGACCGACTTCAACCCGGCGCCGCTGTTCGCGGGCGTGCCCGACCCCAACCTGCCCGCGCCCGGCAAGCGGCCTCGCTCCTCGATGAGCCCGACGATCGTGCTCCGCGACGGCCGGCCGGTGCTGGCCGTCGGGTCCCCGGGCGGGGCCACCATCATCACCACCGTGCTCCAGATCCTCATGGAGCACCTGGACCGGGGCCGGAGCCTGCCCGAGGCGATCGCCGTCCCCCGGGTCTCCCAGCGCAACAGCGACCCCGGCGACGCCGAGCCGGCTTTCCTGGCCAGCCCCGAGGCGGCCGCGCTCCAGGCCCTGGGCGAGCAGTTCCGCCTCGCCCCGGCGACGGCGCCGCTGCCGTCGGAGATCGGGGCCGCGGCCGGGATCGCGTTCCTCGGCAAGAGGCGCCTCCAGGCGGCGGCGGAGCCGGTCCGCCGCGGCGGCGGCAGCGCCCTGGTCGTGCACCCCCGCTGACCCCCCAGCCCCCAAGGAGGGCCCCCCATGACCGGACGGGTGAGCCGCCGGAGCTTCCTCAAGGCCTCGGGCACGGCCGGGGCGGCGGGGGCGCTTGCCTCCACCGCCACCGTGGCGAAGGCTGGCGTGGCCATGGCCGCGCCCGACCACGACGTGCCGTCGTTCCCGTTCGAGGAAGCCACCATCGCGGAGCTGCGGGCGGCGATGGCGTCGGGGCGGCTGAGCTCCCGGCGGCTCACCCAGGCCTACCTGCGGCGCATCCGCCGCATCGACCTGTCGGGGATCCAGCTCAACTCGGTGATCGAGGTCAACCCCGACGCCCTGGAGATCGCCGCCGGGCTGGACGCCGAGCGCCGCCAGGGCAAGCTCCGCGGGCCCCTGCACGGCATCCCGATCCTGGTCAAGGACAACTTCGCCACCCGCGACCAGATGGAGACCACCGCCGGGTCGCTGGCCCTGGTCGGGGCCGAGGTGCCCAGGGACGCGTTCGTGGTCCGGCAGCTGCGCCGGGCCGGGGCGGTCATCCTCGGCAAGGCCAACCTGTCGGAGTGGGCCAACTTCCGGTCCACCCAGTCCTCCAGCGGCTGGTCGGGCCGGGCCGGCCAGTGCCTCAGCCCCTATGTCCTGGACCACAACCCGTGCGGCTCCAGCTCCGGGTCGGGCACGGCCGTCGCCGCCAGCCTGGCCGCGGCCTCGCTCGGGACCGAGACCGACGGGTCGATCGTCTGCCCGTCCTCGCACAACAGCCTGGTCGGGATCAAGCCGACCCTGGGGCTGACCAGCCGCTCGGGCGTGGTCCCGATCGCCCACAGCCAGGACGTGACCGGCCCCATGGCCCGCACCGTGGCCGACGCGGCCACCGTGCTCGGGGCGATGACCGGGGTCGACCCCCGCGACCCGGCGACCGCGGAGTCCCGTGGCCACAGCCACCGCGACTACCGCAGGTTCCTCGACCCCGACGGCCTGCGCGGGGCCCGGATCGGCGTCTGGCGGGAGGGCGTGTTCGGGGTCAGCCCGGAGGCCGACGCGGTCGCCGAGGCGGCCATCGCCGACCTCAGCCGGCTGGGCGCGACCATGGTCGACCCGGCCGACATCCCGAACGTCGCCGACGTCTTCGACCCCGAGTTCACCGTGCTGCTGTACGAGTTCAAGGCCGACATCGCCGCCTACCTGGCGGAGCTGCGCAACACCTCGATGCGGACCCTGGCCGACCTGATCGCCTTCAACGAGGCCAACGCCGAGCGGGAGCTGCGCTGGTTCGGCCAGGAGATCTTCCTGCTCGCCGAGGCCACCGGCGGCCTGGACGACCCTGCCTACACAGAGGCCCTGGCCACCTCCCAGCGGGTCGCCCGGGAGGGCATCGACTCGACCCTGGACCGGTTCGACCTGGACGCCATCTTCAGCCTCACCGGCAGCCCGCCCTGGACCACCGACCTGGTCAACGGCGACCACTTCCTGACCTCGAGCTCGACCCCGTCGGCGGTGTCGGGGTACCCGAACATCACCGTGCCCGCCGGCTACGCCTTCGGCGAGCTCCCGGTCGGGGTCAATTTCATCGGCCGCCGCTGGTCCGAGCCGACCCTGCTCAAGCTGGCCGCCGGCTTCGAGCACGGCACCCGGCACCGCCACGCCCCCCGGTTCCTGCCCACCCTCGGGGTCAAGGAGTTCCTGCCTCGCGACACCGGCACCCGCAAGGGCGACGCCGCCACCGCCGCCCGGGCCAAGGACCGCAACCGGGCCCGCACCGAGCCGTCCAAGAGCCAGCAGAAGCTGGCCGGCCTCTAGGCCCGCCGACCGCGGAGGGTGGCGACCTCGGCGACCACGGCGTCGCACTCGTCGTCGGTGGTGTACAGGTGGGGGCCGAGGCGCAGGCCCGCCCCGGGGCGGTAGTCGCAGGTGTAGCCGCGGGCGATCAGGCCCTCGGTGACCTGTTCGGCGCCGTCGAAGTCGACGACCACGCTGCCGCCCCGCCGTTCCGGGTCGAGGGGACCGCGGACGGTCGCCCCCTGGGCCTGGAAGCCGTCCAGCAGGCGGGCCACCTGGCGGCGCGACTTGGCCCGGATGGCCTCGACGCCGGCCTCGGCCACGATCCGGTAGCCCTCGGCGGCCATCACGTGGGCGGCCACGTTCGGGGTGCCGGTGACGAACCGGCCGGCCCCGGCGGCCAGGGCGATCGGGCTGGGCTCGAAGGCGAACGGGGCCTGGTGGCCGAACCAGCCGACCAGCCACGGGGCGAGCTCGGCGGCCACCTCGGGGCGGGCGTACAGGTAGCCGGTGCCGGGGCCGCCGAGCAGCCACTTGACCGAGCCGCCGACCACCAGGTCGACCCCCAGGGCCTCCACGTCGATCGGGACCGTCCCGGCCGACTGGTAGGTGTCGAGCAGGACCAGCGCCCCCACCTCGTGGGCCCGGGCGACCACGGCGGCCGCGTCCAGCAGGGCCGAGGACCGGAAGGCGACGTGGGTCACGGCGACCAGCGCCGTCTGGGTGTCGATGGCCTCCAGCAGCCGGTCGAGGTCGACGGTCAGGTCGCGGGAGGGGACGGCCTCGACCTTGGCCCCGAGCGTCTCCTGGGCCCGGTAGAGGTAGTCGCAGGTGGGGAACTCGAGGTCGGTGGTCACGAGCCGGCTGCGTTGGCCCGTCCAGTCAAAGCAGGACAGGACCTGGCCGGCCAGGACCGAGACGTTGGGCCCGAGCACCACCGACCCCGCCGGGGCGCCGAACAGCCCCTCCAGGATGGCGGCGGTGGCCCGGATCTGCTCGAGCCAGCCCGTCCAGGCCACCACCCCGTGGTCGGCCCACTCGGCGGCGAACCGGGCCAGGGCGTCGGGGACCGTGTCCGGCATCGGCCCGAGGGTGTGGGCGGCGAAGTACGGGCCGCGGTGCAGCGTCGGGAACCGGTCACGGTAGGCGAGCAGCTCGTCCGCCACGGGCGGTCCTCCTCCCTGCGCTGGGCCAGGCCGTCCCATGGTCGCACTACCGTATGCTCCGTCGCACCGCCAACACCCCAACGGAGGCAGCGTGGACCTGAAGCTGGAAGTGGTGCCCATCCCGGTCAGGGACGTCGACGCGGCCAAGGCGTTCTACGTCGAGCAGGTCGGCTTCAACCTGGACCACGACGCCCACCCCACCGAGTCGATGCGGGTGGTGCAGATGACGCCGCCCGGGTCGGCGTGCTCGGTGGTGATCGGTGAGGGCCTGCCCCTCGGCGCCCCCGGCTCGGTCAAGGGCGTGCAGCTGGTGGTCGAGGACCTCGACGCCGTCCGCGAGCAGCTGGCCGGCCGGGGCGTCGGCATCAGCCAGATCCAGCAACTCGGCCCCGAGGGCACCCCCGGGTCGCGGTTCGCGTTCTTCGAGGACCCGGACGGAAACACCTGGGCCGTCCAGGAGCTGAAGCGCTGATCAGTCGCGGACCTGGCGGCGGGCGTACAGGGCCAGGCAGCCGGCCAGGGCGAGCGCGAACGCGAGGGTGACGACCAGGGCCGCCCGCGGCATCGGGGTGGTGCCCTGGCCGGCCAGGCGGGCCGCCGAGGCGTACAGGGTCCAGCCGGCGGCCGGGGCCCGGACGAGCTCGCCCAGCAGTCCGTGGGCGAGCACAATGACCACCCCGGCCAGGGCGCCCCGCAGGACCATGGCGCAGGCCGCCCCGAGCAGCCCGTAGACCAGGGTGGCGGCCAGCGCCGCGGCCAGGGCGGCCCGGTGGGCGGGGGCGTTCCAGGCGGCGCCGGCGTCGATGCCCCCGCCCGCCTGGAGCAGGGCCGCGACCGTGACCGCGAGCAGGCTCTGGACGGCCCACCAGGCCAGGGCGAGGACGGCGGCCACGGCCAGCTGGTGGCCGGCGAACCGCAGCCGGCGCGGGTCGCGGGCCAGCAGGGCCCGCTCGGTGGCCCAGCCGAACTCGGACCCGACCACGGCCGCGACCAGCACCCCGAACACCAGCCCGCCGGGCACGGCCGTCACCCGCAGGCCGCCCAGGACCAGGTCGTCGCCGGCTCCGGCCAGCTCGTCGCCGGTGACCGCGGCCAGCAGCTCGGCCCCGGCCACGGCCGTCGCCTGGAGCGAGAACGCGGCCAGCACCACCGGCCGCCTGGCCAGCTCGCGGGCCCGCAGCCCGACCGCCCCGGCGAACGGGTGCTGGCGCCGCTCGGCCCGGTGCCGCGGGCCCCCCACGGCCACGGCCCCGGCTACCCGCTGCCGCCTCACTGGAGCGCCCCGGTCGGGGGTCGGGGCTCCGGGGCCAGGCTGCTGGTCACCTCGGCGTAGGCCAGCTCCAGGGTGGGGGAGCGGCGCAGGTCGGAGGGGTAGATGCCGGCGGCGGCCAGGGCCCGGGCGATGGCGCTGCCGTCGGGCCGGCCGACCTGGTAGGGGGCGCCCGTCTCGACCAGCACCTTGCCGTTGTCCCGCCAGCAGATCAGGCGCAGGGCCCGCAGCGCCGACAGGGCCGCCCCGGGGTCGCTGACGGTGACCTCGAACCGGCCGGCGGCCGGGCCCAGCTCGGTCGGTGGGCCCTCGGCGAGCAGCCGGCCGGCCGCCATCAGCCCGACCCGGGTGCAGAGCCGCTCGGCGTCGTCCAGCTGGTGGCTGGACAGCAGCACCGTCCCGCCCCTGGCCACGTGGTCGGCCAGCAGGTCGTTGACCCGGCGGCGGTGGCCCGGGTCGAGCCCGACCGTCGGCTCGTCCAGGACCAGCAGGTCGGGCGGCCCGACCAGCGCGGCCGCGGTGGCCAGGACCTGGCGCATGCCCGAGGAGTAGGTGGCGGTCAGCCGGTCGGTCATGCGGCCCAGGCCGAGCAGGCCGACCACCCGGTCGACCTCGCTGTCGGGGGCCTGGGCCCAGCGGGCGATCAGGACCAGGTACTCGCGGCCGGTGAGCCGCGGCGACAGGGCCGGGGCCTCGATCAGGCTGCCGACCCGCCGGGGCCGGGCCCCGGCCGCCGAGCGGGGATCACGGCCGAGCAGCCAGACCTCGCCGGCGTCGGCCTGCAGCAGCCCGAGGGCGACCCGCAGGGCGGTCGTCTTGCCGGCCCCGTTCGGCCCGATCAGCCCGTACAGCTCGCCCTCGTCGACCCGCAGGTCGAGGCCGGCAAGCACCATGGTTCGCCCGAAGCGCCGGTACACGCCCCCGAGCTGGATCGCCGCCGCCGCCGTGGCCGGCCTCCTTTGCTCCGCCGTGGTTGCGCACGCAATTGAACACCACGAACGCGCGAGATCGGGTACAAACGCCGACATGACGTCGTCGCCGCGGGAGAGCGTTCTGGCCGCGCTGGCCGCCGGGATCCTGGGGGAGGCCTACGACCCGGCGGTGCCCGGCCGGATGCTGGAGATCCTCCACCGGACGCCCGGCCGGCGTGACCGCGAGCAGCTCCTGGCCGTGCTCCGGGCGCTCGACACCCGGGCCGGGGCGCTGGCGCTGGCCGGCCGGCCGGCGCCGCTCTCGGGCCTCGCCCCGGCCGAGGCCGAGGCGGTCATGCGAGGCTGGGCCGGGAGCCGGCTGGTCCCGCGACGGCGGCTGGCCGCCGTGATCGGCCCGCTGGCCCTGCTGGCCGCCTACGGCTGGCCGGGCCCGGCCCGCGACGCCACCGGCTACCCGGGGCCGCTCGGCCCGGCTCCCGACGTGCCCAGGCGCCTGGCGCCGCTGCGTCCCGCCGGCGACGAGGAGCTGGCCTGCGACGTGGTCGTGGTCGGCTCGGGGGCCGGCGGCGGGGTGGCCGCGGCCGGGCTGGCCCGGGCCGGCCTGGACGTGGTCGTGCTCGAGAAGGGCGGCTACCGGGCCGAGCGCGACTTCACCCACCAGGAGGGCGACGCCTACCGCGACCTGTACCTGTACGGGACCACCCTGACCACCGAGGACCTGGGCTGCCGGATCCTGGCCGGGTCCACCCTGGGCGGGGGCACGGTGGTCAACTACTCGACCTCGTTCGTGACCCCGCCGGCCGTCCTGGCCGAGTGGGCGTCCATCTCCGGGGTCGAGGCGTTCGTCAACGGCGAGGTCGAGGCGGCGTTGGAGGCGGTCGCCGACCGCGTCGGGGTCACCGAGGCCCAGAGCCGTCCCGGCGCCCGCGACCGGCTGCTGGAGCGGGGCCTGGAGCGGCTCGGCTGGCACGCCGGCCCGCTGCCCCGCAACGTCCGCGGCTGCCCTCAGGACGCCGGCTGCGGCTGGTGCGGGTTCGGCTGCCGCACCGGGGCCAAGCAGTCGACCCTGGTCACCTACCTGGAGGAGGCGGCCGCGGCCGAGGCCAGGCTGGTCGTCGGGGCCGACGCCCGCCGCGTCCTAGCCGACGGCGGCCGGGCCGCCGGCGTCGAGGCCCGCACCGACGGCGGGCACCGGCTGGTAGTCAGGGCCCGGGCGGTGGTGGCCGCCGCCGGGGCGATCGAGACCCCGGCCCTGCTGCTGCGGTCCGGCCTCGGGGGCCAGGTCGGCCACCACCTGCGCCTGCACCCGGGCACCGCCACCATGGGCGTGTTCGACGAGCCGGTCCGCTGGTGGGAGGGGACCCTCCAGGCCCGCTACTCGGTCCGGCTACGGGACCTGGTGGGCCCCGACGGGCCCATCTTCGAGACCGTGCCCGTGCACCCGGGGACGGCCGCGGTGGCCCTGCCCTGGCGGTCGGCCGCCGACCACCTGGACCTGATGAAGCGGTTGGCCAACCTGTCCCTGGTCGGGGTGCTGTGCCGCGACACCGGCGACGGCGGCCGGGTCCTCCTCGACCGCGACGGCAGCCCCCGGGTCCGCTGGCGGCTCAGCCCCGCCGACGAGGCCCGCATGCACGCCGGGGTGGTGACCGCCGCCCAGGTGCTGGCCGCCGCCGGGGCGAGCGAGGTGTTCACCCTCCAGCACCGACGGCCCACCTACCGCCCCGGCGACAAGGAGGCCCTCCGGGACTGGCTCCGGACGGTCCGCCGAACCGGGTTCGGCCCCGGCCGGGCAACCCTGTTCTCCTACCACCAGATGGGCTCCTGCCGGATCGGCTCCAACCCGGCCACCTCGGCCGTCGACCCCGACCACCAGACCCACGAGCTGCCCGGCCTGTACGTCGCCGACGCCTCGCTGTTCCCGACGGCGTCGGGCGTCAACCCAATGCTGTCAGTGATGGCCCTGGCTCACCGGGCCGCCAACGTGATGGCCGCCCGGCTCGGCTGACCCACAGGCCGCAGCGGGGCGCCGGCCGCGGTGGCGCCGAGGACGGAACCGTCCGGCCATGTGCCCCCCAAGCTCGTGAACCGGTCCGCCGGAGTCTCTCGCACTCCCCGAGCGACTCGAACGTCGCAAGGGAACTGGACGATCCGGGCGGGGCCCCCGTAGGCTCGGCGACCTATGAACCAGCGACTGCGGGCGATCTGCGACCTGTCGACCAGCGCGGTCCGCGAGTACGTGGGCCGTCACGAGTACGACGGCCGGATCGAGGACCTGTCCCCGGAGGGGGTGCGGGCCGCCCTCTCCCGGATCGGCGGGCCACCTGATGTCGCCCCCGAGGCCGACCCGCACGACGAGGCCCACCTGGCCGCCTTCGAGCGGCTGGTCCGCCTGGAGCTGGGCGAGCTGGAGCTGCACCGGTCCAACCCGCTGTACCACGTGGCCGCCCTGGACGTGTCCTGCTACGACCGCGAGTACGCCCCGGCCGCCGAGCGGGCCGAGGCCCGCCGCCGCCACCTGGCCGCCTGGCCCGACGCGGTCGACGCCGGCCTGGCCGCCCTCGACCGGGTCGCCGCCCCCGTGGCCGAGGGCCTCCTCCCGGCGGCCAAGGGCCTGACCGCCGACCTGGAGCCGAGTCGTCCCGAGGGGTCCGGCCGGAGGGGTCCGGGGAACCCCGAAGGGGTGCCCCGGTCGATCGGGAGGGGTCCGGCGAACCCCGAAGGGGTGGCCCGGTCGGACAGGGAAGATCTCCAGGGGGGCGCCCCGGTGAGTCGGTCGGACCCGGTGGTCGAGCGGGCCCTCGACGCCCACAAGCGGCTGGTCGCCCACCTGGAGGCGGCCGCCGCCGGCGGCCACCCCGAGCCCGCGCTCGGCCGGGAGGCGCTGGAGCGGCTGCTCGGCACCGGCGAGGCTCTCGAGGTCGACCTCGGCCGGCTGGAGGAGCGGGCCGACGCGGAGCGGGACCGGCTGCGGGCTTTCCTGGACGAGGCCTGCGGGCGGCTGCGGCCGGGGCGGCCCACCGCCGAGGTGGTGGCCTGGCTCCTGGAGGACCACCCCGACGCCGACGGCGTGCTCACCGAGGCCGCGACCCTGACCGCCGAGTCGATCGCCTTCACCACCGAGCGGGACCTGGTGCCCGGCCTGGACGGTGAGTGCCTGGTCGCACCGTCGCCGCCGTCGCGCCGCTGGGCCCTGGCCATGATGTCCTGGGCCGCCCCGTACGAGGCCGACGCCCCCTCCCGCTACTACATCTCCCCGCCCGAGCCGGACTGGCCGGCCGACGAGCAGGACGACTGGCTGAAGGTGTTCAGCCGGGCCACCCTGCCCGCCATCACTGTCCACGAGGTCGCCCCCGGCCACTTCGCCCACGGGCGGCGGCTGCGCCAGGTCACCTCCGACGTCCGCCGGACCCTGCAGTCGCTGGCGTTCGTCGAGGGCTGGGCCCACTACACCGAGGAGCTCTGCATCGAGGAGGGCTACCGGTCCGGCGACGCCCGCTTCGCCGCCGGGGTCGCCCTCGAGGCCCTCCAGCGGGTCACCCGCCTGGCCGTGTCGATCGGCACCCACGCCGGCACCATGACCGTCGCCGAGGGCGCGGCCCGGTTCGAGGCCGACGCCTTCTGCTACGGCCCGGCCGCCCGCACCGAGGCCGCCAGGGCCACCTTCGACCCCACCTACGGCCGCTACACCTGGGGCAAGCTCGAGATCCTGCGTCTCCGCGAGCAGGCCCGAGCCCGCTGGGGCCCCGCCTACTCCCACGCCCGGTTCCACGACGAGCTGCTGAAGCTCGGCTCCCCACCGCTCGGCCTGATGGCCGGCATTCTCGACGGCGCTCAAGGACTAGCTTGAACGGTCGAGACATGCAACGCTGATTGACGCAGGACCCGGACCAGGAGCGGAACCGCCGTGAGCCAGACAGCCAGCGCACCGGACACGGTCGAACGTGACCTGTACGACCCCTACCTGTACATCAACCGGGAGATCTCCTGGCTGCAGTTCAACGACCGGGTCCTGGCCATGGCCGCCGACCCCCAGGGCGCGCTCCTGGAACGGCTGAAGTACCTGGCCATCTTCTCCAGCAACCTGGACGAGTTCTTCATGGTCCGGGTGGCCGGCCTGCGTGACCAGGTCGAGTCGGGGATGGTGACCCGCGGCTCTGACGGCTGGACTCCGAGCGAGACCCTCGAGGCCATCGCCAAGCACGTCGGCCCCAGCATCGAGCACCAGGTCCGGGTGTTCCTGGACGAGGTCACCCCGGCCATGGCCGAGGCCGGCATCCGCATCGCCGACATGTCCGAGCTGGATGACCGG
>Ga0081538_10003034_pt1 | contig 15991 bp, 14 predicted proteins | sample TabmetS5T2R1_FD_71022 | JGI IMG/M metagenome (GOLD analysis project Ga0081538, IMG submission 71022) | Tabebuia heterophylla rhizosphere microbial communities from the University of Puerto Rico - S5T2R1 | ecosystem: Host-associated > Plants > Roots > Rhizosphere ... | reverse complement strand
CGCGAACCCGACAAGCACAACCGCCCCCCCCAAGACGCCGGCCGCGACGAGGACGCCGAGCCCCTGTCGGCGGACGGTCATCATCCAGCCCGAGGTCAGCGAGGCCGCCAGAGCGCCCGCGGAGATGCCCGAGTAGAGCAGACCGAGGGCGCCGGGGCCGCCGCCGAGCTTGTCGGCAAGGGCCGGGAAGAGCGAACGCGGCATGCCGAAGATCATGGCGTTCGTGTCGACGAGGAAGATGCCGAGCAGAGATTTGCGCCGCTTGATCAGGCGGAACCCTTCGAGGATCGACTGGAGGCTCGGGCGGTCCGCGTCAGGCGCCGGACGGACCGGCGGCAGCAGCCAGATCGCGACCAACGAGGCGGCAAACGTCCCGATGTCGATCGCATAGGCCCCGGCCAGACCGACGACGCCGATCAGGACCCCGGCAATGGTTGGTCCGGCGACCCGGGCCAAAGTGGAGACCACGTCCTCGACCGCGATCGCCGGTAGGAGCAGGTCGTCGCCGACGAGCCTCGGCGTCAGCGCGTTGCGCGCCGGCCGCTGGAACCCATAGGCCGCCGTCCCGAGCGCCTCGGCGACGAACAGGAACCAGATCGTCGGATGAGGCAGGACCGCGTTGACGAGGAGCCCGCCGGTGACCACGAGCAGGGCGATGTCCGAGATCAGAAGCATTCGTCGCCGGTCGACCGCGTCGGCGACTGCGCCGCCGTAGATCGGGACGACCAGCAGGGGGACAAGTGCAGCGAGCCCGAGAAGACCGACGAGCAGCGTCGATCCGGTCAGGTCGTAGAGCTGAAACGGAATCGCGACCGTCGTGATCTGGCTGCCGATCGCCGAGATGCCGGTGCCGAACCAGAGCCGCCTGAAGTCGCGCGACTCGCGCAGCGGCGTGATGTCGACGGCGATGCGTGCGAGCCGCCCGCGTTCAGGCGGCTCTGGCCGACCGATGTCGGTCACCTAGAAGAGCTTCTCGTCTTCTTGCGGCTTTGCGGTCGCCTCGAGCAGACGGCGGGCGCGGCGGCCGAGGTCGGCAAGGTCGACGCGGCCACTCTCGACGCCTGCCGCCGTGCGCTCGGCTAGATCAAGCGCCTGCTCGATGATTTGCGTGTTTGCCGCGGCCTCCTGGCCCATCTCGTGCAGGATCGTCCGCTCGGTTCGCCCCGCGATGATCGGGTCGGGGACGCCCTCGATCCAGACCCGGGTGCGGCGGCCTCCGCCGCGCTCGTCGCCGGTCAGGGGCTCGAGCGCGTAGATCTTGTCGGCGCGGGCGTACTTCCCGAAGCCGAGGAACACCATCCGGTTCGCGCCGTTCGCCATGGCGCGATTATGACCTCGGGCTATTGGAGCGCGGAGCGCAGCGCGTCGACGACGAAGGCTTGGTCGTCGGGCTCGATCCCCGGGAAGAACGGGAGGGCGAGGGTGCGGCTGGCGATCTCTTCGGCGACCGGACAGAGCCCTTCGCTGAAGCCGAAGCGCTCGCGCATGTAGGTGAGCAGATGGACAACGGGAACGTACTCGGCGCAGTCGACACCCCCCTCCCGCAGCTCGACCATGACCCGTGCTCGGTCGAGCTCCGCCGCGAGCGCCACGACGTACACAAACCACGAGCGGCGATGGTCGGCGTCGTCGGCGGGCGCGAGCTGCACGCCGTCGACGTCGGCGAGCAACTCGCCGTAACGCGCCGCGGCTGCGCTTCGCAGCTCGAGCATCCGGTCGAGCTTCTCGAGCTGGGCGAGACCGACCGCGGCCTGGATGTCCGTCCAGCGGTAGTTGAAGCCGAGGCGTACGTGGTTGAACCAGCTGCCGCCCTCGTACAAGCGGCCCTGGTTGCGCATGCTTCGGACGAGCTTCCACTCTTCCTCGGAGTGCGTCGTCACGACGCCGCCCTCTCCCGTCGCGAGTTGCTTGTTCGGGTAGAAGCCGAAGACGCACGGGGGGCCGTGCGAGCCGATCGGCGCGCCCTTGTACTCGGCGCCGAGCGCTTCGGCCGAATCCTGGATCAGCGCGAGCCCGCGACGCTCGCAGAGCTCCATCAGCGACTCGAGCTCACAGGGGTAGCCGAACATGTCGACGGCCACGACAGCCTTCGTCCGGTCGGTGACCGCGGCCTCGGCGGCGGCAGGATCGAGGTTCCAAGTGCCCGGATCGACGTCGGCAAAGACGGGCGTCGCGCCCTCGTAGATGAAGCAGTTGGCCGAGGCGGCGAAGGTCAGCGGCGAAGTGATCACCTCGTCGTCCGGCTCGATCCCGGCGGTCCGGACGAGTAGATGAAGACCCGCGGTTCCGCTCGAGACCGCGGCCGCGTAGGGCGCGCCGACACGTTCCGCGATCTGCTCCTCGAAGCGGTCGATCGTCGGACCGAGCGACAGCCGCCCCGAGCGGAGGACCTCGAGGACGAGCTCCTCCTCGCGTTCGTCGAGATACGGCTTGGCTAGCGGAATTCGCCGCGTCGCGGCGTGCTTCACGCCTGTGCCGGCTCCGGCGCGGGCATCGGCGCGTAGTCGAGCCAGTGCGACCAGCGCTCGCTGCCGCCGCGCACCGTGTCCATGTATGCCTTCTGGAGCTTGAGCGTGATCTCGCCCGGCGGGCCGACCTCCTGGTCGTCGACCGACCGGATCGGCGTCACCTCGGCCGCGGTGCCCGTCATGAAGATCTCGTCGGCCAGGTAGAGGTCGGTGCGGATCAGGTTTCGCTCCTCGACGGTGTGCCCGAGCTCCTGCGCGATCTCGATCACGGTGGCGCGCGTGATCCCGGGGAGGATCGACGTCGAGAGCGGCGGCGTGACGATCGTCCCGTTCTTGACCACGAAGACGTTCTCACCGGAGCCGTCGGCGATGAAGCCGTCGTCGGTGAGCAGGATGGCCTCGTCGTAGCCGGCGCGGTTCGCCTCGAGCACGGCCAACATCGAGTTGAGGTAGATCCCCGTCGCCTTCGCGGCGTGCGGGATCGTGTTCGGGCCGACCCGCTTCCAGCTGGAGACCTTGGCGCGGATGCCGTTCTTCAGGCCCTCCTCGCCGAGATACGTCGCCCACGGCCAGCTCATGATCACGACCTCGACAGGGTTACCGGCCGTCGAGACACCGAGCTCGCCGTAGCCGTAGAAGGCGATGGGTCGGAGGTAGCACTCCGGCAGCCCGTTGACGCCGATCAGCTCGAGTGAGACCTCGCGCAGCTCGTCGACGGAGTAGCCGAGATCCATGTGAAGAAGGCGGGCCGAGGCCTCGAGCCGCTCCAGATGCTCTCTGAGGCGGAAGACCGCCGGGCCTCGAGGGGTCTCGTAGCACCGGATCCCCTCGAACACACCGGTTCCGTAGTGGAGCCCGTGCGAGCCGACGTGGATCTTCGCGTCCGCCCAGTCGACGAACTCGCCGTTCATCCAGATCTTCTCGGTCTCTTGCATTCGCTCCTTCCCTGCCAGATGTTATGTGGCCTCTATGACGGCGTCCATCGGCTCCGCTTTCGCGAGGCGGACGAGGTCGGCGGACGCCAGCGTGGCCATGTGCCTCGGCGACCCCGCGCCGACCCAGACCCGCTCGTGGACGAGCACCTGCCGATCGACCAGCACGCGGTCGATCTTCGGCAGCGGGAACGGCGCGACTGCGCCGGGATCGAAGCCCGTGGCGGCGCGCACCTGATCCGGTCCGGCCACCTTGGCCTTACGGCACCCGGCAGCACGGGCAATCTTGCGCGAGTCCGCGCGGCGGTCACCGGGAACCATGACGAGGAACGGTCGGCCGTCGCAGTCGAAGACGAGCGATTTGACGATTTGGCCGAGCTTGCTCCCGACCGCCTTCGCGGCGTCCTCTGCCGTGGGCGTGCCGGCGTCGAACTCCTCGATTCTGGCCTCGACGCCACCCGCGCGGAGAAAGGCGGCCACGCGCTCGACCGCATCGGGCCACTGGCGCTCCATTCCAATGGGAGCGTACCCAGGGACGCGCTCCGGACGTTGTGACCTAGGTCATGAAGCCAACACCAGAAGAAGCGCGAATCGCCCGGACCGAATCGGTCTTCAGAGACGTGAACGAGGGCATCGCCGAAACCGCCGAATTCTTCGGCTCGAACGAGACCGAGTTCGTCTGCGAGTGCGCCGATCCGGAGTGCCAGGACCGCGTCGAGCTCCCGCTCGACCGGTACGAGGAAGTCAGGGCCGAAAGCACCCACTTCCTCATCGCGAACGGGCACGAGGAGCCCGACTTCGAGCGTGTGGTCGAGCGGCAACCCGGCCACGCGATCGTGAGGAAGCTCGGGCGCAACCTCGCAGCCCTCGTGCGACGCTCCGATCCGCGCACGAACGAGGCCTAGAACAAGGTCCGGCGCCGGTACTCCGCGTACTGCGGAAAGCGCTCCGACAGGAGACGCTCCTCGAGCCGTGCCTTGGCGATCCAAAAGACGGCCAGGACCGCGGTGAGCGCCAGTCCGTAGACGGAGAAGACGAGCGAGAGCCCGGCGAAGAAGAGGACGCCGCCGAGGTAGATCGGGTGTCGCACGACCCGAAAAGGGCCGCTCTGGACCAGCTTGCCGTCAGGCAGTGGCCTCGGAAACGGCGTGAACGAGCTGCCGAGCTCCCGTACCGACCAGGCGGCGAGCGCTGCGCCGATTGCAGCGAGACCGAACCCGCCGTAGGTGACTCCGTCTCCGAGGAACCACGAAACGACGATCAGCGCGAACAGAACGAGCTGGGCGGCGACCCAGCCCTCGCCCCTACCCGAGCGCGATGAAGCGGACGTCGTCGAAGCCCTCGTCCCGAACGCGCGCGACGAGCTCGCGCGGAGCCTGTGAATCGATCGAGAGCGCCATCAGCGCCTTCCCGCCCCGGCGGGTGCGCGACACGGCCATGTTGGCGATGTTGACGCCGGCCTCGCCGAACAGCGTCCCGACGCGGCCGATCACGCCCGGGACGTCGTCGTAGCGGAAGAAAACGAGCAGTGGGGCGAGCTCCATCTCCAGCTCGAATCCGAGGGCGCTGACGAGCCAGATGCGGTTCTCGCGACCGATCGTGGTCCCGGCGACGCGGAGCTCCTCGCCGTCGGCAGTCACGCCGACCCGCACGAGATTCGTGAAGTCGCGGGACGAGCGGCGGCGTTGCTCGACGACCTCGATCCCCCGCTCCTGCGCAAGTAGCGGCGCGTTCACGTAGTTGACCGGCTGCTCGAAGCGGCCCTGGAAGGCGCCGTTCAATGCGGCCGCGGTCAGCAGACGCGTGTCGTACTCGGAGAGGTTGCCGTAGTACGTCAGCTCGACCTGGTCGGCCCGCCCGCCGGCGAGCTCCATGGCGAGCCGGCCGAGCTTGGCGGCCAGGGGGACGAACGGGCCGAGGAGCTCGAGATCCTCGGGACGGATTGCCGGGATGTTGACGGCGTTCGTGACGAGCTCCCCTTCGAGCGCCGCAGCGACCTGCTCGGCGACGATGACGCCGGCCCGGTCCTGAGCCTCCTCGGTCGACGCGGCCAGGTGCGGAGTGACGACGACGTTGTCGAGCTCGAGCAGCGGCCCGGAGTACGGCTCCGCGGAGAAAACGTCGAGCGCCGCGCCCGCGAGCTTGCCCGAACGGAGAGCCGCCAGCAGCGCCTCCTCGTCGACCAGCTCGCCGCGGGCTGCATTGACGATCCGCGCGCCGTCGGGCAACCGGTCGATCGCCTCAGCATCAAGCATCCCGGTCGTCTCGTCGGTCAGCGGTAAGTGGAGAGTGAGGAACTCGGCAACCGACAGAACCTGGTCGGCGGTCTCGACGCGCTCCGCGCCGAGCTCCCGGAACCTGTCCCTATTGACGAACGGGTCGTAGGCGACAACGCGCATCCCGAGCCCGATCGCGCGCCGGGAGACCTGTTGGCCGATCCGGCCGAACCCGAGAACGCCGAGCGTCTTGCCCTCGAGCTCGATCCCGCCGTGCGCCGAGCGCTCCCAGCGTCCCTGCTTCAGAGCGGCGTGGGCCTGAGGAATGTGCCGGGCAAGGGCGACCAGGAGCCCGATCGCATGCTCCGCGGCAGAGACGACCGTCGACTCCGGCGCGTTGGCGACGACGATTCCTCGGCGCGTGGCCGCGTCGACATCGACGTTGTCGACGCCCACTCCGGCCCGGCCGATCACCTTGAGCCGGTCGGCGCGGTCGATGACGTCAGCAGTGAGCTGCGTCCCCGAGCGGATGACGATCGCGTCGTAGTCGCCGATCTGCTCCTCGAGCTGCGCGGCACCGTCGACGTCCACCTCGAACCGCTCCTGGAGCAGCTGGATCCCGGCCTCCGCGATCGGCTCGCGCACGAGAACGCGGGGTCTGTCGCTCAAACTCGAGTGTGCTCGAACGCCTCGAGCGCCGCGGTGATCGCGACCCCTCGCTCGATATCGGCGCCCAGCTCGGAGAGGACGAGCTCGACGCCGGCGAGCGCCGTTGTGATGTCGAAGACGTCGTAGTAGCCGATGTGGCCGATGCGGAAGATCTTCCCCTTCAGCGGCCCCTGGCCCGGCGCGAGGACGATTCCGTGGCGGTCACGCAGCGTCTGCACCAGCTCGCTCGAGTCGATTCCTTCGGGCGCATTGATCGCCGTGACGACCGCCGACCGGTCGTCGTCGGGCGAGAAGAGCTCGAGCCCCATCGCCTTGGCTCCCGCGCGGCAAGCGCGGCCGAGACGGGCATGGCGCTCAAAAGCCTGCTCCAGACCCTCCTCGAGCAGTAGCGCGAGCGCGACCTCGAGCCCGACGACAACCGAGACCGCCGGAGTGAAAGACGGGTCGAAGCTCTCCTGCGCGTAGCGCGTCCGGTTCCAGTCGAAGTAGTAGCGCGACGACGCGTCCTGCTCGACAGCCATCCACGCTTCCCCGGAAACAGAGACCGTGGCGATGCCGGGCGGTGTCATCAGCGCCTTCTGCGACCCGGAGATCACGGCGTCGAGACCCCAGGCATCGGTCTCGACCGGGACGGCGCCCAGGCTGGAGACGGCGTCGACGACGACCAGCGCGGCGGCCTCCTTTGCCGCGGCTGCAAGCCCCTGGACGTCGGCGACGACGCCGGTCGAGGTCTCGGAGTGGGTCGTGAAGACGACCTTGGCGCCGCTGAGCTCGGCGAGTCGCTGCGTCAGATCCTCGGGCGCAGGCGCCTCGCCCCACTCGTAACGGAGCTCGTCGACCTCGCACCCGAAATTCCGGGCCAGCTCCGTCCAGCGTTCTCCGAAGTGACCTGCGGAGACGACGACGACCCGGTCGCCCGGACGGGTCAGATTCGAGACCGCTGATTCCATTCCGCCGGTGCCCGACGCTGTGTAGAGCAACACGTCGCCGTCTGTGTGGTACACCTCGCCGAGCTGCTCCAGGACGCGCTCGAGGATCCGGCGGAAGTCGGAGCTGCGGTGGTGGAGGATCGGCCGGCTCATCGCCTCCAGCACCTCGGGCGGCACGGGAGTCGGGCCAGGCGTGAAGAGGTAGCGCTTCTCGGCCACTTGCCCGGAGGCTAGCGCGATGAGCGGATGCGCGGGCGGTGCTGATGGAAGGACATGACCTGTTGGAAGGTCGGGCGGTTCGCGAATCGCATCGTCGTCTTGAGCACGCCGCCCGAGAAGGTGATCCGCTCCTTTGTCGCATCGGCGCGCCAGCGCGAGGGGTCATCGCCCTGGGCAGCGGCAAGCTCGGTGCCCGCCTCCTCGAGCGCCGCCCAGAGGGCTGTGCGACACGCCACGACGTTCCCGAGGCCGCAGTAGCGCGCGTGGAAGGGCTGCTTCACCCGCCTGCGCAGAAGCAGCCGAAGATCCTTGTGGACGTAGGAGTACCAGCCGGAATCGAACGCGGCGCCCTGGGCGTTCGGCGGGTCGTCGCGCGGCTCGAGCTGCGCCAGCCGGGGCAGCAACGGACCGAGGATCGGTCGGAGCACCGCGTCCGCCAGCTTCGGCCAGGCCGCGTCGAGGATCGCCGCGCCCGGATCGTCGATCTTCCCGTCCAGGTTGCGATCGAGTCGGCTGCCGCCGCTCTGCCACCAGGAGTCGAGGATGTCGGCCATGCGCTGAGCGCGGACGGACGGGGCGTCTCCGGTCGCGAGCACCGCGGCGATCGTCGGCCAGACGCGCGTGGCGCGAAGGTCCTTCGTCGCCACGACGTTCATGGCGGCGACGACGCTCGCCGGCGTGTGCTTGCGCCTCGCGTCGAGCCCTGCCCGTAGGAGATCGACCCGCTGCACGGAGCCCCAGTTCCAGGTCTCGTCGGCCGCCGGGTAGCCCGGCCCCGGCCGGTTGTTCCAGCCGGCGATGTAGCCCCACCTCGGATTGATCGCCTGCACGTGCGCTCGAAGCGGTGCAAATCCGCGCCACTCGCCTGGGCCGGAGCCGTCCGTCGGAAGCCCCGGATCAGCGGCCTCCGCGCGGATCGGCAGCCGTCCGGACGAGAAGAACGCGATGTCGCGGTCGTCCGCATACACCCAGTTGAACGCAAGCTCGACGCGGTTCATCGTGCGGATGAAGTCCCGTGCCGACCGGACGATGTTCCGGTTCAAGTCCTGGAACGCAATGGTGGCGAGGATCTCGCGGCCTCGACTCGATCGGCTCGACGAGATGGCGACGCGGCGGCCACCGACCGTCGCGTAACCGATTACCGGACCGTGGACGGTCGTCCGGAAGCTGACGCGGTTCGACCCCAGCGACCCTGCGTCGAACGTCTCCATCGCCCGGCAGCTGCCCTGGAAGCGGTAGTGGGTGTCGTCTCCGCAGAGCGTCTCGACGAAGTGGTCGACGACATCGGAGTGGGCGGATTGCGCGCTCCAGGCGAAGTCCTTGCCCCGGCCGACGAGGACGCCGTAGGCCCCCGGGAAGGCCAGCCCGCGGACGTCGACGCCGCCTCCGTGGAGGTCGAGCTCGGTGAAAGAGGTCGGGTAGGCGAAGCCGACCTGGGGCCCGGAAACGAAGATCGGGTGCTTGCTGCTCGAGCGGCGGGCCGAGACGAGGAGCGCGTTGCTCATGCTCCGCGGGGCCGCGGCGGGCCCGATCCCCGGGCCCGTTGCGGCGAAGCTGCCGTCGTCCAGGACGATCCCACCTCGAGACTCGGCGGCCTTCGAGCCCGGCCGATACCGCTGCGCCGAGGCGCTCGACTCCGGATCGAGCCGCAGGCGGAGGTCGTCGAAGATGTCGCGACCCCGCGCGGCTCCGAGGCGCGCCTGGAGGGCGGCGAGGAACTGCGACCGGCGCGCCTCGTCTCCCCCGCCCCTGCCGAACCGCGACCCGATCAGCGCCGCGGCCGCGTAGGTGTCGTTCCTCGTCCAGGAGAAGGCGATGTTCCGCGAGCGAAACGAGGCATTGATTCCCGCCGCGTACGCGTCGATTCCGGCCAGCACCTCGCGGCCCTTCCTCCCTGCCGCCTCGAGCAGCCGCGTCTGGGCGGCGAGGAAGCTCTCGGTCGCCTGACTCGGTGTGAACTGCTGGCCGAGCACGGCGAGCGGATCGATCCCCGGCGCGTCGACCGCCGCGAGCCGGCCGGGGCCTCGGATCAGCTGCAGAAGGGCTCCCCGGTCCTCTGCCGTCGCCCAGCCGGCGCCGAAGGCTACGTCGGCGGCGGTCCGACCCTCGATGTGCGGGACGCCCCAGCGGTCGCGGGTGACCCTAACGCCCGGTCTCGGCCGGTCGACCCGGACGGCCCGAGTGCCGCGGAGGCGAAACCAGGCCGGTTTGAAGTAGCGCCTCAGGTCACTGGCGTTCACCCGCGCGCCGCGCGGAGTCAGGGCGTCGAAGAGCCGAAGCTGGTCATCGGAGTTGCGGTTCAGCTCGAGGCTGCCTGATTGTCCTGGAGCAAGAACGTTGAGAGCGACAGACGCGTAGTCCTCGCCCCGAACCGCGGTCGTGGCGGAGCCTCCCGCAACCAGTGCGAGCAGCGCGAGGATGGCGACTGCGCTGAGCCTGCGAACGCGCCGACCCTACAGTTCGCGTCGGAATGGAAGCCCTGCTCGCGTTCGCGGCGGCGCTCGTCTCCCTTCGGCTCTCCGGCCGCCTCGCAGGCCGCTGGCGGGCGCGTCGCGCGCCCGAGCTCGCGATGTGGGCCGCGTCGCTCTTCGCGTTTGCGGTCGCCTCCGGCGCACTCGCGTGGGGCGCGGCGGACGGGTGGAACGAGGCCGCGTTCCGCGTCTACTACCTGTTCGGCGGCCTGCTGACGGCGCCCCTCCTCGGTGCCGGCTCGCTGCTCCTGCAGGGCCGGCGCTGGGTGATTCCCGTCATCCTCGTCTACGCCGGCCTGGCCGCCGGGATCGCGGTCGCCGAGCCGCTCGCGACGCCCGTCTCCGGAGACACCATCCCCGAGGCGCAGGATCACCTCGACTACTTCCCCGCGCGGATCTTGGCGCTCGTCGGGAACATCACCGGCACGCTCGCGGTTCTGCTCGTTGCGGCCGTCACGATCCGGCGCCGGCCGCTCGCCATGAGCCTCATCGTGGCCGGGGTCGCCGTTGCCGCCGTCGGCAGCGCCCTCGCCGGCCTCGGAGCCGCATCAACAGCGGCATTTCTGCTCGTTTCGTCTGTGCTTCTTTACACAGGATTTACGGTTTCCAGCGGAAAACGTCGCGCCCCGTTGCCTGCGCAGGCACGGTGATCTGCTAACAATCCCGAGCTGCGGGGCGTCCAAGCCTCGCGAAACTGCGGAAAAGGGAGCCTTGAGGTGCTCCGGGCGCGGACTGCGGCACAGTTCTCACGCCTCGAGCTCGGTTCCTGTCAGGGAGGGATCAGCTCGTGCACAGAGGACTACTTCGCTCGCTCGCTCTCGCGGCAGCCTTACTCGGTCTCCTCGCGACCGGCGCACCCACGACCGAGGTTCCGGAGCAGGCGCGCGCGATGCCGGACGGCAAGGTCGTCCGCAAGATCAAGCGCTACCAGCGCGCCACGTGGCACTGGCAGCGGTTCATGGGCGCCCCGCGGACGCCGAACCGGAAGCGGTATCTCCGCACCCGCGACGTTCGCTACCGCATCCACGTCATGCACCAGTGGCGGAAGCGGGCGATCAGAGCGAAACGGCGAGCGCACAACCCGCCACACGAGCGGGAGTGGCGGTGCCTGCAGCGCTACGAAGGCCGGTGGAACGACGCCCACGATCCGTACTGGGGCGGCCTCCAGATGGACCGGGCGTTCATGCGGGCCTACGCCCCGCGGCATCTCCTCAAGCGCGGCTGGGCCGACCGCTGGAAGCCACTCGAGCAGATGTGGGTCGCCGAGCGCGCGCACCGCTCGGGCCGAGGCTTCTACCCGTGGCCGCACACCGCGCGGATCTGCGGCTTGCTTTAGCCGCCAATCGCCTTGAGCACCACCCGCTTCCGGCGCCGGCCGTCGAACTCGCCGTAGAAGATCTGCTCCCACGGACCGAAATCAAGCTTGCCTTCGGTAATGGCAACGACAACCTCGCGTCCCATCACCTGGCGTTTTATGTGCGCATCGGCGTTGTCCTCGCCGGTATCGTTATGGCGATATTGCTTGATCGGTTCGTGGGGCGCCAACTTTTCCAGCCAGACGCTGTAATCGTGGTGGAGGCCGGATTCGTCATCATTAATAAATACCGAGGCGGTTATGTGCATGGCGTTGACCAACACCAGCCCATCTTTCACGCCGCTCTCACGCAAGCATTCGCTCACTTGGGGCGTAATGTTGATGAACGCGACTCGTGCTGGCGTGTTAAACCAAAGTTCTTTGCGATAGCTTTTCATGGCTTCTTTTCTCCAAGCGAAAATTTCCCTGTCCCTTCGAGAGAGAGGATTACGGTAAGGAGCAAAATTGAGTCACCCTCACCTCGATCCTCTCCCGAGTCAGAGACTGTCTCGCAATGTCATCCTGAGGCCCTTCGGCTACGCTCAGGATAGACTCCGCCGAAGGATCTCGGCTTTTGGATCCTAGCGATAGGTCGAGATTCTTCACTTCGTTCAGAATGACACTTGTGAGATTTCGAACCATAACGACACAGTCTCAAAGGGAGAGGGAGCAATAACTCCGCCTTCGGTGACAAATCTATCAAGATTCTCTTGTCGTCCCTGACCTTACCGTACGTATCCCCTGGCTGCTGCGCACTGCCATTGAACTAATATTCGAGAGTTTATACACATAATACTGGGAATCAATTGAACGACTTTCCGGAGGAAGCATGAGCGACGAAGTCCGATTTATCGACACCACGTTACGCGATGGTAACCAGAGTCTGTGGGCACTCAATATGAAAGTCGGCGCCATGCTGCCGGCCGCCGAGCATATGGATCAGGCCGGCTTCGAGTCCATGGAATTTTTTCTCAGCGTCATGTTCAAAAAGTACGTGCGCGAACATAGAGAAAATCCCTGGGAATGGCTCCAGCAAGGGACGAAAAAATTTCGCCGGACTCGTTTGCGCTACCATGGCGGGATGCACAGCGCGTTCGAAAAGACTCCTCACTGCATCTTAAAACTCCAGGTAGAACGGCTCGTCTCCTACGGTCTCACATTGACGAGGACGTCGAATTGCTGGAACGACTATACCGCCTTCAAGCAAGAAATCGACGACCTGAAAATGAATGGGATGGACACCGTCGCCAACCTGATCTATTCAGTTTCGCCCCGACACACCGACGAATACTACGCGCGCAAGGCGCGTGAGGCGGCGGCAATTCGACCCTACCGCATCTGCTTCAAAGATGTCGGCGGGCTCCTGACTCCGGAGCGGGCGCGAACCTTGATCCCGGTGATACTTAAAAGCGCCGGTGACATCCCCGTCGAATTCCATGCGCACTGCAACAGCGGCCAGGCACCGCTTAATTATCTTGAAGGCGTTAAGCTCGGCATGAGAATACTGCATACAGCCGTGCCGCCGCTGGCAAACGGCTCCGGCCAACCTTCCATTTTCAACATCGCAAGCAATTTAAAAGCGCTTGGCTATTCACCTGCCGTGGATCTAAAGCCGCTCGGACCGGTTCAAAATCATTTCACCTATGTCGCCAAGAGAGATGGCCTGCCGATCGGAAAGCCTGTGGAGTACGATCACTCTCAATATTTGCACCAGGTTCCCGGCGGCATGATCTCCAACATGCGCCACCAGCTCAAGATCGTCGGACTGGAAGATAAAATGGACGCAGCTTTGGAAGAAGCCGCCCAGGTTCGCGCGGAATTTGGTTATCCGATCATGGTTACTCCCCTTTCCCAATACGTTGGCACCCAAGCGGCGATCAACGTGATCCTCGGCGAGCGCTATAAGGAGGTGCCTGACCAGGTCATTCAGTACGCTTTGGGGATTTGGGGGAAAGAAGGAGCAGAGTTAATGGATCCCCAGGTCAAAGATAAGATTCTCGGCCGGCCGCGCGCCAGAGAATGGACCCAATGGGAGCAGCCGGACCCATCACTGCACGAAGTCCGGCAAAGATTCGGCGCCAATGTTTCAGACGAGGAGTTGATTTTGCGCTTTTTCGCCGGCGATGACGCCGTCGACGCTCTGCCCAACGGCGGCAAACCACGCGAGTACCTGGACGGAACACAACCTTTAATAAAACTGATCGAACAGCTTAGCAAACGGAAAGACTCAAACCAGATTTATATCAAACGCCCTGGCCTCTCAGTCAGGTTGGAAAGACGGGGGACGGCGGCGGAGCCGCCGTTTCGGGTTTCGAGTTCCGGGTTTCGGGTTAGCCAGGAATCAGAAACCTGAAACCAGTAACCCAACCGATAAAGCGGCTGCGCTGAGCCGCTACGGGTCGTCGCCATCCACCGTCCCCACCCCATTCAAATGGCTGATGTCGCCCCAGGTCTGCAAGAACCAATTCCCCTCTTCGTAGTTGAAGACGTTTAATCCCGCGTTGGTGAATTCAAACCGCCGCGGCGCGTCGTACGGAATCGAGAAGGTATGGCGGAACAGCCCGCTCAAAACACCGCCATGGGTTACGACGACGATCGTTTCACCGAGATGCTTCACGGCGATCTCATTTAGAAAACCGACGTTTCGCGCTACCTGCTGTTCCACACTCTCACCCCCCGGGATCACATAGGTAGGACCCAAAGTTCGGTGCAGCCGATATTCTTCCGGATATTTTTCTCTGATTTCGTTCCCATTGAGCCCTTGAAAAATTCCGAGGTGCCTTTCGCGTAATCGCTCGTCCGTGACGATTTTATGTCCCGTCGCTGCCGCGATCATCTGCGCCGTCTGCACCGCCCGCCCCAGATCGCTGCTGTAAAGCGCGGTAAAAGTTTCGCGCGCCAGTCTTTCGCCCAAAGCTTTTGCTTGGGCAATGCCTCTCTCCGTCAGAGGACTATCCAAATGACCTTGTCGAATAAGCTTGATATTCCACTGGGTCTGGCCATGCCGGACGATGATGACTTGAGCTCGGTCCATGAAGATTATCCTCGCAGTTTGGCTAGTCTCACGCCAAGAGCAAATTTTGTCAACGGCTTTTTGAAGACAAGGTATAGACGGGTTTCATTTTCACAAGAAATTTTCACTTGTTCTCAAAAGAGTCCTTTGCTATCCATGCAGCAAGATCAACTCAGCTATGCCTGATTCTGCTGCCAGATCATCCTTACCCCTCCAGGTGATCGGACAATCCGTCACACGCACCGACGCCCGAGCGAAAGTCACCGGCGAGGCTAGGTTCTCTGCCGACCGCCTGCCAACGGACGGCGTGTTGCACGGCAAGACGCTGCGCAGCCCTCACCCATACGCTGAAATCGTCCGAATCGACACCGCCAAGGCGGACGGATTGCCGGGCGTGCGCGCCGTCGTCACGTTTCACGACGCGCCGGAAAATCCGTTCGAAGACGGCGATGACTCAGTAGCAGAGGAACCACTAGCGCCGGTTTACTTACTCAATCAGGTCGTCCGGCATGTCGGCGACGAGGTTGCCGCTGTCGCTGCTGACTGCGAAGAGAGCGCCGAAGAAGCGTTGCGGCTCATCGAAATTGAGTATCGAACTCTGCCTTTCGTGCTCGATGCCGAGTCCGCGCTGGCCCCGGACGCGCCGTCGATTCGCGGCGGGAAAAATCTCGCCGGCAGAGAGCCGATTCTTTTGATACGCGGCGACGTCGATCGCGGCATGTCGGAGGCAGAGGTTATGGTCGAAGAGACCTACCGCACGCAGTCCACGAGCCCGCTCGCCTTGGAGCCGCGTTACAGTCTTGCCTGGTGGGAAAAAGATCATCTGACCCTGTGGAAGGCGAGTCGAAACGTTTACGGCGATCGTGACAAACTCGCTAAAGTCTTCGGACTCACTCACGATCAAGTACGGGTGATCGGCCCTTATCTTGGCGGCGGTTTCGGCAGCAAAGACGAGACACGATTGGGGGCGATCACAGCGTTACTGGCGCGCAAAGCAGGTATGCCCGTGCGCATGGGATATACGCAGGAGGAAGAGCTAGGCTGCGGGAAATGGCGTCATGCAACTGTAACTCGAATTCGCATGGGACTAAAGCGCAGCGGCGCCGTCACCGCCATCGACGCTACGAGCGCGCTCAACACCGGCCCCTACGCTCCCGGCTTCGGTGTCGCGTCACGTTTAGGCCATGGTCTTACTTATCTTTATTCCTGCCCCAATGCGCGCTTCGTTGGCAAAGTTGCCTTCACCAACAGTCCGGTCGCCGGCTCTTATCGGGGGCTCGGCGCACCCCAAGCGCATTTCGCGCTCGAGTCCCTCGCGGATGAGGCCGCAGAGAAACTTCACCTGGACCCGTTGGAATTTCGCCGGCGCAATCACGTTCGGCCGGAAGGCCAGCCGGGCGAGCGGACTACGCCGCCGGACAGTCTCGTGCCCGCACAACCCATCGAAGGCGGAATTCCTTTCTCCAGCAATTTGTTGGCCCAATGCCTCGATGAAGGCGCCAAGCGGATCGGTTGGACGCCGCGTCCCAACGGGCCCCGGCGGCTCAAGGCCGGCGGCAAATTCCGTGGGCTGGGACTCGCCTGTTGCATTTACAAGACCGGCCAGTCCCAATCCTCTGCGATTGTGAAAATGAGAGAAGACGGCAGCGCTGAGCTTCTGATGAGCATCGCCGAGATCGGCCAAGGGGCATGGACCATTCTCAGGCAGATCGTCGCCGAG
>Ga0081538_10003033_pt1 | contig 15993 bp, 11 predicted proteins | sample TabmetS5T2R1_FD_71022 | JGI IMG/M metagenome (GOLD analysis project Ga0081538, IMG submission 71022) | Tabebuia heterophylla rhizosphere microbial communities from the University of Puerto Rico - S5T2R1 | ecosystem: Host-associated > Plants > Roots > Rhizosphere ... | reverse complement strand
TCGCTTCATACGTTCGGGTCGCCGTGGGCTCCGACTCGCTCCGGCGGCTCGGCCACGATGAACGCCATTACCGCAGCATCGACGAGCGCCATCGCAGGCACTTCGCAGCGATGGATGTCCCGCTCGGAAGCGTCGGCGTGGCCGCATCGACGCGACCGGAGGTGCAGGAGCAACTGGCGCCGTACCAGTCACAGCTCGACCTCCCGATCGTCCGCGTGCTCGCGAACGCTGACGTGGCATCCCTGACCGCCGTGGCAGAGGCCGCGGCGCCGTGAGCGGTGGTCAGGTAGGCCGCTTCATCGAGCCTTCACTTCTCTGTTACCCCCGCTTCACAAGACGGCCGCGGGGGGCGCTTAGCGTGCGGCGCGAGAATGGCGAAGCTCCTCGCAGCATGCCTGGCGCTCGCCGCCCTTTCGCTGCTCCTCCCGTCTGAGCCGAGCTACGACCCGTTTGCCTGGCTCGTCTGGGGGCGGGAGATCGCCCACGGTCAGCTCGACACGACAGGCGGCTCCTCTTGGAAGCCGCTGCCGGTCGTCTTCACGATCCTGTTCGCGCCCTTCTCGCGTGTCGACGACGCGATTCCGGTGGCGCTCTGGATGGTGGTTGCGCGCACCGGTGCTCTGCTCGCGCTCGCGCTCGCTTTTCGCCTGGCGTCCCGGCTCGCCGGTGGTGGTGTGACCGGCGCAATCGGCGGCGTCGTGGCCGCGGCCGCGCTGTTCACGCTGCCCGACTGGTTCCAGTTCGCCGCTCACGGCAGCGAGGCGCCGTGGGCGATCGCGCTGATGCTGTTGGCGATCGAGCGCCACCTCGACGGACGGCGCGACCACGCCTTCGTGCTCGGCGTGCTCGCCTGCCTGCTGCGCCCGGAGCTTGTCCCCTTCCTCGGCGTCTACACGATCTGGCTGTGGTGGGCGGAGCCGCGGCTACGCCTGCTCGTCGTGGGATCGGCGCTCGTGTCGGCCGCGGTCTGGCTCGTCCCCGAGTGGATCGGTGCGGGCAACCCGCTCGACGGTGCGAAGCAGGCCACCGGGGAGCCGATCTGGAGCCTTTCGCGCGAGGACCGGCCCTGGCTTGCCGCGCTCGACCTGGCGCACGATCACGCAGGTCTGTTCGTCGAAGTGCTGGCCCTCGCGGCTGTCGTGTGGGCGCTGTCAGCGCGTCGCCTCGCGCCGCTGCTGCTCGCCGCGGTCGTGGTCGCCGAAGCGGCGCTCTTCGCGGTCATGACTCAGGCGGGCTTCTCCGGCAACCCGCGCTACGTGCTGCCCGCGCTCGCGCTCATCTGCGTGCTGGCGGGGGTGGGCGCAGCCCGCATCCTCGTCGCTGCCGGCGGCCTTACCGCGCGCCCGTCACCTGCCTTGGGCGGGGCCGCGGCTGCGGCCCTGCTCGCGCTCGTGGCCGTGCCGTTCGCGAACGAGCGGGCCGACCGGATGGAGCGGGAGGTACGCCAGGTCGGTGTGCGCATGGACCTGCACCGTGACCTGGCCGTGGCGGTCGACCGGCTCGGCGGCCCGGTGGCGGTGAGTGCCCTTGGAACGGCGACAGCGAACCGCGCCTACCACAGCCATCTCGCCTGGGAGCTGAAGGTGCCGATCAGCGCGGTCGAGGCCGTGAGCGCCCACCGACTGGTGTTCCGCTCGTGGCGGGTACTGAGCGCCGGTCGGGTCTATACGACGGGGCGTGCGGCCGTGCGCCGAACGGTGCTGCAAGTGGGCGATTGGCGGGTCGTCAAGCGCGACCGGATCACCTTCCCATTGCAGCATGCCCAGGCACGCCGCAAAGCTTCGGTTTACAGCAACTTTGCAGGGAATTAACAACCCGAGCCATAACGGGTAGACCGGGGCGAACCGGGTAGATACCGTCTCGCAACGCGACGTTCACGGCTTAGCAACACCTCTGCTAGCCTGCGCTCCTTCCGCGGGACCCGGAATTTGCAGGACTCCGCGGATTGCAGCGCTTTACGAACCCGGCCTCGATGGAGCCACGACCACGATGACCAACGTTCTCGCTTATCTGGATCCCGGCAGCGGGAGCATGATCCTGCAGATCATCGCGGGAGGTCTCGCCGCGGTCGCCGTCACCGCCAAGCTGTACTGGAACCGCATCCTGAAGTTCCTCCGGATCCGCAAGGACGAGCCCGAGGCGGCCAAGTCCGACGCGCCGCAGGGCACAGACACGGCCTAGGGCGGCTATTCGCGCCGCGGGTGAGGGCCCGCCCGCAGTGTCTACCATTCCCCGCCGCTCATGGGCCCCACCGCTGACACCTCGACCCTCGAACCCGGCTCGTTCCGGGATCCGGAGAGCCGGGTCTTCTACGCCGGCGACGACGTCTACCGAGCGCTTTCGGCCGACGGCCTGAGCGACTTCGACGCCGTCAAGGCGAGCGGTCTCCTGGACGACGGCCGCGTCGTCGCGACCGAGCGGGTGGCGGACGTGAGCGCGCTGAAGGGCCTCCTCGTACACGAGCCCGCCGCCGTGCTCCGGCACGAGCGCATCCCGTTCGTCTCCTATCCGTACGAATGGACCTTCTCGATGCTGAAGGACGCCGCGCTCCTTCAGCTCGACCTGCTGCTCGACGCGCTCGACCACGACCTGGTCCTGAAGGACTCGACGCCGTACAACGTCCAGTTCAAGGGCGCCCGGCCGGCGTTCGTCGACGTCGGCTCATTCGAGCGCCTGCGCGAGGGCGAGCCGTGGGTGGGCTACCGCCAGTTCTGCATGCTCTACCTGTATCCGCTGCTGCTCCAGGCGGCGAAGGGCGTCCCCTTCCAGCCGTGGCTGCGGGGCTCGATCGACGGCATCACGCCGACGCAGATGCGCGGCCTGATGTCGTTCCGCGACCGCTTCCGCAAGGGCGTCTTCACGAACGTCTTCCTGCACGCGAGGCTCGAGGCGCGCTACGCCGACCGCCCGGATCAGGTCAAGCAGGAGGTCAAACGGGTCTTCAAGAAGGAGCTGTTCGTCGCCAATGTGCGCAAGATGCGCAAGCTCGTCGACCGGCTCCAGTGGGACCCGCCGCAGGGTGTCTGGACCGCCTACGGGGAGCGCAACACCTACACGGACGACGACGCGCGCCGCAAGGACGAGTTCGTGCGCGAGGTCGCCGGCTCGCGCGAGTGGCCGCTCGTCTGGGACATCGGCGCGAACAACGGCCGCTACTCGCGCATCGCGGCCGAGGGCGCGCGCACCGTGGTGGCCGTAGACGCCGACCAGGGTCCCGTGGAACTGCTCTATCGCGACCTCAGGGCCGAGGGCGACGAGCAGATCCTCACGCTCACCATGAACCTGGCCGACCCCTCGCCGGGCCTCGGCTGGCGCGGGCTCGAGCGCCGGGCACTTCCTGAGCGCGGCAAACCCGACCTGGTGCTGGCGCTCGCACTCATCCACCACGTCGCGATCAGCGCGAACGTGCCGGTGCGCGAGTTCGTCGACTGGCTTGCCTCGCTGGGAAGCGCGCTCGTGATCGAGTTCCCCACGCGCGAGGATCCGATGGTGCAGAAGCTGCTCGCACCGAAGCGGGAGGGCCTCCATCCCGACTACGAGCTCAGTTTCTTCGAGCGCTGCCTGGCCGAGGCGTTCGAGGTCGAGCGCTCCGAGCGCCTCGAGTCGGGGACGCGCATCCTCTACTACGCCCGGCCCAAGGGCGGATGAGCACCGCCGAAGCTCCGGTCCAGCAACCGGAGCGCGGCACCGGGCACAGCCTCCTCAAGGAGACCGCGTGGTCATACCTGAACCTCGCGGTGTTGTGGTGCTTCGCGGTCGCTCAGCCGCTCTTCGACCTGCTGAAGGACAACCCCGAGTTCTTCGCGGCGCGCGGCTCGTCGGGCTTCGACATCATCTCGTTCTCGGTGCTGCTGGTGGTGCTGCCGCCGGCGCTGCTGCTCGCCGTTGAGCTGCTCGTGGGCCTCGCCGGCCGCGGCCCGCGGCGTATCGCGCACGTCGTTCTGATCGCCGGGCTTGTGACGCTGATCGCGGCTCAGGCGCTGAAGAAGCTGATCGACGCCTCCGACCTCGTCCTCATCATCGGATCGCTGGCGTTCGGTGTGGCCGCAGCGCTGTTGTGGCTGCGCGCCGAGCCGGTGCGCTCGTTCCTGAACATCCTGTCGCCTGCGCCGATTGTTTTCCTGGCGCTGTTCCTGTTCAGCGGCTCGATCTCGGAGCTCGCCTTCCCGAACGAGGCGAGCGCGCGCACGATCGGCGGTGTCACCCAGTCGCCGATAGTCGTGGTGTTGCTCGACGAGCTGCCCGTAAACACGCTGCTCGACGCGGACGGGCAGCTCGACAGGGAGCGCTATCCCGGCTTCGCCGAGCTCGCCGACAGTTCGACCTGGTTCAAGAACGCCTACACGATCTACGACTCGACCGAGCGCGCGCAGCCGGCAATCATGGACGGCAACCTGCCCGAGAAGGACCACCAGCCGATCTCGGGCGACCACCCGAACAGCATCTTCTCGCTGTTCGGCAAGACGCACCGGATGAACGTCTCGGAGGAGGCGACGTCGGTGTGCTCGCGGGACATCTGCGAGGACGAGCGGCTCGAGGAGTCCTACCCCGACCGCATGTCGTCGATGAGCGAGGACCTCGGGCTCGTCTGGCTGCACGTGGTCGCGCCCCCAGACATCGAGACCGACCTCACGAGCGTCTCCGAGAACTGGGGTAACTTCGGCGGCGCCGGTGACGAGGAGGCCGCGCCCACGAGGGGCGGCACCCGCATCGGCCGCTTCGCGCGCCGCAACCTGAACGGAGGCCGCCCGCTCCGCTTCCAGGAGTGGATCGACAACATCCAGCCGGGCCAACGTCCCCAGCTCAACTTCAAGCACACGCTGCTGCCACACGTGCCGTGGCAGTACCTGCCGTCCGGCGACCGCTACAGGCGCCAGCCGAACGACGCGATCGAGGGCGTGTCGACCCAGTCGTTCGAGGACCAGGGCCAGCTCGACGTCCTGTTCCAGCGGCACGCGCTGCAGACGATGTTCACCGACCTCCAGCTGCAGAAGCTGTGGAAGAAGCTGAAGGACGAGGGCATGTGGGACGACTCGTTGATCGTGGTCGCGGCCGACCACGGCGTGGCGTTCCCGCTTGACAGCGTTCAGCGCCGCCGCCTCAGCCGCGACACCGCCGCCGAGATCGCGCCCGTCCCGCTCTTCATCAAGGCGCCTGGCCAGACGCGCCCGAAGGTCGACGACGCCTACGTCGAGACGATCGACATCCTGCCGACGATCTTCGACGTCCTGAACCTCGACCCGCGCGTCGAGATGGACGGCAAGTCGGCCTACAGCGACGAGGTCCAGAACCGCGACGAGCTGCGCTTCCTGATCCGCAACACGTTCGACACGCTGCGCATCCCGGCCGACCAGTTCGAGGCGGAGAAGAAGGAGGTGCTGGCCCGCAACCAGCGCCTGATCGGAAGCGGCGCAGACGGCCTCGAGCGCATGTACCGCCTTGGGCCGCACCAGGAGCTGATCGGGAAACCCGCCTCCGCTGCGGGCCCGCCGCTCGACGTGGACCTCGTCTACGCCGGCGACTACGGGAAGGTCAACCCGGCGAGCGGCTTCGTGCCGACCCACGTGGTGGCACGCGTGAACGGTCCGGACCGCCAGCCCCGCGACATAGCGGTGGCCGTAAACGGCAGGATCGTGGCGGTCGGCAACACCTTCGAGCTCGCGACCGGCGACGAGGGAGAGCTGGTCTCCGTGATGGTGCCGGAGTCGGCGTTCCGCAAGGGGCGGAACGAGGTCGAGGTGCTGTCGGTGGAGTAGCTGGCGCCTACAGCTCCGACAGGCACTTCTCCACGTCGCCCAGGATGTCCTCGGTCTCCGGATTGACCTCGGGCTCAACGAACAGAAGCGCCGCGCCGATCTGCTCGGAGCCCTCTTCCCCGCCCTCGAACTGGGCCGCTTCGGCTTCTCCGGCGGTCAGATAGAACCTGATGTGGGTACCGGTGGCGGCCCCGCCGAGCGCGATCTCGTCGTCGCCGTCGAGGCGTGCGTCGATGCCCTTCTGGTCGGCGATGCAGGCGAATGCAACCGCGCGTGTGTCGGAGTCGTCGCCGACGGGGGCGGCGTCGTTGGAGCCGCAGCCTGCGACAAGCAGGAGCAGCGCGAGAACCAGCACGCTGAGGCGCTTCACGGCCGCGCAGGGTAGTGAACCACGGGCCACGCGCTAGCGCAGCGGGCGCGTCTTGCGCCACAGGCGCTGGACGGTCCGGAAGGCCGGCTTACGCCGGTTCGTCTCCTCGATCAAGCTCTTGTTGTGCCACGGCGGTGTGGCCCAATCGGCGGGTGCCCCGCCCTGCCAGGTCGGGTCGACGCGGAAGTCGCGCAGCGCCCAGTGGATCGAGCCGTAGATGTACGGCTTCGAGGCGTGCACGGCGATGTGGTCGCCGACGAACTTCTGCTGGAACTCGTAGCTGCCCGGCTGCTCCACCGGACCCGGGCGCGAGGCCTCGGCGCCGAACTCGGTGATCACGAGCGGCATCTCGGGGTTGGCGGCATGCAGCTCGTCGAGGTAGGGGCCGAGCTCGTCGAGCGTCGTCGGTGGGCGCACGAGGTCGGCCTTGTAGGAGTCGTACCAGCCGAAGTACTCGTTCACGCCGAGCACGTCCAGATAGCGGTAGGACGCGTCGGTAAGCGGTTCGCCAAGGCGTGACTGGCGGTCGATCGCGAGCAGGTGTGTGTCGTCCATCTCGCGGATCGCGGCGGACGTGTCGCGGATGTACCTCTGCAGGCCCGTGCCGAAGATGCCGAGCTCTGAGCGGTTGCCGGCAGGCTCGTTCGCGAGCGACCAGGCGAGGATCGACGCGTGGTTCATGTTGTTGCGGACGGTGAGGAGCGCCGCGCGCTCCGCCGCCGGCTGGACGCTCCCGAAGAACTCGTTCGGCACCTGATAGACGGGCGCCTGGACCCAGTAGAGGATCCCGAGCCGGTCGAACATCTCGATGAAGGCGGGGTGGAGCGGGTAGTGCGAGCGCGTGACCGTTCCGCCGAGATTGCGTAGCCGGTTGACGAGCAGCGCGCGCGTCCGCTGGCTGAGCGCGCCCCCCTCCTTGCTGTCATCCTCGTGGATGCTGGCCCCGCGCAAGTTGAGACGCTTGCCGTTGAGGAGCAGCCTGCCGCCGCGCACCTCGAGCTTCTTGACCCCGAACGGCACGCGGTAGCTCGACTTGCGCTCGCCCTCGAGAAAGGCGGACACGGTCAGGTCGTAGAGCGCCGGCCGCCCTGGCTGCCAGAGCGAGGGCTTCTTGATCTCGAAGGAGTTCTCGAGCTCCCGGGTCGATTTGGCGGCGACCGTCTGGGGGTCCATCACCATGCGCTGACCGGCCACGTTCAAGACGAGCGTCACGTCGCGGTCCTTCGAGCTGATGTTGCGGACCTTGGTGAGTACCTCGACCTTGGCCGGGCCGCTCAGCTTGCGCAGCCGCGGCTGGACGAGCACCTGCTCCACGTCGACCGTGTCGACGTGGCGGACGTAGACCTCGCGCAGCAGCCCACCGAAGTTCCACCAGCCCCCCGTGCCGTAGCCGTTGACCGCCGCCGGGCGCCAGTGGGTGAGGTCCGTGCGGCCGCGCAGCGAGGAGACCTGGACGACGAGCGTGTTGCGGCCCTTGCGGATCCCTGTGAGGTCCGGCTCGAACGGGAAGTAGCCGACCTGGCCGCCGATCTCCTTGCCGTTCAGCCACACCTTGGTGCGGTAGTTCGAGCCCTCGAAGCGCACCTTCCAGAGCTCGAGCTTGCGCAGCTTCTCGGTCTTGGCGAGCGGCACCGTGAACTCCTTGCGGTACCAGCCGACGGAGGAGTAGTTGAACGTCGTATCGGTGGCGTTCCAGTTGTACGGCACCGTGACCTCGGTCCAGCCCGTGAGGTCACGCTGCGCATACCAGCCCTCGGCTATCCCCGCCTGCGCGTCGTCCTGGCGGAAGTACCAAGTGCCGCCGAGCAGCTGGCGGTCGATCTGCCCCTCGCGGATCAGCGGCTTGCCGCCCGGTCTCTCGACCTTGAGCGCCGGGGGCGGCGGAGGCTGCTCCGGCGCGGGCTGGCCGGTCGGCGGCCCGGGTGTGCCACCCTGCGCGCCGGCGCTCGCGGGCAGGGCCGCGATCGCGGCTAGGCAGGCCAGGATGACGAACGAAGGGAGGCGCACGGACGAACGGGGAAGCGACGCTGCAGGGTAGCGCGAGCTCCCGGCGGTAACACCGCGGGTGGGCGTGTGTTGCGCTGGGCAGGCCGCGGACCCTGATTGCGCTTGGGTTCGCGCGGGTACGACTGCTACCGTGATGCCCCGCGACCGGCGTCCCCGGGTCGGTCAGCCTGCGCCATTAAACGCCCCTCATGGGCGCGCTCGCCGGAAGAGGGCGGGCCCCGATGGTTAGTCCATGAATCGACGCTTCGCGCTCATCCAAGCACTGGTTTCGCTAGTCGCACTGGCGGCGGTCGTCTGGTGGGCGACGAAGCAGGAGGCGCCCGAGCTTCCGAGCGGCGCCGAGGCGATCGCGTGGCTCGTCGCCTCGCTCCTGATCTACGCGGTCGCGACGCTCGTCCGCGGCGAGCGCTGGCACCGCATCCTCGTGATCACGAACGTGCACGCCCGGCGCCGCGATTGCTACGGCCTGACGTGTGTCGGCTACATGGGAAACAACGTGCTTCCCGCGCGCGCGGGCGAGGTCTTGCGAGTCGTCCTGCTCTCACCGCGCTGCGACGCGTCGAAGCGCGCGGTCGCCGGCTCGATCGTCGCCGAGCGCCTGCTCGACGTGATCGCGCTGGCGGTCATCTTCGTGGTCACCGTCTACGGCGTGCTCGGCTCAGACGTGTTGCCCACGAGCCATCCGATTTTGATGGCCGGGATCATCGGACTTGCGCTGCTCGCGCTGGCGCTCGTCGTCTGGGTCCTGCGCCGGCATCACTTCTTCGAGCGCGTGCGCGACTGGCTGCGGCCGATCGCCGACTCGCCAAGGGCACTGCTCAGCGTCAACGGCGTCGTGTTGCTGCTCGCCACCTTCGTGCTCTGGTCGCTGGAGGCGGCCGTCTATCTGGCCGTCGCGCGCTCCGTCGACCTCGACATCAGCATGACCGGGGCCCTCTACCTGGTGGCGCTCACGAACTTCGTGGCCGCCCTACCGGCCGCTCCCGGGTCGATCGGCACCTTCGACGCGGCGGTCGCCTGGGGCGCCAAGCGACTCGGGGCCAGTGGCTCTGCCGCCGTGTCGTACCTCATCATGTTGCGCTTCGTGCTCTACGTACCGATCACACTTGTCGGCTTCGTGATCCTGATCGTCGGCTACGGCGGCTGGTCGAAGCTGCGCGAGGCGCTGCGCACCGAGCGTGAGGTGATCGAGGCGGGTCCGCCGCAACCGCCGCGCCCGGCGCAGCCGAAGCCCACGCCCCAGCCCTCAGGCGCTGAGGCGCCAACCGCGTAGCACCCGCCGCGATGCGGGTGTCAGCCGCACAGCTCCGGCTCCTGCGACCGCGGGAGGTCGCGACCCCGCCCGCGCCGGGTGCGTCCGAGAACGGGGCCCGTCGAGCCGACCGCGGGCGCGCCCGCGACCGCCACGGCGTCCAGATCGCCTGGATCATGGCGGGCTGCCTCGCGGTCGCCGCCGTCACGTTGTTCTGGCCGTCGACGCCCACCTACGACCCGTGGGCGTGGATCCTGTGGGGCCGCGAGATCACCCAGTTCGACCTGGTCACGGAGGGCGGCCCGTCCTGGAAGCCGCTGCCGATCCTGTTCACGACGCCGTTCGCGCTGTTCGGCGACGACCTCGCGCCCTACCTATGGCTGTGGGTGGCGCGCGCCGGCGGGCTGTTCGCCTGCGTGATGGCCTACCGGGTCGCGAGCCGGCTCGTCGGCGGCGGGATCTACGGAGCGCTGGCGGGCGTGTCCGCGTTCGCGGCCCTGTTCGCGAGCAACAAGTACGTCCGCGACGCGGCGCTCGGGAACTCCGAGCCCTTGCTCGCCGCGGTCGTGCTGTGGGGATTCGAACGTCACCTCGACGGCCGTCGCGACCACGCGCTCTACCTCGGCGTGGCGGCCGCGCTGCTGCGACCGGAGGCGTGGCCTTTCCTCGCGCTGTACGGCCTCTGGCTGTGGTTCGCCGAGCCACGACTGCGATTGCGCATGGTCGGCTTCGTCGTGCTCATCCCCTCGCTCTGGTTCCTGCCCGAGTGGTGGGGTGCGGGTGACCCGTTCCGTGCCGGCGCGCGCGCCAACGCTCCGAACCCGGGCAGCGCCGCCTTCGCCGAGTCGCCCGCCGTCGAGCTGTTCAAGCGCTTCTCGGAGAGCACGATCGCGCCTGTCGAGCTCGGCACGCTGATCGCCGTCGGGGTGGCGATCGTCGCCTGGGTGCGAAGACGGGCACAGGGCGCCGTGCTGGCGCTCGCGATCCTCGGCTTCTCGTGGTTCGCGCTGGTCGCGGCGATGACCGAGGCGGGCTTCGCCGGCAACCAGCGCTACCTGATGGTCACGACCGCGGCGGTATCGGTGCTCGGCGGCATCGGCGCCGTGCGCCTGCTCCAGGGCGTCGAGTGGGCCGGGCGGCGCGTCTTCGGCACTGCCCGCGCGGGCGCGATCGCGGCCGCCGCCGCGTTCGTCGCGGGCATCGCGATCGCCTCGCCCACGATCGTCGCGAAGGCCGACAACACGACGCGCGTCGAGGGTGGGCTCGAGCACGAGGCCTACCTGTGGCACGACCTCAAGGCGCTCATCGACGAGAACGGCGGGCGCGAGCGCATGCTCGCCTGCGGGGGCATCTTCAGCGGCCCGTTCCAGACGCAGATGGTCGCTTACGAGCTCGGCGTGCACGGCATCAACGTGGGCTGGAAGGAGACGCCGCCGCCGGGCGTCGTCTTCCGCACGCGCACCGTGCCCGACGGCCCGCTCGTGACCAAGCCGACCGACGACCGCTACCGGCTCGTCGACCAGCACGGCAAGTGGCGGCTCCTGACCGTGCCGCCGGAGGGCAATCCGCCCGACGGCTGCCCGGCTGCGAGCCCCGACGCACCGACCGCCCCGGCGCCGCTCGGCTCCGGGCTCCCGAAGCAGCCCACACGCCGAGTTGGCCAGGACTGACTCACTACGATCCGACCCGCCCGTGGCAAGCGTCGCCTCCCCACGCACCCGAGCGTTGCCCAAGCTCGGCTCGCTGCCGGGCAGCTTCGTGCTGCCGACGCTGGTACTGCTCGGGTTGTTCGCCATCTCGCTCTACCTGCGCACGAACTCGCTCGGCGAGTCGCTCTGGATGGACGAGGGCCTCTCGATCGGGATCGCCTCACAGCCGTTCTTCGACATCCCGGGCGTGCTGCGCGTGGACGGCTCGCCGCCGCTCTACTACATGCTGCTGTCCGCCTGGATGGACGCCTTCGGGGACGGCCCGGCGGAGACCCAGGGGCTGTCGGTGGCGATCTCGCTGCTCTCGATCCCGGGCGGCCTATGGGCCGGCTGGAGCCTCTTCGGCCGCCGCGCCGGCCTGATCTGCGCGGCACTGTGCGCCGTCAACCCGTTCCTCACCTCCTACGCGCAGGAGACCCGCATGTACGCGCTCATGCTGGTCCTGTCGCTGCTCGCCACGGCCGCCTTCCTGCACGTGTTCGCGTTCGGGCGCAGGAAGTACCTGCCGGTCTTCGCGGTGCTGCTCGCCGCGATGCTGTACACGCACAACTGGGGGCTGTTCCTGGCGGTCGGCCTCGCCTGCGCGCTCGTCCCGTGCTGGTACGTGTCCGAGGTGCGCTCGAGCTTCTGGAAGGACGCGCTGCTCGGCTTCGGCGGCGCCGCTCTGCTCTACCTGCCCTGGGTGCCGACGCTCCTCCATCAGATCCAACACACGGGCGCACCCTGGCTCAACTCACCGAACTTCGGTGCCCCGATTCAGATCTCGAAGTCTCTGCTCGGGGGAGGGACGCCGACCGTCGCGCTCGTGCTCGCAGGCGGCTCGGGCCTGGCCGCCATCCTCCAACGGCGCGTCGAGGACAAGGAGCGCACCGCGCTGATCGCCGGCGCCGTGATCGTGCTCGGGACGCTCGCCGTCGCCTGGCTCGTGTCGCAGGTGTCGCCCGCCTGGACCACCCGCTACCTCGGCGTGCTGCTCGGCCCGATGTTGCTGATCGCGGCGCTCGGGCTCTCGCGCGCGGGCGTGCTCGGACTCGCGGCGCTGACGATTATCTTCGTGATCTGGGCGATCCCGCGCTCCTACGGGCTCGAGAACAAGTCGAACGCGGCCGACCTGCGCAAGGCCGTCGTGAATGACAACCTGCTGCGCGAGAACGACCTCGTGATCTCGATGCAGCCGGAACAGGGGCCGTTGCTGGCCTACCACCTCGAGACGCTCGGGAACTCTCCCGACCTGCGTTTCGCAAGCCCGCTCGGGCCCGTCGAGAACGACCGCGTCATGGATTGGACCGATGGCGGCGAGCGCATGGAGAACGCCACCGTCGCGAAAAACCTGGAACCCCTCGTTGATAGTCTGCCCGTCGGCGGGCGGGTCCTCATCGTCCACCCGGTCACGCAGCGTGCTGACGACTGGGATGCGCCTTGGACCGAGCTTGTGCGCCGCCGATCCGCCCAATGGGGCGCGGCGCTCGCGCAGGATCCACGCCTCGAGCCTGTTGCCGTCGTGCCCCCCAACTATCGCCGCGCCACCCGCATCGGAGTGCGCGGCGTCGTCTATGAGAAGACCGAAGACTGATGAGTGAGAACAACGATCTGAAGCCGCACCCTCCCGCCGACCTCGCGCGACCCGACATGCGCGACAAGCCGACCGTGATCCTCGGCGGTGGACCGGCAGGACTCACCGCCGGCTACATGCTCGCCAAGCAGGGCCTGCCCGTGATCGTGCTCGAGGCCGAGGACCAGGTCGGCGGCATCGCCAAGACGGCGGTCCGCGACGGCTACCGCTTCGACCTCGGTGGCCACCGCTTCTTCACGAAGGTCAAGGAGGTCGACGACCTCTGGCACGAGATCATGAAGGAGGAGTTCCTGGAGCGGCCGCGCATGTCGCGCATCTACTGGCGCTCTCCGAGCGGAGAGGGGAAGTTCCTCGACTACCCGCTGCGCGGGCCCGACGTGATGAAGAAGCTCGGGCCGGTCGATCTCACCAAGGCGCTCTTCTCCTACCTGTGGGCGGCGGTCAAGCCGAAGGGCAAGGAGGACAACTTCGAGCAGTGGGTCTCGAACCGGTTCGGCAAGTGGCTCTTCAACCAGTTCTTCAAGTCCTACACGGAGAAGGTCTGGGGCGTGCCGACCTCCGAGATTCGCGCCGACTGGGCGGCCCAGCGGATCAAGAACCTCTCCTTCTTCCGCGCCGCGTGGTCGGCCTTCTTCGGCAACAAGGACAACAAGGTCACCTCGCTCATCTCGAAGTTCAACTACCCGCGCTTCGGCCCCGGCCAGATGTGGGAGCAGATGACCGAGGACATCCGCGCGCTCGGGGGCCAGGTCCTGCTCGAGCAAAAGGTCACGAAGCTGGAGTTCGACGGCGACCGCTGCGTGCGCGTGCACGCGGGCGACAGGGTCTACGAGCCCTCGGCAGTGATCTCGTCGCTGCCGCTGCGCAACACCGTCGGCATGGCCGACCCGCACCCGAAGCCCGAGGTCGTTGCGGCCGCCAAGGGGCTCCGCTACCGCGACTTCCTCACCGTGGCGGTCGTGATCAACGGCGACGATCTGTTCCCGGACAACTGGATCTACATCCACGACCCGAAGGTGAACGTCGGCCGCATCCAGAACTTCCGCTCCTGGAGCCCGTGGATGGTGCCCGACCCCTCGAAGGCGTGCGTCGGCCTCGAGTTCTTCTGCTTCGCGGGCGACGAGCTCTGGGAGACCGACGACGAGGAGCTCGTGCAGCTCGGCATGCGCGAGCTCGAGCAGCTCGGCCTCGCCAAGGCCGACCAGCTCGAGTTCGGGTTCGTAGAGCGCGTTCCGAAGGCCTACCCGATGTACGACCCCGACTACTCGGAGCGCGTCCACGCGATCCGGTCCTGGCTCGACGGGCTCGACAACTTCATCCAGGTCGGCCGCAACGGGTTGCATCGCTACAACAACTCGGACCACTCCTCGCTGACCGCGATGCGCGCGGTCGACAACCTCGTCAAGGGGACCGACCACGACATCTGGGCGGTCAACGCCGAGTCGGCGTACCACGAGGAGCAGACCCAGGACGAACAGCAGCCGTACATCGATGCTCCGGAGACGGAGTCGATGAAGGAACCGCTGCACTCCTGATCCCATGAGCGGCGGCGCGCTTGCCCTAGCGCTGGGCGCCGCCTTCCTGCACGCCGGCTGGAACGTCCTGCTGGCCGGCGCACGCGACACCGCGACGGCGACCGGCGGGCTGCTCGTATGGGGCGTGGTGCTGCTGGCGCCGTTCGCGCTGGTGTTCGGCGACGTCTCGGCGGACGCCGTGCCCTTTATCGCGGCTTCGGCGGCGTTGGAGCTCGCTTACTTCTGGCTGCTCGCCCGGGCGTACCGCGACGGCGCGCTGTCGGTCGTGTATCCGGTCGCGCGCGGTGTGGCTCCGGTGGTGGTCTTGGCCGTGGCCGCGCTTGGGCTGGGGAAGGGGGTGGGGTGGCTTGCCGGCGTCGGCGTGCTCGCCGTCGGCGTCGGGGTGCTCCTCGTGGGGTTCGACGAGTTGTCCGCCGATAGGGCGGATAAGTCGTCAAACCTGCTGTTCGGGCTCGCGATCGCGGCGTGCATCGCCGCCTACACGCTCGTGGATGCCGAGGGCGTCGAGCACGCCGACCCGCTCGCGTACCTGGCGCTCGTCATCGCGCCCTGTGCCCTCCTCTTCCCGGCTGTAGTCGGCGCGAAGCCGGACCTTGGCGCGCGCAGCGCACTGACCGCCGCGGCAACGCTTGGCGCCTACCTCATGGTCCTGGCGGCGCTGCGGCTCGCTCCTGCCGCTCCGGTGGCCGCCACGAGGGAGAGCAGCATCGTGATCGCCACCCTCTTGGCCGCCGCCTTTCTCCACGAGCGACTGAGCGCAGCCAAGCTGGCGGGCGCCGTCACCGTCGCGGCCGGCGTCGCGGCGATCGCCTACTCGTAGTACGGCAGCGGCCCGCCGGCCAGCTCCAGCACGTGCTGGTAGAGCTCCTCGGAGAGCTTCTTGTTCTTCTTCTCGATGTCGAAGAACTCGTGGGGGTCCTGGCGCAGGTCGTACAACGTGCGCTCGTTGCCCTGGTTGTCGCCGATCAGCACGAAGTCGTCCGTCCGGATGAAGAAGCGGTTGTACATCCCGCCGTAGTGGACCTCGCGCTTCTCGGGCGGGTCCTCGCCGTCCATGATCGCCGACAGGTTGGTGCCCTCCATCCAGTCCGGCGTGCCGATCCCCAGCATCGACAGGATCGTCGGGCCGACGTCGTGCGTCGAGGCGAAGAACTGCGTGACCTCGCCGGCCGCCTTGTTGTCAGGCGTGACGAGGATCAGCGGCACCTGCGCGAGCTCGGGGTGGAGCTGCGAGGGCACCTTGCCGGTGTAGCCGCGCTCGCCGAGCAGGTAGCCGTGGTCGGAGAGCAGGATGATCACGGTGTTCTCGTCCAGCCCGAGCTCGTAGAAGCGATCCATGAAGTGCCCGAGCCAGCGGTCGGTCATCGTGACCTCGCCGGCGTAGATCGCGTGCAGGCGCCGGAACAGCTCCGGCGAGAAGTTGTGCGCGAACCCGTAGTTCGTGACCCCGATCTCCTGACCGTCGTAGCCGGGATCCGAGTAGAGGTCGATGTACTTGCGCGGCGGACTCCAGGGCTCGTGCGGGTCGAAGCAGTCGACGACCATGGCGAACGGCTGGCGTCGCTGGGCCCGCTCGAGGACACCCGCGGCGTCCTTGTAGACGCGCGCCGCGCAGGTCTCCTCCTCGTCCTCGCCGCGGCCTGTGTTGGCGAGGTACTTGCGCATGCCGGGCATGTAGCGCTCGTCGCGCATGAACGGTGGCACCCACTTCTCGACGAGCTCTGTCGAAACCGTCTCCGGGTCGCGGTAGAAACCCGACTGGCCCACGATCGTGCGCCAGTGATCCCCCGT
>Ga0081538_10003032_pt1 | contig 15995 bp, 16 predicted proteins | sample TabmetS5T2R1_FD_71022 | JGI IMG/M metagenome (GOLD analysis project Ga0081538, IMG submission 71022) | Tabebuia heterophylla rhizosphere microbial communities from the University of Puerto Rico - S5T2R1 | ecosystem: Host-associated > Plants > Roots > Rhizosphere ... | reverse complement strand
GCCGTTCGGGTGGGCAACCCCGGTCGTCGCGGCAGTGCGTCGCCGGGAGCTGACCACCCGGCTGTCGCGAACAACGCACGGCGCTCCCGAGGCGATCATCAGCGCCTGTGTGGTCGCTGAGATGGCCGCCTGGGCCATCGAGCAGTATCCGATCGACGCCGTGGTAGCCGCCGGGGTCCGGGAAGCTGACCACCTGGCGCGGTTGTATGCGCTGCGTCCTGCAGCGCTCCAGCCGCTGCAGCAGGCGGCCGGCGGAGAGTGGGCACCATCCACGGCGGAGCTGGCGCCCGACGCCATGACCACGGTCGCAAGCGTGCTGTATGTCCTGCGGGAGGCCATGAGCTTAGCCGCCGCGATGAAGCAAGCCGTCGCTTTGGGGGGCGATACTGATACCACGGCAGCCATCGTGGGAGGGATCCTTGGCTGCCGGCTGCAGGACGTCACAGCCGACATCCCATGGCTACCGAGAGTCCTGTTGCCTGAATCAGCGCTGATTGAAGCGACCGCGACCGGAATGCAGGACCTCAGGCAATCACTTTGTCCATAGTGCTGCGTCCGTCGGTCAGCCCCTTGTCCGTCATCCGGACTATCAGGCTGGCTGATGCTTCTATTTCGCGTCAACCGCTGAGGACTACTGGGAGGCTTGGCGTCTACGGCCGCAGCAGGGTCTTGATGGCGTGGCGCTGGTCCATGGCCCGGTAGCCCTCGGCGGCCTGCTCGAGCGGGAGCGTCTGGTCGAAGACCTTGCCGGGGTTGATCTGGCGGTTCCAGATCAGCTCGATGAGTTCGGGCAGGAACCGGCGCACCGGGGCCGGGCCGCCGTGCAGGTGCACAGCCGAGAAGAACAGCTCCTCGACCGACAGCTCCACCCCGTGGGCGACGCCGACGAAGCCGACGTGCCCACCCGGTCGGGTCGAGCGGATGGCCTGGAGCATCGACTCGGTGGTGCCGACCGCCTCGATGACCGAATGGGCCCCGAGCCCGCTGGTGAGGTCCTTGATCTTGGCCACGCCGTCGTCGCCGCGCTCGGTGACGATGTCGGTGGCCCCGTACTCGCGGGCCAGCTGCTGGCGGGGCGCATGGCGGCTCATGGCGATGATGCGCTCGGCGCCCAACTGCTTGGCCGCGAGCACGGCCAGCAGCCCGACGGCGCCATCACCGACCACGGCGACGGTCCTGCCTGGGCCGGCCTGGGCGGCCACGGCGCCGAACCAGCCGGTGCCGAGCACGTCGGAGGCCGCGAGGAGACTCGGGACGAGATCGTCCGCGGGGACGTCCGGGGTGGCGACGAGCGTGCCGTCGGCGAGCGGGACGCGAGCCAGCTCTGCTTGGGTGCCGAGGGTGCCCATGAGGACCCGCTGGACACAGGAGCTCTGGTAGCCGGCCTGGCAGAGCTCGCAGGTGTTGTCGGAGGCCCAGAACGAGCCGACCACGAACTGGCCCGGCCTGATCGTCGTGACCTGGCTGCCGACCTCCTCGACGATGCCGGCGTACTCATGGCCCATCGGGGACGGTCCGTCGGTCGCCTCGATGCCGCGGTAGGGCCACAGGTCCGAGCCGCAGACACAGGTCGCCGACAGCCGGATGATGGCGTCGGTCGGTTCGACGATCCGGGGGTCGTCGCGGTCTTCCACCCGGACGTCGCCCGGGGCATACAGAACAGCGCCACGCATGCGGTTCTCCTTTCTGTTGACGAGGTCTGGCCCGGCCGGGCGCCGGCACCGGGAGCCCGCCAACCGGCGTTGCGGGCTTGGGTCAGTCGAGCGGCTCGATGGTCAGCTCGGAGAGGACGGCGACGGCCACCCCAAGGGGGGCGCGGCGACGCATGGTCGTGGTCATCGCGGTCCAGGAAACCGCGGACTGGGATGGTGAGGAAGTCCCTGCTGAAAGGTGTACTGGCAGGGCATCCCATCCACCAGATCGCGGGGCGTACGCTGCCGGCGTGGACCATCGCCAGGAAGCCCGGGAGTTCCTCGTCTCGCGGCGAGCCAAGGTCACGCCGGCGCAGGCCAACCTGCCTGCCGGGACCAACCGCCGGGTCCCGGGACTGCGCCGCAGCGAGGTCGCCGCCCTGGCCGGGGTGAGCATCGAGTACTACTCCAAGCTCGAGCGAGGCGCCCTCGCCGGGGTCTCGGCGGGGGTCCTGGACGCGATCGCCCGCGCCCTCCAGCTCGACGACGCCGAGCGGGCCCATCTGTTCGACCTGGCCCAAGCCGCCGATGGCGGCAGCACGCTGGTGCGGCCCCGGCGCCGAGCGGCCAAGCCGTGGTCCCCACGCCCGAGCCTGCAGTGGACCCTGGACGCGGTCACCGACGGGCCCGCGTTCCTGCGTAACGGCCGCATGGACCTGCTCGCCGCCAACCGGCTCGCCCGAGCGTTCTACGCCGACGTCTACGCCGACCCCCAGCGCCCCCCCAACCTCGCCCGGTTCACCTTCCTCGACCAGCGCGCCCGCCGGTTCTACCCGGACTGGGACCTCCTGGCCGACATCACCGTGGCCATCCTGCGCACCGAGGCCGGCCGCGACCCCCACGACAAGGACCTCCAGAACCTGGTGGGTGAGCTGTCGACCCGCAGCGACGAGTTCCGCACACGGTGGGGCGCCCACAACGTCCGCCACCACGGCAGCGGCGCCAAGACCTACCACCACCCGATCGTCGGGGAGCTGACCCTGGCCTACGAGGGCCTGGAGCTGGCCGCCGAACCCGGCCTCACCCTCACGATCTACACCGCCGAGCCCGGCTCGCCGTCCGAGGAGGCGCTGCGGCTACTCGCCAGCTGGGCCTCGACCCCGGACCAAGCGCCTGCCGTCCCATCTGACTTCAACACCTGAGCGCGCAACCGCCGCGTCCCCTGAGCAGCAGCCATCAGCGAGGAGACACCTGTGCCCATCCAGCCCAAGCCGCCAACCACCAAAGGCCCGGCCGAATGGTTCACCGGCGACGTCTTCATCGACCCCATCGCGAGGGGCGAGGAACCCTCAGTGGCACGGGTCAGCGCCGTCCGGTTCACCCCTGGGGCCCGCACCGCCTGGCACGCCACGCCGTCGGCCAGACCCTGTACGTGACCGAAGGCCAAGGGCTGGTGCAGTCCCGCGGCGGCCCGGTCGAGGAGATCCGCGCCGGTGACGTCGTCGCCACGCCCCCAGGCGAGTGGCACTGGCACGGCGCCGCCCCCGACCACTACATGACCCATCTCTCCATCACCGAAGCCCCCGACGACCAGCGACCCGAGGCCGACTGGGGCGAGCACGTCACCGACGACGAGTACCACCACCGCTGACCGCAACAGGAGCTCGCAGGATGCAGACGCGCAGACTTGGCAGCAGCGGCCTGGAGGTGTCGGCGATCGGGCTGGGCTGTATGAGCATGACCGGCGGCTACAGCGACAAGCCCGACCGCCAGGAGATGATGTCGCTCATCCGGACGGCGGTGGACCGTGGCGTCACCCTCTTCGACACCGCCGAGACCTACGGTCCCTACGCCAACGAGGAGCTCGTCGGCGAGGCCCTCGCCCCGCAAAGGGCCAGGTCGTGATCGCGACCAAGTTCGGGTGGGACATCGACCCGGTCGAACGCCAGCCCAGGGGCGGGTCACCAGCCGCCCCGAGGTCATCAAGCAGGTGGTCGAGGGCTCGCTGCAGCGGCTCAGGGTCGACGCCATCGATCTCTACTACCAGCACCGGGTCGACCCGCAGGTGCCCATCGAGGACGTCGCCGGCGCGGTCAAGGACCTCATCGAGGCCGGCAAGGTGCAACACTTCGGCATGGCGGAGGCGGCCGCCGGGACGATCCGCCGAGCCCACGCGGTCCAGCCCGTGACCGCCATCCAGAGCGAGTACTCGCTGTGGTGGCGACGACCCGAGGAGGAAGTCCTGGCCGCCTGCGAGGACCTGGGGATCGGCTTCGTGCCCTACAGCCCGCTCGGCAAGGGCTTCCTCACCGGCACCATCACCCCCTCGACCAGCTTCGACGCCAGCGACGACATCCGCAGCACCATCCCCCGGTTCGCCCCGGACGCACTTGAGCACAACCGGGCCGTCGTCGACCTGCTCGCCAGCATCGCCCACCGCGGGGGCGCCACCCCAGGCCAGGTCGCCCTGGCCTGGCTCCTGGCCCAGAAGCCCTGGATCGTCCCGATCCCCGGCACCCGCAAGCCGCACCGGCTGGAGGAGAACCTCGGCGCGGCCGACGTCGAGCTGTCAGCCGACGAGCTCGCCGAGATCGAACAGGCCGCGTCCAAGATCCAGGTCCAGGGTGGCCGCTACACCGAGGCCGCCGAGCAGATGACCAACCTCTAGCGCCCTACGCCTGAGCGTCGAGATCGAGCCGTCGCACGAGAGCTCGAGGACGATCTGCCGGCCTGGTTGGTGGCGATGCGCTCCAGGAGTCGGTAGAGCTGGCGGGCAACGGTGCGCTTGAGGCAGCGGCGGATCTCGCGCTGGCTCTTGCCTTGGGAGATGCGGCGGCTGGTGTAGGCCCGGGTCGGCTCGTGATGGACCTGGCGCAGCATCACGATGGTGTGCAAGGCCCGATTCAGCTGTCGGTCCCCACCTCGGTTGAGGCGATGGCGGACGACCTGGCCGGAGGAGGCCTGGACCGGGGCCGCCCCGGCCAGCATGGCGAAGGCGGCCTCCGAGCGGAAGCGGCCCGGATGGGACCAGCTGATCAGCAACTGGGCCGCACTGACGGGTCCGATCCCAGGCTGGGCGAGCAGGGCTGGGGCCATGGCCGTGATCAGCTGGCGCAACTCGGCCTCCAGCTGCTTGGCCTCCTGATGGGCGGCCAAGACCCGCTGGGCGGTCAGGACCAGCACGCGTACGGTGGCCCGGTGCTCGACCGGATCGCCGGGGGCGGCAACCAGCGTGGCGCAGGCGCGGACTGTTGGCGCCAGGGCCGGCCCCGCAGGCGGTCGCGCAGCGGCTCGGGAGCGGTGACGATCAGGGCCTTGAGCTGGCGGCGGGCGTCCGCCCCAGCCTGGACGATGCCGGCGCGGGTGCTGTGCAGGACCCGGAACGCCTCCCGGTGCCCTCGCTGGCGTGGTGTGGTGAGGTGGTCACAGGCCAGGGCTTCGCGGCCGGCCCGGACGGCGTCCAGGGCGTCGCTCTTGGCGCCGTGGCGGCCCCCGGGGCCGCTTGGGCCGGTCGATCTCGACCACCCGCTCGCCCTGGTCAGCCAGAAACCTGGTCAGCCCGGCTCCATAGCAGCCCGTCCCTTCCAGGGCCCAGACCCGCCGACCTGATGCATGCACCTGGGCCAGCCGGAGCAGCCGGGTGTGGCCGGATCGGTCGCTTGGCACCTCCAGGGTGGCCCGGACCCCGCCGTTGGGGTCCAGCAGGGCCGCGGCATGGGTGTCGCGGTGGGTGTCGATCCCGATGACGGCGTCGACCTGGCCCTCGAGCATAGGCATGGCGGTTGCTCCTTCCAGACGGCGACCGTTGGCTGGCTCCGACCTGGGTTGGCGTCACCACGCGGCGGCAAGACTGTGAGGGGTCACGCCAGATGGCGAACAGGCTTCTGATCAGGCCAGCGACGAGGTGGGCCAGGCCGGTGCCGGCAGTTCGAGGACAGATCAGCCGCAAGGCACACCTGCAGGCGGCCAGCGAGGACTGGGTCACTCTCCCTACCGGCGCCAGCCTGTCAGCACCCAGACAAGGCGCCGCAGGCAGTATCACAGCGAGGACTACTGCGAGCGCGAGGTCGACGAGCTCGAGCTCCAGGGCGGCCGGGTCTACCCGCACCTGCGGGCCCGACGCGACCAGCCACCCCGGCGGTAGCCGGCCCGGGCCATGGCTGAGGTCGACCCCGACCAGGAGGCGGCCCTGCGGCAGCTTCGGGCCGCCTTCGGCTTCATCAGCTTCTGCGGATTGCCGATCACAACGACGGCCAGGACAAGGACGACGGCGAGCCCTTCGACGAGGGCGACGAGCCACCACTCGCCGACCGGTAGGATCAGCTCCGGCCAGCGACGAGCACCACAAGTCAGGCATCGGGAGCCAATGCCTGGGTCGCGTCATGAAACCTCGACCTCGACCCCGCCGCTAAAGGCAGAGGTCGTGTGGCTCTAGGTGGTCGGGCTCGAACCCTCCGGGCACACGCCAGATGACCTTTCCGGAAACCTTCTGGCCCGGGTTCAGCTGTTGGAAGAACAGAGCATCCGTTGAGCTGGAATCGGCTTCAAATTTTCTGTTGCTCGTGTCGAAGAGGTATTGGTTCGTTGCGAACACTTCGCCGGGGTCGCTGCCGATGTTCTCAACCTGCATGGCGGCCCGGCATTGACCGCCAGCGCACTGGAACGCCGTCACGACGAATTCAAGTTGCCGTCACGAACCGAGTCGCCGATACCGGGCGCTGCTTCTGTCGCAGGCGCCTCCTCCGCTTGTTGGGCTTGGCGTTCCTCGTCTGCCCGCCGGTGGGCTCTTCAGCCGGAGGATCGCCCACCAACGCGCCTACGACCACGAACAAACCCAAGATCCCGAGGATGATGAACCAGGGACGGCGGTAGATCGGCGGCTTGGGTTTGGACGGTGGCGGCGTGTACCCCTGTTGCCCCCAAGCTGGTGGTCGTGGTTGCTGCCCCTGCGGTGGGCTCTGTGGCCATTGGGCCGGCGGTGGTACTCCTTGTGGTCCCTGCGGTGGTTGGTAAGACACTGGCGCCCCCCTTGTCGACGTATAGGAGCGGCTGAACCGCTCAGGACCGCCGTACGGTACGCAGGGCTCGCTCGCCAGGAAAGCCACGGGGTGGCCTACGTCACTTGATGAGTCGTCTACGGCATATTGCATGGTCTGTTGCACTGCGACGCGGAACGCCCGAACCGCTCCATGGCCAGGAACGCGCCTACGAGGCTAGCTGAATAGCAGTGCGATGGCACCCAAAGGGATAAGCAGCGCCTTGTTCTTCGCAAGAAGAAATTACGCACGCGCCATCCGGCCGCAGCCATCGACGAGCCCATCGAGGAGGGCGAGCCGCCAGCCCCGGTCGACCGGCAAGCTCAGCTCGCCGGCGACGCGCTGCGGCGGTAGATGACCCGCCGGAGCTGGTTCGGATACGGCCGCAGCAGCTCATAGGTGGCCGTCCAGCCGGGATGCTCGGCCTCGGTGTGCCCCTCCAGGTCCCAGGGGCCGAGGAACCAGCGGCCGCAGCCATCGATCGGGCAGCCCCACTTCTCCCAAGGCTGGCCGGGGTCGTGCAGGCCGAGCAGGGTGTCCGGCTGGGCGAGGCGAATCTCCAAGCAGGGGATGCAGATCAGCAGCGTGAACAGGCCCTCGATCTCGCTGAAGGGCCCGGTGAAGGTTCCGCAGAAGGAACAGTGCGGCCCCACTCCGCACCCTCCGATCTCGAACTGGCGTTCGACAACCTTAGCAGGCGCCAAGCCCCGCGACCGGTTCGAGGGCCATCCCCAGCCCGATATCTGAGCGGCCACACCTGAAGCCCTACGGCGGGCACCCAAGGGAGACGGCCGATGGGGGGCGACACAGGAGCCGGGTCCGTGGGTAGGCGTGCTGTTGTCGGACGAGGAAGCCCTGCAGCTCATCGCCGTCCTGGCCGACGTGTTGGACGGCCACGACGTGCGCGATGCGGTCAGCGCCGCCTGGTCGCTGCTCGGCAACCGTCTGGGTGCTCAGGCCGGCGTTGCTGAGCCCAGCCTTGAGTATGTGGCCAGCCTGCACCGGCGGCTGGCGACCGGCCCCGTCCGTGGGCTGATCGGCGAGACCTCCTACGCTGCCGCCGAACTGACCGGGTCTACCCTTCCCGCTCGGGCTCGGTTGCCAGGCGCCGGCTGCGGCAGTTGCCGGTGGGATTCGAACCCAGCGCCGGACTGCATCGCTGTCGAGACGGTGAACGGCCTCTGACCTGCGATGCTGATTCGCCGACGTTGACTGCTCGTGCCCGCCGAGGACCAGCGGTTTCCGCCGTCGTGCGGGCCCAGCGGACCAAGGCGATGAGCTACCGCGAGCTTGGGAAGCTCCCTCGGCCAGCTCCGGATGGGCTGATCCTACAGCTCGGTGGGCATGAGCACCGACCGTGGTTGTCCGTGGCTGACCGCTGCCGACCGGTGCTTAGGGCACGTTGGGGGCACGGCCGGCGAGGGCGACGTTGCTCGAAGCCTTCCGGCGATGGTCACCAGCTCGGCCGGAGGGTAAGGCTCGTTCTCGGTGACATGTGCCTCGTTGGCAAGCTGCCGAAGGTGGCGCGGCAGTCGGAGCGACCTCTTCCGTGTCAGGGAGCCGGGGCGCGTCGCGGCGACCTGCGACGTCTGCCTCGGCCTGGTCGGTGAGCTGGGCGGATGACAGGCCGACGGTGACCGTTCTTGTCCGCTGCGCTCCGGTCGTTCGTGGCCCGGATGTGGCCCCTGGGTGGCCCAGCGGTCCCGAGCTTGAAAGGCTGAGACTGCGACCTCCCAGAGCAGCGCTTATGCAGATTCAGGAGGTAGCGGTAGGAGGCGACATCTACATGGGATGCTGGTCGCCGTGATCGGATCAGCACCAGCGTGGCATACGGCCCTGGGCGAGCTGCCCGTTGTTCGACGTGGCAGGTGGGCAGTCGGCGGAAGCGCCTCCCTCGCCCTCCATGGACTGCCGGTCGATCCCAGAGACCTGGATCTCCTGGTTGATCACGTAGCCGCGGCCGAGTTGGTCGACGGGCTGCGGGGCGCCGTGGTGAGCGACCAGGCCCGCTGGGATCGTGGCGACGTGCGCGCCGTCCGCAGGGCCCTCGCCGTGGTCCACGGCGTCGAGGTCGAGATCCTGGAGGGCGTAGAGGCTGTAGGCCCAACGGGCGACGTGGTCGTCGCCGCTCCGGACCTGGACCATGTGGACCGAATCATCGTCCTTGGCCGAAGCATCCCCGTGCTGCCATTGTCGACCATGCAGGTCCTGGTCGATGCGACTGGCAACCGGGAGCGAGCAGCGATGGTCGCCAAGGTGTTGGCTGGGGCCATCGTGGACCGTGACCACTGGCGTGGCGGAGCTGGGACGGCGCTCCTGTGAGGGCCGAGGTTGACCGCTGTTGACCGTAGTTGCCCGCTGGCGAGGGCACGCCGAGGGCACGGCCGGCGAGGATCAACCGTGCTCCGGCGTGGCGGCGATGGTCACAAGCTCAACCGGAGGGTGAGGCCCGTCGACGGCGACCACTTGCCTCGTTGGCAAGCCGCCGGTGGCGGCGCGGCAGTTGGAACAGGCTGCTGCGCATCACTCGGGAACCAGGCCGGTGAGCACCGACCCGGTGAACTCCTCGGCGATCGCGTCCATGAGCACGACGTCGAACCGGCGGCCCATACAGACCGCCCCTCCTCGTCGGCGGCCCATCTCGCGGAAGCCGGCCTTCTCATAGCAGCGGATAGCAGACCTATTCCAGGCAAAGACCATCAGGTCCACGTTGTGCAACCCGAGCACGGTGAAGGCCCAGTCGAGCATGAGCCGGGTGGTCTCAGTCCCAAGGCCTTGGCCACGCCGCTCGCCCAGCATGATCCCGAAGGTGGCCGTCCCATGCCGGTGATCGATGTTGATGAGGCCGGTCGTGCCGATCGGCTCTAGGTCGAAGCGGTCATAGATGAGGAAGTGCGTCTGGCTTGGGTCCGGCTTGGCGGCCTGCTCATACCAACCCTTCTCCGCCTCGACGGTGTAGATGATCGTGTTCCCGAGCCCGCGGGCGACCTCAAGGGTGGTCAGCCAGCGGGCGTAGACCGGAACGAGGTCCTCGCGAAGCGGCCCGAGGGCCACGCGCTCGCCGGTGACGATCAAGTGGGGCGCCGGCTCGGCTGGTTCGGCCAACTGTCGCCTCCTGGTCGGGGCTTACCGTGAGGCATGCGGCAAGGGGTCAACACCATAGCCGCGGTCGCGATTGATGTGGTCGGGGCACTGTATCGCCCGGTGGTTCTGCCGGCCGAGGGCGGCCGCCGCGTGCCGCGGGCTGACACGTGCCTTGTTGGCAAGCGCCGCCTGGCGCGCGGCAGCGCGCTCGTTCAATTGGCCATGAACACCACAAACATCAAGCTGGCTGATCCGACTCGCCCTGTGACCTGCCAGCAGCCCTCGGTGGGGAAGAAGATGGAACTTGACCAGAAGCTGCCACCAGGAATCCTGGCGAAGGGTGTATCTGGCACCCCGCTATTGATCCGTGCGCGCAATGGGGATGCAACCGCCGTGTCAAGCCGATGGCCCTCGATGGTGAGTTCGCCTTCGGTGCCGACCGTGAACCATGGGTACTTCTGGCTGGTCGAGCCATCCGGCTCGGGGGTTCCTCCCCGGTCGATGCCGGCAGGCGGGAGGACGGTCCACATCGCGCCGTTGCCGTGATCGAGGGAACTCGGCCGCTCACCGGGCGGGTGCTTGCCGTTGGCGATGGTCACGGGACAGTGCTTGGCATCATCAAGCCGGGCGGCGACCTGCTGTGCTTGTGATGGTGGCGTTGGGGGCGCCGGGGTTCGGCCTGAGCAGCTCCCGACCAGCAAGGCGAGGCTCCCGGCGACGACAAGCATCCGCACAACGGTTCGGCTCACCATGTCCTGCCCTGGACCTCATGAGCGGTTGGTCCTGAGTCTACGCGCGGGCGCGATCATCGGTTCCATGGTCGCAGTCAGGTTCTGCCGGCCGAGCCGGCCTTGAGTTCGTAGAGAAAGTTCTCACCGCACGCTCGAAGGTCAGGACTCACGGGCGAACCGCTGATGACTACTGCGCGGGCATTGAGGGCCCGCTGCGGCCTGCAGGCCGACCGATGCGGGTCTGGGCATGCCGGAAACGGCTGCGGGCGTTCTCGTCGGATAACGTGACACCCTCCCAGAGGGCCCGCAGAGATAGTGTGGTTCCGCCGCGCCGATGGTGCGGGTCGGGGGCCGATCATGGCGTTCCCTCTCCCCCACCATCGCCGGCGTCGTCGTCTCGGCCGTCGGCGTCGGGGGCGATGGGTGACCAATAGCGGGCCCGGCCGTTGCCCCCTTCGCTCCCCGCCGCCAGCCCGGCTCCCTCCAGCTCGCCGAGAGCGGTCTGGATGGTCCGGGGCTTGAGCGGGTGGCCGGCCTGGGCGAGGCGGTCTCCCAGCTGCTTGACCGTCTGCAGCTCCCCGCCGGCCCGCAGCTCGGCCAGGACCCACTGGCGGGACTTGGACAGAGCGGCCGCGGCCGGGTCCAGGTCCTCGGGGTCGTCGTCGGCCAGGACCTCGACCGCGTAGGACAGCGGTGAGCCGAGGTCGGCCGGGTCGTCAGTGTGAATGCGGCGGCGGATGCGGAAGCGGGTATCGGCGATCTCCCCGCCGATAAGCTCGACCCCCAACACGACCGTGCTGGCCCCATCCGGGTAGCTACCCCGGTAGTGGACGGCGACCGAGCAGATGACCCTGGCCCAGGCGGCCGGGCCGGCCCCGCTGATGCGGTCGGCGCCTCTTCCGTCGCCGGTCTTGTTCCAGTGGGTCACCACCAACAGCGCACATTCCGCAGCCTGGCAGACGCCCTGGATGGCCTGGAGGACGGCCCCCATGTCGTACAGGTTCGAGCCGCTGGCCCCAGCCGCCGCCAAATACAGCGGATCGAGGACAACCAGCGCTGCGGGGTGAGCTTCGAGTTCGGCTTGGATTCCGGCCAACTCGGACCCGGCGCCGGGGGCGGCCAGCCGGGGAACGCGGAAGCACAGCCGGAGCCGGTCGGCCAGCTGCTCGGGGTCGACGCCCTGGCGGTGGCGATGGCCTCGATCCTTCGCACGGTGGCCCACTCCCCGCCTTCCCCGAGGAAGACCAGGACCGGGCCGGGGCTGGGGCAGGCGAAGTGGTCCAGCCAGGGCCGCCCGGTGGCAACGCTGACGGCGAGGTCGAGGGCAGCCCAGGTCTTGCCGGCCTTCTCCTGGGCGGCGAGCACGCCGTAGGCATCCGCTGGCCAGAGGCCTTGGATGAGCCAGCGGGGCTCCCCCGCCGCTGCGACTCGAGCGGCGACCTCGCCGTAGGAGCTGACGGCCAGGTCGGCCGCGGGCAGGGCCGGGCGGCGGGGCTTGGCTGCCCCGCCGCGCAGACCGGACTCGATGGTGGCCTGGGCTTTGGCTTCGAGGTTGCCGGCCTCCAGGGCCCCAGCAAGCAGCACCGCCCGCACCTCCTTCGCGTCCAGGACGCCAGCTCTGCGGTCATCAGGTGCAGCTTGGTCGTCAGCCCCCCCGCGAGCGGCCGAGCGCATGGTCGGCCGGCTCGCTGTCGACTCCGCCCGGTTCTTCGCGTTGCCGGTCCCCCTTTGCGGGCCCCGGCGGCGTGCTGGTGCACCCGCGTCACGGTGGTGTCGATGCTGACGTCCCAGGTGATCAGCCCCGCAGCGTCGGCCTGGGCCTGCAGCTGGCTGAGGATCCGCCGCCAGGTGCCATCGCGCTGCCAGCGCCGAAACAGCCCATACACCGTCTGCCAGGGGCCGTAGCGGGCGGGCACGTCCCGCCCCGGTGCGAGGCCCCCAACCTTTAAAACATGCCCTAGGCGTCGGCGTCGCCGGGCTTCGCGGGCTCCTCGGCAGCGTCCGCGGCCCCCCCGGACGTCGGCCGCTCGCCAAGTTCCAGGCGCGTGACCCCCGCCGACTGGACCCCGACCGCCACCAGGGCGCTCACCAGCACCCCCACGCCGGCGATCCAGTGGATGTGCCAGAACCCGGCAACCACGCCCACGAAGGCCGAGCCCTGGGCGGTGGCCCTTGCCACCGCGACAATGCGTGAGCTCGTCCTCCGGCGCCGGAACGTCTCCTGCTGGTTGACCAGCACCAGGGCGGCCAGGAGCGGGATCGCGATCGCGAAGGCGACCGCGCAGATCATTCCGGAGGTGTCCAGGGAGGCTCCGGCGACGAACGGCTGCACCAGGACGATGCCGATGGCGATCAACCCGCCGTAGGCCAGGTTGTCCTGCCGGATCCACTCCTGTTGCAGCTCCGGGTCCTGCGTGACGTGCTGCGCGAGCCATTCGGCTTCGTTCCGTTTAGCTTCTGCGAGCCGTTGTGCTTCCCGTTCTGCTTCCCGTTTTGCTTGGCGTTCTGCGTCCTCGGTCACGGTCACCACCGCGGGTCGGCATACCGGAGCGATGAGCGTACGACTCAGCGTGACCGCGCGTCCCTCACCGCGTGGCGCCGTCGCAACGGGACGACCATCGGTGCCAGCGATCGGATCGGGGACGCCGCCTTCATCCCCAAGACCTCCCCACCTTGTCCAGTCTCCTCACTGCGTGAGGGACGAGGCAGTGGACCGCCTGGCCGGGCGACGCGGAGCTCGCCCTGCACCGCGCCCGCGAACCCGGCAGGATGCCGCGGTGCAGGTCCCATGGCCTCCAGCACCCAACGGTCCCGGCGACGGTGAGCTGGCAGCCCACCTACACCGTTCTGGCGAACCCGCGGAGATTCCCACGCGCACCGCCGATGAAGCCGTGGGGTGCCACCGAAGAGCCCTTCCGTCAGGCTGAACTCGCCGCGGAACTGCTGCTTGGCTCGTTGAGGCCACCAGGTATCGGTGCGGCCAGCTGATCATCGCCTCGGGTCCTTGACACACAGAGGAACCGTTCTGAGCACCAAGCTCGCAACGCCCCCGGGAGATTCGCCGGGGGCGTTGCCCTGTCAGCATTCGTAGCAGACCTGATAGCAGCTCATGGCCGGATGGCAGATCGCAGACCGGCGAACCTGGCCAGGCACGCGGGGTATCTGACTGGCTAGGTCGGTGACGGCCGTCCGCGCAGATCCAGGCGGGCGACCTGGGGGTCGTGGTCGGAAGCCTGGTCGGCGAACTCGGCGTTGACGTGCACTGGGTCGTAGTCGACCGGGAAGCCCGCGAGCAGGGGGTTGCTGACCAGGATCTGGTCCAGGACCTGGGAGTTGCCCTCGAAGACATAGGAGTAGCGCTCGGCCTTGGGCAGGGTGTCCATCAGGGTGGTCAGCACCCCGCCTTCCAACAGCTCGACGGTCTGGGAGAACTCGAAGTCGTTGATGTCGCCAAGCACGACCACGTTCGCCCGAGCCTCAGCGGCCACCAGCTGGTCCACAAAGGCGTTGACTGCCCGGGCCTGGCCGTGCCGGGCCAGCTCGCTGGCCCGGACTGGTGGCTGCACGCGGCCGAATAGCGGGTCGTCGGCGGTCTTGGAGCTGAAATGGTTGGCGACCACAAAGACCTTCTTGCCATGCAGGCGGAACTCACCGGCCAGCGACTTGCGGGTATCCACAAACGCCGGGTCCTGGGGGGCAACCCGACCCGGGCTGAACGACAGCCGCGGACCCGAGGGGTGGTCGATCACGGTGGTCGCGGTGGTCGAGGTGGCGCCGGGGCGGTCGATGAAGCTGAGGCCGCGGTCGCTGCGGAACAGGAAGCCGACCCGGATGTTGCCGCCCGGCTCACCACCATCTTGGTCGTCGACCGGGTCGATCTGCCGGTACTGATAGGCCGGCCCGCCGGCGGCCCGGATGGCGTCGACCAACAGCCCCCAAGTGACTGAGGCGTCAGTCACCGAAGTGTTGGTGGGGCCGTCGTTGTCCTGGATCTCCTCGATCGCCAGCAGGTCGGGCGAGCGCAGGTTGTCTACGATTAGCCCGGCGTGGCGGGCGAAGGCGGCGCCGTCGCCTGGGTCCAGGTTCTCGACGTTGTAGGTCCCCACCACCAGCTCCTGGTCCCGCGGCGCACGGGTGACTTCGCGCTGCAAGCCGCCGTCGACCCGAGTGAGCGGGGCGGTGATATTCAGCTTGAAGTTGCCGAAGCTGTAGTCCATCACCCCCACCACCGGCGAGCTGAAGCCGTCCCCGACATTGACCACCGGGGTCGCCACCAAGGTGTCGTCCAAGATGATCCGCTCAGGGTTGAAGTCGTTGGGGCGGACCAGGACCCCGCCGCGCACGCTGTCGACCCCGGCCAGCGCGCTCTGGTCGCCGACCACCGGGATCTCGCCGAAGCCATTGCGGGGACCGACGGCCAGGGCCTGGTTCACCTGGACGCGCATCCCCTCCAGGCTCTCGTAGAAGTCGATCCCATCAGCAGCCGGGTCGAAGATCCCGCTGGTCTCCACGCTGCCGGTGGCGTCGTCCTCGATCACCGCCGACGGCGGCAGGCGGCCTCCCGCCCCCACAACCGTGGGCGCGGGGAGGGGGTTGCCGCTGGACAGCACGGCGACGTTGAGCCCTGGGGTGGTGATCTCGGTGGTGGTCAGGTTGTCGGTCGACTCGCCGCCGGGTCGGAACTCTGTCACCCGGCCGCTCACGGACACCTGATCGCCCACGTTCACCAGCGCCCCGAGGCCCGAGCCGAACACCAGGATGCCGTCGGAGGTGGCCTCGTCGGTGTCCGGGGTGGGGTCCTGCATCCAAAAGCTGCTGGCCCGCTCGACGGTGACGACCCCTTCCACGCCCGAGACGTCCTGGCCGAGGAAGGGTGAGAGGGGGGCGGCGCCCTGGATCTCGTGGATCTGGGTGACGACCAGCTCCTGCGCGCTCGCCGCTGGGACGGCTATCAGCCAGGCCACCAGGCCAACTGCGGCCGCCAGGAGGCGGACGGTGCGTGACCACGAACCCATGGGTTCCCCCTCATTCAGCGAAGCCAACGGGATCAGACCGGCACGTCATGGGCCGGGAAAGTGACCCGGGACGTGCCGGCCACTTTGTCTGCTATCCGGAGGGTCGCTGCAGGAACAGCTGGCCGTCCTCCACGGTCACGGTCGGGCCGGCCGGCGGGGTCGTGGGCGGGTGGGCCTGGACGTCAGACAGCCAGGTGTCGGGGCCGAACAGCCCGGAGGTATCGATGATCCCGCTGGTCTCCCAGACTCCGGGGCCGACCGGGACGCCGTCGCGGCCGGGTGGGTCGAGTTGGGCCACTCGGGTCGCCGATGCCACGTCGACCCCGACCGCTCCCACCGGGCCCTTGGTCAGGTCGAAGCGCCAGATCGAGCCGTCGCGGCCCTTGGCGGCCATCACGGCCCGGCTCTCGGTGGTGCCGTCCTCGTTGATCATCAGGTACCGGCCGCTCGCATCCAGGTTGTCGGGGCTGAGGGCGATGTCGCCGCCACCGGCGACGA
>Ga0081538_10003031_pt1 | contig 16000 bp, 14 predicted proteins | sample TabmetS5T2R1_FD_71022 | JGI IMG/M metagenome (GOLD analysis project Ga0081538, IMG submission 71022) | Tabebuia heterophylla rhizosphere microbial communities from the University of Puerto Rico - S5T2R1 | ecosystem: Host-associated > Plants > Roots > Rhizosphere ... | reverse complement strand
CGGGGGCGACGCCCCGCCCGGTCGGGCCAAGCCGCGGACGCTTCAAATCGCACCTTGAAGGGCCGCCTCTTCGGGGGCGGCCCTTCGCATTGCGGCGTTAGGCTCCTCGGGTGTTCCAGTGAGGGGCCTTCACGCCCCGAAACAGGCATGTGCTGCGAGTGATTGGATGGAGCTTCGGGGGACGAACGCATTGCTGACCGGTGCAGCGGGCGGGCTCGGGCGCTACATCGCCCGCGCACTCGCGGCCGAAGGTGTGAACCTCGCGCTCAACGACCTGCCCTCGGCGTCCGTCGACGACCTGGTCGAGGAGCTACGGCCGCGTGGAGTGACCGTCGAGTCGCTGCCCGCAGATTTGACCGACACCGCGGGCCTCGAGACGCTAGCGCGGCACGCGCAGGAGGCGATCGGGCCACTCGACATCCTGATCAACAACGCCGGCATCGAGTACGGCGGCGGCTTCGGGCATCAAACCCGCGAGGAGCTCGAGACGATCACCGCGGTCAACCTCCTCGCGCCCATGGAGCTGACCCGCGTGGTCCTTCCGGGCATGCTCGAACGCCGACGTGGCCAGATCGTCAACGTCGCGTCGATTGCCGGCAAGGGCGGATTTCAGTACCTCGCGTCGTACTGCGCCACCAAGCACGGCGTGGTGGGCTTCACGCACAGCCTGAGAGCCGAATACGCGGACTCGGGCGTCGGCTTCTCGGCGATCTGTCCCATCTTCATCAGCCGCGAGGGGATGTTCGGGCGCATCGAGACAGAAGCTCCCGACCCGCCGGGGCCGCTGCGACCGTTGCCGCCCGAATCAGTCGGAGCGGCCGTCGTGGACGCGATCCGAAACGACCGCGCCGAGGTGCTCGTGAGCCGGCGCCCGAAGTGGCTGCTGCCGGCGATCAGCGCGCTCTCGCCACAGACGACCGCGTGGGTGCTCAACCGCCGCCGGTTTCGGGACTTCGCCGACGGCTACGCGCGGGCGCTCGGTCGTCCTAGAGGTTAGGCCTGCACGCAACGCCGCTAGGCGGCGACAAGGTACGGCTCCCAGGCATTCGGAATCCTGGGGCTGGCGATGCGGATGAACACGGTGGGTCCCGGCGGCTTTGGCCGCTGGCGCGGATGCATCGACGCCTCCCGCGGCAGCCGGTTGCCCTTCTTGCGGTTGCAGGGCGCGCAGGAGGCGACGATGTTCTCCCACGACGACTCGCCGCCGCGGCTGCGGGGGATGACGTGGTCGACCGTCAGTCCCGAGGCCTCGTGGCCGCAGTACTGGCAGGTGTAGGCGTCGCGGGCGAGCACCGCCTTGCGGGTGATCTTGCGGCGGTGCACGTCGCGTGGGATGCGCACGTACCGGATCAGCCTGATCACGCATGGGCGAGCGAGTTCGAGGCGCTCGGAGTGGAGCGAGCCATCGCCCTCCTCGAGCATCTCGGCGCGCGCCTTCAGCAGCAGCACCGTCGCCCGGCGCACCGTGCAGACGTTGATCGGCTCGTAGCTCGCGTTTAAGACCAGCACCCGGGAGCCGATGCCGCCGAGGGTGTGCTGGCGGCCCCCGTGTCCGTTGACCGCCTGAATCCGCCCCCGCACGACCCCCCGGTCGTGCACCCGTACGTGGGGGTCGGCTACCTCGGCCTCGGCGAGGGTGTCCATGGTGCGGAAGATTGTAGAGAGACCGCCCGTCTGTCCCTCAGGCTCCCGGCACTCCGCGCGTTTGCACCGGGTAGCTGCCGAGGATGCGGACGGTCTCGGCCTTCGCCCGAAGCGCGTCGATCGCCTCCGCGACGACGGCGTCGCCCTCGGCTCCCTCCAGGTCGAGGAAGAACATGTACCGGCCGAGGCCGCGACGGAGCGGGCGGGACTCGATGCGGGTCAGGTTGACGTCGCGGCGGGAGAACTCGGTCAGGGCGTCGACGAGCGCGCCCGGGTGGTCCTCGCCGAGCTCCGAGAACACGAGCGTCGTCCGCCAGGCGCCGTCGCCGCCAACCTCGGTGCCGGCCGGGGCCAGCCACACGAAGCGCGTCAGGTTGTCGGGGCTGTCCTCGACGCCCTGACGCAGCACGGCGCAGCCGTAGATCCGTGCTGCGGACGCGGCCCCGAGCGCCGCCCATGGCCGTTCGCTCTCGCTCACGGCCCGCACCGCCTCGGCCGTGCTGGCCACCGAGCGCACCTCCGCCTGCGGTAGCTCACGGCGCACGAAGTGGGCGCACTGGGCGTTTGCCTGCGGGTGCGAGAGCACGACCTCGATCTCCGAGAGCGCGAGCTCGGAGCGGGCTATCAGCGAGTGGCTGATCGGATGATCGTGCTCGCCGACGATCGTCACCGACTCCGCGTCGAAGGCGAGCGTGTCGAGAGTCGATCGCACCGCTCCCTCGATGGAGTTCTCAAATGGGACCAGTGCTCGGTCGGCCTTCCCTTCGTCGACCGCCACGATCGCGTCGTAGACGGTCGGCGAGGCGATCGCCTGGACGTCGGAGCTGCCAATGGCCGCGCGGAGCGCATCTTCCGTGAAGGTCCCCTCGGGACCGAGGTACGTGACCCGCAGCGGCATCGCCGCGCGACGCTACTCGAACGTGATCGGGTAGGTGGAGCTGTTGTTGTCGGTCAGCGTCTCGCCCGGGACGGGCGGCACGATCACCTCGAGGCTCAGCTCCGCTCCGGTCTCGGGTTCCGACTCGAAGGCGAGAGTGGCCGTCTCGATCCCGCCGGGCGGGATCCTGTCGATTGTTGTCTCGCCCTGGATCGGCTCAGCGCCGCCGGTGAGCTCGAAGCTGACCACCAGCCCGTTCACCTCGGCGTCGCCGCCGTTCTGGACCTCGACGTCGATCTCCGGCGCTCCGCCCTGGAGGTTGATCGTGTTGAGCGAATCCGGGGTCAGCGCTACGCCACCCGGGTTCATGGTGGTGCTGAGAAGCTCCGTGCCGCACACCTCACACGCGATCTCCTCCCCGGCCGCCGCCGTGATGATCGTCGTCAGCTGCACCGAGTCCAGCCACTGCTCGATCGGGTCGGGCAGGAACATGCTCCCCTCGACCTCGGCGGCGATCCCCTCGTCGTCCAGCACGTCGATGATGTCGGCGCGCGCCCGGGCGTATAGGACGTCGCTGGCGAGGAACCCCTTCATGTCCTCGGCGATCGAGTTGACGGCCTCCTGCGGGGCCTCGGTGCCGAGCGCGTTGGGGATCTGATCCGCGGTCCCGGCGAGGCCGTCGCTGCGCAGCTCGAAGGCCTGCACCAGCTCGCCCTGGGCGCCCTCGAGCTCGTCCGGGGTGTCGAGGCTCTCGACCCGGCTCAGCAGTCCTTCGGCGGTGTTGCGGTCGCCGCTGATCTGTCCCTGCAGGTCCAGCTCGGACGTGTTGCGCTCGGGCTCCTGGAACCGTTGGAAGAAGGTCGCCGAGAGCTGGTTGGACTGATCGACGATCGCGCTGAGGTCGCGTGCGTAGTTCTCGAAGCCGCGCTCCTTGCGGGCGTTCAGGCAGCCGCGAATTCCGAGCAGCAGCAGGATGAGGATCAGCACGCCGATGCCCAGGGCAACGACCCTGCGGACCAGATACTGACGCTGCGGGTCTGCCCCGTATCTGCGTGCGCCGGACTCCTCCGGCGTCAGTTCGTCCTCGTCGAGGAAAGCCAAAAGTGAACCCTAGGTGGCCTCCGGGGGCCTTCTGCGCGCAGAGTATGAACCCTGCCGCGGAGGCACCCTACGGACTCAGGCTCGCCTGCGCGCCGCCGGGCAGGAGCCGGTCGCTCTCTGGCGAAGGGCATCAGGATGTCCGGCGAGCTGGTCATGGAGCGCTTTCGGCTGCTCGAGCCGATCGGCTCCGGCGGCATGGGGGTGGTCTATCGCGCCTTCGACGAACGGCTCCAGCGGCACGTCGCGGTCAAGGAGATCAGGGTTGCCGACCCCGAACGGGTTCTCCGGGAAGCGCAGGCGGCGGCGCGGCTCAACCACCCGGGAATCGTCACCGTTTACGAGCTCGGCGAGCGCGGTGGACGCGCTCTCCTCGTCAGCGAGCTGGTGCCCGGCGAGACGCTTGGGTCGCTGCGCCGCTCCGGCACGCTCACGGATCGGGACGTCGCCGAGATCGGCGCTGACCTCTGTGACGCGCTGGCGCACGCCCATGCGCACGGCGTGGTGCATCGCGACATCAAGCCCGAGAACGTGATCGTCCGCGGCGACGACGGCGGTGGCCGGCGGGCGAAGCTGATGGACTTCGGAATCGCTCGCGTTGCCGGCGTGCCGACGCTGACGGCAACCGGCGAGGTCGTGGGCACTCTCGCCTACATGTCTCCAGAACAGGCCGAGGGCCTGGTGGCCGGCCCCGAGTCCGACGCGTACTCGCTCGGGTTGACGCTGTTCGAGTGCTGGGCGGGGGAGAACCCCGTTGCCGCCGAGACGCCTGCCGAAACCGTGCGCCGCATCAGCGATCCGCAGCCCGGTCTCGAGCACTTCCGCCCGCACCTGCCGCGACGGCTTGTCGATGCGGTCGACGCCTGTCTGGAACCCGACCCGGAGCGCCGGCCGACGCCCCACGAGCTCGCGGACGAGCTCGCGGCGGCGATCCCGAAGCTCGATGACCGCCGAGCCGTGCCCGCGCCGCCGGCCACAGCAGCCGAGACCGAGGCTGTTGCCCGACTCGGGATCGCGCGCCTGGCGGGACTGGTGGCACTCGCTGGGTCGCTGGCGCTGTTGGCCGGTCCTGCCGGCCTCCCTGGACTTGCCCTCGTCTTGGCGGCGCTCGCCCTGCCAGCTGCCGTCCTACTGCCCGCGCGGGACGCGGCGAGCACGCCTGCCGGCGGGGTCCTCGGCGCCCTCGGGCTGGCCGGCACAGGTCCGGCGTTGGCCGGAGCGGTGGCGTCATCGCCGCCGAGCCGCGCGGTCGCAGGCGCGCTGACGTGGTGCTGGGCGCTTGCGGTGGCGTTGGCACTTGGCGCTGGGTCGCGCCTCGGCATCGCCCCTCGCGCCGGCAGTGGCTGGGAGTCGTCAGCGAGCGAGGCGGCGGCCTCGATCCTCGCCCCGATGGCCGAGCCCGCGGCGTTGCTTGGACTGGCGACGTTTGCCCTCGGGGCTGTGGCGATGGGCTGGATCCTGGCCGCCCGCCATCTCCCGCTGGCTGCGTTGGGAGGGCTGCTCTGGGCGGCAGGGCTTGGCGCGACGCTGCGAATCGTGGGCAACGGCGCGCTGGGCGAGCGCCCGCTGCTCATCGCTCTGGCCGCGGCGATCGCGCTTGCGGTCGAGCACGTGCGGCGCACGCCGCGACCCGCCAGGACACTCGCAGCCTCGCAGGAACGTAGGATTTCGTTCCCGTAGCGGGCCGGTCGGCGCCCGCTGCCCGGATTCTCCAGCCACCGGAGAGTTGAGCCATCAGCGTCCTTCGCAACCTTGAAGCCCGCCTCGAGAACCTCGTCGAAGGGGTCTTCAGCCGTGCCTTCTCCTCGCAGGTCCAGCCCGTCGAGATCGCCCGCAAGCTGGCGAAGGAGATGGACGCCCACCGCACGGCCTCGGTGTCGCGGATCTACGTTCCGAACCAGTACACGGTGTGGCTCTCCGGCGAGGACCGCAAGCGCCTGGAGGGCTACGAGCGCTCGCTGGAGCAGGAGCTCTCCGCGTACCTGCTCGAGCACGCGCGGCGGCACGACTACGCGCTGCTGACCCGTCCGGAGGTGAACCTGGAGACCGACGAGCGGCTTCGCCTCGGTGAGTTCGGCATCCAGACCCGCCTCGTCAAGCCTCCGGCCCGACAGGGCGAGGCCCCGGAACAAGGGGACCAGGGCCACACGATGGTCTACACGGTGCCGCCGAAGCAGACGAAGTCGCGCAAGCGCCAGCCGGCGGCGCACCTCACCGAGACCAAGGCAATCGTCTCTCTCGACGACCGTCGCTTCGTGCTCGACGGCCCGACCGCGACGCTTGGCCGATCGCGCGAGTGCGACTGCGTGCTGGCCGACCCCAACGTCTCGCGCAGGCACGCCGAGCTGCGGCGCGGGCCCACAGGCGATTGGCAGATCGTCGACCTCGGCTCGACCAACGGCGTCAAGGTCAACGGCCGCCAGGTGGAGACGTCCCGGCTCGCGCCCGGCGACGACGTCGTGCTCGGGACCACGAGGTTCACGTTCGACATCGAGCAATGACGATCGAATCCCCCGCCGCGCTTGGCGTTCGCGGCCCCCGGGTAAGCACCTGAGCCATGGACACAGAGCCCATCGCGGTCGCCCTCAAGTTCGGCTTCTTGGCCGTGCTCTATCTGTTCCTGTTCTGGGTCTCGCGCAGCGCGCTGCGCGAGCTTCGGCGGACCACCGAGCCGGCGCCGGAGGCAACCGGCTTTCATCCGATCGGGCCCGGGGGCCGCGCGGCGGCGACCGATGCCTGGCTAGTCGCACTCAAGGGTGGCGGGATAGACCCGGGCTCGCGCTTCGATCTCTTCGGTGGCCTGTCGATCGGCCGCTCGCCGGAGGCCGACGTTCGAATCGAGGATCGCTACGCGTCGTCGGTCCACGCGCGGATCTACTCCCGGGGAGCCAACTACTACGTCGAGGACATGAACTCGACCAACGGCACCTTCCTCAACGGCGCGCAGCTCGAGGGCGAGGCGGAGTTGTCCGATCTCGACGAGATCCGGATCGGCGACACCGAGCTGCGGTTTGAGCTTCAGGTGCCGGGAGAGGGCTAGTGCTGCGGGTAGCCGAGGCCGCCTACCGCTCCGACCCCGGGCGCCAGCGGACGGCCAACGAGGACTCGTACGTGGCGCGCCCGCCGCTGTTCGCGGTGGCCGACGGCATGGGCGGCGCCCAGGCCGGCGAGGTCGCGTCGCGGATCGCCGCGGAGTCGTTCGAGCCAGCGGACCGCGGCGAGCAGCCGGCCGAGACCTGGCTGCGAACCATCGCCGAGGTGGCCAACGACCGCATCCACAACCTCTCCCGCGAGGACGCGACCGTCTCGGGCATGGGCACCACGCTCACCGCCGCCCTGCTCGAGGGCGAGGAGGTCACGCTCGCACACGTCGGCGACAGCCGCGCCTACCTGTACCGCGACGGCGAGCTCAAGCTGCTGACGTCCGACCACTCCCTCGTCGAGGAGCTGCGCCGTCAGGGCCGTCTGACCGACGAGCAGGCCGAGGACCATCCGCAGCGCTCGATCATCACCCGGGCGCTCGGCCCGGAGTCCGAGGTCGACGTCGACACGATGACTCAGAGCGCCCGCCCGGGCGACGTCTACCTGCTGTGCTCGGACGGGCTCACGACAATGGTCCGAGAGGATCGGATCGCCGAGATCCTGGCCGGGACGTCCGATCTCGACGCCGCGGTCTCGCAGCTCGTTCGCGAGGCAAACGAGGCCGGCGGGCGCGACAACATCACGGTGGTCGCCTTCCGCCTTGAGGAGGCGGAGGAGGGCGCCGAGCTCACCGAGGCGACGCTGATCGGACCGTCGGCGGAGGAGGCCGGGTTGACGGCCGCCGGGGTCGGCGCCGCCGCCGACACGCGCGAGTCCGCGCCCGTGCAAGCGCCGGCGCGTCGCACAGCGCCAGCCCCGCTGCGCCGCCGCGGCCGCACGATCGCCAAGGTGCTGGTGGGCGTGCTGGTTTTCGCCGGCATCGTGGCCGGTGCTGTCTACGGAGCGCGGCAGGTCTACTTCCTCGGCACCGACGAGGGCGGTCGGGTCGCCCTCTTCCGGGGCCTGCCCTATGAGCTGCCGTTCGACATCGAGCTCTATTCGGAGGTCTACTCGGCGCCCGTGACCCTCGCCTCGGTGCCCGAAGATCGTCGCGAGAGCGTCACCGAGCACGAGCTGCGCTCCCGCGACGACGCCGTCTCCCTGCTGACCGACATCGAGGCGGCGGCTACCGAGGCGACGGAGGAGCCGGCGGTGCAGCCGCCCAGAGAGCGGGGTCGGCAGCAGGGGCAGGACAACCAACAGCGCCAGGGCGGTCGCAACCGAGGCGGAGGCCAGAACCGCTCGGCCCAGAACTGATGAGCGCGCGCACCCGCGAGCTGTTTGCGCTGATTCCGGTCGCGATCCTGCTCGTGGCCGGTTTCACCGCCGTCTTCGTCGTCCGCTCCGACGAGATCGGCGACCTCAGCCTGATCTACGGCGGCTACTTCCTGGCCCTGTGCCTGGCCGCGCACATCCTGCTGCGCATCAGGCTGCCCAACGCGGACCCGTACCTGTTTCCGCTTTGCGCCCTGCTGGCGGCCGTGGGGCTGGTGGTGCTGTACCGGATCGACGACGCCCTGGCGGGCAAGCAGGCGACGGTGTTCCTGCTCGGCCTGGTCCTGTTCGCGCTGACGATCATTTTCTTGCGCGACTACCACGTCCTCGAGCGCTACCGGTACCTGATCGCGCTCGGCTCGATCGGCTTGCTGATGGCGCCGCTGCTCCCCGGCATCGGCGGCCAGGCGACCAATGGCGCGTACCTCAGCCTCGACTTCGGGCCGCTCTCCTTCCAGCCTGCCGAGCTGGCAAAGATCGGCGTCGTCATCTTCCTCGCCAGCTACCTGGCCGAGCGCCGGGAGCTGTTGTCGGTAGCGGCGCGGCGCATAGCCGGGGTGACCATCCCGCCGCTCAAGCACTTCGGCCCCCTGCTCGTGGTCTGGGGCGCGGCGATGGTGATGCTCGTGTTCATCCGCGACCTCGGCAGCTCGCTGATGTTCTTCGGCGCCTTCCTGGCCGTGCTCTACGTCGCTACGGCGCGCATCTCGTACGTACTCGCGGGCGCGGCGCTGTTCGTGTTCGGCGCCGCCTTCTTCTCGTCCACCGTCCCGCACGTCCAGGACCGAGTCGACATCTGGCTCGATCCCTTTGCGGCCAACGCGCCCGAGGGCGCGGGGCAGCTTCAGCAGTCGCTGTTCGCGCAGGCCGACGGCGGGCTGTTCGGCACCGGGCTCGGCGAGTCGCTGCTCAGGCTGCCCGGGCCGTTCTTTCCTGAGAGCTGCACCGACGGATTCCCGTTCTGCGGCTCGATCCTGCCGGAGCCCCACACCGACTTCATCTACGCGGTGATCGTCGCCGAGCTGGGGCTGTTCGGCGGCTGCGCCCTGATCCTGATCTACGCCCTGATCGCGGCGCGCGGGTTCAAGACCGCGGTGATGGCGCCCGACGGGTTCTCGAAGCTGCTCGCGGCCGGGCTGACGGCCGTGTTCGCCCTCCAGGCGTTCGTGATCATCGGCGGCGTGACGAAGGTGATCCCGCTCACTGGCGTCACGCTCCCGTTCGTCTCCTACGGCGGCAGCTCCGTCGTCGCGAACCTGATCCTGATCGCGCTGCTGCTCCTGGTTTCGGACCGCGCTCGCCGGCCCCAGCCAACCGGTTCTCCAGGCTCCCCGGTGGTCTCGTGAACGTCCCGATCGTGCGCATCTTCGCCGTCGTGCTGCTCGGCTTCGGGTCGCTCGTCTATTTCACCTCGAAGTGGGCCGTTTTCGACGCCGACGCGCTCGAGGAGAAACCGGAGAATCGCCGGCCCGTCATCGAGGAGCAGCAGATCCCGCGTGGCGACATCCGTACCGTCGATGGCGTGCTGGTCGCCGAGAGCCTTCCTCAGGGCCGGGGACCGAACGCGGTGTTCGTACGTCGCTACCCGGAGGGACCGCTCTTCGGTCACCCTGTCGGCTACAGCTTCGTCGAGGTCAACCGCACCGAGATCGAGCTCTCCGAGAACGATCTGCTCGTGGGCGAGGAGAACGAGTTCGAGACGATCATCGACCAGCTCCGCGACGTGCCCCAGGAAGGGGCCGACATCACGCTGACAATCGACTCGGAGGCGCAGCGCATCGCCACGGACGGTCTGGAATCCGCGGTTGCGGCCAACTCGGGCGCGTTCCCCGGCGTAGGTGGCGCGGTCGTCGCGATCGAGCCCGACACGGGCGCCGTGCGCGCGATGGCGTCGGCCCCTGGCTACGACCCCAACACGGTTCAGAACGAGGACGAGTTCTCACGTCTCCAGACGGCACAGGGAGCGCCGCTCGTGAACCGGCCGACGCAGAGCGTCTATCCCCCTGGCTCGACGATGAAGGTCGTCACAGCTGCTGCCGGCCTCGACTCCGGGGAGATCACCCCTGACACGGTGATCAACGCCGACTCCCCGAAGGAGATCAGCGGCGTGCCGCTCCAAAACGCCGGCGGCGAGAGCTTCGGCGACATCACGGCCACCTTCGCCCTCACGAACTCGGTCAACACCTACTGGGCCCAGGTCGGCGAGCGACTCGGCACCGACACGATGGTCGAGTACATGAAGCGGTTTGGCTTCTACGCCGATCCGGAGCTGGACTATCCCGGAAATCAGATGGCGCCCAGCGGCGCGATCAACAGTGCGGGTGAGCTGGTGGAGGACGGCTTCGATGTGGGCCGGGTCGCGATCGGCCAGGGAGGCGAGGAAGGGCAGGCGCTGGCATCGGCGCTGCAGATGGCGCAGGTCGCCGGCACGGTCGCCAACGGAGGCGTGCTGATGGAGCCGACCTTCCTACAGGAGGCGAAGGATCCGGATGGGCGCACGATCGAGGAGCTCGACCCCGAGGAGCAGAACCGGGTGATCAGCGAGGAAAGCGCCGCGACGCTGACCGAGATGATGACCAACGTCACCCGGGAGGGGACCGCGTCGGACCTGAGCGTGGATGGGGTCGAGTTCGCGGGCAAGACGGGCACGGCCGAGATCGACGTCCAAGAGGGGATCAACCAGCCCTGGTTCATCGCCTTCGCGCCGGCTCAGGATCCGCAGATCGCGGTTGCCGCAACCGTCGAGCGGTGCAACGGCTGCTTCGGCGCCGACGTCGCCGGCCCGATCGCGACGGCGGTGATGGAGAGCCTGCTCGAATGAGGCTCGAGCGCGGGCAGGTCGTCGATGGCCGCTACAACCTGATCGAGCGACTCGGGTCCGGCGGGATGGCGGACGTCTGGCTGGCCTCAGACCAGATGCTCGACCGCAAGGTCGCGATGAAGTTCCTGCACGAGCGCTTCGCGCAGGACCAGCAGTTCGTCGAGCGATTCCGGCGCGAGGCTCAGGCGGCCGCCGGCCTTCAGCACGCGAACGTCGTCGGCGTCTACGACCGCGGCGAGTGGGAGGGACGCCACTGGATCGCGATGGAGTATGTGGAGGGCGCGTCGCTCAAGGACCTGATCCAGCGCGGCCTTGAAATCGGCGAGGCGCTGGAGATCATCCGTCAGATCCTCGCCGGGGTGAAGTTCGCGCACGAACGGGGCATCGTCCACCGCGACCTCAAGCCCCATAACGTGCTCGTCGACGCCGAGGGGCGCGCCAGGGTTGCCGACTTCGGGATCGCCCGCGCGGGCGCCTCGGAGATCACGCAGACGGGATCGGTGCTCGGGACCGCGCAGTACCTCTCGCCCGAGCAGGCGCAGGGGATGGAGGTCACCGCGGCCTCCGACCTCTACTCGATCGGCGTGATGCTCTTCGAGACCCTCACGGGGCAGGTGCCCTTCGAGGGCGACAGCCCGGTGGCCGTGGCGCTGAAGCAGGTATCCGAGCAGCCACGCCCGCCCAGCGAGCTCAACCCAAATGTCTCGCCCGCGCTCGATGCCGTCGTTCTGAAGGCGCTCGCCAAGAACCCGGCGAACCGCTTCGGGTCGGCGGACGACTTCCTGCGGGCTCTGGATGCCGCCCAGGCCGATCCGTCGGGCGGCGCCCTTGGCGACACCGCCAGTTACGCCGCGGTGGGTGCGGCCGCAGCTATAGGAGCGGCAGGCGGTGCTGGGGCGGCCGCTGCGATGACCCCAGAGGAGGCGGCCGCGGCCGAGCGCGCTGCCGAGACAGGGGAGCACCCGACCAGGGGCGGCTGGCTCACACGCCGGCGGGCGATCATCCTGGGGCTGATCGCGCTGGCCGCCATCGGGCTGGCGATCTTCGCACTCACGCGCCCGGAGAAGGTCACTGTGCCGACCGTGATCGGCGATCCCCTCAGCGTGGCCGAGAGCAAGCTCGAGCAGCGCGGCTTCGACGTCACCCCGCGGTTCGTGCCCTCGTGCAACGAGCCGAACACGGTCACGGAACAGGACCCGCCATCGGGCTCGGAGGCCGATGACGGTTCGACGGTCACGCTGACCGTCAGCCGTGGACTCAGCGTGCGGGTGCCGTCGGTGGAGGGGATAGAGGCGACCAAGGCCAGGCAAAGGCTCGAGAGGGAGAACCTGCTGGTCAGCACCCAGGCGCGTTCGTCGGACAGCGTGAAGGCGAATAGGGCGATCGGCACCGACCCGCCGGCCGGGACATCGGTCGAGTGCGAGTCTGAGGTAACCCTGCTTGTATCGAGGGGGGCGAAGCTGGTCACGCTGCCCAACTTCCTAGGCCAGCAGGTGGAGGACGCCACGGCGGAACTGGAGCGACTCGGCCTGATCCCAAACATCGAAACCGCGAACCGGGATGAGCCCGAAGGGACGGTTGTCGGGCAGAACCCAGGCCCAGAGAGCACACTCAAAAAGGGCAGGCGGGTGACTCTCATCGTCTCTACCGGCGCCGGTTCAGTGATAGTGCCGAACGTGGTGGGGCAACCGGAGGACACCGCGATCAACACGCTCCGAAGCCGCGGCGTGACCAACATCAAGGTGGTCCGCCAGACCAGCGACGACGAGAGCCAGGATGGGCGGGTGACGGACCAAGCGCCTCAGGCAGGCGAGCGGATTCGCACAGGCGATCGGGTGACGATCTTCGTTGCCGTCTTTCGGGCGCCACCGGAGCCGCAGGCGACCACCACCACCACCACCACACCGACGACCCCAGAGCCGACGCCGTGAGGGTCGCAGTGATCTACGGCGGGCGCTCGAGCGAACACGAGGTCTCGCTCCAGTCGGGCGCCTCGGTCGCACAGGGCGTGCGCGACGCCGGCCACGACGTGGTGGACGTGTTGATCGAGCGCGGCGGTCGCTGGCTTGTCGACGGGGAGGAGATCGAGATGCGTGCCGCCGGTGGATTGCTCGGCGTCGACGTCGCCTTCCCGGTCCTCCACGGGCCGTTCGGCGAGGACGGCACGGTCCAGGGGACGCTCGAGATCCTCGACGTGGCCTACGCCGGGCCCAGCGTGCTCGCCGCGGCGGTGGCGCTGGACAAGCTGGTGTGCAAACGCCTCATCGCCTTCCACGGGTTGCCTCAGGTGGAGTTCTGCGAGGTCGGCGAGCCTGGCTGGAGCGAGCACGCGGCCAGCATGGGCAAGCCGCTGTGGGTAAAGCCGTCCCGCCTTGGCTCGAGCGTGGGAATCTCGAGGGTGAGCAACCCAGAGGCCGAGCTCGACGAGGCGATCCGACTGGCCTCCAAGCATGACCCGCGGGTGATCGTCGAGGCTGACGCGGGCGGGCGCGAGGTGGAGTGCTCGGTGATCGGCAACGCCGGGATCGGCACCGACGACAGCATCGAGACGTCAGTCCCCGGCGAGATCCTGACCAAGGCAGCCGACTGGTACGACTTCGAGTCCAAGTACGGGGTGGGCGGAATGGAGCTGGCCGTCCCAGCGCCGCTGGACGAAGCCACGACGGCCCGCGTTCGCGAGCTCGCCTCGCGCGTCTTTCGCGCAATCGGCGGCACCGGGCTCGCCCGCTGTGACTTCTTCGTCGTCGACGACCACGACGTGCTGGTCAACGAGATCAACACGATCCCGGGCTTCACCTCGACAAGCGTCTTCGGAAAGCTCTTCGAGGCGAGCGGCGTCCCCTATCCCGAGTTATGCGACCGCCTCGTGCGGCTCGCGGTGGAGCGGCACGAACGCGAGAGCGAGTACCGGTTCTAGCCGGTCAGAGTTACGTCGCCGATCTCGACCACGTAATCCCCGTCGTCCGAGGCCGCGAGCTGCGTGATCCAGATCAGGTAGTAGCGAGACGGCTGCTGGGCGTTCAGCTGAATCGTCTGATCCGTCTCCATTTCAACTGGATCGCTGATCGGAGCGCCCCAGCCGGCGAGATCGTCGGGTGCTCCTTCGGCGGCGCCGTAGATCGTCGCGATCCATCCCGGAGCCTCGGACCTGATCGTCATCGACGTGGCCTCAACCGGCTCGCCGGTCTCGACGAGCAGACCGACGCCTTCCTTGCCGCTGATCGCATCCCCGATGACTTGGGCGGTGTAGGTCTCCGTCGTCCATACGGACTCTGGGCTACCGTCAATCGCGAGGCCCACATCGTCGCTGTGCTCTTGGCCGTCGCCGGGAGGTGGGTCAAAGGCCTCGGCCCTTGTGAGCTCGATTTCGCCGGTCAGCGCTCCACCACCGCCGCTACTGCCGCGCGGCGAATTCTCGTCCTCTCCAGTCAGCGCCGCGATGCCAAGCGCGATTCCCGTGGCCACGAGTACCAGCAGGATTCCGGCGATCGAGGTGCGGCGGGACGGGGTCGGCAGGTGCCTGCGTCCCTCGGGCACCGACTCCAGGACAGTGGTCGCCTCGCCGTGCGACGTGCCGGCTCGCGAGACCTCGACCTCGAGGGCACCCTCCAGGTCGTCGAGCATCGCGGGCATGTCCGAGTAGCGTTTCTTCGGCTCCTTGGCGGTCGAGCGATCGATCACGGCGGCAAGAGCGGAGGACGTGTCCCGGCGCTTGCGCTGGACGTCCGGCATGGGCTCGTTGACGTGCTTCATCGCCACGCCGACGAGCGTCTCCGCCTTGAAGGGGACGTCGCCCGTGAGCATCTCGTAGAGGAGGATTCCCAGCGAGTAGATGTCGGAGCGCGCGTCGACCACGTGGCCCATCGCCTGCTCGGGCGAGACGTAGTCGGTGGTGCCGAGCACGCGCCCGGTCTTGGTCAGTCCGTCCGACTCCAGCTCGCGCGCGATGCCGAAGTCGGTGACCTTGGCGCGGCCCTCGGGGTCGATGAGCACGTTTTGCGGCTTGACATCGCGGTGCACCAGCATCCGCGAGTGGGCGGCGCCGAGGCCGCGGCCGATCTCGATCGCATAGGCAGCCGCCTCGTCGAGGGGCAGGTGCCCCAGCTCGTCGATCCGGTGCTTGAGCGTCTCGCCCTCGACGTACTCGAAGACGATGTAGGGGCGACCGCCGTCCTCGCCGGCGTCGATGACCGCGACCACGTTGGGATGTGAGACCTGCGCGACGGCCCTCGCCTCCCGCCTGAAGCGCTCGATCTGGTCGGGCTGGTCGGAGATCTCACGGTGCAGAACCTTCACGGCCACCCAGCGCTCGAGCGTTTCGTCACGAGCGAGATAAACGGTCGACATCCCGCCGCTGCCGAGCTTTGATTCCAGGCGATAGCGCTCTGAGAGGATCGTCCCAGTCAGCGCGCCCACGGGGCCTGTCGCAGCCTCGCTCATCTCGGGGTTATTTTCAACTCTCGGTCGACGATCCCGCTTTGAAGGTCGCCACTTGCATGATGACCATCGAGGCCCGTTGCTACACCGATCCTGCGCACACCCGATCATGGGGCGCTTACCCAGTCGTGCGGCGCCAGCAACCTCGGCGCGGCGTGGCATGATCTCGCGGTGACCAGCGGACCCGCCGCCCCACAGCGCCTGCGCGACCTCGCGCTGTTACGCCGCGTCCGCGACCGGATCGACCGGGAGTACGCCCAGCCGCTGGACGTCGAGGCGCTCGCCCGCGATGCCCACATGTCGGCCGGGCACTTCAGCCGCCAGTTCCGGCTCGCCTACGGGGAGTCGCCCTACAGCTATCTCATGACGCGGCGCATCGAGCGCGCGATGGCGCTGCTGCGTCGCGGCGACCTCAGCGTCACCGAGGTCTGTTTCGAGGTCGGCTGCTCTTCGCTGGGCACCTTCAGCACTCGCTTCACCGAGCTGGTCGGCATGGCGCCCAGTGCCTACCGGCTCCATGCGACGCGCGCGACGACCGGGATGGCGCCGTGCGTGGCGAAACAGGTCACCAAACCGATCAGGAATCGAGAAGCGCCGGTGGCGAGCCCTACCTAGCATGGCCGCCATGGACATCACGATTCACGCGAGCTTCCTTCCCCAAGACGACCCAGACGCTGCCCTGGCCTTCTATCGCGACACCCTTGGCTTCGAGGTCCGCAATGACGTCGAATACGGCGGGATGCACTGGATCACCGTCGGCCCCGCCG
>Ga0081538_10003030_pt1 | contig 16003 bp, 19 predicted proteins | sample TabmetS5T2R1_FD_71022 | JGI IMG/M metagenome (GOLD analysis project Ga0081538, IMG submission 71022) | Tabebuia heterophylla rhizosphere microbial communities from the University of Puerto Rico - S5T2R1 | ecosystem: Host-associated > Plants > Roots > Rhizosphere ... | reverse complement strand
GAAAGCCGCCGTGATGGCTCGGGAACACGGTCGCCTCCTGGCCGAGCAGGTCGGCGACGGCCACGGCTGTGCGCCCAGTGAACGTGCCCAGCGACTCCTCGCCCACGGCGATCACGATGCGCGTTGGCGCCGCGGCCAGCGCGTCGACCTCGGGGCGATAGCTGCTGACCGCCCAGGACCGGTCGGATAGCAGCGGGTCGTCGCGGGAACCGTCGTCCTCGGTCGGCATCCCGAACTGCGCGGGATCCGCCGGGGGCTGGGCGAAGTAAGCGTCGGTGAACTCGCCTTGCCACGAGGTCATCGCGATGAAGGCCGCCATACCGGCGCCCCACCCCTTGGCCTCGTAGGCGTCGCGGACCCCGGCGCGGGCCCGCTCGGCCGCCGCGGCGTCGGGGAGCACCGGGATGAGCGGCGGCTCGTGTGCCACCAGCGTGGTCACGTCGTCGGGATAGGCCGCCACGAGCGCGAGCGCGGCGACCGCGCCCCCACTGCTCGCGAACATCTCGACCGGGCCGGCACCGAGCGCCTCGATGACGGCGTGCACGTCGTTCGCCTGGACCTCGGGCGAATTGTCGACCCGGCCGTCTTTACGAGTGCTGCGGCCGAGACCGCGCGGGTCGTACGTGACCACGGTGCGATCGGAGAAATGCGACGCCAACGTGTCGAAGCCGCTGGCATCCATGGGCTGACCGATCATGAACAGCGGTGGCCGTCCGTCGGCGGTGGGCAGCGGGCCGTGCACGTCATAGACGATGTCGGCCCCGGCGGTTTCAAGCACGTTCGTCGTCATGGCAGTGTTGACCTTCGCCGTATCGAAACTCACCGGCCGTAGGCTTCAGGCTAACCGGCGCGGCCGGCGACAACGCCGTTCTGCAAGCTCCGCCCTCGCGGTGCTCGACGTCGGGTTGGCAACCGGATCGCAACATGGGGGCACGGGCGGGGGTGTTTGCTTCCGGTCTCAGCGTGGAGGGAGTATGAGATGAAGTACGTCCTGTTTGTCTGCACCCAGAACGCGGGCCGCTCCCAGATGGCCCAGGCGTTCTTCGAACGGCATGGCCCGCCAGACGTACGGGCGGAGTCGGCCGGCGCCGAGCCGGCCGACCGCGTCCATCCCGTCGTCGTCGAGGCGATGCGCGAAATCGGCATCGACCTCGGTGACCGGCGTCCCAAGAGGCTGACGCTCGAGATGCAGCTCCATGCCGACTGGGCGATCACGCTCGCCTGCGGCGCGAAGTGTCCGTACGTCCCCTCCGTCGTCGAGGACTGGGACGTGGACGACCCCGCCGGCCAGGCGATCGAGGCGGTGCGCCGCATCCGCGACGACATCGAGGAACGCGTCACCGAGCTGATCGAGACACGGATGGAGTCGATTCGTGAGGACCGGCGCCAGCACATGATGCGGATGGCGCGACTCGTGCCCGGCCTGGTCGACGAGTTCGGCGGCCGGCTCGAAGCCGACGAGATCCGCGCGATCGCCGACGAGATCCTCGACACATACGACGAGGTGCCAATCCGATCGTTCGTGATGACGCTCGCCAACCGACGCGCCCGCGAGATCCTCAGGGAGCGCTCGGGCGCGGCGACGGCAGCCTCCTGACAGTCATCGCCGCCGAGGAAGGGCCCGGGGACGAGCCGGGCTTCAGGGACTAGCCACTCGGGAACGCTCGCCCGCCCCGCTCGGCGGAATGAATCCCGTGGAGCTTTAGCGCGAGGTGGAGAGTGAGGCGATCGGAGGGTCGATTGAGGTCCGCCCCGAGCAGCTCCAGCGCTTGCATCACGCCGGCCGACAGGGGGTGCGGAGTGCTCGGCGCCTCGAGCGGTTGGCTTGCGAGGTCATCGAGCGCGCGCTCGAGCTGGTCGGCGAGGTCGCTGCCGTTTGAGCTGTCATACGCGAGCAGCGGGCCGATCTGCTCCTCGACGAACGCGCGCGCGGCCGGCCGGTCAATCGCCCTGAGCAGCTCGCTGAGCCGGCCGCTCACGGCTCGGCCGGGGCGGTTGGTGGAAGTGCGAGCCTGGCGATGTATTCGGCTCTCCACGTGCACCTCCCCTCATGCCGTCGAAAGGACGAGCCGAGTAGAAGCCATCAGCGGCCGATGCCGCGGTTTATGGAGAGCCCTAACGCTCTGGAGCGAGCCTCATCGCTCAGCGGGGATCACACCGCCGGGGGTGCGCAGGAGCTGATCCATCGGTTGTCGCCCGCCTCCCGATCGCGGCGGACCGGTCCACGGGCGAGAACGCTCACCACATGGGCTCGGATCCGCCGGACGCAGCCGACGGAGCCGGCCGACCCCGAGGTCGGCCGGCTCCTTGGCTTCTAGAGCGCGAAGGACGGCTCGGGTTGCGGGGAGCCGTAGCTGTCGCTGCCCTGGCCCTGACCCTGGCCCTCGCCGGGGCCCTTGTCATCTGGGCAGGGGCGGTCCGGCATGCCCGGCGCGCCCTCCTGGCCCTCCGGAGGCTGTCCCTCCTGTGTCTGGACCGGGGCGTTGCCGCTCGAGTTGCCGGCACTTCCGCCGCTCCCGTCGCCTGACGCGAATGCGCCGCCGACGGGCAGTGCGATCGCCAGAGCGGCGAGGCCTCCGCCTCCCGCGAGCAACGCCTGTCGGCGGCCTCGGGGCTGCCGCTCGCCGTCCGTCGCTTGCTGAGCTTCCGTGTTCACTTGATTTCCTCTGTCGGGGAATGGACCCAGAGGACGCTAGGTCGGGAGGTTGAGAGATCCGTAAGACATGAGGGCTCGCCGGATCAGCCGTGCCAGCCGGGCGGGCCGAAGCCCGGACCCGGACCGCGCCGGAAGTTGGGCGGCGGCGGAAGCGAATCGTCGAGCGCCTCCTCGACCCGTTCGACCGAGAGGTTGAAGCGCTTGGCGAGGAACTCGGCGAGCTCGCCGTGGCCGTCCGAGCGGAGGGTCCTCTCGTCGTCCCAGATCTGGCGAAGCGCTGCGCGGAGCTCGGAGGGCGTCACGTCGAGCGCGGTCGCCAGGTCGCGCAGCCCCGCTCCGCGGGGGCCGGGGCCCGCGCACCCGGGACCGGGACCGAGGGGACGCACCTCGCGGAGCGCGTCCTCGAGCCTGTCGGCACTCACGCCAAGCTCGGCCGCCAGGTCGTCGACGAAGTCGCCGGGTCCGTGCATACCGTCCTTCCGAGCGCTGTCTCCGACCTTCTCGAGCGCCGCTTCGACCTTGCCCGGGTCCAGGTCCAGCGCCTCCGCAAGCCGCTTGGCGAGAGCTGTCCTCTCCGAGTTGTGAAGCTCCTCGAAGGCTCGCTCGACCTCCTCGGTGGACTTGCCGAGGGCGTCGGCAAGGGCGGCCTCGAACGCGCCCTTCCTCTCGGAGCGGTGCTCGCTGCGGAAGTCCTCCAGGGCGCCGCGCAGCTCGTCCTCGTCGACGCCCAGGGCGTCGGCGAGGTCGGCGAACGGCTCGCCGGGTCCGAACATGAAACGGCGACCGTCCGAATCACCGTCGCGGGCATCCGCCGATCCGCCGCCTACCTGCGTGCCGATCGCGTACGCGCCGGAGGCGAGCGCCACAGCGCCGGTCAGGATGATTGCCGTCGTTCTCCAAGGTGTTTTCATGCACGGAGCATCCCTGGCCAATTTGAGAGGACCGTAAGAACTGACTTCTCAGCTTCCTCTCAGCTTCGCGTCCATCATTTGAGGCGTGCGCGTGCTGGTGGTGGAGGACGACGTCAAGATGGCCGCCGCCATCCGCCGCGGCCTGCGCTTCGAGGGGATCGTCGTGGACCTCGCAGAAGGGGGCGAGGAGGCGGTCCGATTGGTCGGCGCGACCGACTACGACGCGATCCTGCTCGACGTGATGCTGCCGGACCTCGACGGCTTCGAGACCTGCCGGCGACTGCGCTCCCAGGGCGTCTGGGTGCCGATCCTGATGCTCACTGCCCGCGACGCGGTCGAGGATCGCGTGCGCGGGCTCGACACCGGCGCCGACGATTACCTCACCAAGCCGTTCTCGCTGGCCGAGCTGCTGGCGCGGCTGCGGGCGCTCGCCCGCCGGGGACCCGTGGAGCGGCCCGCGGTTCTCGAGGTGGGCGACCTTCGACTCGATCCGGCCACCCACGAGGTCTGGCGTGGGGAGCACCAGATCGAGTTGTCGGCCAGGGAGTTCGCGTTGCTCGAGACCTTCATGCGGCGACCGGGCCAGGTGCTCACTCAGCTCCAGCTGCTGGAGGCGGCCTGGGACCTGGGCTATGAGCAGCGCTCGAACGTCGTCGAGGTCTACGTGCGCTACCTCCGCGAGAAGATCGACCGGCCGTTCGGCGCGAAGTCGCTCGAGACAGTGCGCGGGGCCGGCTATCGCCTTCGCAAGGACAGCAGCCGGTGAGCCGGCTCCCGATCCGGGTCCGGCTCACCGCCGCCTTCGCACTCGCGATGGTGCTGGTGCTGGCGGCCGCGGGCCTGTTCGTCTACCTGCGCCTCAAAAACGATCTGGACGACAACCTCCAGGCCGCCCTCGAGACTCGCGCGCAGGCGGTCGCCGCCGCCGGGTCGGCCGACGCGGGAGCACCCGAGGAGGACGAGGAGGGCTTCGCCCAGCTGCTCGCCCGGCGCGGGCGAGTCCTGGACACGTCCGGCGGGGTGCGCGGTCCAGCGCTCACCCGGGCCGAGCTGGAGCCCGCTCGGAGCGACGTAGTGACCATCGATCGCCGGCTGCCCGGAATAGAGGGAACCGCGCGCGTGCTCGCTCGTCCCGCGGACCGTCCGGCCGGTGCGGTGGTGGCGGTGGGACAGTCCCTCGACGACCGCAACGAGACGCTGTCGGGGCTCGCCGCCTCGTTCGCCGTGGGTGGCCCGATCGCCGTGCTGCTCGCGTCGATCGCGGGCTACCTGCTGGCGGCCACCGGGCTGAGACCGGTCGAGGCGATGCGCCGTCGCGCGCGCGAGGTCTCGCTGACCCGTGCCGGCGAGAGGCTGCCGCTGCCGGCCGCACAGGACGAGATTCGGCGGCTCGGCGAGACGCTGAACGAGATGCTCGACCGCCTGCAGCGGTCCTTCGAGCGGGAGCGGCGCTTCGTGTCCGACGCCGGCCACGAGCTGCGCACCCCCGTGGCGGTCGTCAAGACCGAACTCGAGGGCGCCCTGCGCACGGGCGACTACGGCCCCGAGGTCCGTGAGGCGCTCGTGGCCGCCATCGAGGAGTGCGACCGCCTCGCGCAGCTCGCGGAGGATCTGCTGGTGGTGGCCCGCTCCGCCGAGGGGGAGCTGCCCGTGCGACCGGAAGAGCTGCCTGCCCGCGACCTGCTGGAGGACGTTCGCGAGCGCTTCGCGGATCGCGCCGGGCAGCGGAACCGCAGAATCCGAGTCGACGCCGAGGACGGCCTGCGGCTGAGCGGGGATCCGCTGAGGGTGCGCCAGGCCCTCGGCAATCTGGTCGACAACGCGCTGCGTCACGGCGACGGTGAGATCGTGCTCCGCTCTCGCCGGGCCGGTACGGGAGTGGAGCTCGAGGTGTCGGACAGCGGCCCCGGCTTCGAGCCCGCGATCGCCGGCCGGGCCTTCGAGCGCTTCGCCCGCGGGGACCGTGCCCGGACGCGCGGAGGGACCGGTCTCGGGATGGCGATCGTGCGCGCGGTCGCCGAGGCTCACGGGGGCCGCGCCGACATCGTGCCGGGGGCTGAGGGCGCGACCGTGAGGATCTGGCTGCCCGACGGAACGCCTCCTCAGCCGGGTCTCAGCTAGCGCTCCTACGGTGCCTCCCAGCAGTCAACCGAAGCCAAGGAGGCACAGGAATGAACAACAAGGTGAAGCGCACACTGATGGCACTCGTCGCCGTCGCTGCGCTCGGTGCAGGCGGCGCCGCGATCGCCACCGCGGCAAGCGGCGGCGGGGACGATGAGCCCGACAAGGCCATCTCCGGCGCCGCGCTCGACCGCGCATCCAGCGCCGCGCTCGCCCACACCGGTGGCGGCAAGGTCACCGCAACCGAGGTGGGCGACGAGGAGAGCTACTACGAGGTCGAGGTCACCCGCGACGACGGCAGCCAGGTCGACGTCCAACTCGACCGCGGCTTCCAGGTCATCGGCGCCGAGGGCGACAACGACAGCACCGAGGATCGCTGAGCCTGTGGCCGAGCGACTCCTGTCGACCGGCCGAAGGATCGGATCGCTCGCCGTCGCGCTCGTTCTGCTGGCCACCGGCGTGGCCGGCGCAACGGGGAGCGGCGGCGGGCCGGTCCGGCTCGACCCCGCGAACTTCACCACGCGGATCGACAATCCCTACTGGCCGATGAAACCCGGAAGCAAGTGGGTCTACCGCGAGACCGATGCGGACGGCACGAAGCAGCGCATCGAGGTCACCGTGACGCACAGGACGAAGCGGGTGGCCGGGGTAAAGGCGCGCGTCGTGCACGACGTCGTGACCCAGGGCGGCGCGCTCGTCGAGGACACCTACGACTGGTACGCCCAGGACCGCGAAGGCAACGTCTGGTACCTCGGCGAGAACACGCGCGACTACGAGAACGGCAGGGTCGTCTCCACGAAGGGCTCGTGGGAAGCGGGCGTCGACGGCGCGAGGGCAGGGATCGCGATGCCGGCGCGCCCGCGCGTCGGCATGAGCTACCGCCAGGAGCACTACCCCGGCCACGCCGAGGACCGGGCGAAGATCCTTAGCCTCGACGAGCAGGCAGAGGTGCCGTTCGGCCACTTCCGAAACCTGCTCATGACGAAGGACTTCACGCCGCTGGAGCCCAAGGTGCTCGAGCACAAGCTGTACGCAAAGCGCGTCGGCCCCGTGCTCGTGTTGTCGCTGTCCGGCGGCGGCGGCAACGAGCAGCTGATCCGATCCACCGCACCGCGCTGAGCCGGGCCGTTGCGCGGGCCCCAACCTCGCCGAACGTCCCGCGTTGCCGCCCATAGGCCACAGTCCGGGACGTTCGCGCGCTTGGACTCCCGCCTGCGACCGCCCACCCTCGGTGCCCGTCGTTCATGGGGCGCATCGACGGCCGTAAACGCTCAACGAGATGCGAGAGGGGGGTCCAGTCTAGGACGGATGCCCGTCGCGGGCCGCGGCGAGCGCGAGCTCGCGGCTGGGGCTGACGCGGAGCGTGTCGACCATGTCGGTGATCTCGAAGATCCGCCTCACCGGTCCGTCCGGGCAGACGACCGCGAACCCGCGCGCACGCCGGCGAAGGCGCCGCTGCGCGCGCACCAGGAGCGCCAGCCCCGTGGAGTCCATGAACTCGACCGACCCGAGGTCCACCACCACCGAGAGGTCCGACTCCGTGACGGCCTCGTTCAGCGCAGCGATAAGTCGCGGCGAGGTCGCGATGTCGACCTCGCCTTCTACGGCCAGCAGCTCGCAGCCATCGGCCGCCATCCGCTCCACGGCAAGCGGTTGCACGACCGAACCAGCGTAACCGATCCGGGGGACATGGGTCAGCGCCCGGTCGAACCGAAGCCACCGCGGCCGCGCCCGGTCTCCTCGAGCTCGGCCGACTCCTCGAGCTGCGGCCCCTCGACCCGCACGATGACCAGCTGGGCTATGCGGTCGCCGGCGGCGATCTGGAAGGAGCTCTCCCGGTCGGTGTTCAGAAGCAGGACGCGCAGCTCGCCGCGGTAGCCGGCGTCGATCAGCCCGGGGGCGTTCACCATCGAGATGCCGTGGCGGGCGGCCAGCCCGGAGCGGGGAAGCACGAGACCGGCATGCCCGTCCGGGATCGCGACGGCGATGCCCGTGCCCACGCTGGCGCGCTCCCCCGGCCCGAGCACGGCGGGCTCGGCGGCGTGGAGGTCGTAGCCGGCGTCGCCGTCGTGCGCTTGTGCGGGCGGCCGCGCGCCTGCGGAGAGCCGGCGGAAGCGGACGATCACGCGCGCGGGGACGCGCCGTCCAGCTCAAAGCGCTCGAAGCGCTGGGCCGCCGCGGCCGGCACACGCGCGCGCACAAGCACGCCCTCGGCCGTGTCCTCGCGTTCGAGCTCGCCGGCCAGCTCGTGCAGCTCGGAGAGGCTGCCGCCCTCCTCGTAGGGCACGAGCAGCTCCATGGGCCGGAGCGTGGCGAGGAAGCGGGCCTCGATCGCCTCGCCGAGGGCCTCGAGCCCCTCCCCCGTCTCGCCCGAGACCTGGATGGCCCGCGGGAAGCGGAAGGACAACTCGCGGCGGCGCTCGGCGTCCAGCAGATCGATCTTGTTGAGCGCCAAGAGCCGCGGCCGCTCCCCCGCGCCGATTTCCTCGAGCGCGTCGTCGACCGCGGCGAGCATCTCGTGAAGATCGTGTTCGGGCACCGACGCGTCCGCGACGTGCACGATCAGGTCGGCGCCGAGCGCCTCCTCGAGCGTCGCCGAGAAAGCCTCGACGAGCTGGTGGGGCAGCTTGCGGATGAAGCCGACCGTGTCGGTGAGCAGGTAGGTGCGACCGGCTATCTCGAACGAACGCGTGGTCGGATCGAGCGTGTGGAAGAGGCGTTCCCGCACGCCGACGTCGGCGCCGGTCATCGCGTTCAGCAGCGTGGACTTGCCCGCGTTGGTGTACCCGGCCAGGGCGACCGTCGGCAGACCCGCCCGTTCGCGCTCGCGGCGCATCGTGGAGCGGGTGCCCTTGGTGTGGCTGAGCCGGCGCTTGAGCGCGGCGATACGGTCGCGCGCGAGCCGGCGGTCGGTCTCGATCTGGCTCTCGCCCGGGCCCCTCGTGCCGATGCCGCCGTCGATCCGGCCGGCGCCTAGGCGCTCGAGATGGGTCCACAGGCCGCGCATGCGGGCGAGGTTGTACTCGAGCTGGGCGAGCTCCACCTGGAGCTTGCCCTCGGCGCTGCTCGCGTGGTCGGCGAAGATGTCGAGGATGATCGCCGTGCGGTCGATCACGGGCACGCCGAGCGCCTCCTCGAGGTTGCGCTCCTGGCGGGGCTTCAGCTCGTCGTCGCAGGCCACGAGGTTCGCGCCGCTCTCGCTGATGGCGCGCTTCAGCTCGGTCAGCTTGCCGCGACCGAAATAGCGGTCGGGATCCGGCTCCTCGCGGCGTTGCACGAGCTCGCCGGCTACCGCCACCCCGGCGGTGCGCAGCAGCTCGCGTAGCTCCGTGAGATCCGGTTCCCCGGGCGTCGCCGCGATGCACATCGCCCGCTGCCGGGCCCGCGGGTTGGTGATTCCCTCGCCGTAGCGAGTTTCGGCTCTACGGCCGTTGCGGCCTCTGTCCACCGCCTCTAGTCTAGGCGGCTACTCGCCGGCCGTCGGCAGCCGGAGCCGTTCCACCGGCGGGATCACGCCCTCGCTCGAGAACGCCTCCGGGATCGAGCTGCCGGGCAGCACCACCACGCCCTCGTCGGGATCTCCGAGCCAGGAGGCGTGCCCCACCGCGTAGCGGTGGGCGCAGAGCGCGCAGGCGGCGGCGTCGATCTCCTCGATCCGGCGGTGCCAGAGGTCGCCGCCCTCGTCGATCACATGGTCGCCGGTCAGCTCGTCGACGCGCAGGTTGAGCCCGAGGGGATGGCGCTTCGCCGGGAGCCGACGGCCCTGGAGCGCGCAGAACACGCCGTCCGCGTTCGTCTCGAACAGCGGGAAGTCGTGGTAGGCGCCCTCGCCGACCGGGCCGTCCTCGAGCCCGTCGGACGGCCTGAACGCGGGCAGCTCGGCCAGCAGTTCGGAGAGTGCCTGGGTTTCCTGCGAGCCCACCTGCGGCGGCACGCCGCGCTGCGCCAGCTGGGTGTCGCAGTCGCGCCGCGACCGGCCCGCGAGCGGCTCGCCCAGCGGAGCGCCGACGCCCAGCACCACATCGCCGAGAGCGCGCACCTCCGCCGCGACCTGCGCCGCCGAGCCCGGCTCGAAGAACATCGCGCTCAGGCGAATCGGGGGCTCCGGGGCGCGCACCTCTTCGAGCATCGAAAGCTGGAGGGCGCCTTGCATCGAGACAACGCCGCAGTAGCGCATCAGCGTGCGAGGCTACCGGTCAGGCGCTCCACCGCCTCACCAAGACGCTCGTCCGGAACTGTCAGCGAGATCCGGAAGAATCCCTCTCCATTCGGACCGTAGGCGCCGCCCGGCGAGAGCACGACGCCCGACTGCTCCAGAACGAGCTCGCAGTACGACGCCGACGTGTGCCCCTCCGGAACGGGTGCCCAGACGTAGATCGTGCCCTTGGGCGGTGTGACGTTCACGCCGATCGCGCTCAGGGCGTCGCAGACGAGATCGCGGCGCCGCTGGTAGATCCCCTTCATCTCCTCGGGCGGCCCCGCGTCGAGCGCGGCGGCGGCCGCCAGCTGCAGGGCTTCGAACATGCCCGAGTCGATGTTGGTCTTCAGCCGCCAGTACGCCGTCACCGCGTCCGAGTTTCCGACGATCGCCGCGGTGCGCCAGCCGGTCATGTTCCAGCCCTTCGAGAGCGAGAAGATCTCGACACCCACTTCCTTGGCCCCGGGTGTCTCGAGGAAGCTGGGCGCCACGTACCCGTCGAACGTCGTCTCCGTGTACGAGGCGTCGTGCACGACGAGCAGGTCGTGCTCGCGCGCGAACTCGACGACCCGCTCGAACAGCCCGTCGGGCAGGATCGCCCCCGTCGGGTTGTTCGGATAGTTGAGGTACAGGAGCCGAGCGCGCCCGGCGTCCTCGGCAGCGATCGCGTCGAGATCGGGCGCGAAGCCGAGCGCGGGCACGAGCGGCATCAGCACGGGCTCGCCGTCTGCGAGCAGCGGGCCGCCGGTGTAGACGGGGTAGCCGGGATCGGCCGCCAGCGCCGCGTCGCCCGCGTCGAGGAAAGCCAGGTTGAGGTTGAACACGCACTCCTTCGAGCCGAGGGCGGGGATGATCTCCGTCTCGGGGTCGAGCGCGACGCCGAAGCGGCGCTCGTAGAAGCGTGCGAAGGCCTCCCGCAGCTCGGGCCGCCCGCGGTTGGACGGGTACTGGTGGGTGCCGGGATCCGCCACCGCGCGCGTAAGCGCCTCGACCACCGGGGCGGGGGTCGGCGTGTCGGGATCGCCTATTCCCAGGCTAATCACGTCGACTCCCGCCGCCTTCTTCTCGCGGACCTTCCGCTCGAGCTCCGCGAACAGGTACGGCGGCAGGCGCTCCGAGCGGTTACTCGGCTTCATGCAGCCCCGCGATGAGTTCGTCGCTCAGCCTGCCGCGATAGACGGGCAGGGCCCAGCCGGTCAGGTCCAGGTGCAGATCCTCGCCCACGCCGACCTCCAGCTCGCCGCCGTCGAGCCGGACGGTCACCGGGCTGTCCACCCCGCGCAGAACCGCCGCGACCGCGGCGCCCGTGGCCCCCGTGCCCGAGGCCAGCGTCTCCCCCACTCCGCGCTCGAAAATGCGGACCCGTATCTGCGCGTCGCCTGTCCGGCGCCAGAACGACACGTTGGTCCGGTTCGGGAACAGCTCGTGGCGCTCGATCTCCGGCCCGTAGCGCCCGAGCTCGAGCTCCTCGAGGCCCTCCGGCACCTCGATGGCGCACTGCGGGTTGCCGACCTGGACGAACTGGAAGCGGAAGACCCGTCCCCCCGCGGTGAGCTCACCGACACCGTCGTCGCCCCCGCTCGGGAAGTCGGCTTCGGAGCGCAGGCGCGCCCGTCCCATGCCGATCGTGCACGTCGACGGTCCGGTGATGCGCGGGCGGATCTCGCCGGCGGCCGTGCGGACCGAGAAGCTGTCGTCCTCGGCCCAGCCGTTGCGGCGGAGGTACATCACCGCCTGACGCACACCGTTGCCCGACAGCTCCGCCTCCGAGCCGTCGGGGTTGTAGATCCGCACGTCGGCCACGAAGCCGCGCTCCTCGCTCGGGCTGAGAAGGAGGATGCCGTCCGAGCCGATCCCGGTGTGGGGCTCGCAAAGGGCGCGCACGCGCTCAGCGGTGAGCGCGAACGGAAGCTCCCGCTCCTCGACGATCGCGTAGTCGTTGCCGAGGGCCTGCCACTTCTCGAAGCGCACCGCGGCCACTCTAGTGGGCGACCTCGTCGATCAGCGTCCCCTCGATCGTCGCGGCGACACCGTCGGCCGAGGCGCCCGTCACGTCGATCACCTGCACGTCCTCGAGCCGGCGCATCCAGGTCAGCTGCCGGCGGGCGTAGTTTCGGCTGCGGCGTTTCATCGCGTCGGCGTCGCCGCGCAGCAGCTCGTCGAAGCCGAGCGCCTTGCGCGCGGTGCGGGACGCGCCGGCGGCATCCGCCCGGCGTGCCTCCTCCGCGGCGCCGGCGGCGATCATCTCGTCCACGCGCTCGTCGATGCGGGCGTAAAGCGCAGCGCGCTCCATCACGAGGCCGCAGAGGAGGGTCGGGTGGCGAAGCGCGGCCGTCCACAGCCGTGACTCCTCTCCGGTGGGCGCCGGCCGCTCTCCCATCTCGAGCAGCTCCAGCGCCCGTACGACCCGCGTGCGATCGGTGGGCTGGATCGCGGCCGCAGCGGCCGGTGCTCGCTGCGCAAGCTCCGCGTGGAGCGCCTCGGGGCCGAGGGCAGCCACCTGGGCCTCGATGCGCGCACGCACGTCGGGGTCCGGGGGCGCGCGCAGCTCCAGATCCGTCAGAGCGGCCTGAAGGTAGAGACCGGTACCGCCTACGACGATCGGCCGGCGGCCGGCCTCAAGCGCGGCGTCGATCTCGGCGTGCGCACGGATCGCGAACTCGCCCGCCGAGAAGGTCTCCGCGACCGGCACGAACCCCAGCAGGCGATGCTCGAGGCGCTCGCGCTCGTCCGCCGTGGCCGCGCCGGTGAGGATCTCGAGCCCGTCGTACACCTGGAGCGCGTCGGCCGAGATCGCGAGCGGGTCTTCGCCGCGGGCGCGAAGACGGTCGGCAAGGGCGAGGGCGACCGCCGTCTTGCCCACGCCCGTGGGCCCGAAAAGGGCTATTACCTGCACGTCCGGGAGTATCGCCGTGGCTGCTCCCAGCCGCCCGAGTCGCTAGGAATAGGAGCGTGCGGGGACTGACCCTCATGCTGTTCGCCGCGTTTCTCGCGGCCGCCGCCGGATGTCAGGAGTCGGGCTTCGACGAACGGCGAGAGACCGAAAAGCCGCTGAAGGTCCAGCATGCGCTCGGCGAGGCGAAGGTCCCCGGCCAGGCCACGCGGCCGATGACCCTCACGACCGACGCCCTCGACGACACGCTCGCGCTGGGCGTGCGGCCGGTGCGGGCCGCGCTTCCGGGCGGCCGTCTGCCCGCCTACCTGCAATCGCGGGCGCGTGGAATCGAGATCGTGCCCGACGTGACGAGGCGCGACCTCGCCGCGGTCGAGGCGGTCCAGCCCGATGTGATTCTCGGGAGCGCCGCCCGGCAGGGGCGCCTCTACAACGCTCTCCGCAAGATCGCGCCCACCGTCATGACCGAGAGGGGCGGGGTCCAGTGGAAGCTGAACACTCGCCTGCACGGCGAGGCGCTCGGGCGAACGAACGACGCCGAGCGGCTCTTGATCGACTACGACCAACGCTCCGCGCGGGTGAGCCGAAGGCTTGGTGAGGGGCGCGCGGACACGGAGGTCTCGGTGGTGCTCGTCACCCCCGGGGAGGTGCGGATGGCCGGCCTCGAGTCGTTCCCGGGATCCGTGCTCGGCGACCTCGGCCTGTCGCGGCCGCCCGCCCAGGACGGATCGCGCGAATATGAAACCGTGGTCCCGGAGCAGATACCCGCCCTCGACGGCGACCTGATGCTGCTCTCCGTCGGGCCCCAAGCCGGCGAGGCGCTGCGGCGCCTCCAAGCGACCCCCGAGTGGCGGCGCCTGCACGTCGTGCGTTCCGGGCGCGTCGTGCGCGTGGACGCCGGGACCTGGTGGTCGGGCGGCGGGATCCTCGCGGCCCGGGCGGCGATGCGCGACGTCGAGCGCGCCTTCCGCGGGGGCTGAAGCGCCCGGCGAGGGCCGTTAGCCGACCCGGGCGAGCAGGGCCTCGTGGCCCGCGAGCGTCTGGCTGGTGGCGGACGTGATGTCGACCGAGACGAGCTCTCCGGCCCGGGCGACGCCGTCGAAGTTCACGACGCGGTTGTGGCGGCTGCGGCCGCGCAGCTTCGAGGGATCCGTGCGCGACTCTCCCTCCACGAGCACCTCGAGGGTGCGGCCCACGAACCGCTGCGAGCGCTCGTGGGCGTGTCGCTGAACCGCTTCGACCAGCCGCTGCATGCGCTCGACCGCCACCTCCTGGGGGACGAACTCGTCGGCGAAGGTCGCCGCCTCCGTCCCTCGCCGGGGCGAATAGATGAAGGTGAAGGCGCCGTCGAAGCCGACCTCCTCGACCACGTCGAGCGTCTGCTGGAAGTCGGCCTCGGTCTCGCCCGGGAAGCCGACGATGATGTCCGTCGTGATCGCGCAGTCGGGCACGTACTCGCGGATCAGGGCCACGCGGTCCATGAACCGGCCGCGGTCATAGGTGCGGCGCATGCGCTTCAGCACGCGCGACGAGCCCGACTGGAGCGGCAGGTGGATGTGCTCGCACACGCTCTCCAGCTCGGCGTGGCAGCGGACGACGTCCTCGCCCATGTGCTGGGGATGCGGGCTCGTGTAGCGGATGCGCCGGATCCCCGGCACCGCGTCGATCGCCTCCAGCAGCTCCGAGAAGCGGCGTGGCTGCGGCCGCAGCCTGCGCCCGTACGAGTTGACGTTCTGACCGAGCAGGGTCACCTCCACCACGCCGTCGGCGCTCAGCCGCTCGGCCTCCTCGACGAGCTCCTCGAGAGGCCGTGAGACCTCACGCCCGCGCGTCGACGGGACGATGCAGAACGCGCAGCGCATGTTGCAGCCCGACGAGATCTGGACCCATGCCTGGAACTCCCGCTCTCGCCTCATCGGCAGGTGGCCGGTGAAGCCCTCGAACTCGAAGTAGCCCTGGGCCGTGAGGCTGTCGCTAGTGAGGAACTCCGCCAGCTTGTGCACCTGGCCCGGTCCGAATGCCACGTCGACGAACGGGAACAGCTCGAAGACGCGCTCCTTCATCGACTGCGACCAGCAGCCGCCGATGCCGATCACCCGCTCGGGATCCTCCGCCTTCAGCCGCTTCGCCTCCCCCAGATGGCCGACCAGCCGGTTGTCGGCCTTCTCGCGGATCGAGCAGGTGTTGAAGAGGATGAGGTCGGCGCCGTCGCGCTCCTCGACCTCCCGATATCCGATCGACTCGAGCATGCCCTTCATGCGCTCCGAGTCGTGCTCGTTCATCTGGCAGCCGAAGGTGGTGAGGTGGTACGTCGCCACGCCCGGCCGAGGATAGCCCCTCATCTATGGGGGACCTCCGACGGGCCGACGTGCTTGGCGAGCCAGGCGACGAGCGGCTGCACCGCCTCAAGCTCGCTCCGGATGAGCTCGTCGCAGGCGGGCTCGTGCAGCCACGGCTCGAGCCGGTGGCGGTGGTGCACGGTGATCGTCTTCAGGCGCAAGCGATCGATACGCGGGTGATCGGGCGAGTAGCCCTTCGGCGCGCGCTTGAGCGCGGGCTCGGCCAGCGTGAGGCCCGCGGCTCCGGCCGTCCTGATCGCCCGCTCGAATCCCGCGGCCCGCCGCCCGTCGTCGATCGCCGCGCGGAAGCGGGCGAGCTGATCGGACCCGGGGTGGTACAGCCCCCCGGCGACGAGCAGCCCGTCGAGCGAGAGCTCGACGTAGTACCCGCCGGGGTTCCAGCGGCCGATCGCGACGCCGAGATGCTCCTTGATCGGGGGCCGCATGTGGAAGCGCGTGTCGTTGTACGGGCGAAAGAGATGCGGCTCGCCGAGGTCCGCGAGCCCGCGGGCGAGCTCCCGGGCGGGTTCCACCAGGAAGTCGTCGTAGCGGGCCCGGTTCGCCCTGAACCAGTCGCGGTCGTTGTTGGCCTCGAGGTCGCGCAGGAACTCGAGGGCTTCGGGGGGCCACATGCCGCGGAGGGTACGCTGGTGGCGGAGTGCGCCGATGACCGACGAGACGCACACACGGCTCTATGCAGCGACCGGTGACGCGATCGCCCTCATCGACGAGGCGGGCGGGGAGTGGCTTGTCGAGCTCTCGCTGGTCGGCAGCTCCGCCCACTGCCTCGCGGTCGATCCGGCCGATCCCGAGCGGGTGTAAGCCGGGCTACAGGAAGGGGGCGGGGGGCGGACGGACGACGGGGGGCGGACCTGGAACGACTTC
>Ga0081538_10003029_pt1 | contig 16004 bp, 21 predicted proteins | sample TabmetS5T2R1_FD_71022 | JGI IMG/M metagenome (GOLD analysis project Ga0081538, IMG submission 71022) | Tabebuia heterophylla rhizosphere microbial communities from the University of Puerto Rico - S5T2R1 | ecosystem: Host-associated > Plants > Roots > Rhizosphere ... | reverse complement strand
GACCACTTCGACAAGAGGTCCACCAAGCGGGTGCGGTTCCGGGTCAGGGGCTGACCGCCGCGCTCGCGGAGCGCGCGGACGCGGCCGGCGGGGGGGGCGACAGCGCATAGTCTGTCCGCCCATGCTGCGCGCCCTGCGCCACCGTGACTTCGCGCCCTTGTGGCTGGGCCCGGAGCCGCTCGGCCCCGCCCTCCGTGAGCGCGATCCGCTCGCGCAGCGCGAGCGGCGCGGTCTTGTGCGACGCGCCGAGCGCGAGCAGCTCGCTCATCGCGGCACCGCCTCCTCCGCCCCGGCCTCGAGCTCGTCGCGGTCGCGCCGGTCGACGATCTCGGTGAGCTCGCCGAGCTCGCGCGCAATGCGGACCAGCTTGCTCGCCATGATCGCCACGTAGATGAGGATCAGCGCCAGGAAGACGAGGTAGGCGGCCGCGACGTATGGACCCGCGTCGTCGAGCGGGAGCGCGGGTGTGGCGGCGAGCAGCGCGGCGATCACAGCTGCTGCGGCGCGGCGCTGCGCCGGGTCGGGGTCCAGGCCGCGTCCTCGTCGTCGGCGAGCCGGCGCTTGAGGGCGCGCAGCTGCATCGACGCCTGCTTGGACGTCAGCTCGTACTTGCACAGCGTCACGAACAGCACGGCGATGCCGGCGAGCGCGACGATGAACGTCAGCCGCATGTCGCCGGGCATCGAGCCGCCGGTCTCGCTCAGCACGCGCGGGTGGGCGAGCGACTCGGCCATCCGCACGGCGAGGAAGTTCAGCGGGACGAAGGCGCCGGCGGTGATCGCGAAGACCGACGCGGTGCGGGCCTGCTTCTCCGGGTCCTCGATCGAGAACCGCAGCGGCGTGTAGCAGGCGTAGAGCAGGAAGACGATCAGGAAGGAGACCAGCGTCGGCTCGTCCCACAGCCACCAGTGACCCCATGAGGCCTTGGCCCAGATCGAGCCGGTGACGAGCGTCGCCACGCCGAAGATGAGCGCGAGGTGGATCGCCACGTACGAGCGCAGGTCGTGGGCCCGGTCGCCGTCGCGCAGGTAGCGGATCCCCCACACGCCGCCGGCCACGAACCCGCACAGGGCGACGATCGCGAGCGGCACGTGCAGGTAGAAGATCTTCTGGATGAAGCCCTGGTCGGCGTCGTTCGGGGCGTAGAAGAACACCAGCGCGAAGGCGCCGACGACGAGGACGACCGAGGCGATGGAGAGAGGCTTGAGGCCCCGGGAGAACACGCTTGGCTACTCCTCCAGGAGAAAGTCGAAGACCGCGAAGGCGAGCAGGCCGAACACGAGATCATAGAGGCCGAGGACCAGCAGCCAGCGACCGGGCAGGGCCTGCGCGCCGGCCTCCAGCAGCAGCGGCGAGGTGGCGCGCGCGGCGGCGATGGCCAGCGGCAGCATCAGCGGCAGCGCGAGGATCGGGACGATCAGCTCGCGGGCGCGCGTCTGGATCCCGAGCGCGCCGATCAGCGTCCCCACGACCGCCACGCCGAGGTTCGCGAGCAGCAGGACGGCGACGAGCTCAGGCACCGCGCCCCACGGGGAGGGCTCGAGCAGCAGGATCGCGAACGCGGGCACGGCCGCCAGCTCGACGGCGACGAGGAAGCAGAACAGCACCGCCGCCTTGGCCACGAACAGCGACGTCCGGTCGACCGGCGCGAGCAGGAACCCGTCGAACCCGCCCTGCTCGCGCTCGGCCACGAAGAGCCGCGTGATGCCGAGCACGGCCGCGAACAGGAGCGTCACCCACAGCACGCCCGCCGCCAGGTCGCCCTCCACCGACGGGCGGTCGAGCGCGAAGTGGAAGAGCACGAAGGTCGAGACGCTGAACAGCAGCATCGCCGGCACCGCCTCGCCGGTCCGCAGCTCGACCCGCAGGTCCTTGCGCACGAGCGCGCCCACCGCGCGCCTCACGACCCCGAGCCGTCCGAGGGCAGCTCGAGCGTGAACGCCGTGCTGCCGGGCCGCGAGCCTGCCCAGAAGCCGGTCGTGCGTGACGAGTTCTCCGCCCATGCCCGGGAGAAGTCGTCAAGCACCCGGGTTCGCCCCCCCGTGGGCGCGCCGGCCGCGGAGCGGACCCGCGGACTCAATGGTGAGCGATGGATACCCTCATTCGCCGCATGGCGACGTTCGCGGAGCTCGGGCTTTCCGCCCCCACCCTGGAGGCGCTCGGCCACCTCGGCTACGAGCGGCCGACGCCGATCCAGGAGCTGGCGATCCCGCCGCTGCTCGAGGGTCGCGACGTCGTCGGGCAGGCGCAGACCGGGACCGGAAAGACCGCCGCCTTCGGGCTGCCGATGATCGAGTACGTCGACCCCGAGGACCCCGACGTGCAGGCGCTGGTCCTGACGCCCACGCGCGAGCTGTGCATCCAGGTCACCCAGGCGCTGCGGGCGTACGGGGAACGCAAGGGGGTCGAGGTGGTGGCGGTGTTCGGCGGCGCCCCGATCCGGGACCAGGCAGTCCGGCTGAGGGATGCCCAGGTGGTGGTCGGCACGGTCGGACGGGTCATGGACATGATGGACCGGCACCACCTCTTCCTCGACCAGGCGCGCTACGTGGTGCTCGACGAGGCCGACGAGATGCTGGACCTCGGCTTCCTGGAGGACGTGGAGGCGATCCTGCGGCGGGCTCCCATGGGGCGCCAGACCGCCCTGTTCAGTGCCACCGTGCCGCCCGAGATCCGGCGCCTGGCGGATACCTTCATGCACGACGCGGTGGAGCTCGAGGTGCCGGCGGCCACGCTGACGATCGACACCGTCGACCATTTCTACGTCGAGGTCCCGGACGGCGAGAAGCCGGAGGCGCTCGTGCGGGTGCTGAAGGACGAGCGCCCCGACCAGGCGATCGTCTTCGTGCGCACGAAGATCGGCGTGGACCGGCTCGGCCGGCGGCTAGAGGACGCCGGGGTGCGCGCGAAGACGCTGCACGGCGACATGTCCCAGGGGCAGCGCGACGGGGTGATGATCGCCTTCAAGGACGGACGCGAGCGGCTGCTGGTGGCCACGGACGTCGCCGCCCGCGGACTCGACATCACCGGTGTCAGCCACGTGGTCAACTACGACATCCCCAACTCCCCGGACATCTACGTGCACCGCATCGGCCGCACGGGCCGGGCGGGCGAGAGCGGCCGCGCGATCACGCTGATCACCCCCCGCCAGCGCCGGGAGCTGGAGGCGATCGAGCGGCACGCGAAGACCGAGATCGATCGCTGGCACGACGGTGCCGGCCGCCCCGAGGCCGCGCCCGGGCCGCGTCGCGAGCGCCGGCAGACCCGCCGGCCGCGCCATACGAAGCCCCACAGCCGCGACGGCGTGCCGTATGCCAAGCTCGTGGTGGGAAGCGGTCGGCGTGAGGGCATCGAGCCGGCGGACGTGGTGGGGGCGGTCGTCGACCACACTCACCTCGAGAACGACGACGTGCGCCACGTGCGAGTGCTCGAGCGTTTCAGCTTCGTGGAGGTGCCCAAGGCCCGCGCTCCCGAGGTGGCGGAGAAGTTGAGTGGAAAGCAAGTCCGGGGCGTTCCGCTCCGGGTGGAGGTGACAGGCAGGCGATGACGCGCGCGACGATGCACACCAATCACGGCCCAATCGAGCTGGAGCTGTTCGAAGAGGACGCGCCGAAGACCGTCGAGAACTTCGTCAAGCTCTCGCGCGACAACTACTACGACGGGCTGATCTTCCACCGGGTGATCCGGGACTTCATGATCCAGGGCGGGTGCCCGCACGGGACCGGCACCGGGGGTCCCGGGTACGAGTTCGAGGACGAGTTCAACGACAACAAGGTGGTGCGGGGCGCGCTCGCGATGGCCAACCGCGGCCCGAACACCAACGGCAGCCAGTTCTTCATCGTCACCACCCAGGCCGCGCCCTGGCTCGACGGCAAGCACACCGTGTTCGGCCGGGTGAGCAACGGCATGGAGGCGGTGGACGCCATCGAGGGGCTGGAGACGGGCGCCCAGGACCGACCGGTGGAGGACGCGAGGATCGAGCGCGTGGAGGTCCATGAGGATTGAGTTCCTGTGGTGGGAGGGCTGTCCGTCCCACCCCGAGGCGCTCGCCGACCTCGAATCCGTCCTGCGCGCGGAGGGGCTCGATCCCGGGACCGTCGAGCGACGCGAGGTGACGACCGACGCTCAGGCAGTGCACGAGCGCTTTCCCGGCTCGCCCACCATCCGCATCGATGGCGAGGACATCCAGTCGGCCCCCAATGGGGAGCCGTTCTCCCTGACGTGCCGCGTGTACCGGCTGCGCGACGGCCGGCCCTCACCCGTACCCGATCCGGATGACGTGCGCGACGCCGTTCGCCGCGCGCGCGACGCAGTTCGTCAAGCCAAGGAGGAGCGATGACGCTTGCCATCGGAGACGAAGCCCCCGACTTCACGCTGCCCGACACGAGCGGCGACGACCACTCGCTGCCGAGGGACGAGGTCGCGGCGGTCGTGTTCACCTGCAACCACTGTCCCTACGCGCTCGCCTGGCACGACCGCATCGTCGACGCCGCGCGGGACTACCCGGACGTGCGCTTCTTCGCGATCAACCCCAACGACGCCGAGCGCTATCCGAACGACTCCTTCGAGGCGATGCGCGAGCGCGTGGAGCGCGACGGCGGCTGGCCGCTCCCGTACCTCCATGACGAGTCGCAGGAGGTGGCCCGCGGATACGGCGCCCGGACGACGCCGCACGTGTTCGTCGTGGACGCCGACGGGCGCGTGCGCTACGCCGGCGCGCCGGACTCCGACCATCGCGATCCCGGTCAGCGCGCGGCTTGGCTCCGGGAGGCTCTGGATTCCGTGCGGGCCGGAAGGGATCCCGAGCCGGCCGAGACGGAACCGGTGGGGTGCAGCGTCAAGTGGAAGCGCTGACCGCGCGGGGTCGCGTCACTCGCCCGTGATCGCGGCTACCGCCGCCGCCGTGTCGCTCAGGTCGGGCAGCACCGCATCGGGCCGCGCCGCGCGCAGCGCGTCGACGTCGCTGAAGCCGGTCGCCACCGCGATCGCCCTGGCGCCGGCGTCGTGCGCGGCGCGCACGTCGAGGGGCGTGTCACCCACCAGCACCGCGCCGGTCGGCTCGCCATGCTTCGCCGCGGCCCGCTCGCGCGCGATGGCCACGAGGTCGGACCGCTCCTCGTGCGGGTCGGAACCGTAGGCGCCGACGTCGAAGTCGAGCCAGCGGTCGAGCCCGAAGGCGCCCACCTTGAGCGCGGCGTTCGGCTCGATGTTCCCCGTGAGCAGCGACTGCACCACGCCGTCGCGCCGGTGCAGGGCAGCGAGCAGGGCGGGCACCCCGGGGTACACGTGACCCTCGCGCCGCATCGCCTCCCGGCGGGCGTCCAGGGTCCGAGCCAGCTCGGCCAGCAGCGCCGGAAGCGACTCGCGTTCACCATCGAGCATGGCGAGCGCGATCTGGTGGTCGGTGCGACCCGGGAACTCGACCGCCGGCGGGCGACCCCCGACCACCGCCGCGAAGGCCTCCTCGAAGGCGTGGCGGCCGTGGCCCGCGGAGTCCACGAGCGTACCGTCGATGTCCCACAGCACGAGCAGCACCCCTTCCCACCCTGGCAGACTGCGGCGCATGCTCGATGCCCTCGCCGTCCCTCCGCGCCTCATACTGCGGGCGTTCGACGACCTGCACACGCTCGCCGAGGCACTCCGCAGGCTGACCGAGCGCGAGGGCGACCTGTCCGAGCTGCTCGAGGCGGTCAAGACCCTCCCGCGCGTGGAGGATGAGCTGTCCGCGCGTGTCGAGGCGCTGCACCGCTGGCTCGAGCCGCTGCACACGGAGCTGACCGACCTCGACGACACCGCCGAGGCGCTCGAGAAGGCGCTCGTTGCGATGGACCGCGCGCTCGCCGGCGTGGGGAGCACGATCGTGACCGTGAACGAGTCGCTGGCGCGGGTCGACGCCACGATCGCCGACCTTCACCGCGAGATCCAGGACCTGCGCGGCAAGATCCCGGGGATCTAGCCGGCGGCGCGTGGGGCTGACGCGGCCTAACCCGGCGGCGAGCGCAGCTGCACGCCCAGGAGCTCCTCGAGCCGCGGCAGGGTGTACGCGGCGCCGCGGTGCAGCACGGGCGTCATCCCCACCGCCGCGGCCCCCTCGCAGTTCTCGCGCAGGTCGTCGACGAACACGCACTGGTCGGGGGGCAGGCCGACCCGATCGGCCCCGAGATGGAAGATCGCCGGCTGGGGCTTGTGCACGCCCTCGTCGCCCGAGATCACGACACCGTCGAAGAGCTCCGGGAACGTCGAGCGGTCGTAGCGATCGGTGCCCATCGAGTTCGAGATCAGCCCGGTGCGGATCCCCTGGGCCCGCGCCCGCCGGACCGCCTCCACCATCTCGTCGTCGGCTTCGACGTGGTCGAACATCCGCTCGACCAGGCCGCGCCGCCGCTCGTGCCCGACCCCCAGCAGCGCGCCGAAGCGCTCGTCGAACTCGGCCTCCGTGACGGCGCCCGTCTCGAGGCCGCGCACCAGGCGCAGCGCGGCGGGCTCGTGGCGAAACAGGCGCCGGACCTCGTCCGGGTCGATGCCCTCCGCGACACAGAAGGCGCGAAAGGAATCGAAGACGTTGGTGGTGAGGACGCCCCCGAAGTCCACCAGCAGCCCCCTCACGACCGGGCGACCTCGCGCGCCCTCTCGGCCAACGCGGGCACGCCCTCGTCGAAGAGGGCGAGGTACTCGTCGTCGGAGGCGCCGGCGCTGAAGCGCTTGTAGTTGCCCTCCATGAACACCGCCGCCTTCCAGAGCGCGAGCGCCTGGTACCAGTGGAGGGCCGGCACCGGCCGCCCGCTGCGCTCCTCGTAGCGCGCCACGATCTCCTCGCGCGTGAGGAAACCGGCGCGGCGGGTGGCGGCGGACAGCCGGGAGAACGAGATGTCGGCCGGATCGTCGGGCTCCGCCCACGTGACCGTGAGGTAGCCGACGTCCGCGAGCGGATCGCCGATCGTGGACAGCTCCCAGTCGAAGATGGCGACCAGGCGCGGCGGCGCCTCCGGGGCCAGCATCACGTTGCCGAGGCGGTAGTCGCCGTGCACGATCGTGGACGGGGGCGACTCGGGCAGGTTGGCGCGAAGCCACTCGCCGACCTCCTCGACGACCGGGAGCTCGCGCGTCTTGTTGTGCTCCCAGAGCCCCCCGAAGCGCCGCAGCTGGCGCTCGAGGTAGCCGCTCGGCTTCCCGTACCCCTCGAGCCCGCAGGCCCGCCAGTCGACCTCGTGGAGCTCTACGAGCGCGTCCACCAGCTCCTCGGCGATCCGGCGCCGCTGGGCCGGCGTGTCGAGGGCCGCCGGGATCTCGGTCGTCACGACGCTTCCGGGCACCTCCTCCATCACGTAGAAGGGCACTCCCAGGACCGCCTCGTCGTCGCCCACCGCCAGCACTCGGGGTACACGCACCGGCGTGTTCTCCAGGGCGCGCAGCAGACGCGCCTCGCGCAACACGTCGTGGGCCGACGGCGGGAGCGGCGGCCGCGGCGGGCGGCGCAGCACCACGCGGTCCGCCCCCCGGCGTACCAGGAAGGTGTAGTTCGAGTGGCCCTCCCCGATGCGCTCCGCCTCGGCGCGGCCCGTCCCGATGCCGCAAGCGTCGAGGAATCCCTCCAGCGGCTCGCGGACCAGGAGGGGAGGGGGCTCGAGTCGGGCGGCCTCCTGCGGCGTATCGACGACGTCGGGCGAGCCCATCCGGGGCGGAATCCTATGCCCGGCGACCGAACCGATCGGCGTGCGCCCCCGTATACCCTGCGCCGATGCGATCTCCCCGCCTGCTCTTGCCACTCGCGGTGTTGCTTCCCTTGGCCGCGGCGGCACCGGCCTCGGCGGCCGACGTTTTGGTCGTCAACACGCGGTTCGACCCGCCCGAGGTGAGGATCCAGCCGGGCGAGACCGTCACCTGGACCTTTATGGAGGGCAGCCACACCACCACCTCCCAGAGGGGTCAAGCGGAGTCGTGGGACTCCGGGCTCAAGATGGGCGGAACGTTTCTCCACACGTTCAGGACCCCCGGGCGCTACCAGTACATCTGCATCCCCCACGCCCCTTCGATGAGCGGCGTAGTGCAGGTCGGCACAGACCCGTCCGCCAACTCCTTCAGCGGTTCTGTCAGGGCAAGGGGGCTGCGGCGGGCGGCCCGCTTCACGCTCACCCTGACGGAGGCGGCCGCGGTCACCTGGTCGCTCAAGGGGGCCGCGCGGAAGAAGGTCGACAGACGGTACCGGGCGGGCAGAGTAACCCGGACCATCCGGCGGCTCAAGCCGGGGCGCTATACGGCCACCATCGCGGCAGTCGACCACTTCGACAAGAGGTCCACCAAGCGGGTGCGGTTCCGGGTCAGGGGCTGACCGCCGCGCTCGCGGAGCGCGCGGACGCGGCCGGCGGGGGCGGCGACAGCGCATAGTCTGTCCGCCCATGCTGCGCGCCCTGCGCCACCGTGACTTCGCGCTCTTGTGGCTGGGCCAGGCGATCTCGCTGGTGGGCGACGGCGTGTATCTGGTCGCGATCGCGTGGCTCGTCTACGACCTGTCCAACGCCCCGAGCGCGCTGGCGTTGGTGGGGGTGGCCTGGACGCTCCCGATGGTCGCGGCGCTGCTCTTCGCCGGCGTCCTGAGCGACCGGCGGGAGCGCCGCCGGTTGCTGATCGAGGCCGACCTGCTCCGCGGAGCGGCCATCGGCGGCATCGGCGTGCTGGCGCTGACCGACTCCGTCGAGCTGTGGCACGTCGTCGTCCTGGTGGTCGCGTACGGCGTGGGGCAGGCGCTGTTCGCGCCCGCATTCACGGCGATCATCCCCAGCGTCGTACCGCGGGAGGACCTCCTCCAGGCCAACGCCCTGAAGGAGCTGATGGAGCCCGTGGGGATGCGCTTTGCCGGACCCGCCCTCGGCGGTGCCTTGATCGCGGTGGCGGGCGTGGGCACCGCCCTGCTCGTGGACGCCGCCAGCTTCGCGCTCTCGGCGGTCGCGGTGAGCTGCATGCGCCACCGCCCCTTGGTGGCGACCGCCCGGCGTTCGGTTCGCCGCGAGCTGGCCACGGGGTTGGCGTACGTGCGGGACAACGCCTGGCTGTGGGCGACCCTCTGTGCCGCCGCCCTGGCCCTGCTGGCCAGCTACGGCCCCCTCGAGGTGCTGCTGCCCTACATCATCCGCAACGACCTCGGGAGCGATGCCGCCACGTTCGGCGTGGTTCTCTCGGCCGGGGGGCTCGGCTCGATCGTCGCGGCGCTCATCGTGGCCCGTACGGGGGCGCCGCGGCGCCACGTGACGTTCATGTACATGGCCTGGGCCCTCGCGATCGCGCTCGACGGCGCGCTGGCCGTGTCCGGCGCGGCGTGGCAGATGTGCGTGATCGCCTTTGTGTCCTTCGCCTCCATCACCGCCGGCATGATCGTGTGGAACACGCTGATGCACACGCTCGTGCCGCCGGACATGCTGGGGCGGGTGTCGAGCGTCGACTGGTTCGTCTCGGTCGGGCTGGCGCCGATCTCCTTCGCGCTCACCGGCCCGGTGGCCGAGCTCCTCGGCGCGCGCACCACCCTCGGCCTGGCGGGGCTGCTCGGCGCGGCGGCCTGTGCCTTCCTGTTCGTCCCCGGTGTGCGCGACCCCGAGCGCCGCCCGCTGGGGAGCCCCAGCGCGGCGCGCGGGGCGGAGCTGCCCTCGCCGTCCTGAGGCGTCCGGCGCGCCGCTGAGCTGGCCCCGAGCGCGGGGGTGTGTCATTTCACGACCGCATACGGGTGGTGGTCTCCACCGGTCAGGGGCGGGTGCAGGGTCGCGCTACGCGATCTCGTCCACGTGGCGCACGTTCGCGACGTCGTCCGCCTCGGGGCTGGGGGCGCCGGCGAACCAGCCGTCGAGGATCTCCTCGAGCAGCGCGTCGCTGGTGGTGCGCAGGCTGAGCGCGAGCACGTTGGCGTCGTTCCAGCGCCGGGCGCCGCTGGCGGTCGCGGCGTCGGCGCAGAGGGCGGCGCGGACGCCGGGCACCTTGTTGGCCGCGATCGACGCGCCGGTCCCGGTCCAGCAGCAGACGACCCCCTGCTCGGCGCGGCCCTCGGCGACGTCCCGGGCGGCGGCCTCGCTGGCCCAGGCCCAGTCGTCACGCTCTTCCTCGCTGAGCGCGCCGTGCAGGAGCGGCTCGTGGCCTCGGCGCCGAAGCTCTTCGACGACGGCGTCCGCGATGCCGGTGCGCTCGTCGGCGGCCACCGCGATCCTCATGGTGGCGAGGGTAGTGGCCATGCGTAGTCTTGGCTGAGTGCCCGAGCTGCCAGAGGTCGAGATAACCGCGCGTCGGCTCGGCCGCGCGCTCACCGGAGCGCGGGTCGAGTCCGCGCTCGCCCCGGGCGTCGTCGCGTTGAAGACGTTCTCGCCGCCGATCGATGCCCTCGCCGGCCGCGACGTCGATGGCGTGCGCCGGATCGGCAAGATGCTGGCGCTCGACGCCGGCGACTTGACCCTCCTGGTCCACCTGATGTCGGCCGGCCGGCTGCAGGTGTTCGACTCCCGGGCGTCGCTGCGGGACCGCAGCTCGCGCGTGCTGGTGCGCATGGAGGGCGGCCGCGAGCTGCGGTTGCGTGAGTTCGGCACCCAGCAGCGCGCCTGGGCGAAGCTGCTCCCCGCGGCGGACGTAGCCGCCGATGAGGCGGTGGCCGGGCTCGGGCCCGACGCCTTCCCGGCCCCGCCGCTCGACGAGTTCACGGCGCTGCTCGACCAGCCGCGCCACCTCCATCCGCTGCTGCGCGACCAGCGAACCATCGCCGGCATCGGCCGCTCCTGGGTCGACGAGCTTCTCTGGACCGCGCACCTCTCGCCCTTCCAGCGGGGGTCGGATCTGGGGGAGGAGGAGCTGAAAGCCCTGCACGCCGCCCTCGACGCCGTGCTGGGCGGCGCTCTCGTCCACTACGAGCAGGTGATCGGCGACACCGTCCCGGACAAGCTGCCGATGCCGCTCCAGGTCCACCGCCGCGCGGGCGAGCCGTGCCCCCGCTGCGGCACGCGGATCGAAGCGATCCACTTCAAGGACTACGTGATGTGCTACTGCCCGGACGAGCAGACGGGCGGGCGGGTGCTGAAGGATCGCCGGCTGTCCAAGCTGCTCAAGTAGCCGTCAGCGCACCGTCAGCGTGCCCTCCATGCCCGCGTCCTTGTGGTTTCCGACCGGGCAGTAGTACTCGTACTCGCCCTTCTTCAGGTTCACCGTGACGCGCGAGAAGCCGCCCTGGCCGACGGTCTCGCCCTCCTCCTCGACGCCCGCACCCTCGACCTCGACGGCGTGCGGGACATCCGACGGGTTGCCCATCACGATCGTGACCTTCCCCGCCTTCGCGGTAAGGGAGCTCTTGTCGAACTTGAGCGCCCCGCCTGGGTCGGCGCTGAGCCGCAGCCGCGCGGGTGCCGGGCCGGCGCCGCCGCTCTCGCCGTCGGGGTCGGTGTCGCCGTAGCGGCCGCCGCCTCCGTCGCCCGCGGACTCGTCATCGTCATCGCTGCCACAGCCGGCAAGCGCCAGGGCGGCGACGGCGCCCAGGAGGGCTAACGAGAGTGAAGCGGGCCTGCGCACGGAGGGCCTCCTCGACGGGGGAGCGTATCGGCCCGGTGTACGCAGGGGGGGGCCCGGCGGTTCGGCGCGCTTCACCCGCGGGCGGGGATCGACTCTCAGCGGGCGCGCGGTGAATCGCCACCCCGGCGATGACGAGCGCGATGCCCGCCGCCTCCGCCGGGGTGGGAACCTGGCCCAGCACCACGATGCCGATGACGGCCGCCGTGGCCGGCAACAGCGAGACCATCAGCGCATAGGTGGCGCGCGGGAGGCGCCGCATCGCGAGCTGGTCCGCGACGTAGGGGATCACCGACGACGACACCCCCACCCCGATGCCGGCCAGGATCGCGACCGTGTCGGTGAACGCGGGTAGCACCTCCCAGCCGCCGATCGGGGTGACCACGAGCGCCGCGACCAGCATGGCCGCGGCCAGGCCGTCGATGGGACGGAGCGTCTCGAGTCGGGAGACGCGGTGCGCCAGCACGATGTAGAGCGCGAACAGCAGCGCGTTCGCGAACGCGAACGCCACGCCGAACGGCTCGCCCGCGACCCGCACGCCGGTGAGGAGGTAGACCCCGGGCACGGCGAGCAGAAGGGCGACCGCATTGCGGCGCGTGCGCGCGCCGACCGCGGCCAGGGCGATCACCGGAAGAAACTCGATAGCCGCTACGGTGGCCAGCGGCAGCCGGTCGATCGCCAGGTAGAAGCAGGCGTTCATCGTCGCGAGAACCGCTCCCCACGCGACGAGGAGGCGCCGGCCGGATCGGTCGATCGTCGCGAGCACTCGCCGCGGGCGGCGCCAGAGCGCGAAGATCGCCGCCGCTGCCACCACGCGCAGCCAGGCCACCCCCAGGACCTCGACCCGCGCGAACAAGAGCACCGCGAACGCCGGACCGAGGTAGTGGAAGCCCGCGCTGACGACGAAGTAGACGTGGGGCGGAAGCCGGTCGGTCACGGTTCCACAGGTTCGTGGCCGATTGGCGCCCTGTACATGGTTCACCATAGGTAGCATCCGTCCCATGCCTACGAATCAACGGTCAAATGGGCGGTCCGCCACCGGAGAGGCGATCGACGACGTCAACCGGCGACTCCTGGCCGAGCTTCAGGACAACGCCCGCCTGACGCTCGCGGAGCTGGGGCGGCGAGTGGCGCTGTCTCCGCCCGCCGTGGCGGAGCGGCTGCAGCGGCTCGAGCGCGACGGGGTGATCCGCGGCTACCGGACCGACATCGATCCGCGCGCGTTCGGTCTCGCGCTCACCGCGATCGTTCGCGTGCGGCCGGCGCCGGGCCAGCTGTACAACGTGGCCGAGCTGGCGCAGGCCATCCCGGAGGTGGTCGACTGCGTCCGGGTGACAGGCGAGGACTGCTACTTCATCACCGCGCACCTGCGCGACGTGACCCACCTCGAGCAGGTAATCGACCGCTTCGCGGTGCTCGGTCAGACCACCACGTCGATCGCTCAGTCGGCGCCCGTGCCGCGCCGCGGCCTAGCGCTCGCCGACGAGAGCCTGATCCCGGCCGGATCCGCGCAGTAACCGCCGCACGCGGGCCGGGGACCGTACCTTTCAGCGGATGCCCAGCGCGAGCCTCGGGGACTCATTCCAGGCGTTCTTCGACGCGATCGACCAGTTCGTCTCGAACCTGGCCTCGGTGAGCCCCGGCCCGCTGGCGCTCGCGCTGGCCCTGTTCACGATCTACCTGACGCTGCGCGCGCGCGCCAGCTTCAACATCCTGCGCGCCGCCTACCCGGCCGAGCGGTTCAACTTCCGCGAGATCTGGGGCGCCTACTTCGCGGGCTACGGCTTCAACGCCGTGATCCCGGCCCGCGGCGGGGACGTGGTCCGGCTCTTCCTCACGAAGACCGCGGTGCCGAACTCGAGCTACCCCGCGGTCGCGGCGAGCTTCGTGGTGGAGCTGGGGTTCGACGCGGCGATGGGCTCGGTGATCCTGGTGTTCGCGTTCACCCAGGGCGTCTTCCCCAAGCCGCCCGACTTCGCCAAGCTGAACGCGTTCGACCTCTCCTACTTCGCCCAGCACCCGCGCTTCACGCTCTTCGTCCTGACGGCGCTGGCCGTGGGCAGCCTGGTGGCGTTCGCGCTGCTCAGCGCGCGGGTCAGGGCGTTCTGGGAGCGGGTCCGCCAGGGCTTCACCATCCTCCGTGACCGGCGTCGGTACTTCCGCGAGGTCTTCGGCGTGCAGTTCGCCGGCTGGTGCTTTCGCTTCGGCGCCTTCTGGATGCTGCTGGAGGCCTTCCGGGTCGGGGGGTCGGTCAAGAACGTTCTGCTGGTGCTCGGCGTCAACGCCGTCTCCGCCGCGGTGCCGTTCACGCCCCAAGGGGCGGGGGTGCAGCAGGCGCTGCTGGTCCAGGTGTTCGCCGGCACGGCGACGGCCTCGACGGTGGCGGCCTACTCCGTCGGCCAGCAGATCGCGATCGGGGCGCTCACCTTCGGCATCGGCTTCACCGCGCTCGTCTTCATCTTCCGGATCCGGAGCTTCAGGGAGGTGGTCCGGCGCGGCCGGGAGGAGCGGGCGGAGGATCAGGCCCGCCGGACGCCGGCGCGCCCGGAGGCGGAGGCGCCGCGCTAGGGCGCCGGCGCACGGACCCACGACGCGGCGGATGGGCCGGCGGCACCGGCGCCGCAGGACGGCTCTCCCCGCCTACGTGCCGAAGCCCTCGCGCGCCTCGCGTACCAGGATCACTGCCTCCGGGAAGATAAGCCGCATCGCCTGCAGCAGATCCTGGGCCTGCTGCTCGGCGTTGCCCTGCAGGTTCAGGCGGGCCAGCCCAGCCACGCTCATCTCGACCGCCAGCTTGATCGCGTTGTCGGCCCAGGCCACCTTCTGGGCGCCCTGCATCTGCTCGGCGAACTCGGCCATGCGCCGCCGAAGCTCCTCCGGGTCGCCGAAGAGGCCGCCGAATGGGTCTTCCGAGGACATGGGTCCGAGTCTAGAGGCCCGGCGGCTTAGCGGTGCGCCTGCGCCGCGGCTGCTGCGTCGGCCCCTACCGCCGCGGCTATGGCCGCTCCACCAGCGCGCTCCCGCCGCCGCGGCGGACCGGCTCCGCCGCCGCGAGCACGCGGCCACCACGCAGGAACTCGATGCCCGTGGCGGCGCCGATCTCGGCCGTGGAGGTGAAGCTGTGACCGTATCGGCTCGCGAGCTCCATTCCCTCGGGGGAGTCGATGAACGCCGGCTCGGCCGCCGTGGCGGCCGTGTTGCGCTGGCTCGCTCGCGGCCGCGCGATCGCCTCGGGCAGCGTGGCGCCGAGGTCCAGGCGCTCGAGCAGCAGCTGAAGCACCGTGGTGATGATCATCGAGCCGCCGGGCGACCCCACCGCCAGGAACGGACGCCCGCGGTCGAGCACGATCGTCGGGCTCATGGAGCTGCGCGGCCGCTTGTCGCCGTCCGCGCGGTTGGGGTGGTCGAGCGAGTCGTAGTTGAAGTCGGTCAGCTCGTTGTTGAGCAGGAAGCCCCAGCCGGGCACGACGATTCCGTTGCCTCCGGTCGACTCGATCGTGAACGTGTAGGACACGACCGTGCCCTTCCGGTCGCTGACGACCAGGTGGGTGGTCTCGCGGCGTGGATCACCCGGCGCGACCGTGCCGGTCGCCGCCCGCTCGGGATCGATCAGGGCGCGGCGCTCGGCGGCGAAGCGGTCCGAGAGCAGGCCGGCGAGCGGCACGTCGAAGAAGTCCGGGTCCGCCAGGTAGGCGTTGCGGTCGGCGAAGGAGTAGCGCGACGCCTCGAGGAAGAGGTGCAGCGCGCGCGTCCGGTCCGCCGCCGACAGGTCGAAGCCCTCCAGGATGTTGAGCGCCTCGCCGACAGTGGAGCCGCCGCTCGACGGCGGCCCCATGCCGTACACGTCCAGGCCGCGGTAGCCGACGCGGGTCGGCGCGCGGCTCGGCGCCCGGTATGCCCGCAGGTCGTCTAGGGTCATGAGGCCCGGCCGCCAGACGTGGTTCGCGTCCGCGCCCAGCGGAGGATCGGTCGCGGCGGCGACGATCGCACGGGCGACGGGGCCGCGATAGAAGCCGCTGCGCCCGAGCCGCGCGATGCGACGGTAGGTGCGGGCCAAGTCGGGGTTGCGCAGCACCGTGCCGGGATCCCTCGGCGTGCCGTCGGGGTCGAGATACAGCGCCTCGGTGGCGGGCAGGTCGTCGAACCAATCGACGTTCGGCTGGGTCTGGGAGGCGAAGGTCTCGTCCACCACGAACCCCTCGCGGGCGGTCCGGATCCCGGCCCGGAGCGCCCGGCCGAGCGACCAGGTGCCGTGGCGGCGCAGCGCGCGCTCCCAACCGGCCACGGTGCCGGGCACGCCCGCCGAGAGGCCGCTCCAGCGGGCGTCGGCGAACGCCAGCGCAGCCCCGCCCTCGAAGAACGAGTCGGGTCGCATCGCGGCCGGTGACTCCTCGCGAGAGTCGATGGTGGTCACGCGGCCGTCGGGGGTGCGGATGACCATGAACCCACCGCCGCCGATGCCGCACGAGAACGGG
>Ga0081538_10003028_pt1 | contig 16004 bp, 17 predicted proteins | sample TabmetS5T2R1_FD_71022 | JGI IMG/M metagenome (GOLD analysis project Ga0081538, IMG submission 71022) | Tabebuia heterophylla rhizosphere microbial communities from the University of Puerto Rico - S5T2R1 | ecosystem: Host-associated > Plants > Roots > Rhizosphere ... | reverse complement strand
TTGTGGCGGTCGGATTGCGCATGCTCAACTTCGAAGCGCCGCGCGGGCAGCCGCGCTGCCCCGAGGCGTTTTAGGAGAGGAACGATGCCCCCGCTCGAGATCCTGGTGGTCCTGGCGCTGGTGCTGCTGAACGGCTTCTTCGCCATGTCGGAGATCGCCGTGGTCTCGGCGCGACCGGCTCGGCTCGAGGCGCTGGCGCACCAAGGCCGCCGCGGCGCCCGTCTGGCGCTTGGGCTGGCGCGCGACCCCGGCCGCATGCTCTCGACGGTACAGATCGGCATCACCCTGGTCGGCATCGTCGCCGGCGCGTTCGGCGGCGCCAGGCTGGCCGAGCCGCTCGCCGCCGCGCTCGCCCGATTGCCGGCCCTGGCGCCGTTCAGCGCGGAGATCGCCTACACCCTGGTGGTCGTCGCGATCACCTATCTCTCGCTGATCATCGGCGAGCTCGTGCCCAAGCGCCTCGCGCTCCGCGCGCCCGCGCGCGTCGCCGCGCTGGTGGCGCCGACCGTCGACCTGATCGCGCGGATCAGCATGCCGGCGGTCCGGCTGCTCGAGACGTCGAGCCGGCTCGTCCTGCGCCTGTTGGGCAGCGGGCTACAGCCGGCCGAGCCGGTGACCGAGGAGGAGGTGCGCATGCTGATCGCCGAAGGCACGCGCGCCGGCGTCTTTCACCGGCACGAGCGGGAGATGATCGAGCGCGTGCTGCGCCTGGCGGACCGGCCGGTGCGGGCGATCATGACGCCGCGCGTCGAACTGGTCTGGCTCGATGTCGAGGATGCGCCCGAGGAGCTCGCCCGGATCATCCGTGAGAGCGGGCACAGCCGCTTCGTGGTCGGCAAGGGCGACCTCGACGATGTGCTGGGCGTAGTCCACGTCCGCGGCCTGCTCGACTGCTGCCTCGCCGGCCGGCCGCTCGATCTGCAGGCCGCGCTGCGGCCGATCCCGGTCGTACCGGATACGACGCCGATCCCGCGCGCACTGGAGGCGCTGCGCCAGGCGCGGGTGAGCATGGCCCTGGTCGTCGACGAGTACGGCGAGGTCGAGGGCGTGGTGACGGCCGAGGACGTGCTCGAGGCGCTGGTCGGCGACATGCCCGAGCGCCGTCTTGGCGAGGGGCCCGCGATCGTCCGCCGGGACGACGGCTCCTTGCTCATGGACGGCCTGCTCGCCGTCGACGAAGTGAAGCTCGCGCTCGCTCTCGACAGCCTGCCGGAGGAAGAGAGCTACCACACCCTCGCGGGGTTCATCCTTGCCCAACTCGGTCGCGTGCCCGCCGAGGGTGAGGCGGTCGTGTACGGCGGCTGGCGCTTCGAGATCGTCGACATGGACGGGCGACGCATCGACAAGGTGCTGGTGTGCCGGGCGACGGCGCGCAACGAGGGCGCGCCCGCAGGGAACGCCTGAGGCGCGGCGCGCCCGATCGTCAACGGGCCGGGAGCAGTCGCTCGACCAGACGCGCCCAGTAGCTGGCGCCGACGGTCAGCGCCTCGTCGTTGAAATCGTATTGCGGGCTGTGCAGCGGCGCCTCTGGCCGGCCGCTGCCCATGAAGATGTAGCTGCCCGGGCGCTGCTCGAGCATGTAGGAGAAATCCTCGGCACCCATCACCGGCGGCGTTGCGCGGTCGACGCGCTCGTCGCCCACGACGTCGGCCGCGGCCTGTGCGGCCAGCACGGTCTCGGCCTCGCTGTTGACGGTCGGCGGATAGCCGCGCTCATAGGCGACGTTGACCTCGACCTGCAGAGCCTCGCCGACGCCGTGGCCGATCGAGCTGATCCGGCGCTCGATCAGATCGCGCACCTCGGGCGCGAAGCTGCGGCAGGTGCCGGCGATCATCGCAGTCTGCGGGATCACGTTGAAGGCGTCGCCGCTGTGGATCTGGGTCACCGAGACCACCGCCTGCTTCACCGGGTCGACGTTGCGCGACACGATGGTCTGCATGGCGAGCACGATCTGGGCCGCGGCAACCACGGGGTCGCGGGCGAGCTCAGGCATCGCGCCATGGCCGCCCTGGCCGTGCAGCGTGAGGGTGAAGCGATCGGCGGCCGCCATCATCGGGCCGGGGCGCACGGCAAAGCTGCCGACCGGCAGCTTGGGCCAGTTGTGCAGGCCGTACAGCTGGCTCATGGGGAAGCGCTCGAGCAGGCCCTCCTCGAGCATCACCCGGCCGCCGCCGAGCATCTCCTCGGCCGGCTGGAAGATCAGGTAGACCGTGCCGTCGAAGTTGCGCGTCTCGGCCAGATAGCGTGCGGCACCGAGCAGCATGGTGGTGTGGCCGTCATGGCCGCAGGCGTGCATCTTGCCGGAGGTCGTGGAGGCATGGGGGGCGCCGCTCGCCTCGTCGATCGGCAGCGCGTCCATGTCGGCGCGCAGGCCGATCGCGCCGCTGCCGGTGCCGGCGCGCAGCACGCCGACCACGCCGGTCCGGGCGATTCCGGTGTGGATCTCGTCGAGCCCGAACGCCTTCAGCCGGTCGGCGACGATCGCCGCGGTCCGGTGCTCCTCGAAGCCGAGCTCGGGATGGGCGTGCAGGTCCCGGCGCCAGGCCGTCATGTCCTGATGGAACTCGCCGATCCGGTTGATGATCGCCATGTCGTCTGCTGCTCCGTCCCGCTCTGCCGCGCTTGCATCCGGCTCGCGGTGTCGTGGCGTCGTGCCGCCGGCGGCGCGGCGACAGGACGGGTCCGATGCTCAAGGTAAGGAGGGCGGCGATGGCTGACAAGCGCAGCCCGTTCGCCTCAGCAGCCGCTGTCCTCGTAGATCTGGTCGAGGTCCAGCTCGAGCTCGATGGCGGGCAGCGGCACCCGCCGGCCAGGCGGCTCGAACAGACGCAGCGTCCAACCCTCGTCGCTGCGCGTGTAGACCTCCACGCGGCGCCGCTCCTGGGCGATCAGCACATAGTGCTGCAGCGATGGCAGCGCGCGATAGCCGACCCATTTCGCGCCGCGATCGCGATCACCGGTGCTGCGCGAGAGCACTTCGACAATCACAACCGGCTCGTGGATCTGATCGTCGGTCGGCTGGATCGGGGTACATGTCACGGTGACGTCGGGGTAGTGGACGTTCTCCGGCGTGACGACCTTCAGCCCCTCGGTCAAGGCGCGGCAGCGGCCGCCGCGGAGGCGCCTGCTGAGTGTTTCGAAGACATTGCCCTTGATGATCGTATGTGCAGCCGAGCCTCCAACCATCGGAAACACCATGCCGTCGATGAACTCGTAGCGCTCGGGCTGCTGCGCCTCCCAGGCGAGAAAATCGTCCACGGTCCAGGGTCTTGGCAGGACTGAGGCCACGGCTTTGCTCCCGATGCAAAAGGCAGTGTAGCCGTTTCGCCCCACCACGGGCAAACGGAGAGGGTGGCAGCCCCTTTGCGGCGGATCGCTTGAAACGAGAACCGGGCCTTGCGGCCCGGTTCGGAACGGACAGTCGGTCGGCGACGATCAGCTGCCGATCTCGTTGTACTTGCCGTCCTCCCACTTGTAGACGACGTAGTTGGAGCCCTTCACGTCGCCCTTCTCGTCGAACGAGATGGAACCGAGCACGGTGTCGAACTGGTTGCTGTGCAGAACCTCGGCGATCGCCTCGAGGTCGGTGGAGCCGGCCTCTTCGGCGGCCTGTGCCCACGCCTGGATCGCCGCATAGGTGTAGAGGGTATAACCCTCGGGGTCATAGCCCTGGGCCTCGAACTCGGCGACCACGGGTGCCGCGACCTCGTTCTTGCGCGGGTCGGGGCTGAAGGTCATGATCGTGCCCTCGCCCGTATCGCCGGTGATCGCCCAGTATTCGTCGGTCACCAGCGCATCGCCCGACATCATGGTCGCCTGGAGCCCCTGCTCATGCGACTGACGGGTGATCAGCCCGGCCTCGGTGTGGTAGCCGCCGAGATAGATCAGGTCGACGCCGGCGTTCTTCATCTTGGTGATCAGCGCGGTGAAGTCCTTGTCGCCCGCGGTGATCGCCTCGTACATGGCCTCCGTGACCCCGCGCGAATTGAGCTGCTTCTTGAACTCGTCGGCGAGACCTTTGCCGTACGCGGTCTTGTCGTGAACGATCGCGATCTTGGTAGCGACATTGTTGTCGACGACGTAGTTGGCGGCGACGATGCCCTGCTGATCGTCGCGACCGCAGGTCCGGAAGACGTTGTCGAACCCCTGCTCGGTGAACTGCGGGTTGGTCGAGGCAGGCGAGATCTGCAGGATGCCTTCCTCGTTGTAGACCTGGGATGCCGGGATCGATGAGCCGGAGCAGAAATGCCCCGCTACCAACACGACACCGGCGTTCACCATCTGGTTGGCGACCGCGACCGCCTGCTTGGGATCGCAGGCGTCATCGCCGACCTCGAGGGTCAGCTGCTCGCCGAGCACGCCGCCGGCGGCATTGATGTCCTTCACCGCCTGCTGAGCGCCCTTTTGCATCTGCTCGCCGAAGGCGGCGTACTGGCCGGTCATCGGGCCGGCGGTGGCGATGGCGATGTCAGCCTGCGCCGTACCGGCGCCGAGCGCGACAATCGCGCTGGCCGCCAGCAGTGACTTCGCAAATCCAGGCATTTTGCCCTCTCTCCTTGGTTCAACTCGTCTCTGTGATCGCACACAGACGCGCACCAGACATGCCTGGCGCGGAGTTGTCACATTTGTCGGGGACCACGCTCGGTTTTGCAAGTGATTTGGCAGGGCTCCGCTTAGGCCGCCCCCGGGCGCTCGCGATAGTTGAACAGCGATACCCGCTCGTAGCGCCACGGATACTGGCTCACCATCTTGCGCACCAGCGTGACGCGCCAGGCCAGCAGGGCGAGCGCGGTGAGCACCACGAAATCGATCAGAAAGCCGCTCGGGCTCAACAGATCGCCCTCGAACAGGGCATAGACCAGAAAACGATCGGCGAGCGTAAGGCCGAAGCCGGCGAGCACCACCTGCCAGGGCGCCTTCCAACCGTCGGCCAGGGCGCGTCCGGTCATGATCGCAGCACCCCCCGCGATGATCACCGTCAGACCCACGAAGACGCCGACCGACGTACCGAGGAGCGCTGCCATGGCGAAATCCCGTTGGGGTTTGCCAGACTGTAGGGCGGTGGCCCGCGATCCAGCAACCGGTATCGAATCCGGTCAGTGCGGCTCGAGCATCACCTTGATCTGATCGCTCGGCTTCTTCAGCGCCTCGAACGCCGCGGCGAAGGTATCGAAGCCGACCCGGTCGGTGACCAGGCCGCCGGCCTCGATCCGGCCCCGGCCGAGCAGGTCGACCACGATCTCGAAGTCGCGTCGGCGGTAGACGAACACGAAGGTCAGATCGAGCTCCTTCGTAACCGCCTTGGCCGGGAAGAAGCGGTCGGCGGCCATGCACAGGCCGACCACCACGACGCGGCCATCGAACGGCGCGTGATCGATCGCAAGCTGCAGGCTGCCCGGCACGCCGACGCAGTCGAACACCACGCGCGGCTGGTCGCCGGTAAGCTGCTGCACGCGGCTTTGGACGTCCTCGCGGCTGGCGTCGATCGCCGCGGTGGCGCCGAATTCCAGCGCGCGCTCTGCCCGCCGCCCGACCAGGTCGCTCACCACGATGTGGCGGGCGCCGAAGAAGCGGCACCATAGGGCGACCGCGATGCCGACCGGGCCGGCGCCGATGATCAGCACGCAGTCGCCGGGCTCGAGGCGCGCTTTGGCGACGGCATTCAGGCCGACCGCGAGCGGCTCGACCAGCGCCCCTTCGGCAAAGCTCACGGCTTCGGGCAGCCGCAAGGTCGCCGCGGCCCCGATCCGGGTGTACTCGGCATAGGCGCCGGTCAGCGCCGCGGTCGCGCGCATCGTGACCTGCGCGCAGCGATAGGCGCGACCCGCTACGCAGTGCGCGCAGCGGCCACAGCCGATGAAGGGCTGCGCGCAGACCCGCTCGCCGACGCGCCACTGGCCGCGCAGCTCGCGCCCGACCTCGACCACTTCGCCCGCGAACTCGTGCCCCATCACGGCCCCGGGCTCGAGCGCGCGCCAGCCGGCGCTGCCATCAGAGCTCTCCGACCAGTGCAGATCGGTGCCGCAGATGCCGCAGGCGCGCACTTTCAGGATCAGATCGCTCGGGCCCGGCGTCGGATCCGGCACGTCCTCGATCACGAGGGGCGTTCCCGGCGCCTTGAACACGGCGGCTTTCATCGGGGTCTCCGCGCGCCCTGGTTGCGCCGCACGCCGTGCGGTCGCATCGCGCCGATTTTGGCCCTGAAACCAGGGCCGGCACAAGACGCGATCGGCCTTGCCGTGAAGTGGGCTGCGCTCAGAAGCGATAGGTGCCGGTGACGCCGAACGTGGAGCGCTCGACGATGCCCTCGACCTTGTCGGTCAGGGTCAGCGGTTCCTCCGGATCGGAGGCGACCCGCCTGGGCGGACCAGCCTTCTCGCGCCCGGACCTGATCTTGATGCCGAGCGAGAAGGGCGCTTCCGCGTCATGCCCTTCAGCCACAGGCGCGGCATGCGGCGTCACGGCCTCGGTGTCCTGCGCCGCCGGGACCGGTGGATCGAACTTCAGATCCAGCACCGGGGCCGCACCGGCCGCGGCGCCGACTTCCTCGATCGCCGACAGGCTCGCCGGCCGGATCGAGTCGGCCATGCTCAGCTGCCCCGCACGGGCGGCGCAGGGCAGGGTGAGCAGGATCGCAAGGCACAGAAGACAGCGTCGCACGCGCGGGTCCCCGGCAGAAGCCAGACCGAATATGGCCATCTGCTGCGGCAGCGCAAGTGAATTTGCTGTCAGATTCCGGCGCGGAGCCGAGATTTTTGCCGGGCGCGGCCATGGGCTCGACCGCGCCCGGCAGATCAGGGACCCTACTGTACCGTCTCGCCGTGCAGCTGCAGGTCCAGGCTGTCGCGTTCGACGTCCTCGGACACCCTAAGGCCGATCGTCGCATCGATCACCTTGAGGATGACCAGCGAGACGACACCGGACCAGATCACCGTCGCCAGCACGCCGTAAATCTGCGGCATGAGCTGACCCCAATTGCCTTCGAGGACCCCCGGCTTGCCGCCGATCGCCTCGGCTGCGAACACGCCGGTCAGGATCGCGCCGACGATGCCGCCGACCCCGTGAATGCCGAACACGTCGAGCGAATCGTCATAGCCGAAGGCGTGCTTCATGCTGGTCGCCGCCAGGTAGCAAAGGATGCCGGCGGCGATGCCGATGAACAGCGCTCCGGCCGGCCCGACGAAGCCCGAGGCGGGGGTGATCGCGACGAGGCCCGCGACCGCGCCCGAGACGATGCCGAGGATGCTCGGCTTGTCGGCGCGGACCCATTCGGCGAACATCCAGGCGAGCGCCGCCGCGGCCGTGGCGACCTGGGTCACCACCATGGCCATGCCCGCCGTGCCGTTGGCGGCGACCGCCGAGCCGGCATTGAAGCCGAACCAGCCGACCCAAAGCAGCGATGCGCCGATCACGCTGTAGACCAGGTTGTGCGGCGCCATCAGCTCGCTGCCGTAGCCCAGGCGCTTGCCGAGCACGATCGCGGTCATCAGCCCGGCGACGCCGGAGTTGATGTGCACGACGGTGCCGCCGGCGAAGTCGAGCGCGCCGAGAGCGCCGACCCAGCCGCCCGCGCCCCAGACCCAGTGCGCGATCACCGGATAGACGAAGATGCTCCACAGGCCCATGAACCAGAGCAGCGCCGAGAACTTCATGCGATCGGCGAACGCGCCGGTGATCAGGGCAGGCGTGATGATCGCGAAGGTCATCTGAAAGGTCATGAACACGCTCTCGGGGATCGTGCCCCAGAGCGAATCCACGGTCAGGCCGGCAAGGAAGAGCCGGCCCAGATCGCCGACGAAGGCACCTTCGCCCGAGAACGCGATGGTGTAGCCGACCACCATCCACACGAGCGTCGCAAGGCAGCAGGTCGCGAACACCTGCATGGTCGCGGACAGCACGTTCTTCTTGCGCACCATGCCGCAGTAGAACAGCGCGAGGCCGGGCACGGTCATCATCAGGACCAGCGCCGTCGAGGTCAGCATCCAGGCGGTATCGCCCGAGTCGAGCCCGGGCTCCTGGGCCAGAGCAGCGTCGCTCCCGACGAGCGGCGTTGCGACGACCGCGGCGACGGCCAGCGCCCCTCGCGCCGCGCTTTCTGTGACCGTCCGCGCCGCCTTTGGCCAGCCCGGGGTTCGTCTCGCCGCCATCGCTTTCTCCTTGCTGCATCGCGTAAGCGGCCGTCGCAGACGCGATCGGCGCGGGTCATGGCTCTACAAATTCCATGCCAGTTCTCGAGGATTCGCAAATCAGGCGGCCGCCCCGCACATGATGCGGCCGCATTGCCCAAAGCGAAGGCAGTCTGACGCTTTCCTGGGCAGCAGCGGCCAGCCGGGGCTGTGGTGGCTGAGTGAATCTTCGCAAATCAGGGTGAAGCGGAGGCAGCAGACTAAACGATCACGCGAATCGATAAATTGACGGACCTTTCCAGACCGAAGAGATGCACTGGCTCGGCGCGGCCACGCAAGGTGTGATGGCCCTTGTCCGTGAAATGCTCGGCGAGATTTTGGCTGCCTTCCGCATGAAGCATTGCGATGAAGGGCGCGGTCACCAGGACCGCAGCATCGAGCTCCCGGCAGCACGCCTCGACCCGGCTCGCGATATTGACGGTATCGCCAAGGACGGTGAGCTCCAGCTGCCGGTCGCTGCCGATGTCGCCATGGACCACCTCGCCATAGTGGATGCCGACGCCAACCCGGATTGGTGCGTCGGCGGACCGAGCGCGTCGCTCGTTCCAGCGCTCGATCGACTGCTGGATGTCCAGCGCGCAGCGCGCCGCATTAGTAGCGTCGAGCGGGCTCGGCAAGGGAGAACCGAACACCGCCATCAGGCCGTCGCCGAGAAATTTATCGATGGTACCGTTGTGGGCAAAGACGGCCGCGCTCAACAGCGCCAGCAGCTCGCGCAGCATCGCGATCACGGCCTCTGGCGTCATTTGGGAGCAGTATGCGGTGAAGCCGACCATGTCGACGAACATCACGGCCGCCGGCCGGCATCGCGCGACCGAAAGCGGCGTGTCGATTTCCATGAGGTGATCGACCAGATGCGGGGAAAAGAACCGAGCCAGATTCGCGCGCTGCCGCTCGGTCTCTTTCAGGCGCTCCTTCGCCGTCAGGGTCTTCAGCCCGAGAAACGTCGTAATGGAGATCGCGGCGAGGCCCATGATGCAGCGAATCGGCGCGGTTCCTGTAAGATGCAGGCCGTGCGTCAGGCAAAAGCTCAGGAGCGTCAATGCGGCACAGGCGGCGGCGGTCACTAGGATACCCCGTCGCCGACAGTAGGTGGCGGCAATCAGCACGACGACCGCGTAGAGCACGGCGACGGCAAAGTGGAGCGGACTGAGGGTATCGAAGGCGAAGATGCCCAGGGCCGGCGCACCGATCAGCAACGGCAAAAAAGAAGCCTTCTGCCCGGGCGCGACACCTACCGGGTTCACCCGTCCCCCCTGCGATCGGACCCGAGGATGGCCTGCCGATCAGGCGAAGCGAATTCCATAGTTGGCGGCGTCAAAGTAATAGCGTTTGGATCTCGGCTGATATTTGATCGACGGGGCTCCGCGGTTTGTGTCGCTCTGGTTCATGGCTAGTTCCTTCACAGCCGATTCCTTCATCGTTACTTCTTCATGATTGATCGGCTTTCCGATCGGAGGTCCCTATCGCCGCGCCAATGCCATAACGGCCTGGTGCGATGACGCCGTTTGGGTCGAGCGCCGTCGTGATCGCCGCACAGGTCTCGCGGCACGTGGGCATCAACAGCGCCCTGTGATAATCCTGGTAATCGATCGGCGCCCCGTCCACCCTGATGCCATTTTTTGCGAAGGCGTGCGCCAGATCAGCCATTTCCCTCTTCTCCTGGTCCACCAGCGCCGACGCGATCGAAGGCGGCAGCGGCGTCGATATGGCGAACGGACGATTTCTGAACGATTTCAGGAAATGGGAATCGCGTTACATCTGTAGCCAGGACCACGGCGAGTGAAGCCGCGTAAGCTCCGGTAAATTCTCGTGAAGCGAGCGGGACAGGCGGGATTTCGGCTGGGCGAGCGCGTCGAGCGCCGCCCGGACGGTTTGACCTGGATCGAGCCTAGTGGCCGCCCTCGAGATAGGCGGCGCGGATCTCGGGATTGGCCAGGAGCTCGCGGCCGCTGCCTTCGAGCACGACCCGGCCGGTCGCCAGGACGTAGCCCCGGCTCGCGATTCGGAGCGCCTGATACGCGTTCTGCTCGACCAGGAGGATCGTCACGCCGCGCTCGCGATTGATCTCGGCGATCGCCTCGAAGATCTGCCGCACGAGGAGCGGCGCCAGGCCGAGCGAGGGCTCGTCCAGCAGCAACAGGCGCGGGCGCGCCATCAGCGCCCGGCCGATGCAGAGCATCTGCTGCTCGCCGCCCGAGAGCGTGCCGCCGCGCTGGCGCTGCCGCTCCTGCAGGCGCGGGAACAGCGAGAACACCTTCTGCACGTCCTCGTCGAAGAACGCGCCGTTGGTCGGAACCGCGCCCATCTGGAGGTTCTCGAGCACGGACATCGACGGGAAGATGCGCCGGCCTTCCGGCGCCTGCGCGATGCCGCGGCCGACAATCTCGTGCGGCGCTAGGTCGTTGAGCAGCTCGCCGTCGAACATGATCTGGCCGTCGCTCGCCTTGGGCCGGCCGCAGATGGTCATCAGCAGGGTCGACTTGCCGGCGCCGTTGGCGCCGATGATGCTCACGATCTTGCCGCGCTCGACATGCAGGCTGACGCCGCGCAGCGCTTCGATGTTGCCGTAGTGGGCGTGCAGACCGGTGATCTCTAGCATCGTCGCATCAGTCGGGACGGGCCAGATCGGCGGCGACCTCGGGCGGCAGCTCCTCCTCCTCGGTCTCCCCGAGATAGGCCTTGATCACGTTGTCGTCCTGCTTGACCTCATCGGGCGAGCCGTCGGCGATCTTGCGGCCGTAGTCGAGCACGATGATGTGGTCCGAGATGCCCATGACCACGCCCATGTCGTGCTCGATCAGCAGGACGCCGATGCCGAACTCGCTGCGGATGTCGCGCAGCAGCTTGCCGAGCTCGGCGGTCTCGCGCGGGTTGAGCCCGGCCGCGGGCTCGTCCAGGCAGAGCAGCTTGGGCCCGGTGCACATTGCCCGCGCGATCTCCAGCCTGCGTTGCTGGCCATAGGGCAGGTTGGCGGCGTTCCAGTCGGCCCGATCGACCAGGCCGATGCGCTCCAGCCAGCCGCGGGCGCGCTCGACCGCCGCCGCCTCGGCGTGGCGATAGCTGGCAAAGCCCAGCACGCCGAGCACCGTGTAGCCGGACGCCCGCATGAGCGCGTTGTGCTGCGCCACGATCAGGTTCTCGAGCACGCTCATCTGGCCGAACAGGCGGATGTTCTGAAAGGTGCGCGCGACACCGGCGCGGGCGATGCGGAACCCCTCCATCTGCTCGAGCAGCAGGGTGTGGCCGTCGGCATGGAAGGTGAGCTGACCGACCGTCGGCTTGTAGAAGCCGGTCAGGCAGTTGAACACGGTGGTCTTGCCGGCGCCGTTCGGCCCGATGATCGCGGTGATCTCGCGCTGGCGCGCGGTCAGCGACAGATCGTCGATCGCGACCAGGCCGCCAAAGCGCATCGTCAGATGCTGGACCTCGAGCAGCGGCCCGTTCATGCGCGGCTGCCGGTGGCGGTCATGGCGGCGCGGCGGCGACCGGGTGCAGATGGATGGTCGGCTCGCGATGGGCGAGCAGGCCGCGCGGCCGCCAGATCATGATCATCACCATCGCGGCGCCGAACAGCAGCATCCGGAACTGGGCAAACTCGCGCCCGAACTCGGGCAGCAGGACCAGCACCAGCGCGGCCAGCACCACGCCGACCTGGCTGCCCATGCCGCCGAGCACGACGATCGCGAGCACCAGGGCGGATTCGATGAAGGTGAAGCTCTCCGGGCTGATGAAGCCCTGGCGCGTGGCGAAGAACGAGCCGGCGAAGCCGCCGAACATGGCGCCCAGCGCGAACGCGGTGAGCTTGGTGTTGGTCGGGTTGATGCCAAGCGCCCGGCAGGCGATCTCGTCCTCCCGCAGCGCCTCCCAGGCGCGACTGATCGGCAGCTTGCGGATGCGCAGCACGAACGCATTGGTGACCAGCGCCAGAATCAGGATCAGGAAGTACAGGAACTGCACCCGGTGCAGGCTGGAGTAGGACAGACCGAAGAACTCGTGGAACGCGGCCTCGCCCTCGTCCGGACTGCGGGTGAACTCCAGGCCGAAGAAGCTCGGTCGCGGGATGGCCGACAGGCCGTTCGGGCCATTCGTGACGTCGTACCAGTTCAGAAGGATGATGCGGATGATCTCGCCGAAGCCGAGCGTGACGATCGCGAGATAGTCGCCGCGCAGGCGCAGCACGGGGAAACCGAGCACCACGCCCATGAACGCGGCGAAGGCGCCGGCGAGCGGCAGGCACTCCCAGAAGCTGAGGTCGAAGTTGATCGCGAGCAGCGCGTAGGAATAGGCGCCGACGGCGTAGAAGGCGACGTAGCCGAGGTCCAGGAGGCCGGCGAGGCCCACCACGATGTTCAGGCCCCAGCCGAGCATCACGTAGATCAGCACCGTGGTCGCGATGTCGACCACATAGCGATTGGCGAACGGCAGGAACGGCAGCACGAAGGCGAAGACGACGCCGCCGATCACCAGGAACTGGGTGTAGGGGCCGAACAGCGCCGGAATCCTGGCGATCGGTGCCGTCACCGCGCCGACCGTCCCGGGGCGCACGGTGCGCAGCGCGACCAGCAGGAAGCGGCCGGCGAACACTGCGGCCACGCCGATCGCGACCCAGCCGAAACGGAAATCCAGGCCGGCGCCGCCCTCGACCCTGACCGTCCGCATGCCGACCAGCGGCAGGAACAGGACCAGGGCGACCAAAGCGGCTGCCAGGCATTCCTTGAGCGCGGCCGGCCAGTCGATGCCGGTCGTGGCGGCCGTCGTGGCGCCCAGCACCCGTCCCGCCATCAGACCTTCTCGACCTCGGGTCGTCCGAGCAGGCCGCTCGGCAGAAAGATCAGCACCAGGATCAGGATCGAGAACGCGGCGACATCCTTGTACTCGATCGAGAAGTAGCCAGACCAGAACGCCTCGACCATGCCGAGCAGGAGACCACCCAGCATGGCCCCGGGAATCGAGCCGATACCGCCCAGGACCGCTGCTGTGAACGCCTTGACCCCGGCGAGGAAGCCGATGAAGAAGTCGATCACGCCATAGTAGAGGGTCGCCATGATGCCGGCGACCGCCGCGAGCGCGGCGCCCATCACGAAGGTCAGCGAGATCGTGCGATCGACATTGACGCCGCACAGCCCGGCCATGGTCAGATCCTGCTGGCAGGCGCGCTGCGCCCGGCCAAGCGGCGTGTGGCCGATCAGATAGGAAAAGGCGACCATCAGCGCCACGGTCAGGAGGAGGATGATGATCTGGACGTAGCTGACGGTGACCGTGAAGCCGCCGCCAGCGCCGAACACGAAGCCGCCGATGATCACGGGTGGCAGCGGCTTGACGTTGGCACCCTGCAGCAGTTGCACGTAGTTTTGCAGAAAGATCGACATGCCGATCGCGGAGATCAGCGGCGCCAGGCGGAACGAGCCGCGCAGCGGCCGATAGGCCAGGCGCTCAACGGTCCAGCCGTAGGCCGAGGTGCACGCCATGGCGACCAGGAGCACGATCAGCAGCGCGAGCGGCACCCAGGTGATGCCCAGGATGCCGAGCAGGGTGAAGCAGATGATCGAGAGGAAGGCGCCGATCATATAGATCTCGCCGTGGGCGAAATTGATCATGCCAATGATGCCGTAGACCATGCTGTAGCCGATCGCGATCAGGCCATACATGGCCCCGAGCGTGAGCCCGTTGATCAGTTGTTGCAGGAAATACAGCACGGAATCCGGATGCGCCCGATGGTCGTTTCATGCCCCTCGTGAGCTGCAAGCTCTAGAGCATGGCCGGGCGCCCGGCAAGCGGCTTTCGCTGGCGCCAGCGATCTGAGCCCGGTCGTCACGCGCCGCTTGGGCGTTACGCCTGGGTCTGCGCGGCGCGCTCGCGATAGGCGATGTAGAGGGTGCTGCCGAAAATCACGGTGCCGCCGATCCAGGTGAACAGATCGAGGCTTTCGCCAAACGCCAGCCAGGCGATCAGGGTTGCCCAGATCAGCTTGAAGAAGTCGAACGGCATGACCACCGCGGTGTCGGCCTGGCGGAGCGACTCGGTCATGCAGTACTGGCCGATGCCGCCGAGCAGGCCGATCGCGATCAACCAGCCCCATTCGAGCGGGTCCGGCCAGCGCCACACGAACAGCGCCGGCACCAGCGACAGGGGGATCATCAGGATCCCCATGTAGGCGATGATCGTGGCGCTGCTGTCGGTCCGGCCGGCCGTCTTGATGATCAGCAGCGCGCAGGCCCAGATCATCGACGAGAACAGCACCAGCAGCTGGCCGAGCCCGACCGCCTCGAAACCAGGCCGCAGGATGATCAGGGTGCCGAGAAAGCCGACCGCGATCGCACACCAGCGCCGCGCGCGCACGACCTCGCCGAGCACGAGCACCGCGAGCACCGGCGTGAAGATCGGCGCCGTGAAGCCCAGTGCGGTCACCTCGGACAGCGGGGTGATGCTGAGCGCGTAGAAGAACGAGAGCATCGCCATGATGTTGAACAGCGCGCGCAGCAGATGCAGGTCAAAGCGCTGCGTGCGCAGCGGCGCGATGCCGTAGTGGTAGAACCAGGGCAGGACCACCACCAGCGCGAACACGTTGCGAAACAGCGCGATCTCGAACGGATGAACGGACGCCGACACATACCGGATCGAGCCGTGCATGGCGGCGAAGAAGAAGGTCGAGACGAACATCAGGGCCACGCCGCGGAGCGCGGGGCTGTCGAAGGCAGCGCGCGCTGCGGTCCCTGAGGCCCACAGCGCCTGTGGCAAGTCGATCCGCCTATGCCTCATGCGGCCTTGCGGGCCCGCTTCGGCTTGCTCTTGGGCTGCTTGCTCTTGGACTTGCTCTTGGCGGCCTTGCGCTTGCCAGACCCGGCTTCGGCCGGCCGGCTCACGCCCTCGGTCGCGCGCATGATCTGCGGGTCGACCTCGACCTGGTAGCCGTCGGCGAGCCGGTTGGTCTGATTGAAGGTGCCGACCACCGCCATCAGCTCGCCCAGCATCGCATCGTCCATGCCGAGCTTGCGCGCCGCCGCCGTGTGCGAGCGGATGCAGTAGGTGCAGCCGTTGGTCGCGCTGACCGCGAGCGCCACCATCTCCTTGGTCAGGGCATCCAGGGCGCCCGGCCGCATGGCCTCGTCGAGGCCGCGCCAGACCCGTGCCAGCAGCGGCGGATGACTGGCGAGCGTCTTCCAGAAGTTGGGCACGAAGTCGATGCTCTTGACCGCCATGATCTCGTCGTAGATCGCGCGGACGTCGGGCGTTGCCTGATCGTACTCGACCATCGCGGCCGTCGGCATGGCGAAAGGCTCCTCTATGAGCTGGACGGGATTCGTGCGAATGCTGGCGCTGATCCTAACGGGATTTGCCGACGCCCGCATCACGCTGATGTGACGCGCAGGAACTGCGCTCGGTTGTAAGGCTGCGCCTGCATGATGACGGGCCGGTGCTGGAGGGAGACCAATGCTACGCCTTTTGACGATCGCGGCACTGACCCTGAGCACCTTGTCCGGCGCCCGGGCCGACGCCTGGGACGAGACGCTGGCAGAGGCGCGGGGCCAGACCGTCTACTGGAACGCCTGGGGCGGCGACGAGCAGGTCAACGCTTACATCGCCTGGGTCGGCGAGCAGGTCGCGGAGCGCTACGGCGTCGAGCTGGTTCACGTCAAATTGACCGACACCGCGGAGGCGGTCGCCCGAATCGTGGCCGAGAAGGCGTCGGGCCGCAATGGCGGCGGCTCGGTCGATCTGATCTGGATCAACGGCGAGAATTTCGCCGCGCTGAAGCAGCAGGACCTGCTGTTCGGGCCGTTCGCGCAATCGCTGCCCAATTTTCGGCATGTCGAC
>Ga0081538_10003027_pt1 | contig 16005 bp, 11 predicted proteins | sample TabmetS5T2R1_FD_71022 | JGI IMG/M metagenome (GOLD analysis project Ga0081538, IMG submission 71022) | Tabebuia heterophylla rhizosphere microbial communities from the University of Puerto Rico - S5T2R1 | ecosystem: Host-associated > Plants > Roots > Rhizosphere ... | reverse complement strand
GCCCGACCACGACCGCCTAGCGGCCGCCCGGCGGCGCCGGGATCAGGGTGGGTCGCGGACCCAGTGGTCGTACTGGTGCTGGACCCGCATGCCGGCGCGCTCGTAGAGGCGGGTGGCGCCGGTGCGGTTGTGGCTGTCGACGTCGAGGAAGACCTGGCGAGCCCCGCGCCGGTACAGCTCCCCGAACCCGTGGCGCAGCAGGGCCAGGCCGAGCCCGCGCCCCCGCTGGTCACGGCGGACGGCGAGCTGGGCGACGTAGCCGCCGAGCGGGCCTGACTGGGCGAGGTTGACCCCCACCAGCTCGTCGGCGTCGACGGCCAGGAACCACAGGGCCGGGTCGAAGTCGGAGCGCTCCAGGTGGACCTCCACCCAGAACTCGTAGCTCCGGGGCGGCTGGTTGCCGATGTCGGCGAAGGCGTCCTCGACCAGCCGGTGGACCGCCCGGGCGTCGGCCTCCCGGTCGAAGGTCCGCACCCCGACCCCGTCGGGCCAGGCGGGCGCCGGGGGAGGCCCGTCCATGTCGAGCCGCATCAGCCAGCTCGACCGCCCCCGCCGGTAGCCGGCCCGCTCGACCAGCTCCCGGTACGCCGTGTCCCCGGCCGGGGCCGACACGTCCAGGGCCGACCCGTCGCCGGCCAGCTCCTCGATCCGGCGGACCAGCCAGGTCCCGATCCCCCGGCCCCGCCAGTCCGGGTCGACCATCCCGAACCCCTCGCCCTCGAGCACGTCCCCGTAGGCGACCGGCCGGTCGCCGGCCACCACCAGCACCGAGTTCCTGTCCAGGTCGTAGCCAGGACGGCGCCACAGGGTGCGGACGTCGTCCAGGTCGGTGTCCGGCACCCCCAGGTCGGCGACGTCGCAACGGACGCAGAGGGCCACCACCGCCTCTACGTCCCCCGGCCGGGCGGGGCGGGCCTCGACACCGTCCGGGAGCCGGACCGCCGCAGGCGGCTGGTCGACGGGCACGGGCGCTCCTCGGCTCGAACGAACGGGCGGGTTCCAACCCCGCCGCCGGCGGTTCGGGCCCCCGGAGGGGGAGCGTAGCCGAACCCGAAACCGGGTGCTCCTGGCTGTCCACACCCCCGGGGCCGCCACGCTCGGTGGCCGCCCCGTAGACTGCCCTCATGCCGCGCTGCGCAGTATGCGGACAGGACAACCCGGGGGGCTTCCGGTTCTGCGGGGCCTGTGGGGCGTCCCTCACCGGACCGGCCCCGGCCCCGGCCGAGGAGCGCCGCCTGGTCACGGTGCTGTTCTGCGACCTGGTGGGCTTCACCGCCCGCTCCGACCAGGCCGACCCCGAGGACGTCGGCGCCCTCCTGCGCCCCTACCACATCCGCCTGCGGGCCGAGATCGAACGCCTCGGCGGGACCCTGGACAAGTTCGTCGGCGACGGCGTCATGGCCGTCTTCGGCGCCCCCGTCGCCCACGAGGACGACCCCGAACGAGCCGTCCGCTGCGCCCTGGCCATGCTGGCGGCCAGCGAGGAGCTCAACCTGACCGTCCGCATCGGCATCACCACCGGCGAGGCCCTGGTCCGCTCCGGCCCGGCCCGCCAGACCGAGGGCGTGGTCGGGGACGTGGTCAACACGGCCTCGCGGCTGCAGGGGGTGGCCCCGGCGGGTGGGGTGGTGGTGGGGGAGGCGACCTTCCGGGCGACCCGCTGGAAGTTCGACTACCAGGAGCTGGGTCCGGTCCAGGTCAAGGGCAAGGCCGACCCGGTGCCGGTGTGGCAGCTGGAGGGCGCCCGCAGCCGCACCGGCATCGAGGCCGTGCGCCGGGCCGGCACCCCGTTCGTCGGCCGCCAGGCCGAGCTGGAGCGGCTCAAGGGCCTGTTCGAGCAGACCCTGGCCGACCGGACCGTGCGCCTGGTCACGGTCGTGGGCGAGCCGGGGGTGGGCAAGTCCCGCTTCGTGGGGGAGCTGGCCGCCGACGTCGACGCCCGGCCCGAGCTGGTCACCTGGCGCCAGGGCCGCTGCCTGCCCTATGGCGACGGGATCACCTTCTGGGCGCTGGGTGAGATCGTCAAGGCCCAGGCCGGGGTCCTCGAGTCCGACCCCCCGGCCGAGGTGTCGGGCAAGCTCCGGACGGTCATCGCCGGCCTGCTCCCCGACCCGTCGGAGCGCGAGTGGCTGCGGGCCCGGCTCGCCCCCCTGCTCGGGATCGCCGACGCCGACGCGGTCAAGGCCGAGCGGGCCGAGCTGTTCGCCGCCTGGCAGCGGTTCGTCGAGGCCATGGCCGCCTCCCACCCGCTGGTGCTGGTGGTCGAGGACCTCCACTGGGCCGACGCGGCCATGCTCGAGTTCCTCGAGCACCTGGTCGAGTGGTCCACCGACCTCCCCCTGCTGATCGTGGCCACGGCCCGTCCCGAGCTGCTGGAGCGGCGCCCGGGCTGGGGCGGCGGCACCCCGGCCGCGACCAGGATCCCGCTGACGCCGCTGACCGACCTGGAGGTGGCCCGGCTGGTGGCCGCCCTGGTGGGCAGGACGTCGCTGCCCGTCGGGGTGCAGGCCCTGCTGCTGGAGCGGGCCGGCGGCAACCCGCTGTACGCCGAGGAGTTCGCCCGGCTGCTGGCCGACCAGGGCATGGTCGCCGGCGAGGACGCGGCCGTCCCCGACATCCCCGTCCCCGAGACCGTGCACGGGCTGATCGCGGCCCGCCTCGACGCCCTCGCCCCGGAGGTCAGGGCGCTGGTCCAGAACGCCGCCGTGGTCGGCCGGGTCTTCTGGCCGGGCGCCGTGGCCGCCATGGACGGCGACGGGGGGTCCGGGGGGCTCACGCCCCGCCCCCCGGAGGAGGGCGACCCGACGGTCCATGCCGGCCTGGCCGAGCTGGAGCGCAAGCAGCTGGTCCAGCGGGCCCGGACCTCGTCGGTCCAGCACCAGGACGAGTACGTGTTCTGGCACGCCCTGGTCAGGGACGTGGCCTACGCCCAGATCCCCAGGGCGGGCCGGGCCCGCCGCCACCAGGCGGTCGCCGAGTGGGTCGAGGCGGTGGCCGGGGAGCGGGTCGGGGACCTGGCCGAGGTCGTCGCCCACCACTACGGCCAGGCGCTGGCCTACGCCAGGGCGGCCCGGGAGCCCCAGGAGCAGATCGACAAGCTGGTCGAGCCGACCCGCCGCTTCCTCGTCCTGGCCGGGGACCGGACGATCAACCTCGACCTCGACCGGGCCCGCGCCTACTACCGCCAGGCCGTCGAGCTCGGCCAGCCAAGGGATCCCGAGCGCCCCCACCTGCTGGTCAGGACCGGGCGGGTGGCGTTCCAGTCCGGGGACTACCCGGAGGCGGTGGCCGTCTACGAGGAGGCCATCGCCGACCTGCGCCGCCAGGGCGACACCCAGGTCCTCGGGGCCACCCTGGGCCGGCTGGCCACCGTCTACTGGAACCAGGGCGACACCCGCCGGGCCAACGCCGTCCTCATCGAGGCGATCGAGCTGCTGGAGCGGGAGCCGCCCGGTGCGGAGCTCGTCTCGGCCTACGTCCGCATGGCCGGCGACCGGGTCGTCTCCGGCCACGCCTCCGAGGCCCTCGACTGGGCCGACAAGGCCGTGGCCCTGGCCGACGAGCTCGGCGGGCTGCCCCGGATCCGGCCCCGCGCCCTCGACGCCCGCGGCATGGCCCGCTGCGACCTCGGCGACTTCGGCGGGATGGACGATCTGCGGGCCGGGCTGGCCCTCGGCCTGGAGCTGGGGTCGGGCTACGACACCGCCGTGCTCTACAACAACCTGGCCGAGCCGGTCTGGCTGGTCGAGGGCCCGCAGGCCGCCCTGGAGGTCTGCGAGGAGGGCGTCGACTTCGCCGAGCGCCGCGGCCTCAGCGAGGCCGCCATGTGGCTGCGCGCCTCCACCCTCGGCCCGCTGCTCGACCTGGGCCGCTGGGAGGAAGCCGTCACCCTGGCCGACGAGGCCATCGCCTGGGACCTGGCCCACGGCGGCGACTACCTGGCCATCGGCTGCCGGCGCTACGTCACCCTCGTCCTGACCTGGCAGGGCGACCTCATCGCCGCCCGCGACCTGGCCAGGAGGGTCCTGCCCCGGGCCAGGGAGATCGACGACCTCCAGCAGCTCGTCCCCGCCCTGGTCAACGCCGCCCTGGTCGAACACGCCACCGGCGACCACCCGGCCGCCCTCGCCCTGGTCTCCGAGGCCGCCCAGCTCACCGCCGACCGGGCCGGAGGCCGCCGCTTCCTCGGCCAGTTCCTCGCCGACATGGTCAGGGTCACCGCCGAACCCGCCCCTGACCTGGCCCGTTCCCTGATCCACCAGGCCGAGCCCACCGCCACCAGGTACCGCCTCACCGTCACCACCGCCGAGGCCGTCCTGGCCGAGGCCACCGGGGACGTCGAGCGGGCCGCCGGGCTGTACGAGGAGGCCGCCGGCGGCTGGAGCGGCTACGGCCACGTGTACGAGCACGCCCTCGCCCTCCTCGGCCAGGGCCGCTGCCTCGCCCGGCTCGGGCGCCCCGAGGGCGAGCACGTGCTCAGGGTCGCCCAGCGGCACCTGACGGCGCTGGGCGCCCGGCCAGCCGCGACCGAGGCCGCCGGGCTGCTCCGGCGCTAGAGCTCCAGCTCACTCCACCACGGCTTCTTCAGCCCCGGATGGTCGAGCCAGCGCTGGATCCTGGCCGTGTCCGGGACCTGGAGCGGGGCCAGGGCGGTGAGCGCCTCCTGCCAGTAGCCTCTCGCGGCCCTGTGGCCGCGCACGTGCTCGACGATCAGCCCGAAGTTGCGCAGCACCCGCCCGACCGCGTAGTGGTCGCCCAGCGCCCGGAAGATCGCCAGGCTCTGCTCCAGGTAGGAATCGGCCTCCCGGAGCCGACGCTGGCCCACCGACGCCCGTGCGACGTCGGCCAGCGTCAGCCCCTCGCCGTACTGGTTCCCGACCTCGCGGGTGATGGCCAGGCTCTCCTCGAGCAGGGCCATGGCCTCGTCAAAGTGCTCCTGCTCGAGGTAGACGCTGCCCAGGATGCCGAGTGCCCGGCTCTCACCCCAGCGGTCGCCGAGCTCGCGGTAGACGGCCAGGCTCTGCCGGAGACAGCTCGTCGCCTCGTCGAACCGCCGCTGCTGCCGTTGGCTGTTGCCGAGCGCCTCGAGCGCCTGCGCCTCCCCCCGGCGATCGCCGACCTCGCGGCGGAGCACCAGGCTCCGCCGGTAGCAGTCGACTGCCTCGTCGAGGCGCCGCTGCATGCGGTAGGCGGTTCCGAGCGTCCCGAGCGTCCGGGCCTCCCAGAAGCGGTCGCCCAGGCTCCGGGAGATGGCCAGGCTCTCCTCGAGCAGGGCGGTCGCCTCGGGGAAGCGGCGACGGTCCCGGAGCACGAAGCCAAGGTCGTGCAGCATCCGGCCCGTCGCCGCGGGATCGGCCGCCCGGCGCGCGGCCCGCAGTCCGAGCTCGGCCGTCTCCTGCCAGTCGTCCCAGTACCCGCGGAGCTTGAAGAAGGCCCAGAGGACGTCGGCCAGCTGCCAGGTGAGGCCGTCCCAGCCTCGCTGGCCGGCCTGGCGGACGGCGGCGACGAGGTTGGGCCGTTCCGCCTCCAGCCAGCCGAGCGCCTCCGCGTAGGTGGGGAACGCCGCCGACGCCGCGGGCGCCGCTGAGCCCGCCGGCCGCAGGTGGCTGGCCGCCTGGCGGCCCATGTCCAGGTACCAGACGAGCGCCCGCTCAAGAGCCGCCGTGCGCTGCCGCTCCGGCTCGTCGGCGGCCAGCTGCTCTCGCGCGAACAGGCGCAGCAGGTCGTGGAACTGGTAGCGCCGGGCCTCGGGGGTCTCGAGCAGCTGCGCGTCGGCCAGCCGTTCGAGGACCTCCTCGGCGTCGTCCGGCTGGCCGCCCGTGAGCGCCGCCGCCACCCCGGCGGTGCAGTCCGGGCCGTCGAGCAGGCCCAGCAGCCGGAAGGTCCGTGCCTCGTCCGGGGCAAGGCCGCTGTAGCCGAGCTCGAAGCTGGCCCGAACCTCCAGGTCGCCGGCGCGCAGCTCGGTGAGGCGGCGGCGCTCGTCCGCCAGCCGGCCGGCCAGGGTCGCCAGCGACCAGGCGGGCCGAGCCGCCAGCTTGGCTCCGGCGATGCGGAGGGCCAGCGGCAGGTAGCCGCAGTACCCGGCGATGTCGTTCGCCGCTGCGGGCTCGGCGGCGACCCGCTCCCGGCCGGTGAGCTTGCCGAGCAGCTCGACCGCGGCGGGTGGGTCCAGGAAGTCCAGGGACAGCGGGTTCGCCCCCTCGAGGGCGGTGAGCGGGTTGCGGCTCGTGATCAGCACCGCGCAGGTCCGGCTGCCCGGCAGCAGCGGGCGGACCTGGGCGGCGTCGGCGGCGTTGTCGAGCACCACCAGCATCCGCCGGCTGGCCAGCAGCGTGCGGTAGCGGGCGGCCTGCTCGTCCAGCTCGGTCGGGATGTCCTCGTCGGGCAGGCGGAGCGCGTGGAGGAACTGGCCGAGGACCACCGCGGGGGCCAGCCGCTGGCGTTCGGTACCGCGCAGGTTCACGTAGAGCTGCCCATCGGGAAACGCGGGCGCGAGCTGGTGGGCGAGGTGGATCGCCAGGGCCGACTTCCCGATCCCGGGCTTGCCGGCGATCGCCGAGATCGCCACCGTCCGGCTGCGCCCGCTGTCCCGGTCACGGGCAGACACAAGGTGCTCGCGGAGCCTGGCCACCTCCTCCGCCCGGCCCGTGAACTCCGGAACATCCGGTGGCAGCTGCGCCGGAACCGGACGGTCGGAGAGCGTGACCTCCCGATGCCGGTCTCCCGCCTCTCGGCCCGCATCGAGGCTCGTCTGCCAGAGCCCGACGCCGATGGAGGCCAGCACCAGCACGCCAAGGACGGTCCAGACGACCCACGGGGCGATCTGCCAGGTGTCCGAGAGCAGACCGGTCGCGACATTGATGGTGACGCCCAGCAGCGCCGAGATCACAACGACCAGCGAGACGAGGATCAGCGTCCGCGGCCGACGCGACACATGGGCCCCCACGTGGTTCGGACGATCCTCGCTCGAGCCCAGGGTCGCACAAGGAGAACAAGGCATGAAGGCCGCGTACCGCCAGTCGTTCGCCCACCCCGAAACACGGGCGGACACGGATCACGCCACGAGCATCGTGAGAGCCAAAAATGCGGGGAACAACCGTGTTGACCTTTAGGGGCGTCCTGTTAAGATCAGCCGTTCGCCGTCGCTTCCGCGCCGACGGCTGTCTGAGGGGGGGTCCTATGGGGACGCCACGACGGTCCGGATGGCTGGTTCTTCTCGTGCTCGGGCTGCTGGCGTTGGTTGCGCCGGCCGCGGCTGCCGCGTCACGCTCCGGGCACCCGACCGCCCACCGCTTGGTCGCGGGCCTGCAGGGTGGCTCGGGCAGCACCATCGGCCCCGATGGGGCGCTGTATGTCACCGAGAGCGCCGCCGGCAGGGTCACCCGGGTCGATCCCAGGACCGGGGCGACCACCACCGTTGCCAGTGGGCTGCCGACGTTGATTCCCGAGGTCGGCTTCGGCGGTCCGGTCGACGTCGCCTTCCTCGGACGGACCGCGTATGTGCTGGTCACCCTGGTCGGCCCGGACGTCGGGGGCAGCGAGGTGGTCGGGCTCTACCGGGTGGATGGGCCGGACCGCTTCACCGTGGTCGCCGACATCGGCGCGTTCTCCATCGCCAACCCGCCGGCCACCGACTTCTTCGTGCCCAGCGGCGTCCAGTACGCGCTGCACGCCTATCGGGGGCGGTTGCTGGTGACCGACGGGCACCACAACCGGGTGCTGCGGGTCACGCGTGACGGCCAGGTCAGCGTGCTGCGAGCGTTCGGCAACATCGTCCCGACCGGGCTGGAGGTGCGGGGCAGGACCATCTACATGGGCGAGGCCGGCCCCGTTCCCCACCTGCCCTCCGACGGCATGGTGGTGGCGTTCCGGCCCAACTCGCCCACCGTCAGGGACGTGGCCGCCGGCGCCCGCCTGCTGGTTGACGTGGAGTTCGGCCCCAGGCACCGGCTGTATGCCCTGTCCCAGGGTTTCTTCACGCCCGGGAGCCCTGAGGGCGCGCCCGCCGAGCCGAACACCGGCGCCCTGATGAAGGCCAGCCGGGATGGCACCTTCACCGTGGTCATCGACCGGCTGAACCAGCCGACCTCGCTGGAGTTCATCGGGAAGGCCGCCTACGTGGTCACCCTCGGCGGGGAGATCTGGAAGATCAAAGGCGTCTAGGGTCCACCCACCGCGCCTCGGGTGAGCAACGGCGTTGCCAGCTGGGTCCGCACCAGCGCTTCCTGGGCCAGGTCCTCGGCCTGAGCCGGGTCGCCGGTCAGCAGGAAACCAAGCCGACACGGCCGCTCCCACACCGGGATCTCGGTCGCGGTTTGGTCGCCGAGCCGCTCCTCCCACCACCGTCGCTCGAACCCGGTCCGGGAAACTGCGACGTATCTACAGAAATCACCGGATTGTGCCCTGAGCGCCTAGAGGTGTAGATGGGGCAGCAACACCGAACGCGGCGAGAATCCGTGAAGTGACGCTTGCGTTGCTGGTAACGCGTACAGAGTCGCCCAGGCGAACGGGGGACGGATGTCACCGACGACCGAGGCGCCGGCGCCGGCCCGCGCGTCCGGGGCGGGAGGCGGCGGCGACGCGTCGGGCAGGCACGGCGCCGCCGGGTGGGCGGGGCTGCTGCTGCTGACGGCGGCCGCCGCCGGGCTGCTGGGCCAGGGTGCCTTCTACGCCAGGGTGCGCTGGTACCTCGGCGTGCTGGTGGCGGCGGCGGCCGTGCTGGCGCTGGTCGCCTGGCCGCCGACCCGCGACGACGCTCGCCTGCCGCCGGTGGTGGCGGCGCTGGCGCTGGCGGCCTGGACGGTGGGGGACGCCGCGCTGCACGGCGTGCCCGCCGCCGGCGCCGGCCCGGCGCTGCTACTGCTGGGCCTCGTGGCGGTGCTGCTGGTCTGTCGGCGCCTGGAGCCGGAGGACCGAGAGGTGCTGTTGCTCGGCGTCGTCGCGGTCGGCCTGCTGGTGGCGCTGGCCGGCTGGGTGGGAGTTGCCGGCCGGGTCGGCTCCTGGGCGTGGCTGGGGGACGGCATCTGGCGCGCATCGTCGACCTTGACCTACCCCAACTCGGCCGCCGCGGTGCTGGTGCCGTTGGCCCTGGTGATGCTGGCGCGGCTGGCCGACGCGCCGGGCAGCCTGCCGCTGGCGCTGGCGGCGACCGGGCTGCTGGCTGGGGCGGCCGCAACCCTCAGCCGGGCGGCCGCGTTGGCGCTGGTGGTCGGCCTGGTGGTGCTCGCCGGGTTGCGGGGGCCACGCCGGACCGCCCGGGCGGCGCTCGGCCCGTGCCTGGGGGCGCTGGTCGTGCTGGTCGGTCTGGTCCCGTCGATGCCGGCGGCCGGGCCGGCGCGGCCGGCGCTGGCGCTGGCCAGCCTCGGCGCCGGGCTGGGCCTCGCGGCGGTCCTGTCGCGGCTGCGCGCAGTGGCCGCCGTGGCGCTGGTGGTCGCTGGCCTGTTGCTGGGCTGCCTCGCCGTGGCGGCCGTCGGCGGTGGGGTGGGTGACGCGGCCCGGCTGGTCGCCGAGACGCGGGTCACCCTGGCCTCACCCGACCGCAGCGGCGCGGTGGGCGCCGCCCTGCGGGTGGCGGCCGAGCACCCACTCACCGGCACCGGACCCGGGCAGGCCGACCTGCGATCGGAGGGGGCGGACGGTGGCACCCGGATCTTCGGCTACGCCCACAACGAGTACGCCCAGGTCGCCGCGGAGCTCGGCCTGGTGGGCCTGGCGTTGCTGGTGGTCCTGCTGGTCGCGCTGGGTCGGCTGCTGTGGAGCGCGTGCGCCGCCGGCCCGCCGGTCGCGGGCTGGGCGGGCGTGGTCGCGGCGACGGCAGCCTTCGCCGTGCACAGCGGCTTCGACTTTGTCTGGCACCTGCCAGCGGTGGTGCTCACCGTGACGCTGCTGGCCGGCGCGATCCTCCCGGCTCCCCATGGCGCCGGGAACCGCAAACCGTTCCGCACCGCTCCAGGAAAGGAGTCCGATGAGAGGCAGATTGCGAGGTAGGCTCGCCGCCGCCGTGGTGGCGATCATCTTGGGCAGCGTGCTCGCGCTGTTCGCCACCACCGGTCCGGCGGTCGCGTTCTTCTCCGGTGGGCTGTTCCTCGACGTCCAGGTCGAGTCGCCGGCGCGCCTGGTCGGCGGCGGGGCAGCAGTCGACGTGCCCCTGGAGGTCACCTGCAACGCCAGGCCCGGCACCTCGGAGGTCACCGTCACGGTCACCCAGCGTGTCGGGAAGGGCATCGCCCAAGGCACCGGCAGCACGGGTGTCGGCTGCACCGGCTCGGGCCAGGACGTCGTGGTCCGCGTCCGAGCGACCGTCGGCGGCAAGGCCTTCCAGCGTGGTGATGCCGTCGCGGACGCCGTGATCTTCGGCTGCAACAACAACTTCTCCATCTGTGGCAGCGAGACGGATTCGGAGGCCATCAGGATCCGGCGCTGACCACGGCCACCCACGACCCCGCCCGGGAGGGCGCCACCGGGGCCTTCATCCGGCCCGGTGACGCCCTCCCGGCCAGCGCTCGCGGCGATGTCATCAGAAGGCGCCGAACAACAAGAGATCGCCGCCGGCCGAAACAACTGGCAGATCGCCGACCGGCTCGGTCTCAGCTGGCGGTGAGCATCACCGACCGGCGGGAGGGGCGCCCGTCCAGCCTCTTCCTCTGACGACCGCATCTGGATCGGCGGGTCGCCTCTCGCCGGCCGCCAGTCGCTGCACGAGCGCCGTGACAATCGCTTTCTGACCGGCGAGCGATGGGTGCACCCCGTCGGGTCCCTGCAGCTCCGCGGCCGCCGGCACCCCGAGGGCCGCCGCGAGGTCGACGACCGGTTCGTCGAAGTTGTTGATGGCGTCCGTCAGCGCCAGGATGTCGGCGTTGCGCCAGGTCGACTGGCCGAACTGAAACGCCGGGAACTCGGCCACCCTGTCCTCGCGGACCGGGACCGGTGTCATCCACACCCACGACGTATCCGTCTGAGCGGCGGCGATGCGCCGCAGCTCACGCAGATTGGCGACACTCTCGGCCAGGCTGACCTGCGGTTTGGTCGGTTCGGGACCGACCCGGGTGATGTCGTTCCCGCCGAGCAGGCAGATGACCCAGTCCGGGCGCTGGGCCAGCGTCGCCGGCCAGCGGCGCAGCACCATCGCGGTCGTGTGGGCCGATAGGCCGCCGTTGACCACCCGTACGCCGTCGCCGGGGCGCCGCAGGTCCAGCAGATGGCGCAGGATCTCGGCCCAGGACTGCAGGTCGTCGGTGACGCTGTCGCCGATGGCGAGCACCGATTCGTCGGCGCCGAAGGGCAGGGCATCCACCTGGGCGGCGAAGCTGTCGTCGGCCAGCAGCTGCTGGGCGGCCTGCTGGGCATGGGTGTCGTACCGTGCGACGACCTCGGCATAGGCCGCCGGGTCCAGGCCGAAGATCGCCGGCATCGACTGGGCCATCCCGGGCAGGTAGCCGTAGAGCTTCTCGAGGTGGGTGTACTGGATCCACATGTCGGTGGTCGGGTTGCTCATGGGCCTGCCTCCCTGCTCTGGACCATGGAGAGCCGAATTGCTCGCGGCATGGGCATCAGAGGGCACCGGCGTCGCGGGCCGACCATACCGACGGATGGTAGGGGCGGAATCCCAGCTCCCGGCGGATGCGGGTGGTGTCGACGATGCCATGCCAGAGGTCCGGCTCGCCTTGTGGGCGGTCGGGGAACGGCACGCCGTTGAGGGCGTGCAGCTCCACGGCGGTGATCGGCGACTCGTCGGCCGCGTTGTAGATCCGGCCGTCGATGCCCGGCGTGTGCAGCGCGCGGCCGATCGCCTGGGCCGCGTCGGCGTGATGGAGCAGCTGCAGCCGCTGGTGCCCGGGCCACTGCCCGGCCCACCGCAGCGACTCGGCCAGGTGCGGGTCGCGCTCCCCGTAGACGAACGCCAGGCGGACGATCCGCAGGCCCAGCCCGCGGTCGCGGTGCAGCCCCAGCAGCGCCCGCTCGGCCTCGGCCTTGCTGGCGGGGTAGGCGCCCCAGGTGGCCGGCGGCGCCGGCTGGTCGTCCTCGCTGGCCGGGCGGCCAAGGCCACCCGGGTAGACCAGGGTGGTGCTGGTGAAGACGAACCGGACGACGCCCACCTCCAGCGCCGTGTCGGCCAGCCGCCGGGTCGCCTCCAGGTTGGCCTGGCGGATCTCGTCGGCGTCGGTGCTGCGCAGGACGGCCGCCAGGTGCACGACCGCATCCCGGCCGCCCAGCGCGGCGCGGTAGCCGTCCGGGTCGAGCAGGTCGGCGAGCACCGGCTCGGCCCCGGCGGCCTTGACGCGTTCGGCGGCGGCGTCGCTGCGGGCCACGGCCCAGACGTCGTGACCCTGGGCGACCAGGCGCGGCAGCAGGTGGCTGCCGACCCGGCCGGTCGCCCCGGTGAGCAACAGCTTCATGGAGTCTCCTTCCCGTTGCGGCAAGGGATTGGCCTTGCGCCCTCCAGCGTGGGCCGGGCGGTCGTGGGCAGGAAGGGCGCCCCGATCCAGGGACTGCCGATCCCTGGCTGGCGGATGCGGGCGCGGGCATGATGGAGGCATGGATCGTGCCGAGCTCGCCGCCTTCCTCCGGACCCGCCGGGCGCGGCTGAGACCGGGCGATGTCGGCCTACCGGCGGCGGCGCGGCGCCGCACGCCCGGGCTCCGTCGCGAGGAGGTCGCGCTGCTGGCCGGCGTCTCGGTCGATTACTACACCCGGCTCGAGCAGGCGCGCGGGCCGTCCCCGTCACGCCAGGTGCTGGCGGCGCTGGCCCGGGCGCTCCGGCTGACCGGCGACGAGCGCGACCATCTGTTCCGCCTCGCCGGACAGCCGGCGCCCGAACCCCAGGCCCGCTCGGAGCATCTCCGACCCGGCGTGCTGTACCTGCTCGACCGGCTGGCCGACAGCGCCGTCGTGGTCGCGAACGACCTCGGTGACGTGCTCGCCTGGACACCGCTGGCACTGGCCCTGTTCACCGACTTCAGCGGGCTGCCGCCCGGGGAGCGGAACCTGTACCGGATGTTCTTCACCGGCCAGGAGGAGCTGCACCGGCTGCTGCCCGAGGACCGCGAGCGGGCGGCGCTCGCCAATGTCGCCGACCTGCGGGCCACCTCGGCCCGGCGGCCTGGCGACCCGGCCGTGGAGCGACTGGTCGCGCAGCTCCGGCGGGCCAGCCCGCTGTTCGAGCGGCTCTGGGCCACCCACGACGTCGCCGTCCGGCGCGCCGACCGCAAGCGCATCCTCCACCCGATGGTCGGCCTGCTCGAGCTGGACTGCGAGGTGCTGCTGGCGCCCGACCACGACCAGCGCCTGATCCTCCACACCGCCCCGCCGGGCACCGAGACTGCCGAGAAGCTGGAGCTGCTGCGCGTCGTCGGCCTACAACGACTCACAGCCGAGATCTGATGGCCGACAGCTGATCGGCCCCGGCCGTCCCCGCCGGCCGCCGCGAGCGCCATCCGGTCTTGCGCTGCTGTGATGGTGCTGATGGACTGCTGTGCTACCGTGCATGAGGCGCGATGCGACGCAAAACCGCAGGTCAGCATGGGGATGTAGCTCAGCTGAAGAGCACCTGCTTTGCAATTCTCGGGACGCATGCGCTGTGCTCAGCTGCCCAAACGCAGGATCTCGCGCTCCGAAGATCGGCCAGTCAGGTGCTCTTGCAATGCGTCTTGGGCCGCGCGACCTGGGGCGGCGGGTACGCCGCTAGGGATTCGAACGGATGATCAAGCCATGCGACGCGGTGGTTCGCTGGTCGGGTTGGCTGACTGCTCGCTCCCTCTAGTCCTCCCACTTTGAAGGCCACCAACCTACTTGTGCCCGAGACGACGCCGAGCTTGTCCTTGCCGGTGGCTCCCGGGGCCGACAGCGTGGATCGCAGTGGCGGCTGGCGGTGGGCCTTGGGCCCGCCGCCACCAGAGGCCACTCGCTACGGGCCGACCGCCACCCCAAACGAGGACTGGCCGGTGAAGAGGGCATGCGCGCCGGACCCGTCCAGGTTGGCCTGGTTGATCGTTTCACCGTCGGGATTGACCCAGTACACGTGGGTGGTGGTGACCGCCACCCCGGCGGGAGGGTTCTGGCCGCCGATGAGGACCCGGGGGCTGCTGCCGTCCAGGTTGGCCACATTGACGGTGCCGCTGTTGGTGTTGGTCCAGTACAGGTGGCTGGGGTCGACCGCCACCCCGGCCGGATTGCCTTGGCCGAGGCCGGTGACGATGGCCTGAGGGTTGGTGCCGTCCAGGTTGGCCCGGTTGATGGTGCCGGCGTTGGTATTGACCCAGTACAGGTGCGTGGCGTCGACCGCCACCCCCCACGGACCGTCCTGGCCGGTGACGATGGCCTGGGCGTTGGTGCCGTCCAGGTCCGCCTGGTAGATCGTGCCCTCACCGGTGGCGGTCCAGTAGAGGTGATCGGCGTCAACTGCTACCCCGTTCGAGAGCAGACCGCTGGCGATGACCTGCGGATCGCTGCCATCGAGGTTCGCCCGGCTGATCGTGCCGTTTCTGGTGTTGGTCCAGTACAGGTGGGCAGTGTTGACCGCCAACCCGAACGCGCCTCCCTGGCCGGTGACGAGAACCCGGGGGCTGCTGCCGTCCAGGTTGGCCAGATTGATCGTGCCGGCGACGTCGTTGGTCCAGTAGAGGTGGTTGTTGGAGACCGTCATGATGACGGCCATCATCCCGGAGCTCTGACCGGTGGCGACGATGACGTGTGGGCTCGTGCCGTCCAGGTTGGCCTGCCAGACCGTGCCGTGGCCGGGGTCGGTGCCGGGGTCGGTCCAGTACAGGCTGCTGGCGTCGACCGCCACCCCGACCGGGCTGTTCTGGCCGGTGACGATGGCCTGGCCGCCGGTGCCGTCGAGGTTGGCCCGGTTGACGGTGCCGTCGCCGTTGTTGGTCCAGAACAGGTGACTGGCGTCCACCGCCACCCCGAAGGGCAAGGCCTGGTCGGTGACGATGGCCCGGGCGTCGCTGCCGTCCAGGTTGGCCCGCCAGATCGTCCCGGCAAGGCTGTTGGCCCAGTAGAGGTGGCTGGGGTCGACCGCCACCCCGACCGGATTGTTCTGGCCGGTGACGATGGCCTGGGGGCTGGTGCCGTCGAGGTTGGCCCGGTTGACGGTGCCGGCGTCGGTGTTGGTCCAGTAGAGGGAGAACTGGTCGGCATCCACCGCCAGCCCGTCCGCGTCCTGGCCGCTGACGATGACCTGGGCGTCGGTGCCGTCCAGGTTGGCCCGCCAGATCCCGGCGTTGCTGGTCCAGTACAGGTGGCTGGCGTCGAGCGCCACCCCGTCCGGGGCGGCCTGGCCGGTGACGATGGCCTGGCCGCCGGTGCCGTCCAGGTTGGCCCGGTTGATTGTCCCCGCCAACCCGTCCGCCCAATAGATGAAGCCGGGGGCCACCCCCAGGACCGCCCCGGCGCCGCTGAGGGCGGCGGTGGCGCTGACGCGGCCCTTCTTGTCGGCCGCGGTCAGGGTGGCGGTGACAATGCCGACGCTGGTAGGGGCGAACCCCACCCTGACTACACACGACCTTCCGGGCTTGAGCTTGGTCCCACTGCAGCGGTCGCGGGTGACGGTGAACGCAGCCGCGCCCGCCAGCGTCACCTTGAGCTTGCCGGTGGCCTTGCGACCCGAGTTGGTCAGCGTGAACCGCTGAGCGGCGCTCTCCCCGGGAGTGATTCGCCCGTAGTCATAGGGGGAGGGGCTGAACGCCAGCGCCGGGGCTGCCGGCTTGGCCACCGCCGATGTCGCCCCGGCCAACGCGGCCGCCGCGGCCACCAGCGCCACCGCCGCGGCCGCCGCCACCCGCTGCCGCCACGCCCTGCCCGCTCGTCCGGGCGTGCCGGACTTGTTGCGCTGTGCCATGTCGTCCCCCTGACGGCCGCTCCGGCCTGGGCCCAAGCGCCGGCTGACCGGGCCTCACCGACCCCTCGAACCGCCTGCCGCTGGGCAAGGCCGAACCTGATTTGTCCCCCGTGCCTGACTTGCTATGAAACCGCCGGCCACCCGGGTTGTCCAGTGTTCGCTGC
>Ga0081538_10003026_pt1 | contig 16008 bp, 12 predicted proteins | sample TabmetS5T2R1_FD_71022 | JGI IMG/M metagenome (GOLD analysis project Ga0081538, IMG submission 71022) | Tabebuia heterophylla rhizosphere microbial communities from the University of Puerto Rico - S5T2R1 | ecosystem: Host-associated > Plants > Roots > Rhizosphere ... | reverse complement strand
GCCGCCTCGCGCAGCGACGGGTCGACGCTCTTCAGGCCCGCCAGGTAGAGGATCATGATGTAGCCGGCGTGCCGCCACGCGGCGGCCACCAGCACCGCCCACAGGTTGATGTCCGGGTTCCCGAGCCAGTCGATCAGGTTGCCCTGCTCGGTGGTCCCGAGGATGTTGTTGAGCAGCCCCTGCTCGGGCGCGTAGACGAGCTGCCAGATGAAGCCGACGACGGCGAGCGAGAGCACGACCGGCAGGAAGAAGATGCTCTGGTAGACGCGCGTGCCGCGGATCTTCTTGTCGAGCAGGTACGCGAGCAGCAGCCCGAGCAGCGTCGGGACGAGCGTCAGGAAGACCAGCCAGATGATGTTGTGCCGGAACGCCGGCCAGAACGGCGGGTAGATCTCGAAGATCTGCTTGTAGTTGCGGGTGCCGACCCACTCGATCGTCGAGACGCCGCCGATCCCGTCCCAGCTCGTGAACGACAGGACGCCGGACAGCAGCGTGGGGACCCAGACGAGCCCGACCACCACGAACAGCGGGACGCCGACCATCAGCGTCACCGCGAGGCGGTCGCCGCCGCTCAGTCGGGCGGCACGGCGGCGGCGACCTGGAACCGCAGCCGCCATCACACGAAGATCGTCTGCTTCTGTTGCTCGATGCTCGAGCAGAGCCCGTCGATGTCGTCCGGGTTCTTGATGAAGTCCTGCAGCGCGGGGATCATCACCGTCGAGGCGAAGTCGGGCCGCGTGTCGCGGTCGAGGAACTGCGAGATCTGCTTGGCGTTCGAGATCAGCTCGGCCGACTTCTTCTGGAGCGCGTTGTACCCGCTCGTGTCCGCCTGGTTGTTGGTGGCCACGTTGTTCGGGTCGCTCTTGAGGTAGGTGTTCTGCGCCTCGGCGCCCCCAAGGTACTCCAGCAGCGCGAGCGCGGCGGCCTCGTTCTTCGGGTCCTTGGAGAGCATGAAGCCGTCGATCGGCGCCTCGACCGCGTCCTGCCCGTGCTCGGAGTTGATCTCCGGGAACGGGAAGAAGTCGAGGTCCTCGAACGCCTTGCCCTCGAACTGCTGGCCGACGAACGAGCCGAGCAGGTACATCGCCGAGTCCTTGTTGAGCGTCTGCGCCGCGTCCTGCCACGTGCGGCCGAGCGAACCCTCGGCGTGGTAGGGGAGCAGCTCGCGCCAGGTCTCGAACACGGCCTTGACCTCGGGCCCGTCCCACGCGCCCTCGCCCGCCATCAGCTGCTTGTGGAAGTCGTAGCCGTTGGTGCGCATGTTGATGTAGTCGAACGTGCCCATCGCGGGCCAGCCGTCCTTGTCGCCGAAGGCGAGCGGCGTCATGCCGTCCTTCTGGATCTGCTCGCAGAGCGCCTTGAAGTCGTCGAGGTTCGCGGCCGGCTCCCAGCCGTTCTTCTCCCACACGCTCTTGCGGTAGAAGATCGCCCACGGGTAGTTGTAGAGCGGGACGAAGTACTGCTTGCCGTCGAGGCCCGTCGACGCCTGCTTGAAGGCCTCGGAGTAGTTGCTGCCGATCTTCTCCCAGACGGAGCCGATCTCGGTCGCCAGCCCGCGCTGGGCGAAGAACTGCATGCGGTAGCCGGCGAACCAGGCGAACACGTCGTCGGGCGTTCCCTGGAGGTAGTTGTTGATCTGCTCCTGGAACGTGTTGTGGTCGACGGTGTTGACGTCGACGGTGACGCCCGACGACGACTTGAACGCGTCGAAGACGTCCTGGAGCGCCTTCTTGGGAACGGGGTCGGAGTAGTTCGAGCCGAAGGTGACGGTGCCGGACGCCTGCGAGCTGTCGCCGCCCCCGCCGCTGGATTCGTCATCGTCGCCGCCGCATCCGGACAGGCCGTAGACGGCGGCCAGGCCGGCCGCCCCGGTCTGCAGCATGGTTCGGCGGGTGAGCAGCGGCTCTCCATCCGACATGGGATCTCCTCCTCACTGAGCAGCGACGAACGATCGGTGGGCTCCCCACGAAATCCACCACGATCACTCACGATCCAACGCCTGAAGCCTTCCAAGGGATCCGACCTCTGTCAAGCCGAGAACCTCGAATGCGGCTTTCTCGCGCTCGCAAGCTCGAGTGAGCGCCTTGATGACCGAACAACTTGACGAACTCTTGGGGGAAGGTGTTGGATATTGTGCGATGCTCGCCGCAAAGCGCCAGACTCTGATCGCGGAGGAGGTCCGTCGCCGCGGCGCCGTCCGCGTGAGCGAGCTGACCGAGCTGCTGGGCGTGTCGGACATGACGATCCGCCGCGACCTCGACGTCCTGGCGAGCTCGGGCCTGATCGACAAGGTCCACGGCGGGGCGACCGCGCGGTCGAGCCCGAGCACCGACGAGCCGGGCTTCGATGCCAAGTCGCAGCGCCAGTTCGCGGAGAAGGAGGCGATCGCGCAGGCAGCGGCCGAGCTCGTGCAGCCCGGGCAGGCGATCGCCCTGAGCGCCGGGACCACGACCTGGCGGCTGGCGCACCACCTGACCGACGTCCCCGACCTCACGGTCGTCACCAACTCGATGCAGGTGGCGATCGTGCTCCACCGCCAGGCGCGGCCCGACCTCACCGTGGTGCTGACCGGCGGCGTGCGCACGCCCTCGGACGCGCTCGTCGGGCCGCTCGCCGTGACCGCGCTGCGGGCGCTCCACGTCGACATGCTGTTCATGGGCGTGCACGGCATGACCGTGGACTCGGGCTTCACGACCCCGAACCTGCTCGAGGCCGAGACCAACCAGGCGCTGATCGCGTCGGCCGAGCGGCTCGCGGTCGTCGTCGACCACACGAAGTGGGACGTGCGCGGGCTGAGCCGGATGGCGCATCTCAGCGACGCGCAGGTGGTCATCAGCGACGATGGCCTCGGGCAGGACGCGCAGACCGTGCTGACCGAGCACGTCGGGCGCCTGATCGTCGCACCGGCCGGACGGTGACGTCGATCCGCACCGATCCGTTGAGCGGGGCGGCGACGTACGTGGTCGGCTCGCGGCAGGCGCGGCCGAACCTGCCCGAGGCGACGTGCCCGTTCTGCCCCGGCGGGCTCGAGGCGCCGGAGCCGTACGAGGTCCGCTGGTTCCCGAACCGCTGGCCGGCGATGCCCGACGAGCGCTGCGAGGTGATCCTCTACACGCCGCGGCACGACGCCACGTTCGCCGGCCTCGGGGCCGACGGCGCGCACCGCGTGGTCGAGCTGTGGGCCGAGCGCTCCGCCGCGCTCGGGGCGCGCGCGGACATCGCCTACGTGCTCGTGTTCGAGAACCGCGGGCCCGAGGTGGGCGCGACGATCACCCATCCGCACGGTCAGATCTACGCCTTCGACTTCGTCCCCGAGCTGCCGCTGCGCGAGCTGCGGCGCAGCGGCCCGGTGAGCCAGCCGGGCGATCGGCTCGTGGCGACTGCGGACGGCTGGCGCGCCTGGGTGCCGGAGGCGCCGACCTTCCCGTACGTGCTGCTCCTCATGCCCGACGAGCCGGTCCCCGACCTGCCGTCGCTCGACCGGGTCGGCCGGCGCGCGATGGCGGAGCTCCTCGTCGACGTGCTCGACCGGCTGGACCGGCTGTTCGCGGCCGACACGCCGTACATGCTGTGGATCCACCAGCGCCCGTTCGACGGCGGCGCGTGGCCCGGTGCGCGCCTCCACGTCGAGATCGTCACGCCGTGGCGGGCGGCGGGCGTGCCGCGCTACGTGGCGGCTGGCGAGCTCGGCTCCGGCGTCTACTTCAACCCCGTCGTGCCCGAGGAGGCGGCACGGCGGCTGCGGGAGGCGCGATGAAGCTGCTCGAGGGCCGCCCGTGGGAGCGGCCGGAGCTGACCGGCCAGGGGCGGGTGCCGCCCTCCGCGACCCTGACGCGGCCCCGCATCTCGCTGAACGGGCGCTGGGACTTCGCGCTGCTGCCGCGTCCGGAGGCGCCGGTCCGCGAGTGGTCGTCGATCGAGGTGCCCGGCCTGTGGACGATGCAGGGCTTCGCGCCGCCGCAGTACACGAACGTCCAGATGCCGTTCGACGAGCGGCCGCCGCGCGTGCCCGAGAACAACCCGACCGGCATCTTCCGCCGCCGGTTCCCGAGGCCCGTCGGCGAGCGCGTGGTGCTGCACTTCGGCGGCTCCGAGGGCGCGCTGTTCGTGGAGCTCAACGGCGAGCCGGTCGGCATCCACAAGGACGCGCGCACGCCCGCGGAGTTCGACGTCACCGAGCTGCTCGAGGACGACAACGAGCTCGTCTGCGCGGTCGTGCAGTGGTCGGACGCGAGCTTCGTGGAGGATCAGGACCAGTGGTGGCACGGCGGCCTCCCGCGCGACGTCTTCCTCTACAACACGCCGCGCGAGCACATCGCCGACGTGTTCGCGCGCGGGCACGCGGACGGGCGGTTCGAGGTCGACGCGCCCGGCGAGGTCCGCCTGCTCGATCCCGCCGGGCGCCAGGTCCTCGACGGGCCGGGCCGGCTGGGCGATCCGCTGCTCTGGTCGGCCGAGGCGCCGCACCTCTACACGCTCGTCGTCACGCTCGGCGACGACCAGGTCTCGTGCCGGGTCGGGTTCCGCACCGTCGAGATCGCCGGCCGGCAGCTCCTGCTCAACGGCGAGCCGCTGCGGATCTGCGGCGTCAACCGCCACGACCACGACGATCGCCGCGGCCGCGCTGTGACGCGCGAGCTGATGGAGGCCGACCTGCGGCTGATGAAGGCGTTCAACGTCAACGCCGTCCGCTGCTCGCACTACCCCAACGACCCGTACTGGCTCGACCTCTGCGACCGCCACGGGCTGTACGTGATCGACGAGGCGAACATCGAGGCGCACGCCTACTACGACGACCTGTGCGCCGACCCGCGCTACGCCGCCGCGTTCGTCGAGCGCGTGCAGAACATGGTCGAGCGCGACAAGAACCACCCCTCGGTGATCCTGTGGTCGCTCGGCAACGAGAGCGGCTACGGACCGAACCACGACGCCGCCGCCGACTGGCTGCGCGAGCGCGACCCGACCCGCCCGCTGCACTACGAGGGGGCGATCGCACGCGACTGGTCGGGCGGCCACCGTGCCACCGACGTCGTCTGCCCGATGTACGCCGACGTCGACTCGATCGAGGCGTTCGCCGAGTCCTCGGACGACCCGCGGCCGCTGATCCTGTGCGAGTTCTCGCATGCCATGGGCAACAGCAACGGCGGGCTGGCCGACTACTACGCCGCGTTCGACCGCCACGCCGCGCTCCAGGGCGGCTTCGTGTGGGAGTGGATCGACCACGGCATCCGCGTCGGCGACCACTGGGCGTACGGCGGCGACTTCGGCGAGGCCCGGCACGACGCGAACTTCTGCGCCGACGGCCTCGTGTGGCCTGACCGCACGCCGCACCCGGCCATGTACGAGCTCAAGTACCTGGCCGCGCCGCTCGACGTCGAGCACCTGGGCGAGGGGCGCTTCCGGATCTTGAACCGCAACCGCTTCACCGGCCTCGATCACCTGCGCGGGGAGTGGGAGGGAGGCGAGCTGCCGACGAGCGGCGAGTTCACGCTCGACGTCGGGGATCGCGAGCACGTGACCATGCGCTTCTACGACGGCGAGCACGAGGTGGCGTGGCGGCAGTTCGAGCTGATCGCGCCGCGCGCCCCCGAGGTTCGTCCCGGGGAGGGCTCGAAGCTCGTGGACGTGCTCGACGGGCCGCATCTCCAGCTCTGGCGCGCGCCGACCGACAACGACGGCCTGCCGCTGTACCCCGGCCGCGACGTCGGGCCGCTCAAGCGCTGGCTCAGCCTCGATCTCGACGTTCCGCACCGGCAGCAGGCGACGCCGCTCGACGGCGGCGGGTGGCTGTACGAGCATGAGGTCGAGGTGCCCGAGGACCTGCCGCGGATCGGGGTCGTGCTCACGCTCGCCCCAGGGCTCGAGCGGCTCGAGTATCTCGGCCGCGGCCCGTGGGAGAACTACCCCGACCGCCAGGCTTCAGCGATGGTCGGCCGCTACACGAGCACCGTCACCGACGAGTACGTTCCGTACATCGCCCCGCAGGAGCACGGCCACCACGGCGACACGCGGTGGCTGCGGCTCACGCGCGAGGACGGCACGGGGATCGAGGTGCGCGGCCTGCCGACGATCGGCTTCTCGGCCAGCCACTTCACGGCGCAGGACCTCACCGAGGCCCGCCACACGAGCGACCTGCGGCCGCGGCCCGAGGTGATCCTCAGCCTCGACCTCGCGCAGCGCGGCCTCGGTACCGCGAGCTGCGGGCCCGACACCAGCCCGCGGTACCGATTGAGCGCCGGCACGTACCGGTTCGGCTATGTGATTCAGCAGCTCGGCTTGTAGAGCGCGTCCTGCTTCTCGGCGAGGTTGTCCTTGGTGATGACCTCGAAGTCGGTGCCGATCTCCGGCCGCGTCTCCTTGCCGTCGAGCGCGGCGGCGGCCTGCTCGACCCCGAGCCTGCCGATCTCGGCCGGTTGCTGGGCGATCAGCGCCTGCACGATGCCCGCCTCGAGGTCCTCGACCTGCTTGGGGCCGGCGTCGAAGCCGACGATCTTCACCTGGTCCTCCTTGCCGGCCTGGCGCAGCCCGCTGGCCGCGCCCTCGGCCGAGAACAGGTTGGCGGCGAAGATGCCCTTCAGGTCGGGGTGCTTGGCGAGCGTCGCGGTGACGATCGCCGCGGCCTTGGCCGGGTCGTCCTGCGAGTACTCCTGCCCGAGGTACTCGACGCCGGGCTTGCCCTTGACGGCCTCCTCGAAGCCCTGACCGCGCTGGTCGGTGGTCGAGATGCCGGGCTTGACGTTGACGACCATCACCTTGCCCTTGCCGCCGATCAGGTCGAGCAGCGTCTCGCCGGCGGTGCGGCCGCCGCCGACGTTGTCGGACGCGATCTGGGAGACCGCCATCGACGGGTCGTCGAGCGTGGTGTCGACGAGCACGATCTTCGAGTTCTGCGCGGCCTGCGTGATCGGCGCGAAGAGCGCCTTGGTGTCGGTCGGCGCGATCAGGATCGCGTCCGGGCTCTTGGCCGCCACCGCGTCGACGATGGGGGTCTGCTGGGCGGCGTCGAACTGGTCCGGCCCCTGGAACTCGAGCGTGGCGCCGATCTTCTTCGCCGCCTCCTGGGCCCCGCAGTTCATCGTGATGTAGAACTCGTCGCCCTTGACCCCGGCGATCAGGGTCATCTTGTAGTCGCTGCCCCCGCTGTCGGAGGCGCCGCCGCCACCTCCTTCGTCGTCGTCGCCGCACGCCGCGACCGTTCCCGCGGCGAGGGCGAGCAGCAGCACGGCTGCCCACTTGCGCATGAGTTGCCTCCTCCTCGTGGTGTGACGCATCAGTCCCGGTACTGCGTCCGGCGGCGCAGCTGGTCGAGGTACACGGCGGCGATGAGCACGGCGCCGACGGCGACGTCGCGCCAGAACGCCTCGACGCCGGTGATGACGAAGCCGTTCTCGAGCACGGCGGGGATGAAGACGCCGACCACCGTCCCCAGCACGGTGCCGATGCCGCCGAACAGGCTGGTGCCGCCCAGGACCACGGCGGCGATCGCCTGCAGGTTGTCCGTCGCGTGCCCGCCGATCGTGGTGGTGGCGAAGCGCGCGAGGCTCAGGAAGCCGGCCAGCCCGGAGAGCAGGCCGGAGATGCCGTAGACGGCGATCAGGTGGCGGTCGACGGCGATGCCGGCCCGCCGCGCCGCTTCCTCGTTGGACCCGATCGCGTACGTGTGGCGCCCGAAGCGCGTGGCGTGCAGCAGGACGCCGAAGAAGATCGCGACGCCGACCGCGATCAGCACCAGCCACGGGATCTCGCCGAACGCGCGGCCGACGCCGATGCCGGTGACCAGCTTCGGCGGCACCTCGCGGATGTCGACGCCGTTGGTGATGATCAGCGCCAGGCCGAGCGCCATGCCGAGCGTCCCGAGCGTGACGATCAGCGACGGGACGCGCGCCTTGGTGATGAGCAGCCCGTTGAGCACGCCCCAGCCGAGCCCGGCGGCGAGCGCGACGACGAGGCCGACGAGGATCACGCCGGCGCCGTCGCCGTCCATCCCGTTCATCGCCTTGGCCGAGACGACGCCGGCGAAGACGAGCACCGAGCCGACCGAGAGGTCGATGCCGGCGGTGATGATCACGAACGTCATGCCGACCGAGACGACGAGCAGGATCGCCGCGTTGGTGGCCAGGTTGCGGGCGTTGTTGACGGTCGAGAACGAGCTCGGCTCGAGCACCGAGAAGGCGACGATCAACCCGGCGAGGATCAGGATGATCCACGTCGTCGAGCCGGTGGCGAGCCGCTGCCAGCGGGCGCTCATGACGCCTCGTCGTTGCGCAGGGCGCCGGTCATCGCTCCCACGAGCTGCTCCATCGACGTGTCGGCGGTCGTGAAGCGGGCGACCCGCTCGCCGAGGCGCAGGACCTCGACGCGGTCGGAGACCTCCATGACCTCCGGCATGTTGTGGCTGATGAGCACGACGGCGAGGCCGCTCTCGCGCACGCGCTTGATGAGGTCGAGCACGTTGCGGGTCTGGACGACGCCGAGGGCCGCGGTCGGCTCGTCCATGAACACGACCTTGCCGGCCCACGTGACGGCGCGCGCGACGGCCACGCCCTGGCGCTGGCCGCCGGAGAGCGTCGCCACGGCCGCCGTCGGGTCCTGGACGCCGACGCCGAGCGTCGTGAACGCCTCCTCCGTGCGCCGGCGCATGGCGGCCTTGTCGAGGAAGCCGAGCTTGCCGAGCAGGCCGGGGCGGACCGCCTCGCGGCCGAGGAAGAGGTTGGCGGAGGACTCGAGGTCGGGCGCGAGCGCGAGATCCTGGTAGACGGTCTCGATGCCCAGCTCGCGCGCGGCGACCGGGCTCGGGATGCTCACGGGGCGGCCCTCGAAGAGGATCTCGCCGTCGTCGGGCGCGTGGACGCCGGACAGCGTCTTGACCATCGTGCTCTTGCCGGCGCCGTTGTCGCCGATCAGGGCCACCACCTCGCCGGCGTTGACCGTGAAGCTCGCGCCGCGCAGCGCCTGCACGCGGCCGAAGCTCTTCACGATCCCGCGCGCCTCGAGCAGGGGCTCCGCCATTCACGTCACCTCCTGCAGCGCGTTGTCCCAGAGGCCCGCGGCGCGGCCCGCGGCGAGCGCCGCGCCGCGGGCGCCCTGGGAGATCCCGGGGGAGTGGTCGAAGGGGCCGAGGCGGCGGGCCTTGACGGCCTGGGCCGCGGGTCCGGCGGCCCAGCCGCCGGTGGCCACGAGCCGGCGCATGGGGCCGGCGATCCCGGCCATGCGCTCGAGGACATCCGCGCCCCGGGCGCCGAAGTCGTCGAGCGCGGCGTGGTAGTCGCGCGCGGCGGCGTCGCCGGGATCCCCGCGCTCGATCTCGAGCGCCGCCGCTTCGATCGGCGCTCGGTCGTCGGCGGCGATCCCGTGCCTGGCCAGCACGCGCTGCAGCTCGGCGCCGCTGGGCAGCGCGCCGAGCAGCGCCTGGCGGTCGGCGACGGCGTGCCAGCCGCAGGTGAAGCCGTGGTCGACGGCGTCGGCCACGGCGTCGGGGGCGAGCGGCGCGGTGGCGCGCACGAAGGCCTCGGCCGTGCCGCAGGAGTCGAGCACGTCGCCCTCCCCGGCCGCGCCGGCGCCCACCGCGGCGGCCAGATGGTCGTGGCCGCCGACGGCGAGGACCGCGCCGTCCTCGCTCGTGCCCATCGGCGTGCCTGCGGGCGCCGCCTCGGGGGCGAGACCACCGGGCGCGCCCGCCCACGCGAGGGCCTCGGCCGAGGTCCGTCGCTCGTGCAGGTCGTAGAAGCCGGTGCGCGAGGCGAGCGAGAGCTCGGCGTGCGCGTCGCCGCCGAAGCGGTGGACGATCCACTCGGCGACGTTGAGCCAGCGCGTGCCGTTCCTCGCCTCCGGCCAGTGGTCGCGCATCCAGCGGTACTTGACGAGCGTGCACAGCGTGCTGGCCGGCAGGCCGGCCCGGCGCGAGAACTGCGGGAGGTCGCGGGCGAGCCGCTCGGCCTCGTCGCCGCCGCGCGTGTCGTGCCAGGCGATCGACGGGACGGCAGGGCGGCCGTGGCCGTCGAGCAGCACGCCGGTCTCGGCCATGCTCGCGACGCCGATCGCCGTCGCCCGGCCTCCGCCGGCCGCCGCGACCGCCTCCCGCGCGGCCGCGGCGGCGGCGGCGAAGAGCTCGTCGGGGTCCAGCTCGGCGCCGGTCGGAACCGTGCGCCACGGCGTGCGCGCGCGGCCCGTGGCCAGCTCGTTGAGGGACTCGTCGAAGGCGGCCGCCTTGATCGCGGTCGTGCCGGCGTCGAGTCCGACGAGCAGCGTCACGCGGCCGCTCCGGGCAGGGCGCGGAGGGCGCGGACGTCGCCGTGCAGGGTCGTCACGCCGGCCGCGTAGGGGACGAGGACGGCGGTGCCGCGGCCGAACGGGAGGTCGTCGAGCCGGCCTTCGCCCTCGAGGCCGACGAGGATCGAGAAGCCCTGGTCGAGCGTGTCGCCGCCGCTCACGTACCGGGCGCGGAAGTAGGCGTCGGCCTCGGGCGGCAGCGTCGGGCCCTTCAGGGCGCGGGCGCGCTCCTCCGTCCAGCCGTCGCGGTTGAGCGCCTGCAGGGCCGTGTCCCAGCCGAGGTTCAGGTGGCCTTCGTCCTCGGTCAGCTCGAAGCCGTCCCACTCGAGCAGGACGGAGAAGTCGGTCGGCTCCTGGAGCTCCACCATCAGGATCCCCTCGCCGATCGCGTGCGTGGTCCCGGCGGGTACGAAGATGCTGTCGCCGGGCGCGACCGGCAGCTCGTGCATGGTGGCGAGCATGGCCGCGGCGTCCTGGGTTCGCATCCACTCGCGGACCTCGCCGAGCTCGACGTCGCGCGTCCAGCCGACGTGCACGGCGGCGCCCGGGTCGGCCTCCACGATCAGCCACGACTCGGTCTTGCCGTACGGGCTGCCCAGGTGCTCGCGGGCGAAGTCGCGGCCGGGGTGGAAGTGGACGGGGAGGCGCTGGCCGGCGTCGAGCAGCTTGACGAGCAGGCCGGTCTCGGTGCGGCCGGGGCCGAGGAAGGCCTGCGGGTCGGCGGCGATGGCGTCGCGCACGAAGGTGCCGTCCTCGAGCCGGCTGAGCCCGCGCTCGGAGTGGCCGAACGCCGTGTTGGTCGCGCCGATCCACTCCTCGGGCATGTGGTCGGACTCGAGGGTGAGCCCGCGCAGGCGCGCGATCCGCTCGCCGCCGGCGTAGAAGTGGGTGAGGACGTTGGGCGGCAGGACGACGGGCTTCACGGCTGGACCTCCCCGGACCCTCGGACCACGAGCTCGGTGGGCAGGACGATCGTGCAGGTCGGGTGCTCGGCGCCGTCGAGCCGCTCGAACGCCAGGGTGGCGGCGCGTGCGCCCATCTGGTGGCTGTCGTGGCGGACGACGGTGACGGCGAGCAGGTCGGCGAGCTCGAAGTCGTCGAAGCCGACGAGCGCGACCGGCTCGGCGTCGTTCAGCGCGCGCAGGGCGCCGACCGCGTTGCGGTTGTTGCCGGCGAAGATCGCGGTCGGGCGGCGGTCGGGCGGGAGGCCGAGCAGCTCGCGCACGACGGCCTCGGCCTGCGGCGCGTCGTGGGTCCCGAGCCGGACGAGCTCCTCGCGGACGGGCACGTGGGCGGCAGCGAGCGCCTCGCGGTAGCCGGCCAGGCGCTCGGCGGCGGTGTAGAGCTCGGGCGGGTCGGCGATCACCGCGATCCGCTCGTGGCCGTGGGCGAGCAGGTGCTCGACCGCGGCGCGTGCGCCGCCGAGGTTGTCGAGGAGGACGCAGTCGGCCTCGAGGCCCGCCGGCGGGCGGTCGAGGAAGACGACCGGCGTGTCGCCGGCGGTGTCGAGGTAGGCGTGGTCGCCGGCGGCGGGGACGAGCAGGAGCGCGTCGACCCGGCGGCGCAGCAGCGCCTGCACGAGCTCGCGCTCGCGCTCCGGGTCCTCCTCGCACGAGGTGGTGATCAGCAGGTAGCCGCGCTCGCGGGCCACCGCCTCGACCGCCTGCGCGATCGTCGAGTAGAACGGGTTGGCGACGTCCTCGATGACGAGGCCGAGCGTGGAGGACGTGCGGCCCTGGCGCAGCGAGCGCGCGAGGTCGTTGCGCTGGAAGCCGAGCGCGTCGATCGCGTCGCTGACCCGGGCGGCGGTGGCGACGGCCACGCCGGGCTCCTCGTTGATGACCCGCGAGACGGTCTTCAGGCTCACGCCGGCGCGCAACGCGACGTCGCGCATGGTGGGCCGCGCGGGGCGAAGGGCGGTCATCGGGCTCGCCGCGTGGGGCGCAGGGCCGTCATCGGGCTCGCCGCGTGAGGCGCAGGGCGGTCATCGGGCTCTTCCGGCTGACAACGTTGCCGGACAACGTTGTCAACGGCACGGTACGTCCGTGCGCGAACCATGTCAAGGCCGGCGCTTGACGGGCTCGCCGGCCATCGTGATGCTCCCGCCGCTGGCTCGGACGGGAGGGGAGATGCGGGTGACGCGGCGGCAGCTGATGGCTGCGGCGGGAGGCGGTGCGGCAGGCCTGTACCTGGGCGGTTCGGCGGCCCGGGCGGCGGGCAGGCCGTGCTCGATGCCGCGGTACTGGTACCCGGTCCCGCGACGGCGCGGGACGGTCGTCACCGACGTGTGCGTCTACGGCGGGACGTCAGCGGGGATCGCGGCCGCGGTGACGGCGGCGCGGCTCGGCCGCAGCGTCGCGGTCGCGGCGTTCGGGCGGCGCATCGGCGGGCTGTCGGCGAGCGGGCTGGGGGCGACCGACACGGGCCGGATCGACGCCATCGGCGGGCTCGCGCGCGAGTTCTACCGCCGCGTGGGCGCGCACTACGGCCTCGCGGAGACGTTCCGCTTCGAGCCGCACGTGGCCGAGGCGGTGTGCGAGGACTGGGTGGCCGAGCACGGCATCGAGCTGCACCGCGAGCAGCGGCTCGACGCCGTCCGCATGAGCCGCGACCGCATCGTCGAGCTGCGGATGGAGAGCGGCATGCGCTTCCGCGCGGCGATGTTCGTCGACGCCGGCTACGAGGGCGACCTGCTGGCCGCCGCCGGCGCGAGCTGGTTCGCGGGCCGCGAGGGGAACGCGACCTACGGCGAGACGCTCAACGGCGTCCAGTTCCGCTCCGGCCACCAGTTCCGCGTGCCGGTCGACCCGTACGTGGTCCCGGGCGAGCCGGAGAGCGGGCTGCTGGCCGGGATCTCGCCGGACCCGCCGGGCGCCGCCGGCGAGGGCGACCACCGGATCCAGGCCTTCAACTTCCGCGTCTGCCTCACCCGAGCGGCCGACCGCCTGCCGTTCCCCAGGCCCGCCGGGTACGACCCGGCGCGCTACGAGCTGCTGCTGCGGTACATCGAGGCCGGGATCTGGGACGTGCTCGGCAACAACCAGCCGATGCCGAACGGCAAGACGGACTGGAACAACAACGGGGCGGTGTCGAGCGACAACATCGGCCGCAACCACGAGTGGCCGGACACCGACTACCGCGAGCGCGAGCGGATCTTCCAGGACCACGTCACCTACCAGCAGGGGCTGCTCTGGTTCCTGGCCAACGACCCGCGCGTGCCGGCCGCGATCCGCGCCGAGGTGGGTGCGTTCGGGCTCCCGCGCGACGAGTTCACCGAGACCGGCGGCTGGCCGCACGAGCTCTACGTGCGCGAGGCGCGGCGGCTGGTGTCGGACTACGTGATGACCGAGCACGACTGCCGCGGGAGCACGTCGGTCCCGGATTCGGTCGGGCTCGCCTCGTACACGATGGACTCGCACAACTGCAAGCGCGTGGTGGTCGACGGGACGGCGCGCAACGAGGGCGACGTCCAGGTCGGGACGCCGGCGCCGTACCCGGTCGCCTACCGCTCGATCGTGCCGCGGGCCGGCGAGTGCGAGAACCTGCTCGTGCCGGTCTGCCTGTCGTCCTCGCACATCGCATACGGCTCGATCCGGATGGAGCCGGTGTTCATGGTCCTCGCCCAGGCGGCCGCGACGGCCGCGTCGCTCGCGATCGAGGCCGATGTGCCGGTGCAGGCGGTCGACTACGCCGCCCTGCGGCGACGGCTCCTGCGCGACCGCGCCGTCCTCGAGTGGCCGCCTCCGCCGCCGGGGCTGTCGGTCGAGGCGCCGGAGCTGCGGCCGGGCGTGCCGGGGACGGTGACGGTCATGCTCGTCAACGACGACGTCGAGCCGTTCATGGACGCCGCGCTGTCGCTCGAGGCGGACGGCTGGACCGTGGCGCCGGGGTCGCCGGGCGCGGTCGAGCGGATCGAGCCGGGCGAATCCTTCGAGGCGCGCTGGACGGTGACCGCGCCGGTGCAGCCGGAGCCGGCGGCGGCCGGCGACCTGCGCGCGGGCGCGAGGTACACGGTGGACGGCACGCCGGTGGAGCGCAGCGTGGTCGAGCCGGCGTACGTGGTCGAGCCGCCCGGTCCCCCGTACTCGGTGTACGCGTCGACCGAGGCGCACTTCGGGGCGCGCGACGAGCGGCTGGCGGTGATCGCCGGCGGCGCCGACCTGTGGGTCGGCATCGACCAGTACGGCGCGCTGTTCCGCGACGACGCCGGCGGGCCGGCGACCGTGGCGGTCACGCGGCTCGTCAGCCAGGACGCGACCGACCCGAACGCCCGCGCCGGCCTCGTCATGCGCAACGACCTCACGCGTGCGGGCGTCGCCGGCGGCTACGTCCTGCTGGTGGCGAAGCCGGTCGACGGGTTCCTGCTGCTGTGGGACGCCGACGGCAGCGGCACCGTCGAGTCGGTCGCGCGGTCCGGCAGCGGGCCGACGCCGTCGCCGGCCTGGTTGCGACTCGCGCGGGACGGGACCACGTTCACCGGCGCCTGGAGCCTCGACGGCGTGTCGTGGACCACGGTGGGCACGGCCGAGGTGCCGAGCGCGGCCGCGGTGCAGGACGTCGGCGTCGTCTGCTGCTCGCACGCGGCCGCGCTGGGCCGAGCGGTGTTCGACGGGCTGGAGGTCACGTGAAGGTCGTCGTCCACGTCGCGGTGTCGCTCGACGGCGCCACCGGTGGGTTCGAGCCGGATGTCGGCACGTACTACGAGCTCGCGCGGAGCTTCGAGGAGGACGTGACGCTCACCGGAGCGGACACGATCCTCGCCCAGGAGGCCGCCCTGGCCGACGCGCCCCGTCCCGGGCCGACGCCGGGCGCGCCGCTGCTCGCCGTGGTCGACAGCCGGTCGCGCGTGACGGCGTGGGACGCGCTGCGCGACTGCGGGCACTGGTCGGGCGTCGTGGCGCTGCGCTCGCACGGGTCGCTGGTCGCGGACGTGGAGGCGCTCGGCGGGGAGGTCGTGCGGGTCGACAGCGGCGGGACGCTGAACGGCGCGCTGCTGCGGGCCGGCGTGGTCGACGAGGTCAGCCTGCTCGTGCATCCGGTCGTCGTGGATGGCGGGCGGCGGTGGTGGGGCTCCGAGCCGCCTGGCGGGCTGTCGCTGCGCGCCGCTTCGGTCGTCGGCTCCGGGCTCGCCTGGCTTCGGTACGGCGTGGCGGGACCAACTGCGGCTGGGTAGGGGAGGCGGTGCATTTCGTCAACACGCCGCGCTGATTCGAAGGCCCGTTGACGTTGCGCACCGCATAGGTGCGTTTCGTCAACACGACGCAGCGATCCGAGCTCCGGTTGACGAAATGCACCCCCGCCGCCCTACCCAGCCAGCAGTTCGTCCATCCGCGCGGCGTCGAAGCACCCGGCGCGCGCCATCTCGACGCTCGCCGCCGCGGCCGCCACGCCCCGCCGCGCGGCGCTCGCCACGTCCTCGCCCGCCTCCAGCGCGGCGGCCAGCGCCGCGGTCAACACGTCGCCGGCCCCGATCGGGTTGCGGACCGCGCCGACCCGTGGGGCGGCCAGCCACGTCACCGAACCGCCGGCGCAGACCGCTGCGCCCGCCGCCGCCGCGGTCACGACCGCGGCGCGCGCGCCCGCCGCGACGAGCTCGGACGCAGCCGTCTCGGCGTGGCCGCGCGCCTCGGGGGACGCCTCGACCGACTCGTCCGCCCGGCCATGCAGCAGCCCCTCGGCCTCGGCGAGGTTCGGGGGGACGACGTCGGCTCCGGCGTCGAGCGCCGCCCCCCGGGCGGG
>Ga0081538_10003025_pt1 | contig 16012 bp, 17 predicted proteins | sample TabmetS5T2R1_FD_71022 | JGI IMG/M metagenome (GOLD analysis project Ga0081538, IMG submission 71022) | Tabebuia heterophylla rhizosphere microbial communities from the University of Puerto Rico - S5T2R1 | ecosystem: Host-associated > Plants > Roots > Rhizosphere ... | reverse complement strand
CCGGCTCCCCCGAGATCTCGATGCCGTCGTAGCCGCAGGCGGCCAGGCGCCGGATCGTCGTCTCGATCGGCTCGGGCCGCATCCAGTTGTGCATCGCCACCTTCAGTCCCATCGGTCCTCCTTGGTTGCCGACTGACCTACTAAAGATCGAGCTTGCCGGGGTTCATGATCCGGTTCGGGTCGAGCACCTCCTTGATCCGCCGCAGGACGTCGAGCGCAGGCCCGTGCTGGGCGCGCATGTACGGCGCCAGCTTCAGCCCGACGCCGTGGTGGTCGTTGATGACGCCGCCGGCACCCAGCATCGCCTGCACGGCGTCCTCCCAGATGCGGTCGTGCAGATCGACGGAATCGGGCCCGCCCTCAGGAACGATGAAGCGCCCGTACATCATCGTCCCCCACGGGTACCAGTGGCTGAAGTGAACCTTGAGGACGAGCCCGTGTTCGGCGTACGGCGCCTCGACGGCCGCCTTCACCGCCTGGTAGACGTCGTGGATGCGCGCGTAGGGAGCGACGGCCTCGAGCGTCCCCCAGATGGCGGGAAGCTCAGGGTGGTGAGGGGGCTTGTAGAACTCGTAGCGGCGGCGCCACCACGTCTCGCCGATCCGGCCGTCCAGGATCACGCCGCCGTGCTCGTGGGCGAGCGCGAGCAGCGTCTCGGCCTCGGCGTCCGCGACGGCCGCCTCGCCTTCGAAGCAGACGACCGTGCAGACGCCCTCGAGCTCCTGCCCGACGACCGGGCCGAGCGAGGTCCGCGTCGCGGCCTCGTCGTACAAGCGCACCACGGACGGGCGCAGGCCGCGCGCGATGCACGAGCGGACGGCAGCGATCCCTTCGGGCACCGATGCGAACGAGATCGCCTCGAAACGACGCTTCGCGGGGAGCGGAGCGAGCTGCAAGGTCGCACGCGTGACGACGCCGAGCGTCCCCTCAGAACCGACGAAGAGCTGCGTCAGCTCGGGCCCGACGGCATGCCGGGGGACGGCAACCGTCTCGATCACGCTCCCGTCGGCGAGGGCGACGCGGAGCGAAAGGACGAGATCCTCGATCTTGCCGTAGCGCGTCGAGAGCACTCCCGAGCCGCGGGCGGCGACGTAGCCGCCGACGGTCGCCAGGTCCACCGAGGCCGGGTAATGCGGGAGCATGAGCCCGCGGTCGTTCAGCTCGCTCTCGAGCGTCTCGCCGTTGACGCCCGCCTCCGCCGTCACGGTCAGCGATTCCTCGTCCACCTCGACGATGCGATCGAGACGGGTGAGGTCGAGGAGGATGCCGCCGCCGACCGGGACCGCCCCTCCCTGGCTTCCCGAGCCGCCCCCGCGGGGGACGACGGGGAGCCCCCGCTCGTTGGCGAAGCGAAGCACGGAGACGACGCCGGCCTCGTCAGCCGGTACGACGGCGGCGTCGGGAAGGCCGAGCGGAGCCCCGTTCGCTCGCGCGGCCAGGGCCTTCCAGTACGTGTCGGCTGCATAGCGCTCCAGGACGTCGGCATCGGCGACGACGGCATCGGCACCGACGAGGTCACGGAGCTCCCGCGCCAGGGTCTCGGTCTTGGGAGTCCCGACGCTCACGGGCCAACCTTTGGCCTGTGAGCGTGGGGAGGGTGTGTGAGGGAACCGGGAGGTTCCCTCACTGTTTCGAAGAAGGGGGCTCGTGGGGGAAACATGGTTTCCCCCACGGGACTGAGCTGAAGGCGAAGGACGCTCATTGCGAACGTAACGACCTCCAGGGCTCTTCGCCGGAGACGTCTACGAGCTCGTAGCCGCTCTCGCCCGCGCACGGGGCGAGCGCGACGGTCAGCCGCGCCGTCTCCCGACCCGTGTTGAAGGAGGCGTGGACAGTGCCTCTTCCGACGAACACGGCCTCGCCGGGGCCGAGGACGGTCTTCTCGCCTTCGAGCCACTGCTCGATCTCGCCCGTCTGGACGACGATGACCTCCTCCTGGTCGGGGTGCAGGTGGAAGTCGTGGCCGTGTCCGGGCTCGAGGGTCACGTCGAGCACGGTGAGCTGCTGCGCTCCGGTGGAGGACGGCCGGCTGATCCACCCGAGGCCGCCCCAGTCGAGCTGCTCGCGGTCGACGTCGGCGTCGTGGACGAACTTCCCCTTCACACCCGTTCTCCTTCCCGGCCCCGCGTCGAGATCGCCTTGAAGCGCCTCACGGTCTCGGTCAGCGCGATCTCGGTGGGGAGCCGTTCCATGCTCGAGGCGCCGAAGAAGCCGACGACGCCCCGTGTGCGCTCCAGGACGTACGCCGCGTCCTCGGGCTCGGCGATCGGGCCGCCGTGGCAGAGGACGAGGATGTCCGGTGCGACCTCCACGGCCGCGTCGTGCATCGCCTGGATGAGGTCGACCGACTCGTCGAGCGTCCTCGCCGTCTCGGCCCCGATCGTCCCGCCCGTCGTCAGCCCCATGTGCGGAACCAGCACGTCCGCTCCGGCCTCGGCCATCGCCCGCGCATCGGCGGGCGTGAAGACGTAGGGGCAGGTGAGCAGGTCGAGCTCGCGCGCGGCGCGAATGGCCTCGACCTCCAGCGCGTAGCCCATGCCCGTCTCCTCGAGGTTCTGGCGGAAGGTGCCGTCGATGAGGCCGACGGTGGGGAAGTTCTGAACGCCCGTGAAGCCGGCCTCCCGAACCTGCCTGAGGAAGACGGGCATGAGCCGGAACGGATCGGTGCCGCAGACCCCGGCGAGGACGGGGGTCGACTCCACCACCGGCAGCACCTCGCCGGCCATCTCCATGACGATCGCGTTCGCGTCGCCGTAGGGAAGGAGGCCCGCGAGGGACCCTCTTCCCGCCATCCGGTAGCGGCCGGAGTTGTAGACGATGATGAGATCGGCGCCGCCTGCCTCCGCGCACTTCGCGGAGAGGCCCGTCCCGGCGCCCGCGCCGACGATCGGCCGGCCGTCTTGCACCTGCGCACGAAGGCGCTCCAGAGCATCCTTGCGGGTCATGCGCGCGCGCCTTCGGTCGCCCACGCCTGATAGTGCTCGTGGAGCGTGTCGGCCATCGCACGGGCAAAGGACGGATCGTTGACGTCGGCGTCGAGCTCGCGTACGTCCACGGCCGGATCGAGCGTGTCGCGTAGGGCGTCGAAGAGCGCACGATCGGCCTCCGGGTCGTAGAAGACCTCTCCCTCGACGTCGATGAGGGACACCCCGCGGAGCGGGACGAACACGGTCACGGGCCCGCTCGCGTCCGAGAGCTTGCGCCCGATGCGCCGCCCGAGCTCGGCGCACTCGTCCGGCGTCGTCCGCATGAGCGTGACCGTCGGGTTGTGCTTGTAGAGCAGCCGGTCGCGGAACTCGACCGGCACGGTTTCCATCGGGCCGAAGTTGACCATGTCGAGCGCGCCCAGCGAGACGACCTGAGGAAGCCCGAGCTCGCCCGCGGCCTCGAGCCGGTCGGGTCCCGCCGAGAGGACGCCGCCGACGAGGTCGTCGGCCAGCTCGGTGGTCGTGATGTCGAGCGAGGCGGTGATGAAGCCGCTTCGCATGAGCGCTTCGAGCGACTGCCCGCCCGTGCCGGTCGCGTGGAAGACGAGCACCTCGTAGCCGAGCTCCTCGAGCCGCTCCCGTGCAGCGGTGACGCAAGGCGTCGTGACGCCGAACATCGTCGCCCCGACGAGCGGCTTCCCGCCCTCGACCCGAGGCGGCTCCGACTGCACCATGCCCGCCATCGCCGCCGCGGCATTCGCGAGGATGTGTGAGGAAACGGCGTTGATTCCGGCGATGTCGACGACGGAGTACGTCATCGTCACGTCGTTGGCGCCCACGTAGGGGCGCGTGTCGCCCGAGGCCATCGTCGACACGATCAGCTTCGGAACGCCCACCGGCAGCACCCGCATGGCCTCGGCGGCGACGGCAGTCCCGCCGGACCCGCCGAGCGCGAGGATCCCGTCCAGGCGCCCCTCTGCGTGGAGGCGCGACACGATCTCGGCTGCGCCGCGCGCCATGGTCTCCACCGCGGCCCCGCGGTCGCCCGCGGCTGCGAGCTCACCGTGGGCGGTGCCCGCCGCCTTCGCCACCTCCTCGCGGGCGACGTCCGGAGTGACGCGGGGCTCGCCGAGGACTCCCGCGTCGACGAGGACCGTCTCGACCCCGTGCCCGCTCAAGAGCGACCGCAGGAACGCATACTCGTCCCCCTTCGTGTCGAGCGTGCCCAGGAGGACGACGACCGCCACAGCGCCTAGGCGGCCGCGCCTTCCACGCGGGTCACGCCGAGGTAGCGCTGCTGAGCGCCGGGGTCGGCCAGCAGCGCCTCGGCGGTGGTCTCGGCCACGATCTCGCCGGCGACCATGACGAGCTGCCGCTCGGCGAGCGAGGTGGCGACGCCGAGGTTCTGCTCGACCAGTAGGAGCCCGACTCCCTCCTCGACGAGGCTCGAGCACGTCTGGACGAGGCTCTCCACGATCGCCGGCGCGAGGCCCTCGGAGGGCTCGTCCATGATCAGGAGCTTGGGGTTGCCCAGGAGCGCGCGGGCGATGGCCAGCATCTGCTGCTCCCCGCCCGAGAGCTGGGCCGCTCCGACCTTGCGCCGCTCGGCGAGTCGCGGGAAGAGCTTCCAGATCTCCGCCTTCGTCCAGTGGCCGCGGGCGGCTCCCAGCATGTCCAGGTGCTCCTCCGTCGAGAGCGAGGGGAAGAGGCGGCGGCCCTGCGGCACGTAGCCGATCCCCGCCCCCGAGATCTTGTAGGGGGCTCGGCCCATGAGCTCCTGCCCTTCGAAGCGGATGGAGCCGTCCGCCTGGGCCATGAGGCCCATGACGGCGAGGCAGAGGGTGGTCTTCCCCATGCCGTTGCGGCCGATCAGGGCGATGGGCTCGCGGCCCATCTCGAAGCTGACGTCGTGCAGCACGCGCCCCGGCCCGTAGTAGGCGTTGACCTTCTCGAGGACGAGAACCGGCTCAGTCATCCGCGTAGTGACTGCTCCCGAGGTAGAGGTCGTGCACGAGCTGGTTCGCACGGATCTCCGCCGGCGTCCCTTCGACGATCACGCGGCCGTCGTGCATCATCGTCACCTGCTCCGCCACCCTGAGGGCGACGTCCATGTCGTGCTCGATGAGGATGAGCGTGATTCCGCGGTCGAGCGCGAGCAGGAGATCCGTCAGCATCACTCGCTCGCCGCGCGAGAGGCCTGCCGCCGGCTCGTCCAGCATCATGATCTTCGGGTCGCCCGCGCGCGCCATCCCGACCTCGAGCTGGCGCTGCTCGCCGTGCGAGAGCGAGCCCACCGTCGTTCCGAGCTGCTTCTCGAGACCGACCCGCTCCGCGAGCTGGCGGGCGCGCTCGCGGAGCGGACCGTCACGCCTGTGCAGGCGCAAGGGGCGGAGATGTCCGCGTCGTGGGCCCAATGCGGCGAGGTACAGGTTGTCCTCGACCGTCAGGCCGAGGAAGAGCCGCGACGTCTGGAAGGTCCGCGTCAGGCCGAGCTTCGCCCGCCGTCGGGCGGGCATCCTCGTGACGTCCTGTCCGAAGAGCTCGACCTTCCCTCCCGTCGGGGGAAACTCACCCGAGATGACGTTGAAGAGCGTCGTCTTGCCGGCGCCGTTCGGCCCGAGCAGCGCTCGCCGCTCGCCCGGAACGACGTCGAGGTCGACCTCGCGGACGGCGTGGACGCCCCCGAAGCGCCGGCCGACGCCGCGGAGGCGGACGATCGGCTCGGCGCTCTGGGGCTGTTTGGCTGCTTCGGTCACCGCTCGGTCGAGCTCGTCTTCCTACCCTCCGCCACCCTGCTCCGTCCACGGAGGCGGCGTGCCCTTCTCGCAAGGCGGATTCGTTCGGTCGGGCGAGGGCGTCTCAGGGCTGAACGCGCCCGCAAAGGTCTGGTCGACCTCCGGGATGGTCTTCAGCGTCTGCACATCGGGGACGCCGTCGCCGGTCTGGTCCTCGACGATCTGCTGGAGGAAGTTGTCCATGATCGCCTGGCGGTTCTCGTCGAGCCTGATCGTCCCGAGCGGGGCATCGAGCTCGAGGTTCGCCAGCGCGTCGTTGAGCGCCGTGTGGTCGTCCGAGAGGTCGCCCTCGACCTGCTCGAGCGCCTGCGCGATCGCCTCCATGGCGGTGTAGTAGCCGTAGAAGAACACGCTCGAGCCCGTCCCTGCGAGCTCGGGATAGGCGCTCTCGATCTGCGACGTGTACTCGAGATACGCAGGCTCCTGCGAGTCGCCCGCGGTCATGCCGGCGGTCACGACGCCGACGACCTGGTCCCCAAGCTCCTCGAGGATCACCGGGTCGGTCATGAAGATGCCGCCCATGATCTTGTCGGCGAGGTTGCCGCGCAGTTGTCCGTACTGCTTCACGAAGGCGACCGTCCCGGTGCCGCCGACGCCCATGAAGAAGCCGTCGACGTCCTCAGGGATCTGTGTGATGTAGGAGGAGTAATCCTCCTCGCCGAGCGGCGGCCAGAGCCGCTCCGTCACGTTCCCGCCGAGCGAGCAGAACTCGGCTACGAAGCCGGCGATCTGGGAGTACGGGAAGTCGTAGTCGTCTCCGATCGTGACGACGTTCCGCCAGCCGAGCTCGTTGTAGGCGTAGTCGCCCAGCCCGGCCGTCCACTGAGTGCCGTCGTTGTGGAACCGGAAGAAGTTCGGGGACCGGACCTTCAGCGTCGTGTCCTGCGCGCCCGAGATGCCGTTCACGAACGTGACCCCCGGCTGTTCCTTCGAGTAGTTGGCGACCGCGATCCCCTCGCTGCCCGAGAGGGGCCCGACGAGGATGTCGACCTGCTCCTGCTCGACGAGACGGCGGGCCTCCTCGACCGCCTTGTCCGGGGTCGAGTCCGAACCGCCGTACACGATCTCGATGGGATGTCCGGCGATGGTGGCGTTCTCGACGCCGTCGGTCGGATCGCCGCTCACGGGAGTGGCTCCGCGGTTGATCAGCGGGAGCATCGCTCCGCCCCAGGTCTGGCCTTCGAACGGTGCGAACGCGCCCTCGTTGTTCGCGAAGACGCCGATCTTGATGGGCTCGCCGGTCGCTTCGCCGTCGGTCCCGCCGCCGGTGTCGGTCGTCGGGGTTGCCTCGCCGTCGCCGCCATCGTCGTCGCCCCCGCAGGCTGCGACGGTCGCTCCGATGACGAGCACCAGCACGGCGAGCAAGGCCCAGAGCCGGGCCCTCCTGCCCTCGGTGGTACCTCGCATTCCTACCTCTCTTCCTCGTGGATCGATCCGAACGCCCGGTTCCCTGCCGGGGTTCCCGTCGAGCGGTTGGCGCGCGTCTCTCCTCCCTTCGTCATGACGGCTGTGGACTGTCCGTTGCGTGCTGCGCCTCGCCCGCCGCTCCCGTGGGCCGCGCGGGAGGGCCGCCGGAGAGCTGGCGCCCGAAGAAATCGACGATCGTCTGCCAGATGCCCATCAACCCGCCCGGAGAGAGGAGGACGATGGCCAGGAAGATGGCCCCGATCACGGTGTTGAAGCGCTGGCCAACGATGTCGAGGCCCCGCGTCCAGTTGTCCAGCGCCGCGAAGACGAACGCTCCCACCCAGGCGCCCTCGAGCCGGTAGAGCCCTCCGATCACCGCGATGACCAGCACGTCGATCGTCCGCGAGAGGTCGATGGAGCCGGGCGAGATCCGGGTGTTCCACCAGACGGAGATGATCCCTGCGAACGAGGCGATCAGCGCCCCGAGACCGAATGCCAGCATGCGCAGGAGCGGCACGTTGTACCCCAGCGCGCGCATGCGGGACGGATCGTCCCGAACGCCTTGGAGCGCAAGGCCGAACGGCGTCCGCGCCAGGTAGCGGACGAAGAGGAAGACGACGGCCGAAACGCCGAGCGCGATGTAGAAGAGGTTCTGGGGATCCGTGACCGGGTTCGAGACGATGCCGGGGCGCGTGACGTTGTTGACGCCGCCGAAGCCGGACAGCTGCGTCACCTGGGCGAAGAAGTAGAAGGTGAGCACGCCTACGGCGAGCGTGATCATCAGGAAGTAGATCCCGTAGCTGCGGCTCGCGATGGCGCCGATGAAGAGGCCGGCGCCGACCGCCGCGAGGATGCCCACGCCAGTGGCCAGCCAGGGGTTCCACGCGATCGGGGAGCCGCCGTCGGCCTCGACCAGGTTGGCCATGGTGAAGCCGGCGATTCCGTAGAGCGCCACCTGCCCGAGCGACACCATCCCGACGTAGGCGGCGAGGAAGATGAGACTGGCCGCGGCGATCCCGAGCCAGAGCGCCTTCGTGATCACCTGGCTCAGATAGAAGTCGGTGAAGAGGAGCGGCGCGACGAGGAGAATCAGCGCGAACAGGATTCCGGGTCCCCACCAGAAGAGGCGCTCCATCGTCAGGGCGGACCGGTTCACGCCGGTCTCCCGAAGAGCCCCAGGGGCCGGACCGCGAGCACGAGCACGAGCAGCCCGAAGATGAGCAGGATCGAGTAGTTCGTGTAGCCGGCCGGCAGATAGACGTCGCCGAAGGAGTCGACGAGACCGAGGGCGAGCGCGCCGAGCGCGGCGCCGGCGAGGCTCCCCATGCCGCCAATGATCACCACGATCAGCGAGATGAGGAGGTACTGCGTGTCGTTGGCCTTGTCGACGGAGATCATCGTCCCGCCGAGGACTCCGCCCAGGCCCGCGAGCATGGCGCCGAGGAAGAAGGCGCTCGCGAAGACGAGCTGGATGTTGATGCCGAGCGCCGAGACCATCTGCCGGTCGTCGACGCCCGCGCGCACGATCATGCCGAAGCGCGTGCGCTGGATCATCGCCCACAGTGCGAGCCCGACCGCGACCGCGACGAGCAGGACGAAGATCCGGAAGAAGGGGTAGGTCAGATCGGAGAACGGGAGGTGGACGCTCTCCGGGAAGGCGTCCGGGGCAGCGAGCGATTCCGCGATGCCGCCGAAGTGGGCCAGCGTCTGATCGGCGATGATGATCCCGATCGCGATGGTGATCAACGCCTGACGTAGCTCCTGCCCCTGGTTCCAGCGGAGGAAGAGCTGCTGCATGACGAGGCCGATCAACCCGACGGCCAGGCAGGCGACGACGAGCGGGATGATCCAGTCCCCGAGGCCGGCCTGGGACGACCCGAAGGCCGACGTCGCCTCTCCGCCGGTGAGAGTCGTCTGCAGCTCGAGCGCGAAGAAGCCGGCGAGCATGTAGAGCGACCCGTGCGCCATGTTGACGACCCGCATGAGCCCGAAGATGAGCGTGAAGCCGCTCGCGACGACGAAGTAGAGCCCGGCGAGCGTCAGGCCGTTGAGCCCGACGATCACGAACGTGCGGGGGTCCCCGTACGCCTTGTAGGCGACCCAGACGGCCACGAAGGCGACGACGACGGTGACGGCGGCGCGAAGGGCCAGCGTGCCGGCGGGAACGGCGACGAGGCGCGAGCGCCAGTCCGGTGCCGCCGCAGATGCCGCTTCGCTCACGTGAGTCGCGTCCTCAAGCCCCGCCCGCTGATCGCTTTTGAAGGGACGTGAACACTTTTGAAGGGCGAACGTAACAGGATGAAACAACGGTGTCAACGAGGGCGATAGACTGCGCCGCGTGGCAAGCGCGGTCAGGCGTCTCCAGCACGTGTCGACGCCATACCCGCGCGGGCGGCAGGAGGATGTGCGGGCGTTCTACGGGAGCGTCCTCGGCCTCGTCGAGAAGCCGGTCCCGGCCTCTCTCGCCGACCAGGAGCTGATCTGGTTCGAGGGCGGGCCTTCCGAGCTCGAGCTGCACTTTCTTCCCGATCCGGTGCCGCCGGACTCCGCCGCGCAGCGGCATTTCTGCCTCGAGGTCGACGACTTGGAGGGCTGGCGGGGGAAGCTGGAGGCCGCCGGGATCGAGACGAGCGACGACACTCCCATCCCCAACCGACCGCGCTTCTTCTGCCGCGATCCGTTCGACAACCTCATCGAGCTCACGACGATCCTGGGGGACTACCGCACATGAGCAACGGACTGAAGACGAGCCTTGGTATTTGGGCCTTGGGGCCGATGGTGACGCGTTTCGTCCCGGGCGGCTACAAGCCCGAGTACGTCGGCGAGACAACCGCCGAGCGGGTGCGCAGGGCCGTCGAAGGCCTCGGCGACCTGATCGACGGGTACGAGTTCCACTACCCGCAGGAGCTGGACGAGGACAACCTCGACGATGTGCGGGACGCGCTCGACGGGCACGACGTGTACTGCATGGCTACGGGCCTTCACCTCGATCCGCGCTTCGGCCGGGGCGGCCTGGTCTCACCGGACGAGGCGACGCGCGGCGAGGCGCTGCGACGAACGACGGCGGCGATCGACTTCGCCGGCGAACTGGGCGCGCACTTCATCATCTGGCCTGGGATCGAGGGGTACAACTACCCCTTCCAGGCGCCTTATAAGGAGAGCTGGAGCTGGCTCGTCGAGGGGATCGGCGAGGCGGCCCAGCGCTGCGCCGACCGCGGCATCCTGCTCTTTCTGGAGCACAAGAACTCCGAGCCGGCGATGAAGATCCTGATGAGAAGCATCGGGATGACGTTGCACGTGATCCACAAGCTGCGCGCCCAGGGGCTCACGAACGTGAAGGTGAACATGGACTGGCAGCACCTGCTCATGAACCGGGAGAGCCTGGCGGAATACGCCGCGCTGCTCGCCGCGGAGGGGCTGCTCGGCCACCAGCACGCCAACTCCGGGTGGGGCGACTTCGACGACGACAACATCGTCGGCGCAACCGCCTTCATGGAGACGCTGGAGCTCGCGGTCGAGCTGCGCCGCGCCGGCTACGGCTCGGGCGGCGAGCGCCTCGGCTTCGACCTGTATCCGTATACGGAGGACGCGGTCGCCGCCGTCCGCCGCAGCGTGCTCCAGTGGCGGTTCATCGACGACATCGCCTCCCGCATCGACGACGCCGCGCTTCGAGAAGCCCAGCTCGCCAAGGACGCCGTCCGCGCGTACGAACTCGTCTACGCCGCCCTGGGAGCCGCGTAGCGCACGCAACCCTGGGCGTCAACCGGTGCTCAGCAACAAGGCGACCCCGACCCCGACAGTGACGCTGGCGGAAGCTACAAGCGCGTAGAACAAGATCTCTCTGCGCTTCGAGAAGATACCGACCGACGTCGAGCGAAGAACGGCTCCCACGGTAGCCCCGACGCGCAACGGAAGACGAGCAACTAGGCCACCCGCTCGGCCGAGACCCGCTCCCACGGTGGCGCCTGCACGAAACGTCCCCGCGAGGTTCGGCCGGGACACCGTCGCAAGAGACCGCACGGGAGAGACAACTGCCGATCCGAACCGCGCCACTGAGCCGGGCACGTGGCGGCCGACCGTCACAGCGGACCGCGCCACGAGCGCCATGACGATCAGACCGACGAGCGCGAGTGCCAAGACGGAAAGAGGGAACGGGGCTGACGAGCCATCGCCAGCTCCGGGCGGTCGCCCTCCGACGAATCCCGTGCTGCGTCCTGCCGGCGTTCCGCCCGACCTCGGCAGCTGTGCTTGCAGTCGGTCGGACTTGTTCTCTGAACGCAGTCGTGCCTCGCTCGTTCGCGGTTCGAGCGGGTACGTGTTCCATAGCTCGTGCAGCACACGGTCGCGGCTGCTCGGCTGCGCGTGACCCGCCGCAGGTCCGCCCAGCTCGAGCACGAAGACCAGCGCGGCGCATGCGAGGGCGATCACGATCCGCCGCTGGTGCGATGTCGAAACGATCCTCATCTCAGCGAATGGTTAGCGGGGTTCCGACGGGCATGAGCTTCGCCAGGCGGAGGATGTCGTCGTTCCGCATGCGGATGCAGCCGTGCGAGACGCGGCCCGGGAGCAGGTCCGGCCGATCGGTCCCGTGGATCCCGACGAAGCCCTCGGCGGGCCAGTCCGTTAGGACGCGCGAGCGCGCACTCGTGCCGAACGCCACCGGTCCATACATCGGGCTCGCGTACCCCTTCAGCTTGTTTCGGATGTAGAAGTCCCCTCGGGGAGTCGGCCACGCCGGCTTCCCGACACCGACATCCGCGCGGAACACCGTTTGCCCGTCTCGGAAGAGGGTGGCCTGCAGCGAACCGAGGTCGACGACGAGCCGCGTTGTGACTGTTCCGTAACTTCCGAGTGCCTCTCGCGGAACCCAGCCCGCGCTCGGCTCGTCGAGGACAGCCAGTCGCACCCGAATCCAGAGGCGCCCTGCTCCGTCGACGCGGTTGCCGAGAACGAGAACGATGTTCGTGGTTCCCTCGGGTGTCCTGGTCTCGAGCTCGGTGATCGCGGGCGCGCGGGCGTGCGGGGCCACGCGCGCGGCCACGACGGTGCGAACGACAGCCCAACGCTTGACGTGCGAGGAGACACGCAGGAGTTTCGGCTTGCCGGGTACGAACGCGGGCGCCACGGGTTCGGGAAGGTTTGAGGCTGCGAAAGCAGCCTCTTGGTGCGACGCCGCCTGCTCGAGAGCATCGCCGGAACCACCCGCGAGAAACACCGACGGCACGCCCACCGCGAGTCCGACCGCGGCGGAAACCACGAGCGCGGCCCGTAGAAAGGTGGCGCCGCGCAGGTGTCGTCGCGAGGATGCCGTCCTCACCCCACGAATTTCGGCTCCATTCGCGCTGTCGTTCTCGGTACGAGCGTGCTGGTGAAGCGGGTGGACGCGACGATGCGATCCACCTCCGAAACCGGCTTCGCGCGATCGAACGCAGCAGCCACGGGAACGATGCCCGCGAGGTGTCGTGCCCAGGCCGCATGGCGTGCCTCCACCGTGAGGAGCGAGAACGCCGCAGCGACGAGCCCTTGTGAGCGCAGCGCAGGCGTCACGCCGGTCAGGAGCGCCGTCGTCAGATCTTCCATCGCGACCGCGGTCCGGGTAAACCTCGACTCGCTTTCCGTATTTCCGCGGAAGTCGAAGAGCGGCTTCTTGGGGGCAGCGTCGCCGAGTACCTGCTTGATGATCTTCACGTGCGCTCGCTCGTGCGCTCCGAGTGTCCGTGCCCACACCGCCTTCGCCTCCTCCATCCTCGCGACCGTGCCCGCACGCTCGGTCTCGGTGTAGAAGCTCGACTGGAGGTACTCGAAGTTGAGGGCGTACTGGAAGATCCGAACGTCGTTCCGCTTGGAAATCTCCGCCGCGAGAGCGGGCGGTGACGCGAGCGTAGCGAGCATCGTAGTGCCGCCGATCACCGCTTTACGCAGGAGCCCGGCGCGCGTGTCTCCGTAAAAGCCGGCGATGCTTTCCTGGAGCGCCCCGTCCCCGTCCAGCTGCTCGAGCGTCAGGTCGGTTGCAGGTCCGGACGTCTCCCGTTCGATATCGGCCGACATGCTCAACCTCTCTCGAAACCGGTCTCTTCGATCACCGCGAGCACGTCCGCAGGAGCCATCGCCTCGTCGGCGGCCCTCGGGGCGGGAGCGCTTGCGAGAAAGTCGTCGATCCAGGCGGCGTGCCGCGCCTCAACGGAGCACATCTGCGCGAACGGGACCATGAGCGGCCTCGTTAGATGAGCCCCCTGACCGATGTATCCGGCGACCGCCGCCTCTTCGAGGGTCCGCGCTGTTTGGGCGAACACGTTGGGATCCTTCGTCGCGTCGCCGAAGTCGTACGTTCGCTCGTCGTCGGCCCTCGGCCCAAGCCGCTGCCGCAGAAACGAAACATGCGTCTGCTCGTGCCGTGCGAGCAGCTCCGCGAACTGCTGGAGCTCTCCAACCAGAGCACCTCCGTTCGCGGCCTCCTCATAGAAGGCCGCTTTGAGCTGCTCTAGGCGAAGGACGTAGTTCAGGATTCGGGCGTCGAGCGCAGTCGGAGCCTGATCCGCACGCCCGGCAAGCGCAGTGACAACCCCTCCGGTGGCGAGTGCAGAACCGCCGAGCAAGGCCGCGGTCTTGAAGAGGCCGAGCCGAGACGTCGCGTGCACACTTCCGTCGCCCACACCGACCGGAGCCTCATCAGCCGAACCAAACGTCGCTTGTGGCATTGCCGCAGACCGCATTCGCCACGACCCACGGGCCCAAGGGCCCTCGCCGGGCGATTGTGACAATCGATTCAGGAAAACGCAACCCGATCTGGAGGCCGCGACGCACCGTCGCTCGTTGGGCTGCCTCTTCGCTACCCGCGCACTCGAGGTGGCCGCGAGCGAGATTGTTGCGAGGTCATCAGAGCCTTGAGCTCCTCGTCGCTCGGCTGCCAGCCGTCGACTGTTCGCGGCGGCAGCTTCGCCGATCGGCGGCGAACCATGAGAAAAGCGAACGCTCCTGCGAAACCTCCGGCAATCACCCATCCTGCAAGCGCCCAGACGGACGGCCGCGAGGCGTTCGCGGCTTCGGCGACCTTCCGATCCAGGGCGCGCAGCCGCTCGCCGAGGGCACGGACTTCGGCCTCGGTGTTCGCAACGGCGGTACGTGCGCGTCGACCGGCGGCGCGAACTGCGGCGAGCGACCGCGCTTGACGCGCAGCAACTCGCTCTTCCAAACGTGTCGTCCGCTCCGCGATCTCGGCGATCGCCGGATCGGCTACAACCGTGAAATCCACCGTCGGGACGACGTCGCCCAGCGGGTGAGCGCACCCTGCGTCACAGAACATGAGGGCATAGGTCGCCGGAGCCAGTTCCGGCACGGTGAACGAAGCCCGTGCTTGGCCGAGGTTTGCCTCCGAGATCCGTAGGACGACACGCCCGAGCTCCAGCGCGTCGGCATCCCCCTGCGCCCACCAATCCTTAGGCGAGGGCTTGTTCATTGCCCGGCGGACGATTGAGTAGTCGAGGCCGCGGAGCGCGTAGACGTAGAACCGGCCATCCTGTGCCTCCCGCGCAGCGCGGATCGAGCTGAAGAGGACCTCTGCCTCGGCCTTGACCCGCTGACCGACGGCAACTGTCGATCGGTTCGTGTCGATGAATGACCACCAGCCGCCGGCCGTCGCCGACGACGGCAGGAGAAGAACCATCAGCGAGGCGAACATGAGGCGGCGCGCCGTACGCATTGCGCTCCTTCGGCTTGACTCAGTCGCTCTCCTCCATTACGGCCCTGAACGTCGCGGAGGTCCCCTGCCGCCTCCTTGGCCCGTGATCTCCTTGCGGCCCGACCGAGCGACCGAGTCCGCAGCCTCAGGCGAAGGAAGTCCGTCGCTTCGCGGCAGCCTCCCTGCGCCCGTGGGCGTCCGCATCGGGCACCCTTCCCGGATGGGACACGGTCGGCGGCGACGAACAGATCCACGGGGACGGTCGCACGCGGAGAGGCTCGCGAGCCGCGACGGGTATTTCGCGCCGAAGAGCGTGATCCGGACGGTGGGTAACTCGCCGCTCACCCCGTTCTTGGGTGGAGGGCCCGCCGTCCTTCTCCAGGTCGCCCATCCCCTTGTCGCAGTTGGTGTCGTCGAGCACTCTGACTACCGGCGTGATCTCTGGCGTCGGCTTGCCCGGACGCTCCAGGCCCTCTACCTGATCGCCTACGGCACGAAGGCGGAGGCCGAACGGGCAGCCGACGCGGTGCAGGCCGTCCACTCCCGGGTCCACGGGAGGACCAACGTGCAGTTGGGCCGATTCCCGCCGGGAACCCCCTATTCGGCCTCCGACCCGGAGCTCATGCTCTGGGTGCACGCAACGCTGGTCGAGGCGTCGCTCGCGGTCTACCAGCGGTTCGTGCGGGCACTCTCGCCCGACGAGCAGGAACGCTACTACCAGGAGATGGCGCTCGTCGCCCGTCTCTTCGGCACACCCGCCGCCGTGATCCCGCGCTCGCTCGCCACCTTCCGCGACTACTTCGCGGCCCAGCTCGCCGGCGAGACGATCACGGTCACCCCGCCGGCCCGGGAGGTGGCCGCCGTGATCCTCGACGCGCCCTTGCCAGCACCAGTCCGCCTCCTCCTCCCCGCTCACCGGCTCGCAACCGCCGGTGTCCTTCCCCCCAGGCTCCGACGCGAATACGGGCTGCGTTGGAGCTCGATCCATCAGCGCGCGCTCCCGCTCGCCGCACGCGCGGCACGGGTCGCAACGACACCCGCCCTGTTCGCCGCCTCGCGACTGGCTCCGCCGACCCGAGCGCTCGCCGCCTAGGACGGGCGTAGGAACGCCGCGGCTGCTTCTCCAGCAGGGCGGCCCCGGCGCGCGGCCGGCGCCCCCCCCGGCCCCCGGCGCCTCCCCTTCCTCATACCCCACCCCACCCACC
>Ga0081538_10003024_pt1 | contig 16014 bp, 16 predicted proteins | sample TabmetS5T2R1_FD_71022 | JGI IMG/M metagenome (GOLD analysis project Ga0081538, IMG submission 71022) | Tabebuia heterophylla rhizosphere microbial communities from the University of Puerto Rico - S5T2R1 | ecosystem: Host-associated > Plants > Roots > Rhizosphere ... | reverse complement strand
GCGCGCCCGGGGCGCTGGCGCGGCCCCCCCCCGCCGCCCGTTTGTTTGTTTTTCCCCACCCCCCCCCCGCCCCCGCGCCCCCCCCCCGCCATACCGATCTCGTAGTGCGGGATGCGGATCGTCGTGAGCGGCGGCTGGAAGCGGTTGGCGAAGGGCATGTCGTTGAAGCCCACCACCGAGATCTCGTCCGGGCAGACGATCCCGCGCTCCGCGAAAACGTCGTAGCAGCCGAGCGCGATCAGGTCGTTCGCCGCGGCGATCGCGGTTGGGCCGCCGCCGCGATCGAGCAGCTCGGCGCACGCCCTCGCGCCCTCGGCCTCGGTGAACGCGCGCGTGACGACGACCAGCTCTGGGTCCGGCTCGAGGCCAAGCTCGCGCATCGCCTCGTGAAACCCCTCGTGGCGATCGAGGCCGGTCGAGAGGTCGAGCGGGCCAGCGATGTGGGCGATGCGCTTGTGTCCGAGCCCGGCCAGGTGCTCAACGGCCAGCCGGATCCCCTGGCGATCGTCGGCCGTCGCCGACGGGACGCCGCTGTCCGGCGCCCGGCGGTTGACGAGCACGAGCGGGATGCCGGCCTCGAGGAGCTCGTCGAGCAGCTGGTGGTCGCGGCGCGCGGTGGCGGCAACGATGCCGTCGACCTGGCGCGCGCGCATCGCGTGCCAGTCGACCCGCTCGCGCTCCGGATCGTTGTCGGTGTTGGCCATCAGCGGCGTGTATCCGCTCTCCTCGAGCCGGTCCTCGATGCCGCGCAGGATCGGGGGGAAGAGCGGGTTGGTGAGGTCCGGGATCAGCACGCCGATCGTGTAGGAACGGTTCGTCTTCAGGCCGCGCGCGATCGGGTTGGGGCGGTAGCCGAGCTGCTCCGCCGCCTCGAGCACGCGCCTCGCGGTGTCCTCGTTGACGAGGGCCCGGGTGTCTTCGTTGAGTGCCCGCGAGGCGGTGCCGGGATGCACGTTTGCCACCCGCGCAACGTCTCTCAACGTCACACGTGCCGTCGCGCCTTCTGATCCCAGCGCCATGATTGGACGATTATGCACGCGTTTGCAGTCGCGTCCGGGTGACGACGGAGACCGTTCAGCGCGGCTCCGCGTGGGCACCGCTGCGGCGCCCGGTGTTTCGGGCGATCTGGGGCTCCCTGCTGGGATCGCAGGTCGTCATCTGGATGCACAACGTCGGCGCCGTCACGGTCGTGGCCTCGCTGTCGGACTCGCCGGCGCTGATCGCGGCTGTGCAGACAGCCACCAGCCTGCCCGCTGTGGTACTGAGCCTGCTGGCCGGCGCGACCGCGGACATCGTCGACCGGCGCCGGCTCGTGCTGGCCGCCCAGGCCTGGATGGTGGCCGTCACTACGACGCTCTCCGTCCTGACCTTCACCGACACCGTCACCACCGGGCTCGCCCTGGCGTTGACGCTCGCGCTGGGCGCCGGCATGGCGCCGACGATCCTCGCCTACCAGGCGATGACGCCGGACGCGATCGGTGAGGACCGGCATCGCTCCGGGCCAGGCCGAGCCCGGCCCCTCGCGCAAGACGAGCTGCCCGAGGCGGTCGCCCTCAACAGCGTTGCCATCAACCTTGCGCGCGCGGTTGGACCGGCGCTGGCCGGCGTCCTGATCGTCGCGCTGAGTGCCGGCGCGCTGTTCGCGATCGAGTCCGCGGTCGTCCTGCTGATCATGGTCGTGATCTTCAGGCTGAAGGTCTCGACCGAACGGCCCGAGTCGCCGGAGCCGCTGATCGAGGCCCTGCGGGCTGGAGCGCGATACGTCCGCTTTTTCGGGCCGGCGCGCACGACGTTGATCCGGACGGGCCTGTTCGCGGGCTGCGCCAGCGCGCTCTGGGCGCTGCTACCGGTCGTGGCGGTCGGCCCGCTCGACCTCGACTCGCGCGGACTCGGGCTGCTGATGGGCTGCGTCGGCACCGGCGCGCTCTGCGGCGCGGTCGTGATGCCACGCCTGCGCGCACGGCTCGGCTTCGACGTGCTGATCGCGCTCGCCTCGCTCACACTCGCGGCGGGGCTCGCCGTGCTCGCCTGGGTCGACGAGGTCCCGATCGTCGCGGTCGCGCTGCTGTTCACCGGGGCGTCGTGGCTGACCGTGCTGTCGTCGCTGAACACGGCCGCGCAGTGGGCAGCGGCCGGCTGGGTCCGCGCCCGCACGCTCGCCAGCTTCCAGTTCGTGATGCAGGGCTCGCTCGCCTTCGGCAGCCTCGTCTGGGGTCTCACGGCCGGCGCCACCGGGGTCCGCGACGCGCTGATGATCGCAGTCGCCGGGCTGCTCGTGGGCGTGGTCGCGGGCCGGCACTGGCCGCTCGCTCCCGGCACGGACGTGGACCTCTCGCCGGCGGCGCACTGGGGGTCGCCCGAGCTCGCACTCGAGCCGCGGCCGACCGACGGCCCGGTGCTCGTGACGCTCGAGTACCGCGTGCGGCCCGAGCGCACCGACGAGTTCGTGGCTGCGATGACCGAGCTGGGCCGCATCCGGCGCCGCGACGGCGCCTACTTCTGGGACCTCTACGAGGACCTGGAGGATCGCGGCCGCTTCCTCGAGACCTTCACTGTCGGCTCCTGGCAGGAGCACCTGCGCCAGCACGAGCGCGGGACGGTTGCCGACCTCGACGTCGAGCGGCGCGTCAAGGAGATGCACGAGGGGCCGGGGCCGCCGGTGGCCCGGCACCTGCTGGCGGCGCGGGCGGCGCAGCGGGCCCGCGAGCAGAAGCCGCCACCATAGGCGGCATGCCCCCGAACCACGCGGCCGAGTTCCTGGCCCTCCACAGCCGCCCCGAAGCCTTCGTGCTGCCCAACGTCTGGGACGCGGGCAGCGCCAAGGTCGTCGCCCAGGCCGGATTCTCCGCGCTCGGGACGACGAGCGCCGGGATCGCCTTCTCCGCCGGCCTGCCCGATGACGGCTCGATCGGCCGCGACGCGATGGTCGAGCGCATCGGCGCGATCGCCGCCGCGGTCGGCCTCCCGGTGAGCGCCGATATCGAGTCCGGCTACGCGGACGACGCGGACGGCGTCGCCGCAACCGTTCGCGCGGTGATCGAGGCGGGCGCCGTGGGCGCGAACCTCGAGGACGCCGACCCGTCCCGGCCCGGCTCGTTGTTCGCGCTCGACGACGCGGTCGCGCGTGTCGAGGCTGCTCGCGCGGCGGCCGACAGCGCGGGCCTCCCCTTCACGCTCAACGCCCGAATCGACAGCTACCTGGTGCGCGCTCCCGACCCGTTCGGCGACACGGTCGAGCGCGCCGCGCGCTACGTGGCCGCCGGGGCGGACTGCATCTTCGTGCCGGGAGCGTCGGACGCGGCGACGATCGGACGGCTTGCGGTGGCGATCGACGCGCCGCTCAACGTGGTCGCCGGCCTCGTCGGCGAGCCGCTCACCCTCGCCGAGTTCAGTCGGCTCGGGGCGCGTCGTGTGAGCGTGGGCGGGAGCCTCGCGCGTGCCACGCTCAGCCTCGTCGACAGAGCGGCGCAGCAGATGCGCGAGGGGCGCTTCGACTTCACCGCTGGCGCGCTCGCGCACGCCGAAGTCAACCGCCTGATGGCGCATTGACGCGGTCGCACGCTGGGTAGTGTGAGTCCCATGCGTGCGCCGATCCAGCTGGACCTTCACCTGCCGAACTTCAACTATCCGGGGGTGGGGCCAGACGCTGTCTTCGAGAAGCTCGTCGAGATTGCGACCACTGCGGAGCGCGCCGGCTTCAGCGCCGTGACGGTGATGGATCACTACCACCAGATCGCGCCGGTCGGACCGCCCCAGAACTGGATGTTCGAGGGCAACACGATCCTTGCCGGGATCGCCGCCCGCACGGAGTCGATCGCGCTCGGCATGCTCGTTGGCGGCGTGACCTATCGCAACGCCGCGCAGCACGCCAAGATCACCACGACGCTCGACGTCATCTCCGGCGGCCGCGCTTTCCACGGGATCGGGGCGGCCTGGTTCGAGGGCGAGCACGTCGCCTACGGCTATGACTTCCCGCCACTGCGGGAGCGCTTCGAGCGGCTCGAGGACCACCTGCGGATCGCCCGAGCGATGTTCACGGAGGAGCAGGCGACGGTCGCGGGCACCCGCCACTCGGTCACCGGGGCCTACAACAACCCCAAGCCGCTGCGCGGGGACATCCCGATCGTCATCGGGGGCAGCGGCGAGCGGAAGACGCTGCGGATGGTCGCCCAGTACGCCGACGGCAGCAACTTCTTCGGCGATCCCGAGCGGGCCGGCCATCTCCTCGGTGTGCTCGAGGGCCACTGCGAGCGCGTGGGGCGCGACCCTGACGAGATCACGAAGACCGCGATGATGTCGTCCCTCGCCATCGGCGAGACGGAGGACGAGGCGCGGGCGAAGCTCGACGCGATGCGCCACGCGGGCTTCCCCGAACGCCGGATCGCCGGGACCACCGTCGGCACGCCGGAGCAGATCCTCGAGCACGCACAGGCGTATCGCGACGTCGGTGTTGAGGGCCTGACGCTTTCGCTGCCGGACGTCGAGAACCCGGAGGCGATCATGCTCGCCGGCGAGACGCTCGCTCCCGTGTTCAACCCCGAGCGTCAGCCCGCCGTCTAGCTACCAGTCGACCGGCCGGCCGTCCCGGAAGAAGCCTCCGGTGGGACCGTCGTCCGGCAGTAGCACGGCCCATATCACGCTCGCCGCGCCGTCCTCCACGGGGCGCCCGCCGGGACCGCCCATGTCGGTCGCCACCCACCCCGGACAGACCGAGTTGACGAGGATGCCGTCGCTGCGCAGCTCAGCCGCAAGTATGCGCGTCAGCGCGTTGAGGGCTGCCTTCGAGACGCTGTAGGCGGGCGTGCCCGCCCCCATGCTGCTGAGCGAGCCCGCCCCGCTCGACACGTTGACGATTCGGCCGTGACTCGAACGCCGCAGCAGCGGTAGGCATGCCTGGGTCGTGTGCCAGGCGCCGAACAGGTTGGTCTCCAGGGCCTGGTGGACAAGGTCGAGGTCGGCGTCCACGCCGCGCTGCCAGGTGTCGTAGAGGACGGCTGCGTTGTTCACGAGCACGTCGAGCCGCCCGTGCTCGCTGTCGAGCTCGGCGGCGAGGTGGCGGGCGCTGTCGGCGTCGGCCACGTCGAGTCGCCGCGCTTCGACCTGGATGCCGTCGGCCGCAAGGAGCTCGGCCGCCATACGCCCCTTCTCGAGATCGCGTGAGCCGAGCACGGTGGTGAACCCACGTCGCGCCAGCTGACGCACCAGCTCGAGGCCGATGCCCCGGTTGGCGCCGGTGACCAACGCGATACCCGCCATCTCCGTTCGAGACTAGCCCCGCGAGCTAGCGCGCTCGCGGGCGGCGGCGGCGATCGAGTCCGGCGTCGGGATGAACCGGTCTTCGAGCGGCGGGCTATACGGGATCGGCGTCTCGCCGGTCGCGACCACCCAGGCGTCATCAAGGTCGTGCAGCGCCTCTGCTGCCAGCGCCCCGACCAGGTTCGCCGCCCAGCCGCCCAGACGCGGGCCCTCCTCGACGGCCATCACGCGGTTGGTCTTCTCGACCGAGCGCAGCACCGTCTCGAGGTCGAGCGGTCGCAGCGTGCGCAGGTCGATCACCTCGGAGTCGATGCCGTCGGCCGCTAGCTGCTCGGCAGCCGCGAGCGAGTCCGGCACCCCCTTCGCGATCGAGACGATCGTGAGGTCCGAGCCCTCGCGCACCACGTTCGCCTGGCCTAGCGGGACGACGTCGCCGTTCTCGGGCGCCGGGCCCTTGACCGAGTAGAGCCGCTTGTGCTCGAGGAAGATCACGGGATTGTCGTCGCGGATCGCTGCCTTCAGCAGCCCCTTCGCGTCCGCCGGGTTCGACGGTGCGGCGATCTTCAGGCCCGGCACCCCCTGAAACCAGGTGGCGTGGAACTGCGAGTGGATCGCGCCGAAGCGGCCGCCGCCGCCGACCGCCGAGCGGACCACGAGCGGCACCGGCGCCTGCTCGTTCGAGATGTACCAGAACTTCGCCGCCTGGTTGACGAGGCTGTCCATCGGCAGCGCCATGAAGTCGCCGAACATGACCTCGAAGACCGGTCGGAGCCCGGTCACGGCTGCGCCGAAGGCCGCCCCCGCCAGTGCGAGCTCGGAGATCGGGGTGTCGAATACGCGCTCCTCGCCGAAGCGCTCGTGCAGCTCCGGAGTGGCCTTGAAGACACCGCCCGCAGCCGCCACGTCCTCTCCGAAGAAGACGACGTCCGGATCGCGCTCGATCTCCTCCGCGAGCGCGTCCCGGATCGCGGTGCGGAACTCGAGCTGAGCCGGCTCGCTCACGGTGCGAACTCCGATGCGCCCTCCCTCTCGGGATCGGGATACGGCGCTGCCAGCGCGGCGTCGGCCGCGCGAGCCATGGTCTCCTTCGCCCGCTCGGCCGCCTCGTCCAGCCGCTCGTCCGTCACCCCCGCCTCGACGAGCCGCGCCCGTGTGACGACCAGCGGGTCGCGCTCGAGCCAGCTCTCGAGCTCGCCCTTGGGGCGGTAGGTGGCCGGGTCCGATTTCGAGTGGCCGTAGTGGCGGTAGGTCTGGCACTCGAGCAGGCTCGGTCCGCTGCCCGAGCGGGCGACCGCGACCGCCTCGGCGGCAGCCTGCTCGACCGCGAGCAGATCGTTGCCGTCGACGACGCGCGCCGGGATCCCGTAGGCGGCGCCGCGCGCGGAGATCGCCGCGCCGGCCGTGACCTGATGCATCGGGGTGAACTCCCCGTAGAAGTTGTTCTCGCAGACGAAGACCACGGGCAGGCGCAGCACCTGGCTGAAGTTGAGGCACTCGTGGAAGTAGCCCTGGTTGGTCGCGCCGTCGCCGAAGAAGGCGACGGCCACCCCACCCTTGCGCTTGGCGCTCAGCGCCGCCCCGGTCGCCGCGGCGATGCTGCCGCCGACGATGCCGAAGCAGCCCACCAGCCCGTGCTCGAGGTCGATCACGTTCATCGATCCGGCGCGGCCGCCGCAGACGCCCGTCGCGCGGCCGAGCATCTCCGCGGCGAGCGGCTCCGGCGGGGTGCCCTTGGCGAGCGCGTGCCCGTGGCCGCGGTAGGTCCCTGCGACGTAGTCGCTCGGCTCGAGCGCCATGCAGACGCCAACCGGGACCGCCTCCTGCCCGGCAGACAGATGGGTCGTCCCGTGGACCTCACCCTTGAGGAAGAGGCGGTGGATCTCGTGCTCGAACTCGCGGATCAGCACCATCCGCTCGAAGCCCTGGACGAAGCGCGCCGGCTCGTCGAGGGCAGGGCGCGTCCCGGCCTGCGCTGTCGCGTCCGGCGCGGCCGATTCACCCTCCCCGGTGGGCCCGTCGACGGGCAGGTCGACGTCGCTCATGGCCGACCGCTCGGGCTCTCCAACGGGCGACTCGTCAGCTGCTGTCCGCTCCTGGCTCAACCGGCGGCCCACAATAGCGCAATCGTTTGCAGTCGCCGCGATGGCGTTAGCGCTTGCGCCGCTCCTGGCGCCAGAGCCCGAGCCACTCGTGGGCCGACCAGAGGACGGCCAGCACCACGATTGCCACCGTGAGCACCACCATCTCGCCGGTGTCGACGACGTCGAGGGCAGCGAGCGCTATGAACAGCAGCACGAGCGCCGCACACGTGGCCCAGAGGATCTGCGCGATGCCCTGGTGATGCTCCTCGAGCCTCGTGCGGAAGGGCACGATTGGATCGTAGCTCAGCCCGTGCACGCTCGCGACAGGGGCACCGTCACGAATTCCTCCTGGTCGCCGTGCAGCGGTCGTGGGTTCTCCTTGCACCAGGCCGCAGCGCCGGTCGCGCGTACGACGCGCCCCTTGAAGCGATAGCCGCTCACGAGCTTGCGGTCGAGGTAGGCGCCCTCCTGGCTCCAGCGCTCGGCCAGGCAGGTGAAGACGATCGCGACCGGATCGGGTTGCGGCCGCACCGGTCGGCAGGCCGTAGGGCCGACGGGGCCATCGAGGTCGCCGGACGCGACACGCCTCCTGACGTCCTCTCTCACCAGCGCCGCCAAGGCGGCCGGCGTCACGGGCCGTTCCAGGACAGCCCGTCGCGGGCGCTGGTTCTCGATCAGGTTTTGGCGGATCTCCTCGCGGTTGGCCGCCGCGGCGCGACGCTGGTTCTCGCGGTTCTCGGCCGCGTTCTCGAGGGCCGGCGGCAGCAGGATCGCCACGGCGATCGCGAGCGCGGCGAGCAGGGCGCCCGTCGCGATCCGCCCCCACGTCGGCATGAGCCGCCAGAGCCGACCGGGCAGACGCAGGACGCCCGGAACCGCGAGCCGGCGCTCGGCGGCCGGGGCGACCGATCCGGTGGCATGGTCCGCGTGCCTGGCGAAGATCTCGCGCACCTCACGGCGCGTTGCTTCACCACCGCTCGACCACGGATCCCGTTCGGAGGGCATCTATCTACATCAGGGTACGCCCAGGCCGAGCAGGCGTCGTGCCTCGTGCGCGCCAACCGGCTCGCGGTCGAGCAGCGGCGCGAGCGTCATCGCCTTCTCCACGAGGGCCGCATTCGAGGCGGCGCGCTCGTCGCCGCTCACGCGCAGGTTGTCCTCGAGCCCGACGCGCATGTGGCCGCCGAGCATCAGCGCGGTCGCGGCCAGGTGGAACTGGCCTGGATAGCCGACCCCCGCGGCCGACCAGCTGAAGCGCTCCACGCCGAACAGGTCGACCGCCGTGCGCCGCATGTGGACGAGCTGGTCGACCGACGCCGCGTTCGCGCCGAGCACGCCCAGGACGAACTGGACGTGGAACGGGACGTCGACGAGCTCCTGCTCGGCGAGGTGGTGCAGGTTGTAGAGGTGGCCGACGTCGTAGACCTCGTACTCGGGCTTCGTGCCCGCCTCGCGGAACAGCTCAGACAGCCGCTCGATGTCTCGAAAGGTGTTTCGAAAGACGTAGTCGCGCGTCGATTCGAGGTAGTCGATCTCCCACTCCGCCATCTCGGGTCGGTGCCGGACCTTGAAGATCCCGAAGTTGAAAGAGCCGCAGTTGAAGGTCGCCATCTCGGGCCGGCACTCGGTCACGACTCGTGCCCGCTCCTCGATCGTCATCCCGACGCCACCGCCGCTCGTCGGCTGGACGATCGCGTCGCAGCGCTCGCCGATGCCGGCCAGCACCTCCTTGAACAGGCCGAGGTCGGCGACCGGCTTTCCTGTCTCCGGCTCCCGCACGTGGATGTGGACGATCGCGGCGCCTGCCTCGTGTGCCTCGACGGCCGATTCGATGATCTCGGCCGGGGTCACGGGGATCGCCGGGCTCTGGCCGGGCACGCTCATGCCGCCGGTGATCGCGCAGGAGAGAAACACCGGCGGCAGGCTCATTGCGCGATCGCCTCCCGCTCGAGCGGTGGCCGCAGTCGCTCCGGCGAGAGCGGCAGCACCGACGCCACGAACGCGAGCGCCACGCCGACGAGGACCCACAGGCTGGCGGAGTACGACCCCGTGAGGTCACGGATAGCACCGAGCCCGAGCGGGCCGATCGCCGTGATCGTGTAGCCCGCGCCGAGCATCACGCCGACCACCGCGCCCGCGTCCGCGGGCTCGCGCGCAACGTCGAGCGGCAGCGTCAGGCTGAGCGGGAACGTGGCGCCGATGCCGAATCCAGCCAGCGCGGCCCAGCCCCAGCCCGCGTCCGGCAGCGTCGCGATCCCGAGGGTGGCGACCAGCAGCATCCCGGCCGAGAGCGTCAGCCACTGACGCCGGGAGCCGCCGCGGTCGGCCAGGTAGGGCACGAGCAACCCGGCCGGGAGGGCGGCCACGCTCATCACGCCGACGAGCGCGCCGGCGGTTGCGTCGCTCCAGCCGTGCTCCTGGAACGAGTCGGGCATCCAGGCCACGAGTCCGTAGTAGACGATCGACTGGAGCGCAAACAGGATCGCCAGCGCCCATACGACACGGCGTCCCCAGGGAAGCGGCGGGGGCGCACCCTGGATCCGGTCGCCGCGCACGGGCGGGGTGAAGAAGAGCCACGCGGCGAAGCACATGATCGTGCAGGCCGAGAAGACCGCCAGCGCCGCCCGCCAGCCGCCGAACGCCGCAGCGATCGGGACCGCCAGCGCGGACGAGAGCGCCGATCCCAAGTTGATTCCCGTGGTGTACACCCCACTCGCGAAGGCGGGCCGATGCGCGAAGCGCTCCTTGACCGCGACCGGCATGAGCGCGCCCGCGAGGCCCATCCCCACCCCGATCGGGAAGGTCAGCGCGAGCACGAGCGGCGCGTCCGGAGCGGCCGCCCTCAGCAGGCCGAAGCCCGCGATGCCGGCGAGGCAGGCCCCGATCGCCGCGCGCGTGCCGAGCCGTGCGGCGACGTGCGCCGCCGGCAGCGCGAACAGGCCCATGCACAGCACCGGGATCGTCGTGAGGAGCCCCGCGACCGCATGCGAGACGTCGAGGTCGTCATCGATGTCGGGCACCAGCGGCCCGACGCCGACGAGCTGCGGGCGCAGCGCGAGCGCGCCGAGGAAGAGCGCGGCGAGGACCGCCCAGGCCTTCACGGGCGGACGATCACCTTGAGCGCGCCGTCGACCCGCTCGGTGAAGACCCGGTAGGCCTCCGCGTAGTCCTCGAGCGCGAAGCGATGGGTGACGAGCTCCGCCAGCCGGATGCGGCCGGCGGCGACGAGCGCGATTGCCTCGGGCATCTCCCCCGCCGCCGCGCGCACGCCTACAACGTCGACCTCGTCGAGCACCATCCGCTTGAGCGGCACCGTGCCGGCTCCCGGCGGGATACCGATCGCCGCCACCCGGCCGCCCTTGCGGACCGCCTCCACGCCCTGGCCGACGGCCACCGGGTCGCCGGAGCACTCGAGCACCACGTCGGCGCCGCGGCCGCCGCTGCGCTCGCGGATCGCCGTCACCGTGTCCTCGGCCATGAAGTCGATCGTCTCGTGCCCGAGCGAAGCGGCCTTCTCGAGCCGCGCGCCGCGGCCGACGACCAGCACCCGGCCGGCCCCGAGCGCGCGGGCGCACTCCGCCACCAGCAGGCCCATCGCGCCCGCCCCGATCACGGCGACTGTGTCGCCCGGAGCGTGGGCGCCGCGCTTGACGGTGTGCAGCGCGATCGAGGTGGGGTCGAGCATCGCCGCCTCCTCGTCGCTCAGCTCGTCCGGCACCGCGAACACCGACTTGACCGAGTGCACCACGTAGTCCGCGTAGGCGCCCTGGGTGTAGTGCCCGTACTGGCGGTGGAGCCGCTCGTCGCCGAAGTTCTCGCAGAGGTTGTAGCGACCCTCGATGCAGAGCCGGCAGTAGCCGCAGCCCGCGTGCGAGGTGCCGGCCACGCGCACGCCGACCTCCCAGCCGAGGTCCGCCGCGCCCTCCCCCAGCTCGACCACCTCGCCGGTCCATTCGTGTCCCGGGATGAACGGGAAGGCCTTCGGCCAGAAGCCGGGGAAGTCGCCCTGGATGATGTGCGGGTCGGTGCCGCAGATCGCGATCGCCTTGACGCGGCAGAGCAGCTCGTAGCGGCCGGGCCGCGGGCGCTCGACCTCCTCGACGGAGAAGCGGTTCGGCTCGTGCACCACGAGCGCGCGCATCAGATCACCGCCACCGGGTCGATCATCGATCCCGTGGCGCCGCGGATGGCGAGCGGCAGCGCGACGAACAGGAACTCACGCGAGCCGCTGCGGGCGAGGCGCTCGAGGTCGAGGCTCTCCATGATGTAGATGCCGCGCTCGATCAGCAGCAGGGTGTGCACCGGCTGCGGGTTCGAGGGCTCGCCCGGATCGGGAGCCGGCTGCACTTCGAAGGTCTCCGTGTCCGAGCCGACGGCGATCACGCCGCGATCGGCGAGCAGGCGCGCGGCGGACTCGTCGGGGCCGGGCCCTCGGTGCTCGGCCATCTGCTCCTCGTCGGGCCAGTGGCGCATGTAGCCGGTGCGCACGAGCGCCACGTCGCCCTCCCACGCGGCGACCCCGCTCGCCGCCTCGATCTCCTCGAGCTCCGCCGCGGCGACCGGCTCGCCGCGGCCCAGGTACTCAACCCCCCGGTGACCCGGCACGTCGTAAAGGACACCGCGCCGCCACAGCGGCGGGATCTCGGTGGCGTCGCCGCGCAGCGGCCCGAAGTCGCCGAGGTGGCGCTGTGCGGAGCCGCCGTTCCAGCGGTCCTCGGGGCCGACGGTCATGTGCGCGTGGGCGTCGATGTGGGCGCCGCTATGGGTCGTGCCCATCACGAGCTCACTCATGTAGCCGAGGCCCGCCGTGTTCCCAACGGGTCCCCAGGGCCTGTCGCCCGCAGCGCGGATTCCCTGCGGCGAGCGGTAGGAGACCACCTCGAAGCTCGGGTGTCCGGGAAACAGCGGCATGCGCGGGAAGCGCTCGCGCGCGAGCCTGAGGATCCGGCCCTGGCGCACCAGTGCGTTTGCGGCCAGGACCTCGGCCGGGCTCGAGACCGCGGCGAGCCGGTGGAGCGCCGCCGCCAGCAGCGGCTCGGCCTCCTCCCGGGCGAGCACGAGCGCGGGATTGATCCGCTCGAGCGAGTGGCGCGCCTTGCCTTCGGAGCTCTCGCGCGTGCAGCGGCCCGACTGGATCCACTCGGCGAGGATCCAGACCATCGTCTCGAGGAACGACAGCGAGTCGGCCGCCTGCACGATGTCCGCCTCGGGCCAGCCGCCCTCTTCGTGCACCCGCACGAGCCGCTCGACCTCCTCGGTCAGCTCGGGCGCGGCGCCCTGCTCCCGCAACCACTCACCGACGATGTGCGCGCAGCGCTCCTGGTGCCAGCGGTTGTACTCCGGATCCGCCCAGGACACGGCCGAGTCCCAGGGGGAGTCGGGGTCGGGGTAGGCGCGCTCCGCGTCGTGGGTCACGGCGGCGATCTGCACGGCGTCGCTTGCGTCCGGGTCGAGCACGAGCGCCCAGTCGAGCGCCCGCTGCATATGGTCGAAGTGCGGGTGCTGCTCGGCCATCCAGCCGCGAGCCCGCCCGACGAGGTCGTGGTCGCTCATTGCGGAAGCACCCGGGTCGGCCGGGTGCGCACCGACCGTCTCACGCCGTCACCGGCCGGGACTGGAGCACGAACAGCTCGCCGTCCTCGAGCGCCCATTCGATGTCCTGGGGGCCGCCGAGCCGCTCCTCGAGCTCGACGCCGAGCCGGGCCAGCTCGCGCAGCTCGTCCGCCCCGAGCGTCGCGGCGCCACCCTCGTCCTGCGAGAGCTCACGCTCGACCGTGCCGCCGCCGGATCCGCTCACGACCGCAAGTGGCTGGACCGCGAGCCGCTCACGCTTGACGGTGCCGTCGCGGGCAAGCACGAAGTGGTCGGGCGTGACCTGCCCCGAGACGACCGCCTCACCGAGCCCGAAGACGGCCTCGACCACCATCCGGTCGCGCCGCCGCTGTACCGGGTCCATCGTGAACAGGACGCCCGCGACGTCGGCGCTCACCATCCGCTGCACGACGACGGCCATGCCCAGGTCGTCGAGCGAGCCGCGCTGCTCACGGTAGAAGAGGGCGCGCTCCGAGAAGAAGGACGCCCAGCAGTCGCGCAGCCTCTCCAGCACCTCGTCGGCTCCGCGCACGTGCAGGTAGGTCTCCTGCTGGCCCGCGAAGCTCGCCTCCTGAGAGTCCTCGGCGCGGGCGCTCGAGCGCACCGCCACGGCGTGGTCGCCGGCACCGAGCTCGGCGTACGCCTCCGCGACGGCGCTGCTCAGCTCGGCGCCGATCTCCGCTGCGGCGACCAGCTTCGGCGCACGCTCGCGCTCCTCGCGCGCCGCACGGCGCAGCTCGGCGCCGCCGTCGGGCAGGCTGGCGGCAAGCGCGTCAGCATGGACGACGAACCCCGGCGGGACCGGCATGCCGAAGGCGGTCATGCGAGCCAGTGACGCACCCTTGCCGCCCGCGCTGGCGACCTCGAGGCACGCCTCGTCCGCGAAGCGCAGCACCATCAGTCGTCCTCCACGATCGCGATCGCGCGCACCGGCGCCGCCGTGCAGCCGACCCACTTGACCGGGAGCACGACCAGCTGGAAACCGTGTGGCCGCCCGATCTTGTCCAGGTTCATGAGGTTCTCGAGATGCCAGTACTCCTCTTCCCACATGACCCGGTGCGCCTCCCAGAATTGGCGGCGCTCGAACATCGCCCAGACGGGCGGGTCAAAGGTGATCGCGTCGATGCCCATCATCCGGACGCCGCGCTCGATCAGCCACTTGGTCGCCTCGGCGGTCATGCCGCTGTGGTCGGTGCGGTAGCGGTCCTCCTCGTTGTACGAGCCGGCGCCCGTATGGATGAGGACGATGTCGCGCTCCTTGAGCTGGTAGCCGATCCGATCGAGCTCCGCCTCGACCTCGGCCGCTGTGATCCCGTGGCCGTCCTCGGCGGCGGTGAAGTCGAGCACGACGCCGTCGGACACGCACCAGTCGAGCGGGATCGTCTCGGGCCCGCCGGCGTCGGGGACGATGTGCTTGCGAGCGTCGCAGTGGGTTCCGACGTGGTCGTCGGCCACGACGAGGTAGTGCGCGGTGAGCGAACCGACCCCGTACTCGGCCGCCCCGATCCGCTCGGCGAACTGCTCGTGCGACTCGAGCATCGCCAGCGCCGGCGGCGGCACCCGCGGAAAGGTCAGCATGTCCGGGTGGACCGGCATCGACAGGTCGACGATTCGCCTCACTCGTTCTCCTCGGTCAGGAGCGCGGCGGCCCCCATCAGGTGCTCGTGCATCGCCTCCGCGGCAGCGTCGCGATCAGCCCGCCGCAGCGCCTCGAGCACGGGTTCGTGGCGGTCGGACAGGTGGACGAGGTCGATCCCGGGGCGCGAGACGGTCAGGTAGGTGCGCGAGTACGGCTCGAGCATGCGCCACTGGCGCTCGAGCGTGGCGTTGCGGGCAGCGCGGACGATCGTCGCGTGGAAGGACGCATTCGCCTGCGACTGATCGTGGGCGTCGCCGCGCCGTGCCGCGCTGCGCATGCGCTCGAGCTGGCGCTCGAGCTCGGCGATCTCCGCGCGCGTGATGCGCTCGGCCGCCAGCCGGGCGGCGAGCGCCTCGAGCGCCGCCCGTACCGGGAACGCCTCTAGCAGCTCCTCGGCCGAGAACTCGCGCACCGAGCAGCCGCGCCCGGGCTCGTGGATCACGCACCCGAGCTGCTCGAGGTCGCGCAGCGCCTCCCGCACCGGTCCCTGGCTCACGCCGAGCTCCTGGGCGATGCGCGTCTCGACGATGCGCTCGCCCGGCCGGTAGGTCCCCTCGACGATCCGCTGGAGCAGGACGTCCTGGATCTGCTCGCGCAGGTTGCTGCGCGTGAAGGGGATCGCGGCGGCGCTGTCCGTCACCGGCGCCTCCGCCGCAACAGCAGGACCAGCAGCACGAGCAGCAGGAACACCCCGACGGCGGGCGGGGCGGCTCGGCGTCCGATCGCCTCACGGCCGACCGCGCCGAGGTCGAGCACGTTGTCATCCGCCGGCTCGGGTGCCGGCGGCGGCGCCTCGGCCTGCGCCGGCGGCGGCTTGGGCACATCGTCCGGCAGCGCCTGTGCTCGCGCGACCGGCTCGCCGTCCTCTGCTCCCTCGCCGGCGGCCGGTGCGGCCGCTGTGGTCTCTGCGGGCGCCTCGCGTCCCAGCTTGGTCGCCAAGCAGTCGGCGAACTGAGTCATGAGCATCGCGCTCACGTCCTCCATTACGCCGCGCCCGAACGACGCGGCCGGACCGGTCACGCGCAGATCGGTCTCGACGGTCACGCGCGTGCCCTCGTCCGCCGGCTCGAGTGTGGAGGTGATCGTCGCATTGGCGCTGCCCTTGCCGCGGCTGTCGCGCGCCTTCGCGCTCATCACGGCGCGACGCGCCTCCTCGTCGGCCTCGTCGATCTTCAGGGTGCCCTGGAACTGGGAGACGATCGGGCCGATCTTCACCTTCATCGAGCCCTTGTACTCGTCGCCATCGGAGTCCTCGATCGATGCGCCCGGGAGACAGGGCGCGACCCGTTCGACGTCGAGCATCAGCTCCCAGGCTTCCTCGATCGGCGCGGGAACGGTTATTTCGTTGGTGAGCTTCATGCGGGCACCATCGCAAACGCGCGAGCCGGCGCGGCCTCGATCCCTCCGAACTTGAAGAACGGCGCGAAGAACTCGCAACGCGGGGGC
>Ga0081538_10003023_pt1 | contig 16015 bp, 13 predicted proteins | sample TabmetS5T2R1_FD_71022 | JGI IMG/M metagenome (GOLD analysis project Ga0081538, IMG submission 71022) | Tabebuia heterophylla rhizosphere microbial communities from the University of Puerto Rico - S5T2R1 | ecosystem: Host-associated > Plants > Roots > Rhizosphere ... | reverse complement strand
AAGGGGGGGTGCTGGGCGGCGCTTCCCCGCCCGGCAGTCCCCTGCCGTCGGTGCGGGCGCTGGCCGCCGAGCTCGGGACCAGCCCGAGCACGGTCGGCCGGGCCGTGCAGGAGCTGGCCCGCCAGGGCTGGGTGACGGCGACCAGCCGCCGCGGGGCGGTGGTCCGGCGCGACCTGCCGGACGGGGGGACCGGCGCGCGCGACGCCGAGGACGCCATCCGCCGCCTGGCCGTCCGCTGGCGGCTGGTCGGCGGGGACCGGTCAGAGTTCCAGGAGCTGGTGGCCAGGGTGGCCGACGAGGTGTTCCAGCCGGCGCCGAGGACCGTGTTCCTGGAGTGCAACCCGGTCGACCTCCAGCGGGGCCACGACCAGGTGCGGCGGGAGACCAGCGTCGACGTCGAGCCGCTGCTGCTGGAGCAGGCGGCCAGCCGGTCGAGCGAGCTGAAGGACGTCAACGTCGTGCTCACCCCCTACTTCCACCTGGCCGAGGCCCGCGAGCTGGCCCCCGACGGCGCCCAGGTGGTGCCGCTGAACTTCGTCGCCTCCGATGAGGCGATGCGGGCCCTGGTCGAGCTGGAGGCCGACAACCTGGTCGGGGTGCTGGCGGTCGACGCCCGCTCGCGCCGCCGGCTCGAGGCGATCGTGCAGCAGTACTCGCCCGCGGCCGTCCTCGGCGCCCTGCTCGACGACCCCGAGGCGGCGGCCGGGCTGGTCGAGGCGGCCGACCTGGTCCTGGTGACCAACGCCGCCCGGCTCCCAGGGCACCTGGCGGCGCGGGCCCGGCGGGTGGTGCGGGTCGGCTGGACATTGGAGCCGGGCGGGCTCGGCGGATGGCGGGTGCGGGCGGAGCCGCCCCGGTGACCCGGCGGTGACCCGGGCCGAGGTGGTGGTGATCGGGGGCGGCCACAACGGGCTGGTCTGCGCCTGCTACCTGGCCAGGGCCGGGCTGGACGTGCTGGTGCTGGAGGCGGCCGCGACCCCGGGGGGCTGCATCCACACCGTCGAGCTGCCGGCGGGCCGCGGGCGCCTGGAGGTCGGCGCCTACGAGCACGGCGGCCTCCGGGCCAGCGGGGTCGCCGGCGACCTGGAGCTGGAGGCACGTCACGGGCTCCGCTTCCACCTCCGCGACCAGGTCACCCTGGCCCCCTGCGACGACGGCGCGGCGCTGGCCTTCGCGAGCTCGCTCGAGCGGACCGTCGAGCAGCTGGCGGCGGTGGTCGGCGGCGCCGACGCCGACGCCTACCGGCGCTTCGCCGGCTGGGCGGCCGCCGGGGTCGCCCTGCTCGGCCAGGTCGACCACGGCCCGCCGCCGTCCCTGCGCGAACTGGCCGCCCTGGCCGAGGCCGCCCTCGGGCCCCGGGCGGGGGGGTTCCTGCAGGCCCTGCTGGGGTCGGCGTCCAACCTGGTCCGCTCCGTGGTCGCCGACGAGCGCCTCCAGGCCCCGCTGGCCCACTGGGCCGCCCACTCCCAGCAGTCCCCGGCCGACCCCGGCACCGGGGCCGGCGCCCTGCTGCTGGCCGGCGGCCACGGGCGCCCGGCCGCCCGGCCGGCGGGCGGCGGCCGAGCCACCGTCGACGCGCTGGTCGCCTGCCTGGTGGCGGCCGGGGGCCGGCTGCGCTGCGGGGCGCCGGTGACCAGGGTCGAGGTCGCGGGGGACCGGGCGGTGGCCGTGCACGCCGGCGGCGAGCGGGTCGCCGCCGGCAGGGCGGTGGTGTCCGCCCTCGACGCCCGGCGGCTGCTGCAGGAGCTGGTCGACGCCGGCGCCGTGCCGCCCTGGCTGGCCGCCGAGGCCCGCCGGATCCACGTCGGGCGGGGCAACGTCTCCGAGCTCAAGGTCGACACCGTGCTCGCCGGGATGCCGCCGCTGCCGGGGCCGCCCGGGTTCGAGCGGGCGTTCATGCTGTCGGCCAACACCACCGGCGACCTGGAGCGGGCCTTCGCCAGCATCCGCCTGGGCGAGCTGCCGGCCCGGCCGCCGCTGATGCTCGCCTTCCCCTCGGCCCTCGAGGACGGCTGGGCGCCGCCGGGCCGGGCCGGGCTCTGGCTGTCGACCTTCGTGCCCTGGCGCCTGGCCGCCGGGCCGTGGGACCGGGACGCCCTGGAGCGGGCCGCCGACCATGCCTGGCGGACGGCCGAGAAGGCGCTGGGGACCACCCTGGAGCCGGTCGAGCGGCACCTCACCGGCCCGCTGGAATGGGTCGCCCGCCACGGCAACCCCAACGCCAACCCCAACCACGTCGAGATGAGCCTGGACCAGCTGCTGTCGTTCCGCCCGTCGCCCAGCCTGTCCGGCTACCGGACCCCGATCGGCGGGCTGTTCCTGACCGGCGCCGGCACCCACCCCGGGGGCGGCGTCACCGGCGCCCCCGGCCGCAACGCCGCCGCCGCCGTGCTCGACAGCCTCGGCGCCACCCGCCGGGACCGGGGCCGGCGGCTCCGCCGCCGCCTGGCCCTGGTTCGCGACGCCGCCCGCGCCCTCCGCAGCCTGCGGGGCGGCGGATGGTGAGCCGGACCCGGTCCCGCCGCCGGGGGGCGGTGAACCCGCTCGAGCTGGCGACCACCCTGGGTCGGTGGCCCTGATCGTGGCCAAGGAGTGGTGCCTCCACCAGGCAGGGGCCGGGCCGCCCGGGAGCGTCCGCGGCGGCCACGCCCGCGTCCCTCCCGGCGCGACCGCCTGGCCGCCGGCCCCGACCGCGGCGCTAGGCGCGCCGCAGCCGCCGCAGGCCGCGGTCGGGCTGCCAGACCTCGATCACCAGGTGGTCGGGCGGATCGCCGACCCGGACGTGGACCAGCTCGGTGATGTCGACCCGGAACAGGTGGGCGCTGTCGGCCTGGTCGCCGGCGCCGAGCTCCTTCAGCAGGGCCGGGTCGTCGACCTCGACGGCGCGGCCGGACAGCTTGGCGTCGCCGGCCCAGCTGGTCGGGTCGTCGGGCGGGTCGACCGAGGCGCCGTGCAGGGCCAGGCGCGGGTCGCGGCGCAGGTCGAGGGCCTTGCGCGACCCGGGCATCATGCCCAGCCACAGCTCGCCGCCGCGGAAGCTGGCCTCGATGGCGCTGATCCGCGGCGACCCGTCCCGCCGCAGGGTGGCCAGGATCTTGTGCTTGTGGGCGTCAAAGACCGACCTGGCCCTTGTGGCCAGCTCCGGGGCCGCCGCCTCGATCTCCTCCCAGTTCGCCATGGCCAGGAGTCTACGGGTGGCCCGTGACGGCGGCCGGCCGTCGCCGGCGCCGCTGCCCTGGCCGGCGGCATCCCGAACTGGAGCCTGGACAACGCCCCAAGGGTGGGAGACTGTGTGGCAGTCGCGTCACGGGGGATGGCATGACCGAGAGCAGAGTTCAGACCGGGGGAGGGCCGACCGTCCAGCGCATGCTGGTGGGGGCGAGGCTGCGGCGGTTGCGGACCGAGCTGGGCCTCAGCCGCGAGGAGGCCGCCCAGGCCATCCGGGCCTCGGAATGGAAGATCCACCGCCTCGAGAACGGCCAGGTCGGCTTCAAGGAACGCGACATGGTCGACCTGCTCGCCCTGTACCAGGTCCGCGACCCCAGCGAGGTGGCCGACTTCCTCACCCTGGCCCGGGAGGCCAACACCCCCGGCTGGTGGCAGCACTACGGCGACGTCCTGCCCCAGTGGTTCCGCACCTACGTCGACCTGGAATCGGCCGCCGCCCTGATCCGCACCTACGAGGGCCAGTTCGTCCCCGGCCTGCTCCAGACCGACGACTACATGCGGGCGGTGGTCCACGGGGCCCACCTGGACCAGACGGCCGAGGAGGTGGGCCGCCGGGTCCGGCTGCGCATGGCCCGCCAGACCCTGTTGACCCGCGAGCAGCCGCCCCGGTTGTGGGCGGTGATCGACGAGGCCGCCCTGCGCCGCCCGGTGGGGGGTCCCGAGGTCATGCGCGGCCAGCTGGAACGGCTGATCGAGGCGACCAAGCTGCCCAACATCACCCTCCAGATCCTCCCCTTCACCACCGGCGCCCACCCGGCCATGTTCGGCTCCTTCAGCGTGCTGCGCTTCGCCGACCAGCAGCTGCCCGACGTCGTCTACCTCGAGCACCTCACCAGCGCGCTCTACCTGGCCAGGCGTGACGAGGTGGAGCGGTACCTGGACGTGATGGAGCTCCTGTGTGTCGACAGCGAGCCTCCGGCGAGGACGGTGGAGCTCCTCACCGGGTTCCTGAACGAGCTGGAGCACTGGTAGGCTGCAACTCCCCCGTCGCCCGGTGGATGGGCAGACACCGCCCGCGCCCGCTGTCCTGGAGAACAGGTGGCCGACGACTGGACCACCAGCATCAACACGAGCGTGCCGAACCCGGCACGCATCTACGACTACTTCCTGGGCGGCAAGGACAACTTCCCCGCCGACCGCGACGTGGCCGAACAGCTGCTCGCCATCGCCCCGGTCGCCCGCGAGGTGGTCGAGGACAACCGGGCCTTCCTGCGCCGGGCGGTCCGTGTGCTCACCCGGGAGGCCGAGATCCGGCAGTTCATCGACCTCGGCAGCGGCCTGCCGACGCAGGGCAACGTGCACGAGATCGCCCAGGCCGTCGCCCCCGACGCGCGCGTGGTCTACGTGGACAACGATGCGATGGTGGTGACGCACAGCCGCGCGCTGCTGGCCGGTGACAACACCGTCGCCATCCAGGCCGACCTCCGGGAGCCGGACGTCATCCTCGGGCATCCCGAGGTCCGGGAGCTGATCGACTTCGACCAGCCGGTCGCGCTGTTGTGCATGGCGATCCTGCACTTCATCCCCGACGACCAGAACCCGTTCGCGATCGTGGCCCGGTTCCGGGACGCCCTGCGGGCCGGCAGCTACCTGGCGATCTCCCACGGCACGAGAGATGTGCCGGTGCGGTCGGACATGTCGGAAGCGGAGATGGCCGAGATGGGGGCGAGGGTCGAGCGCCTCTACCAGCTGACCACCGCCTCCCTGGTGACCCGCACCCGGGCCCAGGTCGAGCGGTTCTTCGACGGGTTCGAGCTGCTGGACCCTGGTGTGGTGGAGATCCAGCGCTGGAGGCCCGAGGACTGGAGCTCGATGCCGGGCGGGTTCTACGGTGGCGTCGGCCGCAAGCGGCCGGCGGGCTCGTTGCGGGCGTAGATCAGGGCACCCCGTTTGGTGATGGTGGCCGGTGTGGCGACCTGCTCGGCGGCCGCGCTGGCGACCTCGGGCGGAGCGAACCGGGCGATCAGGTAGTCGCGGACGGCCCCGCGGTCCGGCAGGCGGAGCAGTGGCGCGTCCCACCGCTCCACCCGGACCTGCCCGAATACCGACGCCACCAGGCCAGGGCCGCCCTCCGCGTCGAAACCGACCGGTGGCGGCCGCCACACGTGGGCCAGCTCAGGAGCGTCGTGCCGGCTGGCCGTGGCGGCGACGAACCATCCCCCCGGGGCGAGCACCCGGCCGGCCTCGGCGATCGCGACGGTCGGGTCGGGAAGGTGGTCGAGCACGTTGACGGCCACGGCGGCGCCGAAGACCTCGGGCGGAAACGGCAGGGCGGTGGCGTCGGCCTGGACCACCGGCGGTGGGTGGGCGCCCAGCATGGTCCTGGAGGCGTCCAGCCCCACGACCCGCGACCGCAGCCGCGCCGGCAGTGCCGCGCGGAGGGCGCCTTCGCCGCAGCCGATGTCCAGGATGCGCCGCACGCCCATGCCGACCAGCACCTCGGCGAGATGGTCGTACAGGCTCCGCGGCGTCGTCAGGTGCTGCTGGGTCACCCTGCTGGCGAGGCGGAACCGCTCGGGGTTGGCGTCGTAGTCGAACGGCGTGGTCACGCAGGGATCCTCACACCGAACGCCTCCCGGTGTCGGTGGGCTCCGGTCCCGCACCCAGGCCGTCGCCCGGGCCCGAGCGGTGGGGCTCCCGCCCCCGTCGAGGTCCAATCGCTCCTGCTCCCCCCTTTGGGCGGCGCCACCCGCCGCCAGGCACCCTAAGATCCCCTCCCGCTCCCACCTCCGGGTGATGCCACTGTCCTCCCGCCCTCCTAGCATGCGTCCAGGAACCACTGGCAGCACCTGCCCGTCAACGTCCGCAGATGAAGGGGATGGTCATGAAAGGGATCGGGATCCTTGCCGTCGCGCTGGCACTGCTGCCGGCCGCGTCCGCCGTCCAGCAGACCGAGCTGGGCGGGAAGGTGCGGGCCGGCCGGGAGGTGACCATTCCTGCCGGGCAGACGGTGGAGGGCGACCTGATCGCCACCGCGGGGACGGTGCGGATCGACGGCCGGGTCGACGGGGACCTGGTCGCCAGCGGAGGCCAGATCATCGTCGACGGCACGGTCACCGGCGACGCTCTGGTGGGCGCCGGCAGCACGACGATCTCCGGGGAGGTCGGCGGCGACCTCCGGGCCGGCACCGGCCAGGCGCGCATCGAGGGGCGCGTCGGCGAGGACGTGACGCTCGGGGCCGGGCAGGCGACCGTCGCCTCAGGAGCTCAGATCGGTGGCGATCTCATCTTCGGGACCGGGCAGATGCAGATGGACGGCGCGGTCGCCGGGAGCGTCCTCGGCTCCACCGGCAACTACACGCGGGGCGGCTCCGTCGGCGGCAGCGAGCGGGTCAACGTTGACCAGCCCGAGGAGGAGCAGGCGCCAACCCTGGCGGATCGCGCGCTGGACGCCCTGCGGCGGTACGTGAGCATCCTCGTCGTCGGTGCGCTGCTGCTGTGGCTGCTGCCCAGGCTGCTCGGCGGCGCCGCCGACACCGCGCGGGGGCGTCCACTGGTCAGCTTCGGGGTCGGGATCCTGGGGTTCATCGCCGTGATCGTGGCGCTGACGCTGGTGGTCCTGGTCACCGTGCTGGTGGCGGTCGTCCTGGGACTGCTCGGGCTCGGGTCCCTGGCCGGGGTGACGGCCTTCGCCGGGATCCTGGTCGCCGCGATCGTCGTCTTCCTGTTCGTCCTCGCCGTGGCCTTCGCCGCGCAGGCGACCGTGGGACTGGCGCTCGGGCGACTGCTGCTGCGCGGTGAGGGCCGCGCGTTCCTCGGCCGGCTCGGCGCGCTGGCGCTGGGCGTGCTGGTGGTGGTGCTGGTCGCGGCGATCCCGGTGGCCGGACGCTGGCTGGAGGCACTCCTGGTGCTGCTGGGCCTGGGTGCGCTGCTGCTGGCCGCGCGCCCCGGCTCGCAGCGCCGTTCGGATGCGCTTGTCTCCGCAGCGCAAGAGTGAGGGGTCGGGCGGATGGAGGATCACGCATGAAGATCAGGCGACAGATCGTCGTGTTCGACGCCGCCGACCTCGCCGCCGAGAGCGGCTTCTGGGCAGGCCTGCTGGGGGGCACGGTCGAGACCGACGGCGACTGGCACAGCGTGCTGGTCGACGGCGAGTGGCGCCTCGGCGTGCAGCTCGCACCGAACCATGTTCCTCCCGACTGGCCGGACGGGACACCGCAGCAGCAGCTGCATCTGGACCTGTGGGTCGACGACCTGCAGGCCGCGCATGAGAAGGCGATCTCGCTGGGCGCGCGGCTCCTGCAACCGGCCGACGACCCCGAGGCGGCCGAGGTCTTCCAGGTCTACGCCGACCCCGCCGGCCACCCGTTCTGCCTCTGCTGGGCGTCCGCCGACAGCTGACCTCCAGCGCTGGTCAGGACGGTGGTGGCAGGGACAGTCCAGCTCGCGCCACAGCAGGGAGGCGCCGTGGCAGCCGTCCAGGTTGCGCGCCGCGATGCCCGGCAGGACCTCCTGGCTGACGATCCGCTGGTGGGCGTCGGCGTTCTTGGGCGTGGTCCAGCCCTCCATTTCCGGGCGATCACCGTGGCTGCTGGTTGCGGGGGCGGATGTTGTGGTTGAGGTGGAAGACGTTGCCGGGGTCATAGCGGGCCTTCACCGCGGCCAACCGGGCCAGCTTGTCCGGGCCGTAGGCCCGTTGGACGCCGGCCTCCCCCTCGTCGCCGAGGGCGTTGACATAGACGCCGCTGGCGAACGGCTCGACCGCGCCGGCGTAGCGCCGCGCGGCCGCCATCCGCGGCTGGTCCTCGGCCGGGTCGGTCCAGTTGGCCACGGCCACGAACTCCACCAGCGCGTCCCGGTGGCTGAACGCGGTCTGGTCGTCGGCCACCTCGGCGATCGCGCCGCCGTAGCTCTGCAGGCCGCCAGAGGGCAACAGCGCCGGATCGCCGCCGCCGTCGCCGTCGCCGCGGGCCAGGAAGGCCTCGACCGCGGCGTCCTCCAGCTCACGCAGGAAATGGCCCTTCCAGTAGCGGCGCACCCCATGGCGATGGGCGGCGTCGTCCATCTGCTGCAGCTCCAGATACGACAGCTCCTGGACCCGTTCGGCCAGCGGCGGCGCGCCCTGGCGCAGGGCCGCCAGCAGCCCCCGACCCTGGTCCGGGTCGCCGACCCAGACGTAGCCGACGCTGGCCATCGGCCGTCGGTGCAGCTCCGGCGGCAGGAACGCGAACCCACCGGTGTCGCCGACCCAGGCGGTCAGGGTCGCCTGCGGCGGCGCCTCGGCGAGCAGCCCGCGCCAGCGCCGCAACGCCGCCGGGGCGTCCTGCGGCGCGTAGAACAGGTCGACCAGCAGCGCCGCCGTGCCCACCTGGTGCAGGGCGAACTCGAACTCGGTCACCACCCCGAAGTTCCCCCCACCGCCGCGCAGCCCCCAGAACAGGTCGGGGTGCTCCTGGTCGCTGGCCTGCAGCAGCTCGCCGTCGCCGGTCACCAGCTGGAACCGGGCGACGTTGTCGCAGGCCAGCCCGAACCGCCGGGCCAGCCACCCCATGCCACCGCCCAGGGTGAGGCCGCCCACCCCGGTGTGGGAGACATTCCCGGCCGTGGTGGCCAGCCCGTGCGGCTGGGTGGCCCCATCCAGGGCGCCCAGCAGGGCCCCGCCGGCCACCCAGGCGCGGCGCCGGTCGGGGTCGACCCGCACCGAACCAGCAGGGTCAGGTCGAGCATCAGCCCGGCCTCCGGCACCGAGAGGCCGAGGACGCTGTGGCCGCCACAGCGCACCCCCAGCTCCAGCTCCTGCTCGCGGGCGAAGCCGACCGCCGCGGCCTCGTCGGCGGGGCTGGCGCAGCGGGCGATGACCGCCGGCCGCCGGTCGACCATCGCGTTCCACACCCGCCGGGCCTGGTGGTAGCCGTCCTCGTCGGGCAGCAGCACCTGCCCCTGGAACCGTCGGCGCAGCCTCGCCACGTCGAGATCCCGGCTGGCGCCGATCGACCGGTCGGCCATCAGTTGTTCACCTCCCGGTCCAGCTGCTCACCGAGCTGATCGCCCACCTCCACAAGACGGGACGAACTGCAACGCCACCCCCCGCCACCACCTGCACCCCGTCCTCCGGCCGGCGGCGGGAGGAGCCCCGCTCCAGTCGTGATCCGCGTTCGCGATGGTACGCGGCGGCCGTGACGGTGCCGGGGTGGTCGCATGGGGTGGTTCCGAGGACGGTGGGCCCCGACGCCGCGTTGTCGGCCCGACCGTCGGGCAACTCAGGTGGCCGCCAAGGAGATCGTCCGGCTTGACCGGATAATTCGCGCTTGCAGGTCGCTTCGAGGCCTCCGCCGGCAGTAGTGTGTCCCAGTTTGGATCGCTCCACCGCCAACGGCGCGTAGCCCGGCCGTCGAACGGATGGGGCGGCGAGCAGAGATCGAGCGGGAGGCGACGTGCCGGCCACAGGGGCCGACGCCTGGTTCGGATCGGTGGGTGGAGCGCGAGAGCCCCCGCCCCAGCCCGGCGAGCCGCCACAGGCCGCTGACCCGCTCGAACAGGTCGGCACCTCGGCGGGGCGGCTTGTGGGTGCCTCGGACGTGCTGGTCTATCTCGTCGAGCATGATGCGCACGGTAGCCAGCGGCTCGTCGTCCGGCACGGGGCTGGATGCTTTGCGACCAGCGTGGGCCGCAGCGTGGGCAAGGGGGAGGGGCTCGCGGGCGAGGTGTGGCGGATCGGCGCGCCGCTGGCCGTTGGGGACTACCAGAGCTGGCCTGGACGGCTGCGGGGAGTTCGCGGAGAGGACAGGATCTGCGGCGCACTCGCCGTACCGCTGTCTTCGCGGGGCGTGGTGGTTGGGGTGCTCGGCGTGGCCTCGAGACGGCCGGGCCGAGGCTTCGGCCAGGCCGAGATGGAGCTATTGTGCCGCTTCGGGGAGGTGGCCGGAGTGGCCGTCGACAACGCCGTCCGGCTTGCCGCTGCCCGGCATGAGCTGGCCGAGCTGGCCCAGTCCGAAGCGCGCTACCGGACAGTGTTCGAGGAGCTCCCGGCGCTGATCTACACCGAGGACTACGCCATCGGCGGCTCCTGGCTGTACGAAAGCCGGGGGGTGGAAGACCTCGTCGGCTACACGCCCGAGGAGTCGGGACGGCCGGGGTTCTGGAAGACGATCCTGCATCCCGACGACCGTGAGCGGGTGCTGGCCGAGGACCGGCGGGTCGAGCTCACCGGTGACCCATGGCGCATGGAGTATCGGAGCATCACCAAGGACGGCCGCGTGGTCTGGCTCCGTGATCATGCTGTGCTGGTGCATGGCGGACCTGGGGAGCCGAGCTACTGGCGTGGATTCGTCATCGACGTCACCGAGCAGAAGCGGGCCGAGCAGGCGATACGCGAGGCGCTGGAGCGCGAGCAGCAGGCCACCCGGCAGCTGCGGGCGCTCGATGCGGCAAAGAACCTCTTCTTGAGCGCCGTCTCTCATGAGCTGCGGACCCCGCTTGCGTCGATTGTCGGCATCGCTCTCACGCTGCAGCGGGTCAGGTCCAGCCTGTCCGAAGACGATGGCGCCGAGCTGGTCGACCGGCTGGCGGCCAACGCCGGCAAGCTGGACCGGCTGCTCAGCGACCTGCTGGACCTGGACCGGCTCAACCGGGGGATCGTGACGCCCAAGCTGCGCCCCACCGACCTGGCCGCCCTGGTCACCCGCATCGGCACCGAATGGCCCGACACCGGCCGGCCGCTGGAGCTGGTCGTGGAGCCTGTGGTCGCCCGGGTGGACCCGGCCATGGTCGAGCGGATCGTCGAGAATCTGCTGGCCAACGCGGCCAGGCACACCCCGCGGGACACGCCGGTCTGGCTCAGGGTCGCCCGCCAGGACCAGAACGTGCTGCTCGCGGTCGAAGACGCCGGCGGCGGGGTCCCACCCGAGCTGCGGGCGGCCCTGTTCGAGCCGTTCCGCCAGGGGCCGGAGGCCCCGACCCACGCACCGGGGGTCGGCATCGGCCTCACCCTCGTGGCCCGCTTCGCCGAGCTGCACGGTGGTCGAGCCTGGGTCGAGGAGCGGCCCGGCGGCGGCTCGTCGTTTCGGGTGCTGCTACCCGACCCGCCGCCCCGGCGCCAGGGCGGCGTCGCTCCGCCGAGCTGGGAGACCCCGAACAGGGTCTGACGGATCCGGAGCGCCTCCGCCCGGGTCCGGCAAGCAGAAGGAGCGGCATCACCGAGCGGGTTGATGCTGCGGTCTCACCGTCCCATCGCGCAGATGTGGTGTTAAGGTGGCTGCGGGTCGTTGCGGCAGCGGCGTCCGGAAGCGTCGGTGGCCGGCATGGAAGAGGTCCGGGTGGCTGCGGTTCCCCGTCCGGTGCGCCGGTGGCCGCTGGTGGCCGCCGGGGTCCTGCTCGTCCTCGTCTGGATGACGAGCCGCCTGGCCCGGTTCTTCCTGGACCTGCTGTGGTTCCGTGAGGTCGGCAAGACCCAGGTGTTCTGGGGGGTGCTGGGCACCGAGGTGGGCCTTGGCCTGCTGACCGGTCTGGGGACCGCGGTGGTCGTCGGCGGCAACCTCTGGGTGGCTGAGCGCCTGTCCGTCGCCGCTGGCCGGCTGCCGGTGGAGGAGCCGGGCGTCGAGAGCCTTCGTGGGATGCTGGCGCCCTACCTGCGCTGGCTCCGGCTTGGGGTGGTCGCCGCGCTCGGCCTGCTGGTCGGGCTCTATGGGGCTGGCCAGTGGCGGACCTACATGCTGTGGCGCAACCAGGGTCCCTTCGGCGACAGCGACGCCCAGTTCGGCCGGGACATAGGCTTCTATGTGTTCTCGCTGCCCCTGCAGCGGGCGGTGTTCGGATGGCTGCTGTTCACCCTGCTGGTGACCACGCTGCTGGTTGTGGCCGAGCATTGGCTGTTGGGCGGCATCCAGCCGGCGGCCAGGGGGAACCGGGTCGCCCCGCACGTGCAGGCGCACCTGTCGCTGCTGCTGGGCTGCATCCTGTTGCTGAAGGCGTGGGGCTACCGGCTGGACCAGTGGTCGTTGGTGTTCTCGCCCCGTGGGGTGGTCACCGGTGCCTCCTACACCGACGTGCACGCCCAGCTCCCGGCGCTGCGGCTGCTGATGGTGGTGGCGCCGGTCTGTGCCTTGTTGTTCTTCCTGAACGTGCGTTCGCGTGACTTCACCCTGCCGGTGGTGGGCACGCTGCTGTTTGGGCTGTCGTCGGTGCTGATCGGCGGGGTGGTCCCGACCTTCGTGCAGCGCTTCCAGGTGGCCCCCCAGGAGCTGCAGCGCGAGGAGCCCTACATCCAGCGCAACATCGACGCCACCCGCAAGGCGTTCGCCCTGGAGGCCGTGGAGACCACCGAGTTCCCCGCCAGCGATGACCTGACCCCGGCTGCGGTCCGCGCCAACACCGCCACGGTGGACAACATCCGCCTGTGGGAGGCGGACGTGCTCAAGACCGCCATCCAGAACCTGCAGGCGATCGGCCAGTACTACGAGTTCAGCGATGTGGACGTGGACCGCTACCGAATCGACGGCGCGCCGCGGCAGGTGATGATCTCCGCCCGCGAAGTTGATCCAAGGAACCTGGACGCCTCGGCCCAGACCTGGGTCAACCTCTATCTCGCCTACACCCACGGCTACGGGGTGGTGGCCGCCCAGGTGAACCGGGCCGAGACCTCGGGTCGGCCCGCCTTTGTGGTCAGCGGCTTCGATCAGCAGCAGGCGGCCATCCCGGTCCGCCAGCCACGCATCTACTTCGGTGAGCCCCCACCGGACACGCCCGCCTACGTGGTGGTCGGCTCCCGGCAGCCGGAGGTCGGCAGCCCGTCGGTGAGCGGCCAGGGGCAGGCGTCGTTCCGCTACAACGGCCACGGCGGCGTGCAGCTCTCAAGCCCGCTGCGCCGACTCGCCGCCGCTCTGCACTTCACGGACCTGAACCTGCTGATCTCCAGCAACCTCAACGCTGGTTCGCGGATCCTGTTCAACCGGGACATCCGTGACCGGATGGAGAAGGCGGCCCCGTTCCTGCAGTGGGACGCCGACCCCTATGTCGCCGTGGTGGACGGCCGGGTCGTGTTCATCCGTGACGGCTACACCACCACCGACAACTACCCGTATTCGCAGCGGATCCAACTCGACGTCGCCGCCCGGCGGACCGACCCCGAGGACCGAGGCGTCCATGGGGAAGCCAACTACATCCGGAACTCGGTCAAGGCGGTCGTCGACGCCTACGACGGCACCACCACCCTGTACGCCTTCGACGAATCCGACCCGCTGCTGCGGGCCTGGCGCAGGGCGTTCCCGGACCTGTTCGCGCCGCGCACGGCGCTGTCCCCGGAGCTGCAGGCGCACCTGCGCTACCCAGAGGACCTGTTCTCCATCCAGACCGACCGGTACGCCTCCTACCACATCGGCGCCGCCCGTGACTTCTACTCCAAGCAGGACTTCTGGGCCCTGCCCGAGGACCGCTCCGGGCAGCTCACCCACGGCCAGGGCTCGCTGGTGGTGGCCGGTCCCAAGCCCCGGATGCGGCCCTACTACCTGCTCACCAGGCTGCCGGGGGAGCGGGTCGAGCAGTTTGTGCTGGTGATGCCGTTCACCCCGAACAACAAGCAGAACATGGTGGCCTACATGGCCGCCCGGTCCGACCCCGCCGGCTACGGCAGGATCACCCTGTTCAGCCTTCCCCGAGCGCGGACGGTGTTCGGCCCCACCCAGATCCACGCGCAGATCCTGGCCGACCCCGAGGTGTCCAAGGAACTCACCCTGTTCAACCAGCAAGGCTCCACGGTCATCCTCGGCAACCTGCTGACGGTGCCGATCCAGGACGCATTGCTGTATGTCCAGCCGATCTTCGTCCAGGCCAGCCAGGGGGCGATCCCGGAGCTACGGCGGGTTCCGGTGTTCTTCAACAACCAGCTCGGCTACACCGCCAACCTGACCGACTCGATCGACCAGGTACTGAACCAGACCATCGAGGGTCCCCCGGTGGGCGGCCGCCCGCCACCGGCACCACCCCAGGCGCCCTCGACGGCGTTGGCGCGGATCCTCCAGCAGCAGGCCGAGGAGTACCGGCGCGCCCAGCAGGCCCTGGACGACCACGACCTCGGCGCCTACCAGCAGGCCATCGAGCGGCTCGGCCAGCTCATCCAACAGGCGCAACGGCTGACCCAGGCGCGGTCACCTTCCACGACCACCCGGAAGGCCAGCCCACCCTGACCCATTGGCAGAAGCAATCTGGGAGATGATGAGCCCCAAGGAGCGAACCAGCAGTTCACACGCGGTGCGGACCGGCCGCTGGATGGCCAGGCGGGACGAGCCGTTCGCGATCTTTGTGTTCGGGATGCGGCTCAACCGGCTGCGGGGGCTGCCTCGCTTCCTGTGGGGCCTGCGGGTCCTCCGCCGCGTCCTGCGCGACCTGGACACCCACCCGGAGCGCGGCTTTCTCGCCGGCCGGGTGTACCGCGCCGGCCGGACCCTGGTCGCGGTGCAGTACTGGGAGTCGTTCGACGCCCTGGACGCCTGGGCCCGCGACCACCGCCTCCCCCATCGCCAGCCGTGGCAGCGGTACCTGCGGGAGGCGCTCGACGACGGGGCGATGGGCTTGTGGCACGAGACCTACCTGGCCACCCCCGGAAGCTGGGAGGGCGTCTACCTCAACATGCCGCCATGGGGCCTCGCCGCCGGCGTGGAGGCGGTCGAGATGCAGGCGACCAAGGGCTCGGCCCGGGAGCGCCTGCGCGAGCAGCGCAAGCGCGCCGCCCAGGCGGCCACCGAGCAGCCGCCGGAATCCTGGACACGGTGACCGCGGCGGGCGAGTTCAATCCCCGCGGCCATTCCGGCGCAGGGTTCGTGGGAGGCCTGATCGGCGGCGACGTCGGCGACGCGATCGGCTCGGCGGCGGGCGGCATCGGGACGGCGGGCGGCTATATCGCGGGCACGCGGGCGCACGACGCCGCCACCGGCCTGCCCGAGCGGATGGTGCTGGGCGTGTCGGAGACGACGGTCTACGGCTTCGCGGGCAACCGCGCCCACCCACAGGCGCTCGTCTTCCGCGTGCCCCGCGAGGGGCTCGAGGCCAAGGTCCACCAGCGCGTCAACGTGCGGGTGCTGGAGCTGATCGATACCGAGAGCGGTTCACGCATCGAGCTCGAGGGCATGCGCCTGCCGATCACCCACTCCAAGGACGTGATCCAGGAGCTCGCCGAGCGGCCACAGCGCTAGCTCGACCGTCGGGTAGGCCCGTCCTCGGTGAGCCGCGCCGGGTCAGGGGTCTTGCCGGCTATCCCCACCCATAGTCCTCCTCCATCGGTGGGCGAGCGGCGGCTCTGGCGGCTCCTCGCGCGTGAGCGCCTGGATTCTGAACCCCGCCGCGGCCGCGGCGGCAAACAGCAGCGCGATGATGATCCAGGTCATCGGTTGGTTCTCCTTCGACCCCGGCCGGCTTGGCGCGACAACCACTACCGTAACAGGGCACGCCCGGCCGTCCAGCGCGGGCGCACTCAGTCATCTAGCGGAACCGGTCGATGACCGACGCCAGGGCGGTCTCGTCGCCGACGTTGCCGGCGAAGACGACATAGGGGGTGCCGACCGCCTCGGGGGCGGCATCGACCGGGCGGAAGACCGACACCAGACCGGGGAACAGCTGGCCGAGCACGGTGGCGCGCCGGATGCCAAGGCCGCGGACGGCCACGTCGTGCGAGGTGATGCCGCCCTTGGCGACGACCCAGGCGGGCTTGGCCGCGAGCGCCCCGCGGACCACCTCGGTGACGGCGGTGGACACCCGTCGCGAGATCTCCAGGCTCTCGGCGGCGTCCCGGCCGCGTCGCAGCTCGCGGCTGGTGACCAGCAGCACGTCGGAGTGGTCGAGGGCCGAGACGACCAGC
>Ga0081538_10003022_pt1 | contig 16017 bp, 15 predicted proteins | sample TabmetS5T2R1_FD_71022 | JGI IMG/M metagenome (GOLD analysis project Ga0081538, IMG submission 71022) | Tabebuia heterophylla rhizosphere microbial communities from the University of Puerto Rico - S5T2R1 | ecosystem: Host-associated > Plants > Roots > Rhizosphere ... | reverse complement strand
GTGTGCTCTTCCGATCTCGGGCCCGGGTCGGTGGGGAGGGGGGCGGCCAGCGCCCCCGGCTGGCCGGCCGGCACCCCGGCCAGCCAGCCGGCCAGCTCGCCCTTGGCCAGCCGGCGGGCGTCGACCTCGAACCCGGTGTCGACCGGGCCGGTCTCGACCGCGGTGGCGAACAGCCGCTCCCGCAGCGGGTGGAACTCCAGGGTGTCGAACAGCCGGTGGATCTCGGCCCGGTCCCACGGCCCCATGCGCAGGTCGCGCACCCCGACGGGCAGGGGCACGTCGTCACGCAGCCGCATCAGCTGCTTGTTGCGGAGCACGTCGCCGCCGTGGGCGAGCAGGTTCTCCTTGAGCTTGCCCCGCTGCTCGTCGGCGTGGGCGACCACCTCCTCGGCCGTGCCGTAGGCCTGGACCAGCTTGGTGGCGGTCTTGTCCCCCACCCCGGGCACGCCGGGCAGGTTGTCGGAGGGGTCGCCGCGCAGGGCGGCCACGTCGATGTAGCGCTCGGGGGGCACGCCGTAGCGCTCGACCACGGCGGCCTCGTCGTAGATGGCCGTGTCGGTGATGCCGCGCCGGGTCATCATCACCCGGACCTCGGCCGCGTCGTCGATGAGCTGGAGGTTGTCCCGGTCGCCGGTGACGACCAGCACCGGCAGCCCTTCGCCCCTGGCCTCCTTGACCAGGGTGGCGATCAGGTCGTCGGCCTCGTAGCCGGCGACCTCGACCACCGGGATCTGCAGGGCCGACAGCACCTCGCGGACCAGCGGCATCTGGGAGCTGAACTCGTCCGGGGAGGTGCGGCGGTTGGCCTTGTAGCCCTCGTAGACGTCGTGCCGGTAGGCGGGCCGGCCCAGGTCGAAGCAGACCGCGATCCGGTCCGGCGAGAAGTCGCCGAACAGCTTGACCAGCATGGTGGTGAAGCCGTAGACGACGTTGGTCAGCTGCCCGGTGGTCGTCTGCAGGTCGCTCGGCAGGGCGAAGAAGGCCCGGAAGGCGAGGCTGTGCCCGTCCAGCAGGACCAGCGGAGACGTGGAGGTGGCCACGCCGGCGAGTCTATCAACCGCCCCCGTCCGGACCGACCAGGCTGTCCACCCTGGAGGTGACACGGCGTCGCATGACCAGCCGGGTGCCCTCGCCCACGCGCTGGAGGCGGACCTCGTCGACCAGCTGCAGGATCAGCCACAGGCCGCGGCCGCCGGTGTGCAGGGCGGGCGGGGGCTCGGCCGGGAGGCGGGGCAGGCGGGGCGTCGGCCCGCCGTCACGCACCGACATCTCGACCCACTCGCCGTCGGAGGAGACCGACACCAGCACCGGGTCGCCGGCGTCGGAGCCGTGGCGGACGGCGTTGCTGACGGCCTCGTCCAGGGCCAGGAGCACGTCGGCGACGACCTCGTCGTCGACGCCCCCGAGGCTCCGGGCGGCTGCCCGCCGGAGCTCTGGGAGGCTGCTGGTCAAGGGTGGCAGCGTCAGGTTCACCGGTCCGCCATCGGGTCGCGTGGTGCTCGGGCAGGACGGTCACCTCCTACCCCGGTCGGCGACGGCCTCAAACCGCCCTTGCGAGGATCTCGTCCGGATCGGACCGACGGCTGCGACTGGCCGTGTCGCGCTCGGCCGGGACATCACCCCGGCGGGCTAGGTGGGAGGAAACCACCCTCGGCCCGCCAACTCATCGTCGCAGGTGGCACCTGCGACGATGCTGAACCCGTTGCGGCACAAGGGATTGGGCCGGTTGACCCTCGCCCGCCCGGCTGTTAGCGTGCCGTCAATCGGGGTCCCCACGGGGGCCCCGAGGTCGTCCGGCGCGAGGGTCCGAGGACCGAGTAGAGAACGCGCGCACTCGGGGAAGGTGCGCGAACGGAGCCAAAGGCTCTCGGACCCTCGCTCCGACGGGTCGCCCCGTCAGGTCAGCTCGCCGAGGTACGCCTCGCGCATCTGGGGGTTCTCGAGCAGGGCGGCGGCGGTGTCGGCGAGCACGATCTGCCCGGTCTGGAGCACGTAGCCGCGGTCGGCGATCGACAGGGCCATGTTGGCGTTCTGCTCGACGACGAAGATGGTCGTGCCCAGCTTGTTGATGTCCTGGATGATCTCGAACACCTGGTCGACCAGGACCGGGGCCAGCCCCATCGAGGGCTCGTCCATCAGCAGCACCTTGGGGTCGGCCATCAGGGCCCGGCTCATCGCCACCATCTGCTGCTCACCGCCCGACAGCGTCCCCGCCTTCTGCGAGAGGCGCTCCCTGACCCGCGGGAACAGCTCCATCACCCGCTCCAGGTCCTCGCGGACCTTGTCCTTGTCGGTGCGCAGGTAGCTGCCCAGCTCCAGGTTCTCCCGCACCGTCATGCGGGTGAACAGCCGCCGGTTCTCCGGGACCATGGTCACCCCGCGGCCCACGATCTCGGTGGTGGAAAGGCCGCCGATCGGCTCGCCCTGGAACAGGACGTCCCCCTCGCTGGGCTTCACCATGCCGAGGATCGTCTTGAGGGTGGTCGACTTGCCGCTGGCGTTGCCGCCGAGCAGGCAGACGATCTCGCCCGGCCGGATCTCGACGCTCACGTCGCGCAATACGGCGATGAGCCCGTAGTGGGTGCTCACGTTGCGCAGCTCGAGCACCGGAGCCCCGTCAACGCTCACCCGGCGGCCTCCGCGGCCCGCTTGCCCAGGTAGGCCTCGACCACGCGCTCGTCGTTGGCCACCTCGTCGTAGGTGCCGTCGGCGATCTTGCGCCCGTAGTCGAGCGCCACCACCCGGTCCGAGACCCCCTTGACCAGGCGCATGTCGTGCTCGATGACCACGATGGTGAAGCCCCGCTCGTCCCGGAGCTTGCCGATCAGCTCGGTCATCTCCTGGGTCTCCCTGGGGTTCATGCCCGCGGTCGGCTCGTCCAGCAGGATCAGCTTGGCGTTGGTGGCCATCGCCCGGGCGATCTCCAGCCGCCGCCGGTTGGCGTACGACAGCGCGAACGCCGGCTGGTCCTCCCGGTAGCCGGCCAGCCGGCTGCCGAAGAACGACAACGCCGAGCGTGACTGCTCCAGCACCCGCCGCTCCTCGGCCCGGGTGCGGGGCAGCCGCAGGACCGCCCCGAGCACCCCCGACCGGGTCCGAGAGTGCTGGCCGACCATGGTGTTCTCCAGCACGGTCATGTTGGGGAACAGCCGCACCGTCTGGAAGGTCCGGGCGATGCCGAGGGCGCAGATCTGGTTGGGCTGGAGCCCGACCAGGTTGTGCCCGTCGAAGTGGATCGACCCCTCGTCGGCCACATAGAGGCCGGTGACCGCGTTGAACAGCGTGGTCTTGCCGGCCCCGTTGGGGCCGATCACGCTGAGGATCTCCCCCTCGTTGACGTCCAGGTCGACGCCGTCGACCGCGTTGAGGCCGCCGAAGCGCCGGACCAGCCCGCGGACCTCCAGCAGGGCGCTCACGACCCGGCACCTCCGCCGCCGACGGTCACCGCCGGGGCCTCCTCCTCCTGCTTGAGCCACTGGTCCTGGGCCGCCTCGTCCTCCTGGAGCTCGCGCATGCGGCGCACGTTGGGGACCAGCCCCTGGGGCCGCATGATCATCACCAGCATGAGGGCGGCCCCGTAGATCAGCAGGCGGTACTCCTCGAACTCGTCCAGCAGCCCGGGCAGGCCGATCAGCAGCATGCTGCCGACGACCACCCCGGGGATGCTGCCCATCCCGCCCAGGATGACCACGGCCAGGGCGGTGATCGAGACGATGATGGTGAAGCTGGCCGACGCGATCGAGCCGATCTGCACCGCGAACAGGGTGCCCGACAGGCAGCCCACGGCCGCCCCCATGGCGAAGGCCAGCAGCTTGAACCTGATGGTGCTGACACCCATGGCCTCGGCGGCCAGCTCGTCCTCGCGCATGGCGTTCCAGGCCCGCCCCACCCTGGAGCCGGCCAGGCGCTGGGACACGTAGATGGCCAGGGCGCAGAACACCAGGACCAGGTAGAAGAACGGCTGGGGGTCGCGGAAGCCGACCCCGCCGATGGCGGCGTCGGTGACGTCGCGCAGCCCCTGGGGCCCGCCGGTGTAGTCCTGCAGCCAGGAGGACTGGACCAGCACCTTGGCGATCTCGCCGAACCCGAGGGTGACGATGGCCAGGTAGTCGCCGCGCAGGCGCAGCACCGGGGCGCCGATCAGCAGCCCGACGAAGGCGGTGACGATGATCACGAACGGCACCGCCAGGTAGAAGTTCAGGTGCAGCACGAACTCCGGCGCGACCAGGTCGCCGATGGAGGTCACCCGGTTGGCCCCGGTGAACAGGGCCGTCATGTAGGCCCCGGTGGCGAAGAAGGCGACATAGCCCAGGTCGAGCAGGCCCGCGTAGCCGACCACGATGTTCAGGCCCAGCCCCATCAGCAGGTAGATGCCGACCGTGCCGAGCACCTGGGAGAGGGTCGAGCCGATCAGCTGGGGCAGCACGGCCAGGACGACGGCCAGGACCAGCAGGCTGGTCCGGTTGAGCAGCTTGCGACGGCCCGGCGCCAGCTGTTGCACCCGCTGGCGCACCACCGGGCCCCTGACCGACCACAGGGCCGTCAGCCCGGCCGACAGCGCGAACACGACCAGCGCCCCAGGGACGGTCAGGCCCAGCAGGGTCGGGCTGTACAGCCACCGGGTGTCCAGCCCGAGCTCGAACAGCAGCGGCGGGAAGATCCGCTGGAGCAGGGCGAAGGTCAGGGTCGTGGCCAGGCCGACACCCAGGGGACGCCGGTAGAGGTCGGGGAGCAGCCGGTAGCCGGCCCCGAGCAGGCCGAGCACGGCCCCGTAGACCAGCAGCAGGACCAGGCCCACGGGCACGCCCCGGCCGAAGGTGAGGATCGACAGCAGCTCCGGCGACACCTGGATGAAGATGCGCCGCACCGCGCCCTCGGGCAGGGCCTCGACCAGGGCGACCCCGGCCGCGGTGAGACCGGCGGCGATGGCCCCGCTGACCACCCCGGCGGCCAGGGCGGCCCGCGGCGCGGCCGCCTCGCGACGCCCCCCCACCAGCCGCGGCCGGATGGCCAGGTAGCCGGCCAGCAGCGGCGGCAGGGCCATGAGCAGGCTGCCAAGGGTGAGGAAGTCGCCGATGAGGTTGCGGGTGTCGAACTTCTCGATCATCCCTATCAGGGCCAGATAGACGAGGGCGACACCACCGATCAGGCCGGCCCTGACCGCCCTGGCGTTCAGCTCGGACCCGGTCACGGCGCCCTACCCCCGCTCCGGCTCGCCCGACCCGAGGATCCCTCCGGGCCGGAAGATCAGGACCAGGACCAGGATCGAGAAGGCGACCACGTCCCTGAGCTGGTTGGGGGCGGGCACGTGGATGCCGGCCAGCAGCAGGAACGGCGCCACCGACTCCACCACCCCCAGGATCAGCCCGCCGATGGCGGCGCCGGCGACGCTGCCGATGCCCCCGAGCACGGCCGCGGTGAAGGCCTTGATGCCGGGGACGAAGCCCATGTTGTACTGGACCAGGCCGAACACCAGGGCGAACATGACCCCGGCGACGCCGGCCAGGATCCCGCCGATGCCGAAGGTGGTCACGATCACCCGGTTGACGTTGATCCCCATCAGGCTGGCGATCTCCTTGTCCTCGGCGACCGCCCGCATGGCCTTGCCCGTCGTGGTCCGGGAGACGAACAGGGTCAGGCCGACCATCATGATCACGGCGGCCACGATGGCCACCAGCAGGCTCCTGCCGATCGGGATGCCCAGGATCGTCCAGGTGCCCTCCAGGGCGGCGATGGTCGGATAGCCCTTGGAGTCCGACCCGAAGAAGCTGGCCGCCGTGTACTGCAGGAACAGTGAGGCGCCGATGGCGGTGATCAGTGGGACCAGGCGGGGGGCGTTGCGCAGCGGCCGGTAGGCGACCCGCTCCAGCAGCACCGCCACCGCCATGGAGGCGATAGTGGCGGCCACCAGCAGGATGAGGATGCTCAGGATGGGGTTGCTGTCGAGCAGACCGGCCGACTCCAGCGACCGGGCGACGAAGAAGGAGGCGTACGCGCCCATCATGAACACCTCGCCGTGGGCGAAGTTGATCATCAGCAGGATGCCGTAGACCAGGCTGTAGCCGAGCGCGATGAGCGCGTAGATGCTCCCCAGGGCGACCCCGAACACCAGGAAGTCACGCCAGCCGGCGCCGCTGATCCGGCCCTCGGTCAGGGTGAGGGTCTTCCAGGAGCCGATGAGCACGCCGGCGGCGATCAGGATGCTGAGAGTGACCAGGATGATCTGGCGGATCGGGATCCGCTCGGCCAGCACGGCCGTCCTCGGCCGGGCCACGGGCCGCGGCGAGTCCTCCTCGCGCTGTCGCGTCTGCGTCATGGCCACCCCCGGTCCGGACTGCTGCCGGACACTACTAGATGCCGCCGAACATCGTGTAGGCGCCGATGGTCAGGTCGGCCTTCCAGCCCGACTTCTCCAGGTCGGCCCGGGTGAACAGGACCTTGCCGGGACGCCTGCCGACCTCGACGCGGTAGGCGTCGCGGTCGGGCACGGAGAGGGTGAAGGAGTACACGCAGTCGTCGTCCCGGCCGCGCAGCTTCCCCTTGCGTAGGGTCCCGCCCTTGAGGGTGGCCGTGGCCAGCACGGTCTTGGTGGCGTCGTCCCGCACCCGCACCGGCGTGCCCGCCTCGATGTCGGGGTAGCCGGCGCCCGCCCCCTGGCAGGGACCGCCGAAGTTCCGGTGAGGGAAGACGCCGTGCACGATGTAGGTTCCTTCCAGCCGGTGGCTCGCCGGGGCCGGGGCCGGCTCGCGGTCGCGGCCGCAGCCGGCCGCCAGCAACGCGACCGCGAGCAGCACGACCACCACCGCCGAGGCCCGCCGCCCCGCCCCCGGGGCGGTCGTGGCTGACGGGGCAGCGCCCGTCAGCCACGACATGGCTCTGCGGCGGGGGATGGTCACCGACACGCCTCGCCGCATCGTCCCGCTCCCTAGGCCGAGGCCTCCTCCAGCGTCTTGGTCTCGGTGAACACCGGCTTGGGGTTCTCGGTGCCCCCCTCGATCGGCCAGTCCGGGACCTTGTAGACGGCGATCGACACGGCCGTGGCGCAGTCGCCGGTCGGCGTGCAGGTGATCGTGCCGCTCAGCCCCTTGTAGTTGCTGGTCTTGAAGACCTCGTCCTTGAGCTTGGTCCGAGGGATGGTGAGGGTGCCGCCGTCGTCGGTGGCGCTCCGCTTGATGGCCTCGGCCAGGATGTTGAAGGCGTCGAAGGCGTGGGCGTTGAACACCGAGATCGGCCGCTCGCCGAACTGCTTCTGATAGGCCGGCAGGAACTGCTGGCCGTAGAAGGCGTTGTTCGAGGTCTGGGCGGTGACGTCGGGCGAGGACGACCACGAGCCGTACACCGACTTGCCGCCGACCTGCACGTACTCGGGGGCGGCGCAGCCGTCGGAGCCCATCAGGGCGGTGTCCTTCAGGGCCGGGATGGCCCGCCCCTGCTTGGCGATGAGCGCGCACACCGGGTTGAAGGCCGGGTAGTAGATGAAGTCGGGCTTGTTCTGGGCGATGCTGTTGAGCACCGGCTTCATGTCACGGTCGGTCGACTGGACGGCCTCGTTGTTGGTGATCTTGCCGCCCTGCTTCTCGAAGACCTGGCGGAACACCGCGGCCAGGCCGTCGGAGTAGGGGCTCTCGTCGTGGACGGTGGCGGCCGTCTTGGCCTTCAGCTTCTGGGTGGCGAAGTCGGCCACCACGGCGCCCTGGATCTTGTCGTTGTGCGCGGTGCGCAGGTAGAAGGGCTGGTGCTGGGCCTCGGCGGTCAGCGACGGGCCGGTGTTGGAGGGCGAGATGAGCAGGATGCCCTTCTTGGAGAAGATCGTGTCGGCCACCCCGAGGGCCGCGCTCGAGCAGCTGGTCCCGATCACCGACAGGAGCTTGGGGTCGGCGACCAGCTTGGTCGCCCCGGCCTGCCCGCCCTCCTTGGTGCAGGTCTCGTCGGTGTTGACCAGCTCGATGTTGTGCCCCATGAGCTGGCCAGCCTTGCCGTCCAGCTTCCCGTCCAGGTTGTCGACGGCCAGCACCACACCCCGCTGGCTGTCGACGCCGAGGCTGCGGTTGTCGCCGGTGATCGACAGCAGCGTGCCGATCTTGATCGGCTCGCCCGACGCCAGGGTCAGGCAGCCGAACTGGTCGGCGGTGCAGTCTGCGCTCTGGGCGCCACCGCCCCCGCCGCCACCGCTTTCGTCGTTCGCGCAGCCGGCGGCCGCCAGCATCAACACGCCCAGCACGGCCACGAAGGCCACCCACCTTGGCCTACTCATCGCCACTCGCTCCTCCTCACGACGCATCCCGGACGGGAGGCTCTCCGTGGCGTAGATAATCACAAACCCAGTCCTTGCACTAGGACGGTCACCTGGAACGGGAGGCGCACGCCCATGCTCAGCGGGGAGGACCGCCGGCCGCTGCTGCTCGGCGGCGCCGACGTCGCCGCGGTCTTCGACCTCGACACCGGCCTGGCGTCCCAGCGCGAGGCCTTCACCCGGCTGGGCCTTGGTGAGGCCGACCAGCCGGCCCGCCTGGTCCTGCCGGTCCCCCGGGACGACTCCCTGGCCTTCTGCTACGCGGCCCGCCTGGCCCCGGGCAGCGGCGCGGTCAGCAAGTTCGGCAGCGTCAACCCGGCCAACGCCGCCGCCGACCGGCCCACCGTCAGCGCCACCGTCCTGGTCCTGGACCCCGACGACGGCCGCCTGGTGGCGATCGTCGAGGGCACCACCCTGACGGCGCTGCGGACCTCGGCGGCCAGCGCCCTGGCGGCCACCCTGCTGGCCCGGCCGGGGGCCGCGACCGCGGCCGTGCTCGGCCCTGGCGTGCAGGGGCGAGGCCACGTCCGGGCCCTCGCCCACGCCCTGCCGCTCCAGGAGGTCCGGCTCTGGGGCCGCGACGGCGACGCCGCCGGTCGGGCCGCCGCCGACCTCGACCGGGAGGTCGGCCCGCGGGTGCGGCCCGCGGCCACCGTGGCCGAGGCCGTCGCCGGCGCCGACGTGGTCGCCGCCTGCACCGCCAGCCCCGGCCCGCTGGTCGAGGCCGAGCAGCTGTCGCCGGGCGCGACCGTCATCAGCATCGGCTCGATCACCCCGGACCGCAGCGAGGTCGGGCTGGGGGTGGTGGCCGCGGCCGGGACGGTGGTCGTCGACCACCGGCCGGCCGCCCTCGAGCACGCCGGCCCGGTCATCCGGGCCCTGGACGCCGGGCTGGTGGCCGAGGCCGACCTGGTGGAGCTGGGCGAGGTCGCCACCGGCCGCCACCCGGGCCGGCAGCGCCCCGACGACCTGGTCTTCTACAACAGCCTGGGCCTGGGGGTGCAGGACGCGGCCGCGGCCTGGGCGATCGTCGAGCGGGCGGCCGAGCTGGGCGTCGGCGAGCGGGTGGCGCTGTGACCGGGTCGGGCGGCCTCCCCCGGCGGGCCGGGGTGGTGGTGGTCGGCGGCGGCGTGATGGGCACCAGCATCGCCTTCCACCTGGCCGAGGCCGGCGTCGCCGACGTGGTCCTGATCGAGCGTGACGAGCTGGCCTCCGGCTCCACCAGCAAGGCCGCCGGCGGGGTGCGGGCCCAGTTCTCCGATCCCCTCAACATCCGGCTCGGCGCCCGCAGCCTGGAGGCCTTCGCCGCCTTCGGCACCCGTCCCGGCCACGAGATCGACTTCCGCCGGGTCGGCTACCTGTTCCTGCTCAGCCGGCCCGAGGACGTGGCCACCTTCGAGCGGAGCATCGAGCTGCAGCACCGGTTCGGCGTCCCCAGCCGGCTCATCGACCCGGAGGAGGCCCGGCGGCTGTCGCCGCCGGTCGACACCGACGGCCTGCTGGCCGCCGCCTTCTCCCCCGACGACGGCCTGGCCACCCCCGAGGCGGTCGTGCAGGGCTACGCCGCCGGCGCCCGCCGCCACGGCGCCCACCTGGAGACCGGCTGCGAGCTGCTGGAGGTGCGCCTGTCCGGCGAGGAGATCTCGGCCGTGGTCACCTCCAAGGGGGTGGTCGAGACCCCGGCGCTGGTCTGCGCCGCCGGCGCCTGGTCGCGCCGGGTCGGCGAGCTGGTCGGGGTCGACCTGCCGGTCACCCCGTCCCGCCGCCAGGTCCTGTTGACCGAGCCCGTGCCCGGCCTGCCCGAGCGGCTCCCCATGACCATCGACCTCAGCTCGAGCCTCTACTTCCATCGCGAAGGCCCTGGGCTGCTCCTGGGCATGTCCCTGGACGACGAGCCCCCCGGCTTCAACCTGGAGCGCGACGACGCCTGGATCCCCCGCCTGGTCGAGGCCATGACCCTGCGGGCCCCGTCCCTGGCCGAGGTCGGCGTCGCCGGCGGCTGGGCCGGCCTGTACGAGGTCACCCCCGACCACAACGCCCTCATCGGCGAGGCGCCGCGGCCGACCCGGTTCCTGTACGCCACCGGCTTCTCGGGCCACGGCTTCCTCCAGGGCCCAGCCGTGGGCGAGGTGGTCCGGGACCTGTTCCTCGGCCGGCCCCCGGTGGTCGACGTCGCCCCCCTGAGCGTCGACCGCTTCTCTGCGGGACGGGATCGATACGAGCGCAACATCGTGTGACGACGGTCCAGCCGGCAGGGCCGACGGCCCCGTGACGGCCGGCGGGCCCCCGTTGACGGCCGGACGCACCCCTTCCGGGGTTGGGCTACGCTCCCCCACCGGGGGACCCGGCCCCGGACCGGGCGGGTGCGGCGCGCCCGGGTGCCGAAGGCGGTGGGACGGTGGGTGGGCTGTGCGGCTGAGTGACTGGGACCGGGCGCTGCTCGCCGGGACCGAGGGGTCGGCCGGCCAGGTGGCCATGCGGATCGTGGTCGAGATGGCCCGGGTGGCCGGGGCGGCCCAGCTGATCGACGTCACCTCGGCCCACATCGACGGCTGCCTGTACCACGGCCAGGCCGGCCTGGACTTCGCCGAGCGCCTGGTGCGGGACGGCGCCGCCGTCCGGGTGCCGACCACCCTGAACGTCGCCTCCCTGGACCTGCTCCACCCCGACCGCTTCCGGGGCGACCCGGCGACGGCCGCCGCGGCCAGGCGGCTGATGGACGCCTATGTCGCCATGGGCTGCCGGCCGACCTGGACCTGCGCCCCCTACCAGCTCCCCGAGCGGCCCGGCTTGGGCGAGCACGTCGCCTGGGCCGAGTCGAACGCGATCGTCTTCGCCAACTCGGTCCTGGGGGCGCGCACCGCCCGCTACGGCGACTTCATCGACGTCTGCGCGGCCATCACCGGCCGGGTCCCCAACGCCGGCCTGCACCTGACCGACCGGCGCCGGGGCCGGCTGGTCTTCGACGTCCGCGCCCTGCCCGAGCGGCTGGTCGACCAGGACGTCCTCTACCCGCTGCTCGGCCACCTGATCGGGGCCAGGAGCGGCCGGCTGGTCCCGGTGGTGGACGGCCTGCCCGCCGGCGTGCCCGAGGACCGGCTCAAGGCGGTCGGCGCCGCCGCCGCCTCCTCGGGCGAGGTCGGGCTGGTCCATGTGGTCGGCTCCACGCCGGAGGCGCCGACCCTGGCCGAGGCCCTCCAGCACCAGCCGCCGCGCGAGGTCGTCGAGGTGACGCCGGCGATGCTCCGGGCCGCCCGCGACCAGCTCACCACCGCCGGGACCGGGCCGGCCCGCCTGGTCGGCGTCAACGTCGGCACCCCACACTTCTCGGAGGCCGAGTTCGGCCAGCTGGTGACCCTGCTCGCCGGCCGCCCGGTCCACCCCGGGGTGGAGTTCTACGCCAGCACCGGCCGCCACGTCCTGGCCCGGATCGACGCCCTCGGCTGGGCGGCGTCGCTGGAGGCGGCCGGCGTGCGCCTGGTCGTCGACACCTGCACCTACGTGACCTCGATCCTGGAGCACACCGACGGCGTGGTGATGACCAGCTCCGCCAAGTGGGCCTGGTACGCCCCGGGCAACCTGGGCGTCCGGGTGGTGCTGGGCAGCCTGCGCGAATGCGTCGAGTCGGCCGTCGAGGGGAGGGTCGTCCGCGATGACGCGCCCTGGCCCCAGGGTTGAGCTCCAGGGCCGGGCCCTGGTCGCCGGGGACGCCGCCGGGCCGGCCCTCGTGCTGGAGGCGCCGCTGAGCCTGTGGGGCGGCATGGACCCGCACACCGGCCGGCTCAGCGACCACCACCATCCCCAGCTCGGCGCCACCATCACCGGCCAGGTCCTGGTGATGCCGTCCGGCCGCGGCTCCAGCTCCAGCTCCAGCGTCCTCGCCGAGGCGATCCGCCTCGGCACCGCCCCCCTGGCCATCGTGCTGTCCGAGCCCGACGAGATCCTGGTCCTCGGCGCCCTCGTGGCCGCCTACCTCTACGGTCGGGCCTGCCCGATCCTGGTCCTCCCGGGCGGTCTCGCCGACGCCATCAGCACCGGCGACCAGGTGGAGCTGCAGGGGGACCGGGTCACCGTGGTCCGGGCCACCGCGGCCTGGCCGGAGGAGGCTGGACGCCCGGCGGACGACGCGTAAGGATGCCGGCCCACCGATCCGCTCACCGACCGAGGACCGCCAACCATGGAGCGAACATGCGCCTCAGGGACTTCTCGGCTCTGACCTTCGACTGCTACGGCACCCTGATCGACTGGGAGGCGGGCATCCTGGCGGCGCTGCGGCCCTGGACGGCGGCGCACGGGGTCGAGGTCGGCGACGAGGAGCTGCTGGCCGCGTTCGGGCGGGCCGAGTCGCGGCGCGAGGCCGCCGACCCGACGGCACCCTACCCGCGGATCCTGGCCGGCGTCCTGGAGGACCTGGCCGAGGAGGTCGGCACCACGGCAAGGCCCGAGGAGGCGGCGTCCTTCGCCGGCTCGGTGAAGGACTGGCCGGCCTTCCCCGACAGCCCGGGGGCGCTCGCCTACCTCAGGCGCCACTACAAGCTGGTGATCGTCTCCAACGTGGACCGCGCCTCGTTCCGTCACAGCAACGCCAGGCTCGGCGTGACCTTCGACGCCGTCGTCACCGCCGACGACGCCGGCGCCTACAAGCCGGCCCCCAACCACTTCCACCTCGCCCTGGCCCGGCTGGCCGAGCTGGGGGTCGCCCAGGACCAGGTGCTCCACGTCGCCCAGAGCCTGTACCACGACCACGTCCCGGCCAAGCGGCTGGGCCTGCGGACCATGTGGGTGAACCGCCGCGCCGCCCACGGCCAGGACGGCGGGGCCACACCGGCCGCCCCGGTGCCGGTGACGCCGGACGGCGAGGTCCCGACCCTGGCCGCCCTGGCCGACCTCCACCGGAGCGAGCCAGCGGGCTGAACGGGCCCGCCGGTGCCGCCGCACCCCGCGGGCGGCCTCGGCAAGCCTGACCGGCCGCCGGACGTGGGGGGATTTCTCACGCGGCCACCATGCGGTGATGTTCGCCGCCAATGCGGCAGTTGCGGTGCTGCTCCCGCGGTGTCGCGCCCGCCCGATTCGTACAGGGACGGTCCAGCCCCACCGTGACAAGGAGGCAGCGCATGCGAAGAGGCACGATTGTCGCCGTTGTCCTGCTCGCCGCCCTGCTGGCGCCCTCGCCGGCGCTGGCCATCGACGAGGTCAACACCAAGCGGCTGCGCGACGCCGTGACCGTGGCCGGCATCCTCGGCCACGAGCGCATCTTCCAGCGGATCGCCAACCAGAACGGTGGCACCCGCGCCTCGGGCACCCCCGGGTTCGACGCCTCGGCCGACTACGTCGCCGGCCGCCTCCAGGCCGCCGGCTACACCGTCAGCCAGCAGGAGTTCACCTTCCCGTTCTACCAGGAGCTGGAGCCGGCCGAGCTCGAGCAGGTGTCGCCCACGCCGCAGGACTATGAGACCGGCACCTATGACTTCTCCGGCAGCGGCGAGGTCACCGGCGTGGTCGTCCCGACCAACGACATCGTGATCCCGGCGACGCCCGAGCCGAACTCGACCTCGGGCTGCGAGGACGCCGACTTCACCCCGGCCCCCGCCGACGAGCCGGCGGTGGCGCTCATCCAGCGCGGCACCTGCACCTTCGAGGAGAAGGCGGCCAACGCCGTCGAGGCCGGCTACGACGCGGTGATCATCTTCAACGAGGGCAACCCGGGCCGCACCGACCTGTTCATCGGCACCCTGGGCAACCCCTTCGAGATCCCGGTGGTCGGCCTCAGCTTCGCCGACGGCGCCGCCCTCTACGCCCAGGTCCAGGCGGTCGGCGAGGTGGTCGTGCGGGTCAGGACCCGCACCGAGATCGACCTGGACCGGACCACCCGCAACGTCATCGCCGACCCTGTTCAGCGGCGCCGAGGGCGAGAAGACCGCCGAGGAGGCGGCCGTCTACGGCGGCACCGCCGGCGAACCCTACGACCCCTGCTACCACCAGGCCTGTGACGACATCACCAACCTCAACACCAAGGCCCTGTTCGAGCTGGGCGACGGCGCCGCCCACGCCGTCATGACCCTGGCCCGGACCCGGACCGGCTTCTTCGAGGACGGCAGCTTCCGCGCCCGCGCCCGGGCCGGCGTCTCCGCCCAGCGCCTGCCCTTCAGCGGCCCCCAGGCCGCCGCCTGACCAACCGGCCGGCCGGCCAACCCAGTCCGGCCGGCCACCGGCCCCGAGGCCTGGGAGGAGCGACCCTCCTTCCAGGCCTCATCGTTTCGGCCCCACGAACGTGTCCAGGAAGGCGACACTGTCCCGCCGGGCCACCGACAGGCTCCACGGGTTGTTGGGTCGCCACTCGATGCCCAGCTGGTCACAGGCCCGGCCGAAGATCCCGCGGATGTCGGCCGAGACGTTGCTGAAGTGGTACCGGGGATAGGGCGTCCCGTTCACCCAGTTCAGCACCCGGCACCCGTCGGAGTGGAGTAGCCCACGGACCAGGGGTCGCGGGTCGAGGTCGACCAGTTCCTGCTGCCAGGGGACGAGCTCGATCTTCCGTTCGTGCTTCCGGCCGGGTCCGTGCTGGGGGAACAGGCACGGCCAGTGCTTGGAAAAGGAGTAGACCTCCCAGTACCGCTCGTTCCGCTTCCTGGCGCGGCCGATCTTGTTCGGGACGACTTGTGCCATCGCAAGCTCGCACTCCCGGATCAGCTCGGGATACCGCTCGGCGCAGGCGATGCGGAGCCTGTAGACGTTGCGCGGGCAAGCTGTGAGACAGCCGTCGCCGAGGTAGAGGCCGAGGAGGTAGGTGTAGGACGCTTGCGGCAGGGTCAACGGATCACCGCCACAGACAACACAGGCACCCCGACGAGGCTGACCGTCCGGCCCCTTGAAGGTGTACCGACGATCGAAGTCGGGAGTCTGGCCCTTTCTCCATTGCCGGACCGTGCTTCTTGGAATCCCGGCCTCGCGAGCGATCTCGCAGTCGTTGCGACCCATGGCGACAAGTTCGAGGACCAGTGCAACTTCCTCTCGTGTCCGCACTTCCGCTACCCTTCTCCCGCCTGCCCGAGTGGAGAAATCGGCATACTCGATGGATTCAAAATCCATTGCCCGTAAGGGCATGCGGGTTCGAGTCCCGCCTCGGGCACCCTTCTCGAGGAACCTAGCTCAACCCGAACTCACGTTCGAGTAGGTTCGGCGAATCTGTGGACGGCCCCGACGGATCGTGGGTGGGCACCGCTACGATGCCCTTCCCCTCGGAGATCCATCGGAGGTTGGACCAATGCGCTATCCGCCCGCTCGACGGCTCGACCTGGTCGAGGAGCTGCACGGCTTCCGGGTCGCCGACCCCTACCGGTGGCTGGAGGACGCCGAGTCCGACGAGACCGAGGCGTGGAGCAAGGCACAGGACGAGCTGCTGGCCGAGTGGATGGAGGGGCGGCCGGAGCGGGAGGTGGTGCGGGAGCGGCTGGAGCGGCTGCTCGGAGCCGGGCTGGTCTCGGTGCCGGTGCTCCGGGGGGACAGGGCGTTCTTCGAGCGCCGGCGCGGCGACCAGCAGCACCCGGTGCTGATGGTGGGCGAGGCCGACGGGACCGAGCGGGCCCTGATCGACCCGAGCGCCCTGGCCGACGACGACACCATCACCCTCGACGGCTGGGTGCCGTCGCTGGAGGGCGAGCGGCTGGCCTACTTCCTGTCCCAGGGCGGCGACGAGGAGGCCTCGCTGTTCGTCATGGACGTGA
>Ga0081538_10003021_pt1 | contig 16019 bp, 9 predicted proteins | sample TabmetS5T2R1_FD_71022 | JGI IMG/M metagenome (GOLD analysis project Ga0081538, IMG submission 71022) | Tabebuia heterophylla rhizosphere microbial communities from the University of Puerto Rico - S5T2R1 | ecosystem: Host-associated > Plants > Roots > Rhizosphere ... | reverse complement strand
CCCTCGGGGATCCGCAGGCCCTTGCGTCCCTTCCAGAGCACGAGGTGGCCGATTGGCCGCCCGTCGACCTCGGCGACGAAGTGCTTGAACTGGTCGTCGTTCCACGTGTCGCGCCACTCCTCGACGGTCGCCTCCTGGGACTGCAGCTCGAGGCCGGAGAAGCTCGGCGCGGGTGCCATCGACTCGGCCATCGCCCGGTCGAGCCTGGCCGCGTCCTCCAGGTCGTCTGGCGTTCCGTCCCGGACCGCGACCTCAGAGTCGAACGACTCGGGCTCGACCTCCCGCGCGGCCGTGGCGGCCGACGCACCGAACGAGAGCCGGAACCAGGCGTCGATCTGTTCGGTCTCGGAGGCCGGGAGGTAGACGGCGTGCCGCATGTGGCCCGCCTCGAACCACTGCGCGGCCGCATGGGCGTACAGATCTCGTGTGAGCTCGGCGTCGCCGTCGAGCGCGAAGCCAGCAACGTCGGCGACGACCCAGGTCACCGGCGCGAACGTCCGCGGCTCCGCGACGAGGTAGCCGCGAAGCCGCCCGTCCTCGACGAGCACGGAGCCGCTCGCGCCGTCTGCCCGCCATGCCTGCTCGACCTCGGCGCGAAAGTCCGGCTCTCGCCGGAGCAGGGGTTCCTCTGCGAGATGACGCAAGTGGCGCCGCTCGAGGAGCTCGGCGGCGTCGTCCAGATGAGTCTCCGAGAACGGCTCGAATCGCGGCCCTGGCATCGCCGCCGGACGATAGCCTCCGTTCACATGCCGAAGACCTTGACGGGCGAGGAGCTGCAGCTCGACGACGCGCCCGCGCGCGACTCCGAGCTCTTCCTCGTCGACGGAAACAACCTCGCGTACCGGGCCTATTTCGCGCTGCCAGAGGAGCTTGCGACGAGCGACGGGATGCCGACGAACGCCCTGCTCGGCTTCACCAACATGCTCTTCAAGCTGCTGACGGACTACCGGCCGAAGGGCGTCGCCGTCGCCTGGGACACGCGCCCCGTCGAGCGGATGGAGCTTGCCGACACGTACAAGTCCGAGCGGCGGCCGATGGCCGACCTGCTCCGCGAGCAGTTCCCGCACTTTCGGCCCATCGTCGAGGCTTTCGGCTACCGCAACCTCGAGTTCGAGGGCTGGGAGGCGGACGACGTGATCGCGACGCTGGCGACGCGCGCCGACCAGGCAGGGATCAAGACGACCGTCGTCTCCACTGACCGCGACGCCTTCCAGCTCGTGTCGGACAACGTCGTCCTGATGATGACCCCGCGCGGCGTCGCCGACGTCAACGTCTACACCCCCGAGCGGGTGGAGGCCCGGCTCGGCATTACCCCCGAGCAGATTCCGGACTTCATCGGCCTGAAGGGCGATACGTCCGACAACATCCCCGGCGTTCCGGGGATCGGGGACAAGACTGCGTCCCAGCTGATCCAGCAGTACGGCTCGCTCGAAGGCGTGCTCGAGCACGTCGAGGAGCTGACGCCCGCGCGCCGGAAGAACATCACCGAGAACGCCGAGCAGGCGAAGACCTCGAAGCAGCTCGCGACCATGCGCCGCGATCTCGAGCTCGATTGCGACCCCTCGGAGCTCGTCCTCTCGCCTCCGGACCGGACGCGGCTCAAGGAGATGTTTCGCCAGTTCGAGTTCCGCGGGCTACTCAATCGCGTGGACACGCTCGACGAGGCCGTCCCGGCCGCCGAGATCACCGTCGAAGGCGTCACGGTGCCCTGGCGCGAGGGTCTCCCGGTGCTCGACGAACGGGTCGGCGTCGCCGCGGAGAACGGGCGCATTGCGATCGCGACAGGCGACGAGGTGATCGTCGCCGAGCGCCCGGCGCGGCTGGAGGGCGACCTCGTCGCGCACGACGCGAAGCACCAGAGGCTCGAGGCGGCGGACGACACGCTGATCGCTGCGTACCTGATCGATCCCGGCCGGGCCACGTACGAGCTCGACGACCTGGCCGCGGAGTACGGCGTCGAGCTTGTCCCCGAGCCAGCGGCGGACGAGGACACGGCCGCGCTCGTCCGGCACGCCGCGGCGACGCTCCGGATCGTCGACCCGCTGATCGGGCGGCTGAGGGAGCGGGAGCTCGAGCCGCTCTACCGCGACGTCGAACTGCCGCTGACCGCCGTCCTCGCGTCGATGGAGGAGGCGGGCGTCAAGATCGACACGTACCGGATGGGCGAGATCACCGCCCGGCTCGCGGAGCGGGTCGAGGAGCTGCAGGCCCGGGCCCACGAGCTCGCGGGCGAGGAGTTCATGCTCGGCTCCACGCCGCAGGTCGGTCGGATCCTGTTCGAGAAGCTCGGGCTGACGCCGGACCGCAAGGGCAAGACCGGCTACTCGACGGACACACGCGTCCTGCGGAAGATCCGCCACGAGCACGAGATCGTCGGCGTGATCGAGGAGTGGCGCGAGTACTCGAAGCTGCTGAACACCTACCTCGGGCCGCTTCCGTCGCTGATCGGCGAGGACGGACGCTTGCACACGACGATCAACCAGGCCGTCGCCTCGACGGGCCGGCTCTCGACGACGAGCCCGAATCTTCAGGCGATTCCGATCCGCACCGAGCTCGGCAAGGAGATCCGGTCAGCCTTCGTCGCCGAGCCTGGCCACAAGCTGCTCTCGGCCGACTACTCGCAGATCGAGCTCCGGATCTTGGCGCACGTGTCGGGAGAGCCCAAGCTGCGGGATGCCTTCGCGCGCGGCGAGGACATCCACACCGCGACGGCCGCCGAGGTGCTCGGCAAGGATCCTGCGACGCTGACCACGGGCGATCGCTCGACCGCGAAGATGATCAACTTCGGCATCGTCTACGGGATCTCGTCCTTCGGGCTCTCGGAGAATCTCGAGATCTCACGCGAGGAGGCGCAGGCGCTGATCGACGCGTACCTCGCCCGCTTCCCGCACGTGCAGGACTTCATCCAGCGCACGATCGAGCAGGCGCGGGAGGACGGCTACTCGACCAGCCTGCTCGGCCGGCGCCGGCCGGCTCCCGAGCTCCGCGCCTCGAACCGCCAGACCCGCTCGTTCGGCGAGCGCCTCGCCGTCAACTTCGTCATGCAGGGCTCGAACGCCGACATCATCAAGAAGGCGATGGTCGCGATCCATTCGCGCCTGCGCGGGGAGGGGCGAGGCGCGCGGCTCGTCCTCCAGGTCCACGACGAGCTGCTGCTCGAAGTGCCCGACAACGAGGTCACAGCGATCAAGGATCTCCTGCGTGAGGAGATGGTCGGTGCCTACGACCTCGATCCGCCGTTAGCGGTCGACGTCGGCGTCGGCGAGGATTGGAACGAGGCGAAGAGCTGAGGCGCGCCGGTGGCGCCGGTATGTCCCCTCGAGTCAGGTCCGAGGGGCCTGGCCCCTGGACACGCCCCGGCGAGACGGGTCGAGCCAGAAGACCTCGAGGCTCGGATCGGCGGATTCCGCTCAGCGAGCGGCGCCGCGCGCGTCGGACCGTCCCGGAGGGCCCGGTCCAGGGGCCTGGCCCCTTTGTGCCGAAACTGACGCCGTGAACGTACGTCTCCCTGACGGCTACGGCCTCCATGTCGTCGAGGTTGGAGGCGGCGACGGCGTTCCGCTCATCGTTCTTCACGGCGGACCGGGGCTCGACCATACGCACTTGCGCCCCTGGCTCGACCCGCTGGGCGACGACCGTCGCGTCTTCTACGTCGACGAGCGCGGCCAGGGTCGCAGCGAGCCGGCCGATCCGGCCACGCTCAGCCTGGAGGTCTTCGCCCGCGACGTCGACCTGCTCGCGGAGGCCGTCGGCCTCGAGCGCTTCGCGCTCCTCGGCCACTCGTTCGGCGCGATCATCACGACCTGGCACGCGATCAACCTCGGGACTGCCGAGGGCTACGTGATCTCGGGCGGCGGGGACACGAGCGAGAAGCTGATGGCCGACGTCAATGCCTCCCTCGAGGCGATGGGAGAGGAGGGCAAGCCGATCGCCGACTCGTGGGAGTGGGAGAAGACGGTCGAGACCCCGGAGGACTGCGCCGAGCTGATGCGGATTCAGACGCCGTTCCACTTCCACGGGCCGCCGCCGCCGGACTTCGCCGCAGACACCGTCTACGTTGCGGAGGTGCTCCGGCACTTCGCCGCCGCGGGCTACGGCGACTTCGACTACACCCCGGACCTCGGTCGAGTCTCCAAGCCCACGCTCGTCGTCGTCGGCGCCGAGGACCGGACGACGACGCCGCGTGCCGCCCGCGTCCTGCACGACGGAATTCCCGGCAGCGAACTGGTGGTTCTGGACGGGGCCGGGCACATGAGCATGGTCGAGGCGCAGGACGCCTATCTCCGCGCAGTGAAGCGCTTTCTCGGCGCTCTGGGATAACGGAAAGGCGCAGATATACTGCGCCGCCGTTGATGAGCGAGACAGATATCCGCAAGCAGGTGGACGACCCCGAAGTCTGGACAACCGGGCCCGAGGGCGAACTGATCCCCGACTACGAGTCGACCTTCCCGACGATCAACGAGGGTGAGGTCGTCCACGGCACCGTGGTGCGGGTCGACAAGGACGAAGTTCTCGTCGACATCGGCTACAAGTCCGAAGGGGTCATCCCGGTCTCGGAGCTCTCGATCCGCCGCTCGGTCAACCCAGCCGACGAGGTCGGCGTGGGAGAGGAGATCGACGCGCTCGTACTCACGAAGGAGGACGCCGAGGGCCGTCTGATCCTCTCGAAGAAGCGCGCCCGCTTCGAGCTCGCCTGGAAGACGATCGAGCAGAAGGCGGAGACCGGTGAGGCGATCGACGGCAAGGTCATCGAGGTCGTCAAGGGCGGCCTCATCCTCGATCTCGGCGTGCGCGGGTTCCTGCCTGCGTCCCTCGTCGACATTCGCCGCGTCCAGGATCTCGACGAGTTCCTCGGCCAGACGCTGCGCTGCAAGGTCATCGAGCTCAACCGCTCGCGGAACAACGTCGTCCTCTCGCGCCGCGCCGTCCTGGAGGACGAGCGGAAGGAGATGCGGCAGGCGATCCTCGACCGGCTCCAGCCCGGCGACGTCGTCGAAGGCCAGATCTCGAACATCGTCGACTTCGGCGCCTTCGTCGATCTCGACGGCATGGACGGGCTGATCCACATCTCCGAGATCTCGTGGAGCCACGTGAACCACCCCTCCGAGGTGCTGGAGATCGGGCAGAACGTGAGCGTGAAGGTTCTCGACATCGACCGCGAGCGCCAGCGCATCTCGCTCGGTCTCAAGCAGACGCAGAGCGATCCTTGGCAGCAGGTGCTCGACTCCTACAGCGAGGGCGACGTCGTCGAGGGCAAGGTGACGAAGGTCGTCACGTTCGGCGCGTTCGTCGAGATCATGCCGGGCGTCGAGGGGCTCGTTCACATCTCCGAGCTTGCCCAGCACCACGTCGAGAACCCGCGCGAGGTCGTCGCTCAGGGCGACCAGGTGCAGGCCAAGATCATCGAGGTCGATCCCGAGCGGCGCCGGCTGTCGCTGTCGCTGAAGCGCGTCGAGGGCGAGGGGCCGACGCCGGCCTCCGAGCTCGGTCTGTCGGACGAGGTGTTCGGCAGCGACCAGCAGACCGGCGCAGAGCCGTCGCCGGAGCCCGTCGCCGCTCCGGAAGAGCCGGCGCTCGAGGCCGAGGCTCCGCCGGAGCCGGAGCCGGAGCCGGAGCGCGAGCCGGAGCTGGAGCCCGAGGTCCAGGCGGCCGGTGACACCGAGCCGGCGCCGGAAGAGACCGACGAGCAGCAGTAAGCCTCCCGTCTCCGTCGCCATCACCGGCGGAATCGGAGCGGGGAAAAGCGAGGCGCTCAAGGCATTCGCGCGCCACGGGGCCGCCGTCGTCTCGAGCGACGAGATCGTCCACCACCTGATCCGGTCGGATCCCGAAGTCAAGACGGCGATGGTCGAGCGGCTCGGCGAGGAGATTCTGGGCCCCGACGGCGAGATCGACCGAAGCCGCGTCGCGAGCCGGGTCTTCGGCGACCGCAAGGCGCTCGCCTGGCTGGAAGGGCTCCTCCATCCGAAGGTCTCGCAGGAGTACCTGACCTGGCGAGATCAGCTCGGCCGCCTTGAGAACCCACCCGAGGTCTCCGTGACCGAGGTCCCGCTGCTCTACGAGGTGGGCGGCGAGAAGCGCTTCGACAAGGTGGTCGTGATCACGGCGCCCGAGAAGCTCCGCGAGGCGCGAGCGCGGGTCCCGCTCGCCGGCCGCTCCGACCGGCTCCTGCCCGACAAGGAAAAGGTCAAGCGCGCCGACTACTCGTACGTGAACACGGGCACGCTCGAAGAGCTCGACGCGTGGGTCGCCGGCGTCATGGGAGAGCTGCGAGCTTCTCGCGCGCCCGCGCGGCCGTGACGACGTTTCCCTTGGCCTCCGAGAGCTCGAGCCCGATCCCGAGCGCCTCGCGCGCGGCCTCGGGCTGGAGGTACGTCGCGATCTCGACCGTCGCCATCGGGCCGTCGAAGTTGTCGTAGTCGGTCGTGAAGCTTATGACCTCAGCTGCAAGCCGCTCGGCCTCGGCATGCTCGCCGCGGTGTCGGGCGACGTGTGCCTTCGCCACGCGCCAGTAGAGCTGCGTGATGTGGTCGTCCTCGGAGCCGATCTCCCTGGCGTGGTCGGCAAAGGTCTCCGCTTCGTCGTACCGGTGCTGGTGTGCCAGCGCCAAGGCAAGGAGCCCGTCCACGGTCGAGAGGTAGCCCCGCTCCCCCGCCGCCTCGAGGATCTCATGCGCCTCGCGGAGAAGACGCTCGGCCGCCGCGTCATCCCCCGCGAGCAACTCGACGATCGCGATGGGCTGGGAGATCGCCGCGTACTGAACTGTCTGGCCGAGCTCGAAAAGCGCCTCGCGCCCTTTGGCCGCGAGCTGGCGGCCGCGCTCGAACTCGCCCTTCATCGCCAGCAGCGTCCCCTGCACGACCAGCAGCTCGGTCTGAGCCATCTGGCCGAGCTCCACGATCCGCAGGAACTCCTCGCATTCCCGAAGGGCGTCGTCGACCGGAGTCTCACCCCACATCAGGATGAGCCCCATCCAGTAAAGGACGTGTGACCTGAGCTGCGGATCGTCCAGGGAGTCGGCCAGCGCGAGCGCCCTCCTGAGCAGCTGCTCCCCGCGGCGGTTGTCGCCGAGCCAGGCATTGAGCACCGCGAGCCTCCAGAGGAGCTCGGCCACGAGCGGCTCGTCACCGAGGCGTTCGGCCTCGGCGAGGGCAGCCTCCAAGACTCCTTCGGCCTCGGCCTGGGGAGCACCGCGGAGCAGCTCGAGCCAGACCAGACGAACACGTGCTCGCACCGACGTGACCGGGTCGCCCAGCTCTTCCGCCTTGCGGTAAAGCACCGCCGGCGCTTCGAGGTCGCCGCCGTCGGCGATCGCCGTGCCGAGCTCGGGATAGAGGGCGACGGCTTCGGGGTCGTCCTCGGGCAGCAGCCGGACGGCGCGCTCAAGCAGATTGATCGTCGCGTGGACATCTGACCTGTCGGCTGCCCTTTGGCCAGCGGCGGCGAGCAGCCCCGCGGCCCGGCGTGCAAGCTCCTCCCCGGCAGCGTCAACAGGTCCGAGCTCCGCCCGGTATCGGTACGCCTGCTCGAGGTGGTACCCGAGGATCTCTCCGAGTTCGGGCGCCGTGGCTTCCATCCAGTCGGCGAAGCGTTCGTGGAGGCCCGCTCGCTGCTCCTTAGGCAGCGCTTCGTACGCCGCGTCTCGGAGAAGCAGGTGCTTGAACCTCGAAGTGTCGTCGCCTGCTGGGCGGATCAGGTCCTTCCGGACGAGCGACTGGTAGACGTCGGCCAGCCGTCCGGCGAGCTGGTTGGGAACGAGTGTGACGAGCGCGTCGTGCCGAAACTCCTGACCCTGGATTGCCGCGCATTCGACGGCCGCTCGTTCGTCCGGCGCCAGGTGGTCGAGCCGGGCGGCAAGCAGAGCCTGGATCGTCGGAGGGACCGCGAACTCACCGTTACGACCCTCGGCGACCATTGCCAGCATCTCCTCGAGGTAGAGGGGATTTCCCTCGGCGGCGACGGCGATCTGAGCCTTCAGATCGGCGTTGACACGGGCGAGAAGGTTGTCAACGAGTTGCGTTGACTCCGTCTCGGAAAGAGCCTCGAGCAGCATCGTCGTCGCGTTCAGCTTGCCGCCGCCCCAGCCCGGCCTTGCGTCGAGTAGCTCGGGTCGCGCGCTGCAGACGAGGAGAATCGGGGCATCACGTGCGAGATCCGTGACGTGGTCGACGAGATCGAGGAAGGTCGGCTCGGCCCACTGGAGATCGTCGAAGACGACGACGAGCGGTTGATTGCGGGCAAGGCGCTCGAGGATTCGGCGTGTATTGAGTGCGATCTCGTCGCGGTTCGCCTCGAAGTCGAGCTGCGACGCGAGCGGATCGATCTCCATCAGTGGCCAGTAGGTGATCCCCTCGCCGTAGGGGAGGCAACGGCCGGTCAGCAGCGTCGCGTCGACGCGGTCGTGCAGCTCGCGGACGAGCCGCGACTTGCCGATGCCGGCCGGGCCGAGCAGGGTGAACTGGTACGCGACGCGTTCGGAGACGGCGTGGTCGAAGGCTCGCTGGAGTTGGGCGAGCTCGTTCTCGCGGCCGACGAGCGGTGAGTCGAGGCGCCGAGGGATGAACTCGGCACCTTCGACGAGGCCGGTCAACCGGAATGCCGCAAGCGGCTGCGATTTCCCTTTGGCGACCACCGGCTCCACGGGCTCTGTGGTGACGGCGTCACGGACGAGGCGATAGGTCGATTCGCCGAGGAGCGCCTCGCCGGGAGCCGCGTGCTGCTCGAGCCGAGCCGCGACGTTCACGGCGTCGCCCGTCGCGATCGAATCGCCTTCACCCGTGACGACCTCGCCGGTGTTGACGCCGATCCGGCTTTCGATACGCACACCCCAGTCGCGCTCGAGCTCGTCGTTCAGGGCGGCGAGCGCCGTTCGCATGTCGGCCGCGGCTCGGACGGCCCGCAGCGCGTCGTCCTCGTGGACGACCGGCACGCCGAAGACCGCCATCACGGCGTCGCCGATGAACTTCTCGACGGTTCCGCCGTGGCGCTCGATCGCTTCACGCATCGCCTCGAAGTAGCGCCCCATCACGCGACGCGTCGACTCCGGGTCGAGACGCTCGCCCATCGCAGTCGAGCCCGTCACATCGCAGAAGAGCACCGTGACGGTCTTCCGAACCTCGCGGGGAGCGGTGGCCGCCGTGAGCTCGGCGCCGCAGGCTCCGCAGAAACGAAAGCCCTCCGGGTTCTCCTGTCCACAGCTCGGACACCGCATTGCTACGCGGATTCTACGGTGATGCTTGACAGACACCCAAGTGATGTCATAATGATGTCATGGAGACGGCAAAGTTCGTCGAAAAGCTCGAGCGAGACCTCGCTTCGGTGGCCGCACTTGGGGGAGACGCGGTCGCCGAGGCCGCCGAGCGCCTGATCCAGGCGCTTCGCGGTTCCGCGAGCCTTCGACTCATGGAGACCCTCGGCGAGGCGGCGCTGGAGATCAGCGCCCAGCTTCCCGAGGGCCACGTCGAGGTTCGCCTCGCCGGCTCGGATCCCGAGCTCGTGTACGTCGCCGCCGAGCCCGCCGAGGTGCCGGCGGTCCCGTCCGAGGACGGGCTGACCGCGCGCATCACGTTGCGCCTGCCCGACAGCCTCAAGCGCGAGCTCGAGGCAGCGGCGGCGCGCGAAGGGGTCTCGCTCAACGCCTGGCTCGTCCGGGCTCTGTCCCGCAGCACGGCGCCCCCGCCGCGCCGCACGAGCAATCGCCTGACGGGCTACGCCCGCGGCTGAGAGGAGGACCCGTGTTCTTTCAACTCCCATTCGGACACGTCGAAGTGAAGATCGACCAGCGGCCGCCGCGCCGGCGGCCCAGGAGGCGGCCGTGAGGGTCGAGACATTCTCAACGCCCGGCCCGGTCCGCCTGCAGGTTCAGATCCCGTCCGGCGACGTCGAGCTCGCCACGGCCGACACGGACGAGACCACCGTCGAGTTCGAGGCGCGTGGCCGCGACGCCGAGGAGCGCGAACGCGAGGCCCGGATCGAGGTCCGCCCGCGCGGCGACGGCCATCAGGTCGTTGTCGAAGCCCCGAATCGGGGCCTCTTCCGGCGGGGCGGGGACTACCTCGTCCGCATCTCGGCACCGCACGGCGCAGACGTCAGGGCCGAGCTGGCTTCCGCCGACATCAACGCCCGCGGGCGCTACGGCGACGTCGACGTCGACATCGCATCCGGCGACGTCGAGTTCGATCACGTCGAGCGCGAAGCGAAGATCGACAGCGCCTCCGGCGACGTGCACGTGGGACGTGCGGGAGCGGCCAAGGTCAATTCGGCTTCCGGCGACGTTCGCGTCGACGACGTGGCCGGTCGCGCCGAAGTCAACACCGCCTCCGGCGACATCGACCTGCGCCGGGTCGTCGAGGGCGAGGTCAAGGTCAACTCGGCCTCCGGCGATGTGGAGGTCGGAATCGCCAAGGGCTCGCGCCTGTGGGTCGACGCCCAGTCGCTCTCGGGCGACACCTCGTCGGAGCTCGAGCTCGAGTCCGGCGTTCCCGTCGAGACCGACGAGGGCCCGCTCGTCGAGCTTCGCGCCGTGACGATGAGCGGCGACATCTCAGTGCGCCGGGCATGACCTACCGCCATCCGGTCACGCCGGAGCCGGCCCCAGAGCCGCCTCCGCTACTCAGGCAACCCGAATTTCTGAAGCTGTGGGCCGCGCAGTCGATCTCGCAGCTCGGCGATCAGGTGACGCTGCTCGCGCTGCCGCTGGTCGCCGTGCTGACGCTCGACGCGTCGGCGGCGCAGATGGGCTTTCTCGTCGCCGCGGAGCTGCTGCCGCACCTCTTCTTCTCGCTCATGGCCGGCGTCTGGATCGAGCGCTCGCAGCGCCGCCGGCAGCTGATGATCCTGGCGGACGTCGGCCGGGCGCTGCTGCTCGCCTCCGTCCCGCTGGCGGCCGCGTTCGACGTCCTCAGCTTTCCGCAGCTCTATGCCGTCGCGTTCGCAGTCGGAACGTTCGCAGTCATGTTCGATGTCAGCTGGCCGACGCTCTTCATCGCAGTCGTGCCGCGTCGGGACGTGGTCGACGCGAATAGCAAGATGAGCCTGAGCCGCGCGGTGTCGTTCGTCACCGGGCCGTCGGCCGCGGGGGTCCTCGTCCAGGCGCTCACTGCCCCCGTGACGTTGCTGGTCGATGCCTTCTCGTTTCTCGGCTCGGCCCTCTTCCTTACTCGGCTCCGCGCGCAGGAGCCGCCAGTCGAGGCAGACGGCAACGGCATGCTCGCGAGCCTCCGTGACGGGATGCGCTTCGTCCTGCGCGACGTGGTGATCCGCGCCGACCTCGCCTGCGCGGCGACGGTGAACCTCTTCAACTTCGTTTTCCACGCGATCTTCATCCTCTACGCAACCAAGGAGCTCGGAGTCGCGCCGGGGACCCTCGGCATCGCGCTCGGCGCCGGCGCTGTCGGCGGCATCCTCGGCGCACTCATTGCACCGAGACTCGAGCAGGCGCTCGGAATCGGACGGTCGGTCGTCGTCGGCTCGGTGCTCTTTCCCGCGCCCCTGGTCCTCGTCCCACTCGCATCCGGCTCGGAGCTCCAGCTCGGCGTAATCCTTGGCGCAGCGGAGTTCTTCTCGAGCGTCGGTGTGATGATCTTCGATGTCTCGGCGGCGAGCATGATCTTCCTGCGGACGCCGGACCGGATTCGGGCCAGGACGGCGGGGACGTTCCGGTTCGTGAACTACGGCATCCGCCCGATCGGCGCGCTGCTCGGCGGCGCTCTCGGTACGGTGCTCGGCCTTCAGGCGGCCCTCTGGATCGGTGTCCTCGGCGCCCTCCTTGGCGTGCTCTGGCTCTTCGTCTCTCCGATTCCGCGGCTTCGCGAGGTGACCGAGGCGGCCTGATGGACGCGGGCGTTCTCCGCATCCGGCCTTTGCGCGCACTCCTCGCCGCTGAGGTCGTCTCCACCACCGGCGCCCAGATGACGTGGATCGCCCTGCCGTGGTTCATCCTGACGACGAGCGGCTCCGCTACGCGCATGAGCGTCGTGCTTGCCGCCGAGGCCGCGGGGCTTGCGCTCTTCGGGCTCCTCGGCCTTCGGCTGCTGAACCGGGTCGGCGCTCGGCGGACGATGATCATCTGCGACGCCGCCCGCGGCCCGCTGATGCTCGTGATTCCGGGCCTGCACTGGTCGGGCGGCCTCTCGTTCGGCGTCCTCACCGCGGTGGCCTTCTGCATCGGGGCGCTGACCGCACCACACTTCTCGGCGCAGCGGATCATCATCCCGGAGCTGCTGGGCGAGGACGAAGGCGTCGTCAGCCAGGCCAGCGCCCTCTTCCAGGGAGCGCAGCGGACGACGCTCTTGCTCGGCCCACCGGTCGCAGGCGTGCTGATCGGCGTGATCGGAGCACCGGCGGTGCTCCTGATCGACGCGGCGACCTACGTCGTGTCCGTCGCGCTTGTCGTCCTCTTCGTTCCGGCGACGAAGCCGGTCGAGGCGGGGGAGGAGGACCGCGGCTTGCGCGCCGGGCTCCGCTGGATCTCGGGCGAGCCGCTGATCCGGGCGTGGCGCTTCGCCCTCGTGGTCGGCGACATCGCGTGGCAGGCGATCTTCATCGCGTTCCCCGTCCTCGTGGTCGCCCGCTACGACGCCGACGCCTGGATCGTCGGTGCCCTGTTTGCGGCGTTCGGCGTCGGGGCCGTGCTCGGAAACACGATCGCCTACCGGCTCGTAAAGCGCCTCGACGGCCTGAGCCTCATCGCGCGTGTGGCCCTCGGGCAGGCGCTGCCGCTCTGGCTCCTCGTCGCCGAGGTGCCCGCGTGGGCCGCGGTCGCCGTCGTCGGCGCTTCGGGCTTCGCCAACGGCCTCATCAACCCGAGCCTCCATGCGATCATCCTCCTGCGGATCCCGCCCGCGCTTCGACCCACGGTCCTGTCGAGCTTGATGACGCTCCATGCCCTGTCGATGCCGATCGGCATCCTCGGCGCAGGCCCGTTGCTCGATGCGTTCGGCGTCGAACTGGTCTTCGCGCTCTGCGCCGCGATTCAGACGGCGATGATGGCGCTCGTGGCGCTTGCTGCGTTACGCGCGCGGTCGAGCCCGCAGTCCGATGTGGAGAGGGCGGCGGGCCGCCGCCGCCCTCTCGCTCGCCGCAAGGTCATGACGCCGTGACGGCGTCAGTCCTGTTCGAATCGGATGACTTCGACTCGGGTGCCCACTGCGGCTCGCAGCCCTGGCTGCGGAAGAACTCGACGGCGTCGAGATACATTTGAGCCTCGAGCGCGAGGGCGCCGGCTAGTCCTGCATCGACGAACTGCAGGCGCAGGGCTTCTTCTGCGAGCGTCATCGGATGGGCCTCACAACGGTGTTCATGGCGCCAAGCCTGAGCGCGGCGTCTCACGCGGCGCTCACACGGGGCTCACGCACTAGTCGGAGCGCCGCGAACGTTGTTCAATTCCAGGAGATGCCTCAAGTTGAGGTCCGGTTACTCGGGCCGCTCGAGGTCGGGGTCGAGGGGCGCCCAGTCGAGCTGCGTCGACAGAAGCAGCGGGCGTTGCTTGCCCTGCTGGCGCTGCGCGCGGGCGAGGTCGTCTCGACCGACCGCATCGTCGACGAGCTCTGGGGCGAGACGCCGCCCAAGGCGGCCGTCGGGTCGCTCCAGAACCTGGTATCCGAGCTCCGGAAGATGCTCGGCGCCGAAGCGCTGATCACGCGCGCGCCGGGCTACCTGCTCGACGTCGAGCGTGACGCCGTGGACGCTCATCGCTTCGAGCGGCTGGCGCGCGAGGCGCGCGATGCCGCGCCGCGCGAGCGTGAAGCGCTTCTCCGCGACGCCCTCAAGCTCTGGCGCGGACCTGCGCTCGCGGATGTGGAGCTCGATCAGTCGTCCGGCACCGAGGCAGCTCGACTGGAGGAGCTGCGGCTCGCGGTGTGGGAGGACCGGCTCGAGGCGGAGATCGAGCTCGGGCAACATGCGTCAGCAGCCGGGGAGCTCGAGGCGCTCATCGCGAAGCATCCCCTTCGCGAGCGGCCTGTCGGCCTGCTCATGCTCGCCCTCTACCGCGGCGGGCGGCAGGCGGAGGCGCTCGAGGCATACCGGCAGGCTCGTGAGCGACTCGTGGATGAGCTCGGGATCGACCCATCGCCCGAGCTCCAGCGGCTGGAGCAGGCCATTCTCCGCCACGAGGCGGAGCTCGACCACCCCGACGCTCCGCGCACCCGCGCACCGGCAGTCGAATCCGACCGCCGAAAAACGGTCACGATCATGTTCGCCGACCTCGTCGACTCGACCGAGCTCGCTGCCCGGCTCGATCCAGAGCTGCTCCGCGGCGTTCTCGACGGCTACTTCGAGATCGTCCGCGCTGCGGTCGAGCGCCACGGCGGCGTCGTGGAGAGGTTCATCGGTGACGCGGCGATGGCGGTGTTCGGGGTCCCCACCGTCCATGAGCACGACGCGCTCCGCGCCGTCCGAGCCGCATGGGAGCTGCGCGACGCGCTCGCCGACGCCGGCGCGGAGCTGAGCGGTGATCAGGGCATCCCGCTTCGGGTGCGAATCGGGCTGAACACCGGCGTCGTGCTGGCCCGTGGCGCCGGAACCGGCGAGCCCTTGGCCACAGGAGCGGCCGTGAACGTCGCCATGCGGCTGGAGCAGGCCGCGCTCCCTGGCGAGATCCTCCTCGGCGAGGACACGTACCGGCTGGTGAGTCATGCAGTCGAGGGCGAGGAGGTCGACGCCGTCGACCTCGGAGGCGCGCTGGGTCGAGCCAGGGTCTTCCGGGTCGGCGGGCTCGGAGAAGCCGCCCGCCCCCTCGGCCGAGCGACGCTTGTCGGCCGCGACGACGAGCTAGCCCGGCTCCGGGCGGCGTTCGCCGGCGTCCAGGCCGAGCGTCGGAGCCGCATCGTGACCGTGCTCGGCGAAGCCGGCGTCGGGAAGAGCCGGCTGGCTGGGGAGTTCTCGGCGACGTCGGGCGAGCGAGTCCTTATGGGACGCTGCATCTCGTACGGCGACGGCGCGACCTTTCTCCCACTCGCCGAGATCGTTCGCCAGGCCGTCCCCGGTGAGCGGCGGGAGGCGATCCGGGCGCTGCTCGAGGGGGACGACCAGGCGCCGCTGGTCGCCGAGCGCGTGGCCACCGTGACGGAACAGACCCACGCGGCAGGGTCCGCGGGCGAGGTCTTCTGGGCCGTGCGCCGCTTCCTGGAAGCGCTTGCCCGCGTGCAACCGCTCGTGGTCGTTCTCGAGGACATCCACTGGGCTGAGCCCACGCTCCTCGACCTCGTCGAGTACCTCGATTCATGGCCGGCGGAGTCGCCGCTTCTCCTCGTTTGCCTCGCGAGAGGTGAACTGCTCGAGCAGCGGCCGGGATGGGGATCGAGAAGCGGCGTGCTCACGCTCGAGCCGCTGGTCGAAGCGGCGGCCGGCGCGCTGGTCGAGGAGATCGCCGCCGAGAGTCTCGACGCGGAGGCCCGCGCCCAGATCATCGATACGGCCGGGGGTAACCCCCTCTTCCTCGAGCAGCTGCTCGCATTCGCCGAGGAGGCCGGCGGCGCGCTGACGTCCGTGCCGCCGACGGTGGAAGCGCTGCTCGCGGGACGGCTCGAGCGCCTCGATCCGGGCGAGCGGGCGCTCCTCGAGCGGGCCGCCGTTGCGGGACGAGACTTCTCGCGCGGCGCGCTGCTCACGCTGTCGCCGCCGGAAGAGCTTCCGGCGCTCGACTCGCGGCTGGCGGGCCTTGTGCACCGCGGCCTCGTCGGCGCGCTCCGCGGCGGTGACGGCGACACATACCGCTTCCACCACGTCCTCGTCCGCGACGTCGCGTACGCCGGGATCACGAAGCAGGCGCGCGCGGACCTGCACGAGCGGTATGGCACGTGGCTCGAGCAGCGGAGCGGCCCGGACGAGCTCGTCGGCTACCACCTCGAGCAGGCGCATCGCTATCGCCGGGAGGTCCGGCCGGGCGATACCGTGTTGCCGGAGCTCGCTCGCCGCGCCGGTGACAGCCTCGCAACCGCCGGGCTCCGCGCGTTCGCGCATGCGGACCGAGCGGCAACCGTCAGTCTCCTTGCTCGCGCCGCTGCGCTTCTTCCTGG
>Ga0081538_10003020_pt1 | contig 16020 bp, 15 predicted proteins | sample TabmetS5T2R1_FD_71022 | JGI IMG/M metagenome (GOLD analysis project Ga0081538, IMG submission 71022) | Tabebuia heterophylla rhizosphere microbial communities from the University of Puerto Rico - S5T2R1 | ecosystem: Host-associated > Plants > Roots > Rhizosphere ... | reverse complement strand
TCCAGATCGAACTCGGTGTCGTCCCCATGCACCACGGGCATCGCTGCAACCATGGTCTTCTCCTTTGACCCCTGGGACCGTGCTCGATTCAGGCGCCCGGGCTACTCGATGCAACCTCCCTGCGCATGGCAGGTGATGTTCGTGGGGCTCTCCGGGCAGCCCTGATCAGTGGGCTTCAGGCCCGCCTCAGCCAGGCCGTGGCGGATCACCGTGTCGACCCTGACGTCAAGATCGAACTCGGCGTCGTTGCGAGGCGTCTTGGGTGAGGCAGGGACCATTCGGGTCCTCCTTTCTCCCCAGCTTCGACGGGGATGGCCGCGATGGGGGAACCGTAACTCTCGCCACCCGCGGCACGCAAGCTCATGCGCTCTCGACGCGCAGCCGGCGCGACTCCTCCTGCAGCCGCGCGTATGCGCCGCCACGCTGCATCAGGCTGTCGTGATCCCCCTGCTCGACGACCCGGCCCGCCTCCATCACCACTATGTGGTCGGCGCGCCGGACCATGCCCAGCCGGTGGGCGATGACGATCCGCGTGCGCCCAGCGAGGATCCGGTCGAGTGCGCCCAGCAAGCGCGCCTCGGTAAGCACGTCGAGCCCCGAGGTGAACTCGTCGAGGATGAAGATGGAGGGATCGGCCAGGACCGTGCGAGCGAGCGCGATGACCTGGCGCTGGCCGGGGGAGAGGGTCGCGCCCGACTCGCCGACGTCGGTGTCGAGCCCGTCCGGCAGGCGGCTGACGATGTCGAGCCCGCCGAGGTCGGCCAGGGTTCGCTCGATCTCCTCGTCACTCGCGTCGGGCTTCGCCAGCAGCATGTTGTCACGCACGCTGCCCGACAGCAGGTTGGTGTCCTGAAGGCTGAAGCTGACTGTCCTTCGCAGGCTCCGCAACGTCACGTCGCGGATGTCGTTCCCGTCGATCGCGATCCGGCCGCTGTCGGGTTCGTAGAAGCGCGAGATCAGGCTGACGAGTGTCGACTTGCCCGCGCCGTTCTGTCCGACGATCGCGGTGACCTTCCCGGCCGCGAAGGTCACGTCGACGTCGACCAGCACCTTGCGCTCCCCGTCGTACGAGAAGCTGACGCCGTCCACTCGGACCTCTCCTGGGCCGCGCTCGATATCGGTCGCTCCCGGCCGGTCGCGGATCGCCGGCTCCTCGTCGAGTAGCGCGTTGATCTTGTCGAGTGCGGCGCCGCCCTGGGTGTAGAGCGCCGCGAGGTTCGACAGCTGCGACAGCGGCGAGAACAGCCGCTGGAAGTAGGCGATGAAGGCCACCACGACGCCGACCGCCTTGTCACCGTCGCTCACCTGGATGCCGCCGAAGATGATGATGGCCGTGACTCCCAGGGAGGGCAGCAGCCCCATCACGACGCCGAGCCCCAGCGAGGCCGTCTTGGTAGCCATCTGCGCCTCGCCGTCGCTCGCGGTCAGATCGCGGAAGCGCTCCCGATGGCGACGCTCCTGGCCGAACGCTCGGACGACCTTGATCGCGCCCAGGGATTCCTGCAGATACGCCGACACGGCGCCGATCGTGTCGCGCGTGCGCCGGAAGCGAGGACGGGCGATCCGGCCCCAGACGGCCATGGTCACGACGGTCGCAGGGAACACCCAGAGCGCAACGAGGGCGAGCTCGACGTCGAGCAGGAACATCGCGATGAGCGTGCCCACAAGCGCGAGCAGGCTGCCGGCCATCGCGGAGAGGCTCCCGGCCACCAGGTTCTCGAGCTGCTCGACGTCGTTCGTCACGCGCGAGACGAGATCGCCGGTCTGCGAGCGGTCGTAGAAGCCCGGCGACAGCACCTGCAGATGCCCGAAGATCCGCGATCGCAGGCTCGCCAGGGCGCGCTGCGCGATCCAGGCGGACGAGTAGGTCTGCAGCGCCGAGGTGATCGCGTAGAGGACCACGGCGACGACCAGCACGATCAGCGCGACGTCGAGCGCGCTGACGTCCTTCTTGACGATCCCGTCGTCGATCGCCTTCGCCGCGACCCAGGGCGGGACGAGGCTCGCCCCGGTGGAGACGACCACCGCCGCCGCCGTGAGCAGCAGCTGCCGCCGCCACGGCGCCAAGAGCCGGTAGAGCTGAACCAGCACGTCGAAGTGGCGGCCGAGTCGCTCGCTCACTCGTACTCCCAGAGCGCGACCATGTCGCGGTACGGAGGACAACTCTCGACCAGCTCCTCATGCGTGCCGACCCCGATCACCCGCCCGGCGTCGAAGATGACGATGCGATCGGCGAGCGTGAGCGCGGACGGCCGGAAGGTGGCCATTAGGCGGGTGGCGCCCGTCGTCCCGCTGGCGAGCCCCTCGAGAACCTCGTTGGCGGCCTCCGGATCGAGGGCGCTCGTGACGTTGTCCAGCAGCAAAATCGGGCGCTTAACGAGCAGAGCCCGGGCCAGCGCGACGCGCTGGCGCTCACCTCCCGACAGCTGCCCTCCCTCCTCGCCCACCTGGGTGTCGTAGCCGGCCGGGAGCCGCTGGACGACCTCCTCAGCATGGGCGACGCGTGCCGCCGTCTCGACGTCGGCCTGCGACGCGTCCGGGCGGCCATACGCGATGTTCTCGGCGATCGACATCGCGAACAGCGGGTCCTGTCCCGCCGGCGCCGAGAGCCCGCGCAGCAAGGCGAGATGGCCTCGGTCGAGCGGTCGGCCAGCGAGCTCGATCTCCCCGCCATCGGGTGCACGCAGGCCGCCCGCAAGCTCGAGCAGCGTCTGCATGCCGGCGTCCGTGGCCCCCACGAGCGCGACCGTCTCGCCACTCGACACGTCGAGGCTCACACCATCGAGTGCAGCCTGGGCTCCCTGTCGCGCGAGCGATACGTCGCGCAGGCGGAGGTCGGGGCCATCGGGCATCGGCTCGGGCAGCTGCGCTGCTCCGCCGTCGTCGGGATGGTCCAGCAGCTCGACGATCCGCGTGGCCGACCCGGCCGCGCTCGCGGTCAGGTAGGTCATGTAGCCGAGCTGGCTCGCAGCGCCGGCGAGCATGCCGCCATAGCCGTAGAAGGTCACGAACTCGCCCAGGGAGATCTGGCCGTCGATCACTGCTCGGCCGCCGACCGCCAGCACCAGGGCGAGCGATACGTACGGAATCGCGGTGAGGAGGGAGCCGTAGACCGCGTCGAGCTTGCCCACGCGCAGCCAGCCAAAGAAGAGGGCCTCGACGGAGCGGTCGAAGAGCTCCTTCTGCTCGGCCTCGCGGCCAAGCGACATCACCAGCTTCGCGCCACGGACGCTGTCCGCCGTCTTGCCGGCCACCTCGCTCCGGAGCTGTTCCGCATCCTGAGTGGCCGCCCGCGTGCGGTTCCCGTAGCTGAGCTGTACGAGGACGGCCACCACGAACGGGGCGAGCGCGATCACCGCGAGCTCGGCGTCCATGAAGAGCATGACGACGATGGCGAACCCGAGCGTCCCGGCTGCCTGGGCGACGAGACTCACGGCTGCGCTCAGGAAGAACTTGATCGGCTCCACGTCGGCCGTGGCTCGCGCCACGAGCTGAGCGGGGGGAATGGTCTGGTACAGGTCGAGTGACGCGCGGAGCAGACGGTCGTACAGGAGCTCGCGAATCGTGATGCCCGCGTTCACCGAGTAGCGCCCCATCAGCCAGGTGCCCCCCCCGGATCCGAGCGCGGTGAGAAGGCCGGCGCCGGACACCCCCAGCGCCACCTCGAGCAGGCTCTCGGTGGATCCCTGCTGGAGATCGTTGACGGCCTTGCCGATGAGCCACGGCGAGGCGACGAGGCCGAACGCGCTCAGTAGGACGAGGAGCGTGCCCAGCACGAAGTCCCAGCGGAGTCCGACGATCTTCACGATCCGTCGTAAGTCCGACGGGACGACCACGTCGACGGCCGCCTTCACGCGGGCACTGCTATCCGGCGAATCGGTCGCGGTGTCCGCCATCGCGAGTCGCCGGACAGTAGCCCGGCTGCCCGGGAGGGTCAACCGCCGCGAATCACCGCACCACGAGCCGCCCGTGCTGGGTGCGCCAGTGGCCGCCGGCCGAGCATAGATAGGTGTAGGTGCCCGGCGTCAGCTCAAGAACCGCGCGTGCGCGGCCGGTGCTGATCGTAGGCGTGCCGCCGAGATCGTCGGACGGCTTCGGGGCCAGGCCTCTGACGTCGCCGCGGTGAATGCGGATGTTGTGACCGCGCAGCTTGTCGTTCACGAGCACGAAGGTGATCCTCCCTGCTCGCCCACTCAGCCGTTCGCGGTCGAACTCGATCATGCCCGGGGCGGTCGCGACGTGCAACGTGAGCACTTGCTCGTCGCCGGCGTCCCCCGAGCCGCCACACGCGCCTAGGCAGGCGCCGAGCACGAGTGTTCCGAGCGCGGCCGCCGCTCTGCGCCGGCAGGGTCGGTTCCGGAGTCCCGAGATCACGATGTTCTGCTCGATCGCCCCCGTAGCAGGATCTCACCGAGTAGCGCGCGGGGCGGTAGCCGGTTTGCCTGCGCCGATCCGTTCGGGGTACGCTCTGCACGTGGCGATCTCGTTGGCCCGCCTCGCCCCTCGCGTCTGCGGCGTGGCCTCGGTTGTTGCGCTGGGCGCAGCCGTGGCGGCCGCGCCGGCCGCCGCCGCCTTCCCGGGCAAGAACGGGCGAATCGTCTTCCAGTCAAACCGCGACGGTCATCCGGAGATCTACTCGATGAGCGCTGACGGCTCAGGTGAGTTCCGGCTGACAAACGACGACGCGGGTAATCGCACGCCGTCCTACTCGCCGGACGGCAGGAAGATCGTCTTCTGGAGCAACCGCGACGGCAACGCCGAGATCTACACGATGGATCCGGACGGCAGCGATGAGACGCGGATCACCGACAACGCCGTCGGTGACTTCGATCCCACCTTCTCCGCGGATGGACGACGGATCATCTTCGCGACCAACCGCGATGGCCAAGACGCGATCTACGTGATGAACGCCGACGGCTCGAACCAGACTCGGCTGTCGACTAACCCCTTCCCTCCAGGCGGCGACAGCAATCCCACGGTCTCGCCCGACGGCGGGAGGATCCTCTTCGAGGCGTTCGACCGGGGCAACCAGGAGATCTACGGGATCAACTCGGACGGCAGCAACCGAACAAACGTGTCGCGGACGCCTTTGAGCGGGAATGGAAATCCAAGCTTCTCGCCGGACGGGCGGAGGGTCGTCTTCGACTCTGCTCGACTCGACCTCGGCGTGCAGATTTGGGCGATGGATTCGGACGGCTCGAACCAGGCGCTCGTCGCGCCGCTCGAATCGATCAACGAGAACTTGTTCGACCACGAGCCCGCCTTCTCCCCCGACGGCAGCAAGATCGTCTTCAGGACTGACAGCAGCGAGGAGACCGCCGGCGGGATCTTCACAATGACCCGCGACGGCCTGAACCGAACGCGGCTGACGTCGAGGCCGGCGCGCCGCGCCGACGTGTTCCCCGACTGGGGGCCGGCCCCGAGGGCCACCGCTCGCGCCGACGTGCTTCACGGCGACGCCTCGCGCGACGTCCTCTGCGGGCGTGGCGGCGGGGACGTGCTCATGGGGCTCGGCGGGAACGACAGCCTCTTCGGCGAACGCTGCCGCGGGCAAGCGTCGGCTGCCCGCCGCGGCATAGCGGCGAAGGGTGGCGACAGGCTTCTCGGCGGTGCGGGGAACGACAAGCTGTACGCGGGCCCGGGCGGGGATCAGCTCGACGGCGGGCTGGGCCGGGATCGTCTGTTTGGCGGCCCCGGCGGCGACCGCTTCGACGCTCGCGACGGCCGCCGCGACCTGATCGAATGCGGCGGGGGCGCGGACGTGGTCAGAGCCGATGCACGTGATCGGCTGAGCGGCTGCGAAGGAATCCGCCGGCGCTAGGGGTCTGATGGCCGAGTACGTCCTGGACCATCACCTCGAAGGTGAGGGTGCCCGGCTGGCGTTGATGTCGCAACTGCTCGACCCGATGCATCGCCGGCACATCGAGGCGCTCGGTATCGGCCCGGGTGCTCGGACGCTCGAGGTCGGCTGCGGCAATGGCTCGATCTCCGCCTGGCTCGCCGAGCGGGTCGGCCCCGATGGCCGGGCGGTCGCGGTCGACCTCGACCTGTCGCTCATAAACGTGCGCGGGCCGAGGCTCGAGGTGCAGCAGGGCGACATCGTCGCCGCCCCCATCGATCCGGGCGGCTTCGATCTGGTGACGGCGCGAGCAGTGCTGCACCACGTCTCGGATTTCGACGCGGCGATGCGGAACCTCGTGGCCAGCCTCGCGCCTGGGGGCGCGATCCTGCTGATCGAGCCGGACTTCCTGCCGGTCAGCATGGCCGAGCCACCCGAGGTGCGAGCGTTCTGGGACGGCTGGCTCGCATGGTCGCGCGACGCGGGCATCGACTACCACGTCGGTCGAAAGCTGGCTCCGCGGCTCGCGGCGCTGGGGCTCGGGCACATCGCGGGCACGGCCGAGACCGCCGTCTACAACGGCGGCTCGGACTGGGCCGACTACTGGTCGCAGACGATCGTCGAGCTGCGCAAAGGGCTGGTGGACTCGGGGAAGCTCAGCGACCAACTCGTGGACGGGTTCCTCTCCCATTGCGCCGATCCAGGTTGGTGGACGCAGACGATCGCGTTCACTGCTGTCCACGCGCGCGCTCGCGGCGGCTGAACGGTGTCAGCGTGTGGTGTAGATGCCGTGCGAGAAGTCGTGATAGCCCTTGGCGCCCACGGATAGCGCCAACGGGCTGCGCCAATCCTCGCCGGCCGCGAGACGGGCGAGGGCCTGGCGGAAGTCGTATCGAGGGACCCAGCCCAGCGCAGCCCTCGCGCGCTCGTTCACGTACACGCGCTCGATGGCCGGAAACATCTCCCAGCCGCGCTCCGCGTAGACCGCCTGGTACTCGGGACAGCGCCGCTGCACCACCGCCGGGGCATCCCCGCGGAGCTCGGCGAGGTCGTCGCGCGTGAACGGCGTGGTGGCGCTGACGATGTAGCGCCCGAACCCGATCTCCGGAGCGCGCTCTAGAGCGAGGCGGTGCGCGCTTACCACGTCCTCGAGATCGACCCTGCGATAGAGGAGCTCGTTGACCTTCAGGTTGGCGTCGGGGAAGGCCGCACGAATCTCATCGCGGTCGTCGGCCTCGGGGAAGAAGCGCGAGGTTCGAAGGATCACGCACGCAAGCCCGGCGTCGCGGTGGATGAGCTCGCACAGATCCTCTGCAGCCTTCTTCGTGACGCCGTAGATGTTCCTCGGCAGATCCGCGACATCCTCGGTGATCCACGCCGCCGGCTCGCCGGGCGCCGGCACGAGTGCGCGCCCGAACACGCTCGTCGAGCTGGTGAACACGAAACGCCCCACGCCGGCGGCGAGCGCCTCCTCGAGCAGTGTCAGCGTCCCCGTGACGTTCGTGTCCACGAACTCCTGCCGTCCGTGCGACGAGACATGCGGTTTGTGCAGGGTCGCCGTGTGCACGACGGCGTCGACGATGTCCATGCATCGACGTACACAGGCCCGGTCTGCGATCGAGCCGACGACGTTGGTGTGGGGCGACTCGAGCACGTCGAGCCCGATCACCTGGTGCCCGGCGTCGCCGAGACTGCGCGCCAGAGCCTCGCCGAGATGTCCGGAGCTGCCTGTCAGGAGGATGCGCACCGCGCAAGGGTTAGCAGCCGACCGGTCCCTAGCCGCTGGCTGGCGCCTCGACATGTGAACATCCCCTGAGCGCTCCGCGTACCACAGACCGATGCAGGACGAACCCGACGGATAGGACGTGCTCGACGAGGCCCATGCGTTCTGGCTGCGCGGCCCCGGGCAGGGGGAGATCCGGCCGGTCGCGCTCCCCGAGCCGGAGAGCGGCGACGTGGTTGTCCGCACGCTGCGGTCGGGCGTCAGCCGCGGCACCGAGACGCTCGTGTTCCGCGGCGGCGTGCCGCCGGACCAGTACGTGGCGATGCGCGCGCCGTTCCAGGAGGGGGACTTCCCGGGACCGGTCAAGTACGGCTACCTAAACGTCGGGGCCGTCGAGCACGGGCCGCCGGAGCTGCGCGGCCGCACGGTCTTTTGCCTCTACCCCCACCAGACGGCGTACGTGGTGCCGGCCGCCGCCGTGGCGGTCGTGCCCGACGACATGCCATCCGAGCGCGCCGTGCTCGCGGGCACCGTCGAGACCGCCGTCAACGCCCTGTGGGACGCGGGCCCGCTGGTCGGCGACCGCGTAGCAGTCGTCGGCGCCGGAATGGTTGGCTGCTGCGTGGCCCGTCTGCTCGCCGGGTTCCCGGCGGTCGAGGTCACGCTCGTCGATGTGGACGAGTCACGGGTCGAGGCCGCGGGCGCGCTCGGGGCTGGCTTTGCGCTGCCGGACGACGCCGTCGGCGGATGCGACCTGGTCGTGCACACGAGCGCGACGTCCGCCGGGCTCCAGCGCTCGCTCGAGCTGCTCGCGCCCGAGGGCACGGTGCTCGACCTCAGCTGGTACGGCGACTCCGAGGTGCGGCTCTCGCTCGGCGGTGCGTTCCACGCGGGCCGACTGGGGCTGCGCGCCAGCCAGGTCGGGACGGTGTCGCCGGCGCGGAGCTCGCGCCGCACGACGGCGGACAGGCTGGCCCTCGCGCTCGACCTGCTGCGCGACCCGGCGTTCGACGTGATCGTGACCGGCGAGTCGCGCTTCGACGAGCTGCCCGGTGTCATGGCGCGCCTCGCCGCGGGGAGCCTGCCGGCGCTCTGCCACACCATCACCTACGACGGGGCGTAGCGCGTGTTCAGCGTGACTATCCGCGACCACTTGATGATCGCCCACAGCCTGCGCGGCGAGGTGTTCGGCCCGGCGCAGCGCCTGCACGGCGCCACGTACGTCGTCGACGCCACCTTCCGGCGTGCGACCCTCGACGCTGACGGCATCGTGGTCGACATCGGCCGCGGAGCCGAGGTGCTGCGCGCCGTGGTGGGCGAGATCGGCTATCGCAATCTCGACGACGAGGCGGACTTCGCGGACATGAACACCACCACCGAGGCGCTCGCCCGGGTGATCGCGGACCGGCTCGCTGAGCGCGCGCGGGCCGGTGCCCTGGGCGACGGCGGGCGGGAGCTCGATGGCCTCGTGGTGACGCTGCACGAGTCCCACGTCGCGTGGGCGAGCTACGAGCGGCCGCTGTGACCGAGGTCCATTTCATCGTCCCGGAGGGCATCGACGATCCGGCGCGACCGAGCGGCGGCAACACATTCGACCGCCGGATCTGCCGAGGGCTCGCGGCGCTCGGCTGGGTGGTCCACGAGCACGAGGTGGCCGGCGCCTGGCCACGAGCCGGCAAAGCGGGACAGCTCGCCCTTGCGCGCGCGGTCGGGCGGATTCCCGACGGCGCCGTTGTGCTGCTGGATGGGCTGATCGCGTCTACCGCCCCCGAAGTGATCGTGCCGCAGGCGCGCCGGCTGCGGCAGGTCGTGCTCGTGCACATGCCGCTCGGTCACCGCCCGCCGGATGGCGAGGCGGGCGCGGTGCGGGCGCGCGAGCGCGAGGTTCTCGCGGCGGCCGCCGCCGTCGTCACGACCAGCGTTTGGACGCGTCGCCTGCTCGGGGAGCTGTACGCGCTGCCGTCCGACCGCGTGCACGTGACCGAGCCTGGGGTCGACGCCGCCCGCGTCGTGCCGGGGAGCGCGGCCGGCGACGCGCTGCTGTGCGTCGCGGCGCTGACCCCCCACAAGGGGCACGACGTGCTGCTCGACGGACTCGCGACGGCCACGGACCTGACCTGGCGCTGCACGTGTGTGGGCAGCGTGGTGCGCGACCCGGGATTCGCCGCCGGCGTGCGCCGCCGTGCACGGGAGCGCGGGCTCGGCGAACGGGTGCGCTTCCCGGGACCGCTGACCGGCACGGAGCTGGATCGGGCGTATGCCGCCGCTGACTTGCTGGTGCTCCCCTCGCACGCCGAGACCTACGGCCTCGTCGTGACCGAGGCCCTCGCCCGCGGCCTGCCCGTGCTCGCCACTGAGGTGGGTGGAGTGACCGAGGCTCTCGGGCATGGGGAGGACGGCACCCGGCCGGGGCTGCTGGTTCCGCCCGGCGATCCGGCGGCGCTCGGCGCCGCATTGCGTGCCTGGCTCGAGCATGCCGAGCTGCGCGAATGCCTACGGCGTGCGGCGCGCCGGCGGCGCGCGACGCTGCCCCCGTGGACGGGCACCGCGGCCGACGTCGCCGACGTCCTAGCGCGAGCCCAGATGGACCCGGACCGCGTCGCCGGCCTCGCGGGGGCGGCGCCGTGAGCACAACCGCCGTCCCGGTCAGCCCGGGCTGGCTCGTCCTTCGCGAGCCGGCCGACGCGGCGGCGCGCTCCGCCGAGCTCGCCGAGCGCCTCCGTCAGCACGTCCCCGCGGCGGGCCGGCTCGTGATCCACGACCTCGGGGGCGGCAGCGGCGCGATGGGCCGCTGGCTTGCTCCCCTATTGCCCGGGCCACAGCACTGGGTGGTGCACGACCGGGACGCGGACCTGCTGGACCTCGCCGTCGCCGATCCCCCGGGCCCGGCCGCCAACGGCGGCGCGGTCAGCGTCGAGGCGAGGCAGTCCGACATCACGCGGCTCGCGCCGCAGGATCTCGCCGGCGCGAGTGTCATCGTCGCGTCGGCGCTGCTCGACCTCCTGACCGCGCGCGAGCTGCTCCGGATGCTCTACGCCTGCGCTGGGCGTCACATGCTGCTCGCACTGACCGTCCTCGGTCGCGTGACCCTGCTCCCAGAGGATCCCCTAGACGGGCGCATCGCTGCTGCCTTCAACGCCCACCAGCGGCGCACGACGACGACCGGTCGCCGGCTCGGGCCGGCGGCCGTCACGGCCGCCGTCCAAGAGCTCCGCGGCACGGGCGCCGACGTCATAGTCCGGTCGAGCCCTTGGCGACTCGATGCGGCCCACGCCGACCTGGCGGCCGAGTGGGTCGACGGCTGGATCGCCGCCGCCTGCGAGCAGGACCCCGCGCTGGCCGCCGAAGCGGACCCTTACCGCGACCGGCGCCTGGAGCAGGCGGCCGCCGGGGAGCTCCACGTGACCGTCGCCCATGCCGACCTGCTCGTGCTGCCGTGACGGCTGCACGGCGATGGATTCACCTGACCGTCGCGGCCGCGACGCTCGCCGTTCTGGTCTGGAGCCTCGGAACCGGTCCGTTCCTCGACGGCCTGAGCACGGTCGACGGCGAGGCGCTCGCGGCCGCGTCCGGCCTAGCCGTGCTGACCACCGTCTGCTGCGCCTGGCGCTGGAGGATCGTGGCCCGCGGCCTCGGCGTCGAGCTGCAGCTGGGCAGCGCGGTGGCCGCGTACTACCGCTCCCTTTTCCTCAACGTCACGCTGCCTGGCGGGGTCGTGGGCGACGTCCACCGCGGGTGGAGCCACGGCCGCGACACGAGCGACGTCAGCCGCGGATTGCGCGCCGTGGCCTGGGAGCGCTCGGCCGGGCAGGTCGTGCAGATCGTGCTCACCGTGGCCGTGCTCCTCGTCCTGCCGTCGCCCGTGCAGACCGTCGTGCCGCCCGTCGCGGTCATGCTCATAGCGATAGCGGTCGGCGTTGCACTGGTGGCGCGGATGCGACCCGCCGTCGGACGGTCCCGGTGGGCACGGCTCCGGAGCGCCGCCGCCCGCGACCTGCGCGACGGGCTGCTTGCCCGGCGGGCGTGGCCGGCCATCGCGCTCGCCTCGGCGCTCGTCGTCGCGGGCCACACGGCCACCTTCCTCATCGCCGCGCGGAGCGCAGGGGCGACTGCGCCGCTGTCCCAGCTGCTGCCGGTGGCGCTGCTCGTGATCCTGGCCGCGGCGCTGCCCAACGTCGGCGGCTGGGGGCCGCGGGAAGGCGTCGCAGCCTGGGCGTTCGCGGCCGCCGGGCTGGGCCCATCCCTCGGGGTCGCCAGCGCGGTGGCGTACGGCGTGATGGTGTTCGTCGCCAGCCTGCCGGGTGCCGCCGTCCTGGTCGCGGCCTGGGTGTCCCGCGGAAGATCGGCGCCGTGGCTCGAGCGGCCGGCCCAGGGAGCCCCAGGTGTCTGACCGCCCATACACCCTGCTGAGCTGCAGCGTGTCGCTCGACGGCTACCTGGGCGACCAGACGCCCCGCCTCGCGCTGTCCAACGAGGCCGACTTCGACCGGGTCGACGAGGTACGCGCCTCCTGCGACGCGATCATGGTCGGCGCGGTCACCGTGCGCACCGACAACCCGCGGCTGCTCGTGCGCTCGGCCGCCCGCCGCGCGGAGCGCACCGCCCGCGGGCTCCCGTCCTCTCCGAAGAAGATCACCGTGACGAACCGGGTGGACCTCGACGTGCGCTCGAACTTCTTCACGGCCGGCGATGCCGAGAAGCTCGTCTACACCCCGAGTCCCCGGGTGGCCGACGCGCGCGCCCGGCTCGGGCCGGCGGCGACGATCGTGGACGGTGGCCGGCGTGTGCGCATGCGCTGGCTCACCGAGGACCTCGGTGACCGCGGGGTGGAGCGCCTCATGGTCGAGGGCGGCGGCATCGTGCACACGCAGTTCCTGGCCGACGACCTGGTCGACGAGCTGCACCTCGTCGTCGCGCCCTTCTTCGTCGGCGACTCGAGCGCCCCCCGCTTCGTGAGCGACGGCCGCTTCCCATGGAACGCGAACCGCCGCGCGGCGCTCGCTGAGGTGCGCCAGATCGGCGACGTCGTGCTGCTGCGCTACGCGCTCTCCCACCGCTTCCGGGACGAATGACCGCGACGCGAGCGATCCAGACGGGTCCCGCAGCCGGGCTGATCGCCCAGCTACTGCTGCTCGCCATCCTGGCGGGCACCGCCGGGCTCGGCGAGATGGGCTTGACGGTCGGGATCGCCTGCGCCGTGGCCATGGCGGCGGCGCTGGCACGCGGCCTCGCGCGCAACGCCGACGCGCCGCTCGGTCCGGCGTCGTGGGTGACGCTCGCCCGGGCGACGCTCGCCGTCGGCGTCGCCGCACTGGCCGCGGATTCGTTCGCCGAGCAGACGCCGGTGGCGCTGCTCGTGACGCTCGCTTCCGTCGCGCTGGTGCTGGACGCCGTCGACGGCTGGGTGGCGCGGCACACCGGGACGGCGACCGCGTTGGGAGCGCGCTTCGACGGGGAGGTCGACGCATTCCTGATCCTCGCCCTCAGCATCTATGTCGCCCCGGCGTCCGGCGCCTGGGTGCTCGCGATCGGGGCGGCGCGCTACCTGTTCCTGGCCGGCGAGTGGCTGCTGCCGTGGATGCGCGCGCCGCTACCGCCCCGCAGGTGGCGAAAGGTGGTCGCGGCGACACAGGGGGTCGTGCTGACGGTCGCGGCCGCGGCGGTTCTGCCCGCGGCGCTCACCCAGGCCCTCCTGGTCGCCGCACTCGCACTGCTCGCCGGATCGATGGGCGAGTGCGTGTGGTGGCTGTGGCGCCGCCGGTACGCCGCGTTCGAACAGGTGCCGGAGGGTGACGCCGGTGGGTTCCTGCGCACCGGCATCGCCGTGGCGGTCACGATCCTCGCGGTGCTGCTCGTCTGGGTCGCCCTTGTGGCGCCAAACCAGCCGAGCCGCTTCACCCTTGCCGAGTTCGTGCGACTTCCTCTGGAGCTGGTTGTCGTCGTCGGTCTGGCCGCCGTGCTACCCGCGACCGCGCGCCGCGTGCTGGCGGTGGTCCTAGGAGCGGTGCTGAGCGTGCTCGTTGTCGTGAAGGTGCTCGACATCGGGTTCTTCACGGCGTTCGACCGGCCGTTCAACCCCATCGACGACTCGGGCTACTTGGGGATCGGCATCGAGACGCTCCGCAACGCGATCGGGGGGTCGAGCGCGAACCTCGTCGTCGCCGTCGCGGCCGTACTCCTTGTCGCCCTCCTGACCGTCCCCGTCATGGCGCTGCTGCGCGTGACAGGCGTCGCGGCCGGCCACCGCCAGTGGGCGCTCCGGGGGGCGATCGCTCTGAGTGTGGTCTGGGTCGCCCTCCGAGCCGTCGGCGCGCCGGTCGCGTCCTCGAGCGCGACCGCCCTGGCCGTGGACGAGGTCGAGGCCGTGCGGGCCGGCCTGGCGGACCGAGCCGTGCTCGCTCGCGAGATCGCCCACGACCGATTCCGCGCTACTCCGGGTAGCCGGCTGCTGACGGGCCTACGGGGCAAGGACGTCCTGCTCGTGTTCGTCGAGAGCTATGGGAGATTCGCGGTCCAGGACCCGTCCGTGGCGCCCCGCATCGACGCCGTACTCGAGCGCGGCGCCTCGCAATTGCGGACCGCGGGCTTCTCCTCGCGCAGCGGCTTCCTCACCTCGCCGACCTTCGGCGGCCTCAGCTGGCTTGCGCATTCCACCATGCAATCGGGCATCCGGGTCGACGGCCAGCGACGTTACGACCAGCTCGTCGACGACGACCGCCTCACCCTCACTCGGGCGTTCAAGCGGGCGGGGTGGCGGGCGGTCGGCGCCATGCCGGGGAACCGCCGAGCATGGCCAGAGGGCTCGACCTTCTACCACTACGACCGGGTCTACGACCGCCGCAACTTCGGCTACCGGGGCCCGGGCTTCGGCGTGGCCCCCATGCCCGACCAGTACACCCTGCTCGCCCTGCAACGGCGCGAGCTCGCCAAGCGTGCCCGCCCACCGCTCTTCGCCGAGGTCGACCTCATCTCGAGCCACGCGCCGTGGACGCGTATTCCGCGGTTCATCCCTTGGGACGACGTCGGCGACGGCTCGATCTTCGGCCGCCTTCCCGCGCAGAAGTCAACGAAGGCCTCGCTCTTCGGCGATTCCCAGCGGGCCCGTGCCGCGTATGAGCATTCCATCGAATACTCGCTGAAGTCGATCTTCTCGTTCGTGCAGCGCTACGGCGACGACAACCTGGTGCTGGTCGTCCTGGGCGACCACCAGCCCGCGACGGTCGTGACTGGCTACGGCGCGAGCCACGACGTGCCCATCTCGGTCATCGCCCACGACTCCGAGGTGATGGACCAGATCGCAGGATGGCGATGGCAGGACGGCATGTCGCCGGGTCCGCACGCGCCCGTCTGGCCCATGGCCGCGTTCCGTGACCGCTTCCTCTCAGCGTTCGGCTCGTCGCCGGCCAGCCGCTGAACCATGAGGCAGGACGAGCGCGCGCCGTTCGACCGGGCCCTGCGGCACGCGCGTATGTCGGCATATGCCCCGGGCGAGTTCGTCGGGCAGGAGGGCTTCATGACCGGCGGCGAGATCCGGGCCCTTGGGCTGAGGGCCGGCATCGCCCCCGGCGTAGCGGTGCTGGACCTGTGCTGCGGCGTCGGCGGGCCCGGACGCTTGCTCACGCGGGAGCTGGGCTGCGCCTATCTGGGTGTGGACGCCAGCGCGAGCGCCGTCGCCCTCGCCCGCGAACGCGCGGGCGACCTGCCTTGCCGCTTCGCGACCGCGCACGTCCCGCCCCTGCCAGCCGGCACCTTCGACGTCGTGCTTCTGCTCGAGACGATGCTCGCCTTCAAGGACAAGGACACGCTGGTGCGCGAGATCGCCGCCGCGCTCCGGCCCGGCGGGCGCCTCGCCTTTACGCTCGAGGAGGGGGCGCCGCTCAAGGCGGCCGAGCGGGCCGCGATGCCCGACGCCGACACGGTCTGGCTCACCCCGCTCGACGTGATGGCCATGTCCCTGGAGCGGGTGGGGCTTGTCCTAACGTGGCAGGAGGACCACAGCCACGCCCACAGCGCGACGGCGCAGGCGCTGGCGGACGCGTTCGCCGCTGACGCCGAGCACATCGCCGCGCAGATCGGCCGCCGGGCGCTGGACGAGCTGCTCACCGCCCACCGCCTCTGGATCGAGTGGCTGGAGCGGGGGCGTGTCCGGAAGCTCGCGCTGGTGGCGGAACGCGCCTAGTCAGTCCTCGTAGACCGTGTTGCGGGGCGGGGTGCGACGGGTGACGAGATAGCGCATCATCGCGTTACGCGTCCGCCCGGCCTTGATGAACGACGTGTGACCGTCTCCCTGACGGGTCAGCAGGACGCCGCTGGGGAGCTGACGGGCGAACCCGGATGCCCAGACGTAGGAATCCGAGAGGTCGTGCGACGACGAACGTCAGCAGCCCCGGGCGAGACATGGCCGACGAGGCTATTCCGCCGCAGGTGCCGCGGTCAAGGCTCGGAGCGGGCTTCGAAA
>Ga0081538_10003019_pt1 | contig 16022 bp, 16 predicted proteins | sample TabmetS5T2R1_FD_71022 | JGI IMG/M metagenome (GOLD analysis project Ga0081538, IMG submission 71022) | Tabebuia heterophylla rhizosphere microbial communities from the University of Puerto Rico - S5T2R1 | ecosystem: Host-associated > Plants > Roots > Rhizosphere ... | reverse complement strand
CCGCTACGACTTCGGGCAGCCGTTCCCATGGCGCATGGACGACCCCCGGGTCGCCTTCCCGGTGTTCGAGAAGGCCCAGGAGCTGGGCGTCAACCTGATCGGGGTCCACAAGGGCGTGCCCCTCGGCCCCCAGCCGATCGAGGCCACCCAGACCTGGGACATGGACGGGGCCGCGGCCAACTTCCCCGGCATCAACTTCGTCATCTTCCACGTCGGGCTGCCGTTCATCGACGAGACCTGCTGGCAGCTCATCCGCCACCCGAACCTGTACGCGTCGATCGCGGCCACCATCAACCTCATCGCCCGCGCCCCCCGCCAGTTCGCCGAGATCATCGGCAAGCTGCTGTTCTGGTGCGGCGAGGACAAGATCGTCTACGGCAGCGAGGCCCCCATCTGGCAGCCCCAGTGGGCCCTCGACGCCTTCTGGGACTTCGAGCTGCCCCAGGACCTGGTCGAGGGCTACGGCTACCCCCAGCTCACCGAGCAGGCCAAGCGCAAGATCCTGGGCGAGAACCTGCTGCGCCTCCACGGCATGGACGTCGAGGAGACCAGGGCCAGGCTGCGCGCCGGCTGACCCCGTCGGGTCCGGGTGGCAGAATCGCCGCATGAGCGGCCCTGCCCGCATGTTCGAGGTGGCCCGCAACCCGGACCCGGCGTCGCGGCTGCCGTACCTGGTCCGCCTGCCCCTGCCCGGCGGGGACGTCGTGGTCAAGGCCCGGGAGCCGTGGCCGCGGACCGGGACCGTGTACTGCCACCCGGCCGGCGGGTGGCCCAGGGAGGCCGAGCTGGTCGAGCGGGTCCCGGTCCGCTCCTGCCGCCGTCGCGGCGGGGCCATCGACCTGGTCCTGGAGCGGCCCCGCGAGCGGCGCTCCCAGCTGGTGTTCACCCGGGTCCGGGGCCGGCAGGTGATCTTCTGGCAGTCGCCCCGGACGGCCAGGGCGGCCCGGCCCGGGGTGCGGGTGCCGGGGCGGCGGGCCGGCGGCCTGGGGGAGCTGACCATCCTGGTCGACACCCGCGAGCGCTACCCCTGGCGCTTCGGCCGCCAGCGGGCGGTGTCGACCGAGCGGCGGGCCCTGCCGGCCGGCGACTACGCCGTCGAGGCCCCCGGCGGGGAGCTGGCCGCGGTGGTGGAGCGCAAGACCCTGGACGACCTGGCCGGGTCGCTGGCCGACGGGAGCCTGAGCTACCTGCTCGCCGAGCTGGCCGCGCTGCCCCGGGCGGCGGTCGTGGTCGAGGACCGCTACGCCGGGGTGTTCAAGCTCGAGCACGTCCAGCCCGGCTTCGTGGCCGACCTGCTCGGCGTGCTGGCCGTCCGCTACCCGGCCGTCCCGATCGTGTTCTGCGACACCCGGCCGCTGGCCCAGGAGTGGGCCTACCGGTACCTGGGGGCGGCCCTGGCCGCTGTCACTCCAACGCGGGAGTGAGTGGGGTCCACTTCCTCTACCTGGGGGCGGCCCTGGCCGAGGTCACTCCAGGGGCTCGGGGGTGAGGTCGAGCTCCTCCTCGTCGCCGAAGGCGATGCCGAGGGCGCGGGCGGTCTGGACCATCTCGTGGTTCTTGGGGACGGTGCGGGTCTTGCCGGCCGTCTCCGACATGGACACGGTGGTGATCTTGGCCCCCCGGCTGACCACGACCTCGCCGTAGCGGCCCTCGGCCAGGACCCGGACCGCGGCCGCCCCGAAGCGGGTGGCCAGGATGCGGTCGAACGGGGTCGGCACGCCGCCGCGCTGGAGGTGGCCGAGGACGACCACGCGGGCGTCCTTGCCGGTCACCTTGCCGACCTGGGCGGCGACGTGGGCGCCGATGCCGCCAAGGGTGCCGGTCGCCTCCTGGTAGACCTGGCCGCCGCCGCGCTCCACCGCCCCCTCGGCGCAGATCACGATGGAGAAGCTGGAGCCGCGGTACTCGCGGGCCAGGACCTTGGAGGCGACCGCCTCGACGGTGAAGGGGATCTCGGGGATGAGGATGGCGTCGGCCCCGCCGCCCAGGCCCGAGTGGAGCGCGATCCAGCCGGCGTCGCGGCCCATGACCTCCAGCACCATCACCCGGTTGTGGCTGGCCGCGGTCGTGTGGAGCCGGTCGAGGGCCTCGGTGGCCACGGTCAGGGCGGTGTCGAAGCCGAAGGTGCGGTCGCAGCCCCACAGGTCGTTGTCGATCGTCTTGGGCACCCCGACCGCCCGGATCCCGTAGCGGGACAGCTCGCTGGCGATGCCCTGGCTGCCCTCGCCGCCGATCACGACCAGGGCGTCGATGCCGAGCCGCTTGGTGTTGGCGGCCAGCTCCTTGTAGGGGGCCGGGTCGCGGACCAGCTCGCCGTCGATCCGCATGGCCGCGAAATGGCCCTTGTTGGACGACCCGAGGATGGTCCCGCCCCGGTTCAGCAGCCCGCTGACCGCCGAGGAGTCCAGCGGGCGGGTGCGGGGCCGGCCGATCAGCCCCTCGAACCCCTCCTCGATGCCGAGGACCGCCCAGTTGTGGTCGATCTCCGCCGAACGGACCACGGCCCGGATGACCGCGTTGAGGCCTGGTGCGTCGCCACCGCTGGTGAGCACCCCGATGCGTCGAATTGGCGCTGCCATGTCGGGTGCACCCCCACTGCCGATGGGTAAGTACCGCTCCGTCGGGGCAGGGTAGCGCGTGGCGGCGTCGTCCGCGCAACTCGCGCCCGGTGACGGTGTCAAACGGTTGGCAACGGTGCACAGAGGACGACAGGGAGGGCCGGTGGCCAAGGCGGCGGGCAGGAAGAAGAAGAAGCGACCGGGGCTGACCCGGAGGATGACCAGGTCGACGATGCGGGTCGGCATGCTCGCCACCGCCGTGCTGGTCGGACGCAAGACCGCCGGCGCCGGCAAGGCCAGGGACGGCCAGGGCGGCGGGGCCGGCGGGGGCGGGACCGAGGCCCCCGGCGGGCTGGGCGCGGCCGCCGGCGGCGGCGCCGGGGCCAGCCACGAGACCGACCCGCGGGCGGTCGACAACGGCGCCGCCGGCCGCCAGGCCGGCGCCCCCCAGGAGATCCCGCCCAAGGGCTGGAAGGACATCGCCAAGCGGACCCTCAAGGAGGTCAAGCAGGACCAGGTCACCCTGCTCGGCGCCGGGGTCGCCTTCTACAGCCTGCTGGCGCTGTTCCCGGCCGTGATCGCCGGCGTCTCCATCTACGGGCTGGTCGCCGACCCGACCACGGTCCAGAACCAGATCGACCAGCTGACCCGGATGCTCTCGCCCGAGACGGCCACGATCATCGGGACCCAGCTGAAGCAGGTCACCAGCGGGGCCGGCGGCGCCCTCGGGCTGGCCACCGTCGTCGGGATCCTGACCGCCCTGTGGAGCGCCTCCAGCGGCATGAAGGCGATGATCACCGGGGTCAACCTGGCCTACGACGAGACCGAGAGCCGCAAGTTCGTCAAGCTCCGCGGGCTGTCGGTCCTGCTCACCCTGGGCGCGATGCTGCTCATGGGGGTCGCCCTGGCCCTGATCGTCGGCTTCCCGGCGGTGGCCGACAGCTGGCCGGTGGCGCTGCGCTGGACCGCCGGGATCCTGCGCTGGGTGCTGCTGGCGGCGCTGCTGATCGCCGCCCTGGCCGTGCTCTACCGGTTCGCGCCCGACCGCGACGAGCCCAGGTGGACCTGGGTGAGCTGGGGCTCGGGGATCGCCACCCTGCTGTGGATCCTGGCCTCGATCGGGTTCTCGATCTACGCCAACTCCTTCGGCAACTACAACAAGACCTACGGGGCGCTGGCCGGGGTCATCATCCTGATGTTCTGGCTCTACCTGACGGCGGTGATCGTGCTCGTCGGGGCCGAGCTCAACACCGAGATGGAGCTGCAGACGGCCCGGGACACGACCAAGGGGCCGGAGCAGCCCATGGGGGAGCGCGGCGGCCACGCCGCCGACCACGTCGCCGAGTCCCCGGCGGCCGGTTCCTAGGTCGACCCGCTTGATTCCCGGCCAACGGGGGAATGCTCCCCCAAAGGCCACCAAGGCGAGCCAACCGGGGAGCGGGCGGATGAGCGCAGGGCAGCAGGCACGGCGGGCGGAGCGGACGGCCAAGGACGCGGCCGAGAGCGGACCGATCAAGGGTCTCGGCCGGATCGGGCTGATCGCCTACGGCGTCGTCCACCTGCTGGTCGCCTACCTGGCCGTCCGGGTCGCCCTCGGCGGCGGGGCCAAGGCCGACAAGACGGGCGCCCTGCAGACGATCGCCGAGCAGCCGATGGGGCGGTTCTTCCTCTGGGTGCTCACCATCGGCCTGGTCGCCCTGACCATCTGGCAGCTGGCCGAGGCCGGCTGGGGCCACGGCTACCGGCGGCCGCCCCGTCGGCGCACCCTGCAGCGGCTGGTCAGCCTGGGCGAGGCCGGCGTGGCCGGGGCGCTGGCCTACAGCTCGTTCAAGGTCGCCTCGGGCAAGAAGGGCAACTCCAAGCAGGAGAAGGCGGCCTTCATCGACAAGGTCTTCGACTGGCCGGCGGGGGAGCTGCTGGTCGCCGTCATCGGGCTGGGGATCGTGGCCATCGCCGTCTACCTGGTCCACCGGGGCGTGGCCAAGACCTTCGTCGACGACCTCGACATGGCCGGCGCCGAGCCGCACGCCCGCGACGCGGCCATCCGGTTCGGGCAGGTGGGCTGGCCGGGCCTGGGGGCCGCCTACGGGATCGTGGGGTTCCTGCTGATCTACTCGGCGGTCACCTACGACCCCAAGAAGGCCACCGGCATGGACACCGCCCTCAAGACCCTGGCCGGCCAGCCGTACGGGACGTTCCTGCTGCTCGTCGTCGCGGCCGGGCTGGCCTGCTTCGGGGCGTACTGCCTGTTCGACGCCCGCTACCGCCGCGGCTGACCCGGCGCCGGCGCCAGACGGCCACGGCCGCCCCGGCGGCCAGGGCGACCCCGCAGGCGACGGGGACGACGTCGCCGGCCCGCACGTACGGGGTGCGCTCGGCCGACAGGGGCAGCTCGACCACGGCCGCCCCCTGCCAGCTCCCCGGCGCCCAGGCGAGGCGGCGGCCGCGGGCGTCGAAGGCGGCCGAGGTCCCGCTGAGCGCCCCCTGGAGCACCGGCCGGCCCGACTCCACGGCCCGCACCGCGGCCAGGCTGGCGTGCTGGTCGAGGCCCCAGCTGCCCTGGAAGGTGGTGTCGGCCGTCTGGATCACCACCAGCTCGGCCCCGTCGGCGGCCAGGTTCCTGGTCAGGTCGGGGAAGGCCGACTCGAAGCAGACCAGCGGGCCGACGGCCAGGCCGCCGGCGTCGAGCACGGCCAGGCGGGCCCCGCGGTGCCGGTCGACGGCGGCGGCGTCGGTGAGGCGGGTCACCCAGCCGAGCAGCGGCCGCAGCGGCACGTACTCCCCGAACGGCACCAGCCGCATCTTGTCGTAGCTGCCGAGGACCCCGGACGGGCCGACCAGCAGGGCGCTCTTGTAGATCCCGCCGACCGCCTCCCGCCGGGCGTCGACGTTGGCCAGGACCGGGCCGCCGGCGGCCCGGGCGGCCGCGGCCAGGCGGGCCACGTCGCCGGGGTTGGCCGCCGGGTCGCGGCCGATGCTGCTCTCGCCCCACACCACCAGGTCGACGGCCGCGGCCGGCGCGAGGGTGCGGCTGAGCCGCTCGCTGGCCCGGAACCGCTCCTCGGCCGGGCCGACGACCCCGGGCTGCACGAACGCCACCGCGGCCGTCCCGGCCGGCGCCGGGGCCGGGCGCAGCGCCCAGAAGGCGAGCGCGGCCAGGGGCAGGGCGACGGCGGTGGCGGCGGCCGCCGCCCGGGTCGGGGCCGGGAGCCCCGGGCGGGCGGCGGTGGCGACGGCCAGGTTGACGGCCACCAGCAGGAAGCCGACCCCCCAGATCCCGCCGAGGGCGGCCACCGACAGCAGCGCCGGGGCGTTCCACTGGCTGGCCCCGAGCAGGCCCCAGGGGCCGCCCAGCCCCTCCCAGGACCGCAGCGCCTCCCCGGCCACGAACGCGCTCGGCACCAGCACCAGGGCGGCGGCCAGCCGCCCCGGCCCCGGCGGGTCGGGGTCGGCCGCGCTGCCGAGGAGCGACCAGGCCAGCCAGCCGACCGGCAGCCAGAGCACGGCCAGGAGCATGGCCAGCGGCACCATGAACGGCCCCACCGTCGGCACCAGGAAGGCGTTGACGGCCAGGAAGAACCCGGTCCCGCCGAGCCAGGCCCGGACGGCCGCCTCGCGCCCGCTCGGGGCGGCCATGGCCAGGACCAGCAGCGGGGCCAGCCCGACCAGGGCCAGCCACCACCACCCGGGCTCCGGGAAGGCCAGGGCCAGCGGCGCCCCCAGCAGCAACGCCGCCAGCCGGCCGCCCCACCTGCCCATCAGCGGTCAGAGGTTCATGGCGACGTACTTGGTCTCCAGGTACTCGGCGATGCCCTCGGGGCCGCCCTCGCGGCCGAAGCCGGACTGCTTGACCCCGCCGAAGGGGGCGGCCGGGTTCGACACCAGGCCCTGGTTGAGGCCGACCATGCCCGTCTCCAGGCCCTCGACGACCCGGAAGGCCCGCTTCAGGTCGCGGGTGTAGACGTAGGCGACCAGCCCGAACTCGGTGTCGTTGGCGGCGGCGACGGCCGCCTCCTCGTCGTCGAAGGCGGCCACCGGGGCCACCGGCCCGAAGATCTCCTCCTTGAGCACCCGGGCGTCGCCGGGGACGTCGGCCAGGACCGTCGGCTGGTAGAAGTAGCCGCGGCCGTCGCCCGGACGCGCCCCCACGACCGCCCGGGCCCCCTTGTCGAGAGCGTCGCCGACCAGCTCCGACACCTTGTCGACGGCGTTCTTCTCGATCAGGGGGCCGACGGTGACGCCGTCGTCGGTGCCCCGGCCGACCTTCATGGCCCCCATCCGCTCGGCCAGCTTGCCGGCGAACGCCTCGGCCACCGGCTCGGCCACGTGGAAGCGGTTGGCGGCCGTGCAGGCCTCGCCGATGTTGCGCATCTTGGCGATCATGGCGCCCTCGACGGCCGCGTCCAGGTCGGCGTCGTCGAAGATCAGGAACGGGGCGTTGCCGCCCAGCTCCATCGAGACCCGCAGGACGTTGTCGGCGGCCTGGGCGATCAGGCTGCGGCCGACCTCGGTGGAGCCGGTGAACGACAGCTTGCGGACCCGGCCGTCCTTGATCAGCGGCTCCATCACCGCCCCGGACCGCTTGGTGGTGATGATGTTGCAGACCCCGGGGGGCAGGCCCGCCTCCTCCAGGATCCCGCCGAGGGCCAGCATCGACAGGGGGGTGAGGGCGGCCGGCTTGATGACCATGGTGCAGCCGGCGGCGACCGCCGGGCCGACCTTGCGGGTCCCCATGGCCATGGGGAAGTTCCAGGGGGTGATGAGCAGGCACGGCCCGACCGGCTGGCGCATGGTCAGCAGCCGGCCCTTGCCGTTGGGGGCGACGGCGAAGCGGCCGTCGATGCGGACCGCCTCCTCGGCGAACCAGCGGAAGAACTCGGCCGCGTAGGCGATCTCGGCCTTGCTCTCGGCCAGCGGCTTGCCCATCTCCAGGGTCATCAGCAGGGCCAGGTCGTCGGCCCGGTCGTTGAGGAGCTCGAAGGCCCGGCGCAGGACCTCGCCCCGCTCCCGCGGCGGATGGGCGGCCCACTCCGCCTGGGCGGCCACGGCCGCGTCCAGGGCGGCCTTGCCGTCCTCGGGGGTGCCGTCGGCGACCTCGCAGAGCACCTCGCCGGTGGCCGGGTCCTCGACCGGGAAGGTCCCCCCGCCGCCGGCCTCGCGCCAGTCCCCGCCGACGAACAGCCGCGGCGTGACGGCGTCGACGACCGCCTGCTCCGATGGTGCGATGCTCATGGGTGCTGCCTCCTCTGGCGTCCCGGGGCGGACGCCGTTAGCGTAGCGCGCCATGGGCAGGCTCCGGATGGCCGCGGCGGCGGCGACGCTGCTGCTGGCCGCCTGCACGGCCGGCGAGCCGGAGGCCCCGATCGACCGGGGGACCACCCCGGCGCCCACCCAGGCCGGCGGCCCGGCGTGGCGGGCGCTGGCGTCGGCGCCGTCGCAGCGGACCGAGGTGGCCGCGGCCGCCGTTGGCGGGCGCATCTGGGTCCTCGGCGGCTACGCCCCCGACGGGGCCACCCTGGCCACCGCCGAGGTCTACGACACCGCCGCCGACCGCTGGTCGCCCGGTCCCGACCTGCCGGTGGCCGTCAACCACGCCATGGCCGCCACCCTGGACGGGGTGCTGTACGTCGCCGGCGGCAACGACGGCGACCGCCCCAGCACCCAGGCGCATCGCCTGGACGGGGACCGCTGGCGCCCGCTGGCCCCGCTGCCCCAGGGCCGCGCGGCCGGCGGCCTGGTCGCCCTCGACGGGCGCCTCTACCTGGTCGGGGGCGTGGTCGACGGCGGCCTGGCCGGCGACACCCAGGTGTACGACCCCGCCGCCGACCGCTGGAGCGCCGCCCCCGGGCTGCCCACCCCGCGCGAGCACCTGGGCGCGGCCGCCAGCGGCGGCAGGGTGTACGTGGTCGGGGGCCGGACCGGCGGCCTCGGCGGCAACCTGGCCGCCGCCGAGGCCCTCGACCCGGCCGCCGGCCGCTGGAGCGCGGTGGCCGACCTGCCGACGGCCCGGGGCGGCCTGGCCGCCACCGCCACCGCCGGCGGGCAGGTGGTGGCCGTGGGCGGCGAGGCCGCGGCGACGTTCCCCGAGGCGGAGGCGTTCGACCCGGCCAGCGGCCGCTGGCGCTCCCTGCCACCGCTGCCCACCCCACGCCACGGCCTCGGCGTGGTCGCCGTCGGCGACGTCGTCTACGTCCTCGCCGGCGGCCCCCGGCCCGGCCTGCACACCTCGGCCGCCAACGAGGCCATCGACCTCGGCGGGTAGCCGAACTCCCCCTTGTGCCCGGGGTTAGGCGAGCCTAATATCGACCCGATGTTCGTCTGCCACTGCCGGGCCCTCACCGACGGAGAGATCTCCGAGGTGATCACGGGCGGAGCCTGCGACCTCGAGGAGGTCGGGGAGCGCTGCGGCGCCGGCATCACCTGCGGCGGCTGCTGTCCCCTGATCGAGGAGCTGCTGGCCAGGCACGCCGAGGCCGACCGGCCGGCGGCGGTCGCGTCCTAGGGGCGGCCGGCGCGGCGCCAGCCGAGCGGGGTGGCGCCGTGGGCGCGGCGGAAGTGCCTGGCGAAGTAGCTGGCGTCCCCGTAGCCGACCCTCCGGCTCACCTCCTCCACGGTCAGGTCGGTCTGGACCAGCAGCCTGCGCGCCTCGGCCATGCGCCGCTCGGCGACCCAGTCCTGCACGGTGCGACCCGTCCGGCGTCGCACCACCGTGGTGAGATGGCCCGGCGTCAGGCTCACCGCGCTGGCCACGTCCTTGAGCGAGATCCGCTCCCCGTAGCGCTCCTCGATGAAGCCGAACACGCCGGCGAGCAGGGGCTCGTCCTTGAGCCGGAGGTCCCCGGCGACGTCAACGGCCAGCCGCGACAGCTCCACCAGCAGCAGCGTCAGGTGCGCGAGGGCCGCCTCCCGGTAGCCGTCGCTGCGGCCGCGGAGCTCGCCGTCGAGGGCCGCGAAGCGCCCGGACCACGCCGCCCGGTGGGCGGGGGCCACCCGCAGGCGCTGGGCGCTCCCGGAGGTCCCCCGGACGAACGGGTACAGCAGCGGGTGGGCGCGCCAGGAGAGGAAGGCGCCGGGTGCCTGACCACCCAGCACCTCCGGCGGGAAGTACACCGCCCAGCCCTCGGCCCCGTGGAGGCCGGCGGCCTGCTCGCCGACGGCGATCACCTCGCCGGGGGCGACGACATAGGCGTCGCCGGCCTCCACCGGCCACTCCCGGCCGGCCAGCCGCAACGACCCCCCGCCCCGTTCGAAGAAGGCGAGCACCAGGAAGTCGTGGGAGTGGGCGTGACCGGGCGGTGGGCCACCCGGCGGCAGCTCCCGGCCGAGGAACCGCAGGACCCCAACGGGGGGCTCGCCGGGCACCACCTGGTAGGTGTAGACCGGCGGTCCCGTCCCGCCGCCGTCCAGCATCCTCGTCCCACCCATGCCAACCTCCCCTCCGACCGCCGCACTCCACCCTCGCTCACCCAAAGATCATCCCAGAATCTCCGAACATCCTTTCTTTCCGCCGCATATACCGCTCGGGATACTGGTCCCATGGCGAAACATCGTTCTACGCCAGGAGCGGAGGCGGGCATGGACACCACCACGGAAGGTCACCGAGACCACTACCTCCCCGGCATGGGACACGACCTCCTGCTGCCGCTCTACGACCCCCTCTGCCGGTTGCTGGGCATCTCCCGGTTCCACCGGCCACTGCTGGACCAGGCGGCCATCCGGCCGGGCCAGAGGGTCCTGGAGATCGGGTGCGGCACCGGGAACCTGGCGCTGCTGGCCGGGCGGCTCCACCCGGACGCGGAGGTCGTCGGTCTCGACCCCGACCCCAAGGCGCTCGCCCGCGCGCGCCGGAAGGCCGGGCGACGATCGCTTCAGGTGCGGTTCGACCGCGGGTTCGCGCAGGAGCTCCCGTACGCCGACGCGTCGTTCGACCGGGTGCTGTCCGCCCTCATGTTCCACCACCTGGGACCGGACGAGCGGGAGCGGGCGTTGCTGGAGGTGCGGCGCGTGCTCGAACCGGGCGGCTCCCTGCACCTGGTCGACTTCGGGGGAGCCAGGGAGCGCTCCGACGGGCTCATGGCCCGCCTGTCTCACCGAAGCCCGCTGCTGCAGGACAACTTCGGGGGCCGCATCCCCGAGCTCATGCGCGCAGCCGGTCTGGCCGATCCCTCCGAGGTGGCCCACCGGGTCTCGCGGGTCATGGGACGGCTCACCTACTACCGCGCCGTGGCCCCGCCCGCCGCCTAGTCGCGGACCTGCTGGGCCAGGTACAGGCCCTCGCCGATCTGGTCGATGGTGGCCAGCTGGGTCTCCCACCAGTCGACGTGCCGCTCCTCCTCGGCGATCATCGCGGCCAGGAACTCGCGGGTGCCCTGGTCGCCGATCTCGGCGCAGGTGGCCACGTAGCCGTCCAGGTTGCGGACCGCGGTCCGCTCCAGCTCGACGGCCAGCCGGATCTGCTCGACCGCCGTCTCGCCGACCTTGACCGTGCCCAGCCGCTGCAGGTTGGGGTGGCCCTCCAGGTAGAGGATGCGGTCGATCAGCTCCTCGGTGTCGCGCATCTCCTCCATGGCGATCTCGCGGTGGCGCTTGGCCAGACGGTCGTAGCCCCAGTTGGCGCACATCTTGGAGTTGAGGAAGTACTGGTTGATGGCGGTCAGCTCGAAGGTCAGGTGCTGGTTGAGCAGCTCGAGGACGCGCGGGTCACCCTGCAAGGGGGCACTCCTTGGGTCGGCGACGGACGGTGACGGGGGTAGTCTCCCTCAACCGGGGCCGCGGTGGGCGGCCACGGCCTCGCGCAGGGCCGGGGCGACCTCGGCCGCGAACAGCTCCAGCTGGCGGGCCGGGGACTCCGACGGCCAGAGCACGAAGGTGTCCATGCCGGCGTCGGTGACCAGCGGGAGGAGCTGCTCGACCCACTGGGCGGCCGGCCCGTCCAGGAACCCGCCGCCGCCGGGGCCGATCCGGCCGAAGATGTTGTAGAGGCGGCGGATGGCCGCCGGGTCGCGGCCGGCGGCCACGGCCGCCTCGTCGATGCGGGCCTGGGCGGCCGGGAGCCGTTCCGGGGGCATGTAGGGCGAGGACGGCACCCAGCCGTCGGCCAGCCGGCCGATCAGGGCCAGCATCCGCGGGCCGAAGCCCCCGATCCAGATGCCGATGGGATGGGCCGGCGCCGGCCCCGGCTTGACCCCCGCGACCCGGTAGTGGGCCCCCTCGAACCGCACCGACGGCCGGTCGCTCCAGAGCATCCGCAGGATCCCGATGGCCTCCTCCAGGGCCTCAACGGCCTCGCCGGGGCGGCGCCGGGGGCCGCCCATGGCCGCGACCGCGTCCCAGAACGAGCCCGCGCCCAGGCCCAGCTCGAAGCGGCCCCCGGACAGCAGGTCGAGGGAGACGGCCGCCTTGGCCAGCATGGCCGGGGGGCGCAGGGGCAGGTTGGCCACGTCGGGGAACAGCCCGATCCGCTCGGTGGCCCCGGCCAGGGCGGCCAGCAGGGTGAAGGTGTCGAGGTAGCGGCGCTGGTAGGGGTGGTCCTGGACGCCGATCAGGTCGAACCCGGCCCGCTCGACCAGCCGGGCCTCCTCCAGCAGCCCTCCCGGGTCGCGGGCCTCGGGGATCAGGAACCAGCCGAACCGGACCGGCAGGCCGGCGTCAGCCACGGCCGCCGGCCCAGATCCCGACCGCCCGGAAGGCCATCGGCACGTCGACCAGGATGAGCTCGCTGGGCTCGTCGGCGGCGATGGCGAGTGACGGCTGGGCGGTCACCTTGGCGGCGTCGCCGGTGGCCACCGGCTCGCCGCCGAAGCGGGCCCGGCCCTCGATCAGGTAGGCGTAGGCGCCGCGCCCGGGGCCGACCGGGTGCTCGACCTGGTCGCCGGGGGCCAGCGAGGCCACGTGGACGCTGGCGTCCTGGTGGATCCGGACGACCTCGCCGCCCTCGGGGCCCATCACCCGCAGCAGCCGCCCGGCGCGGTCCTCCCTGGTGAAGACCTTCTGCTCGACCTCGGGGTCGAGGCCGGCGGTGTCGGGCAGGATCCAGATCTGGATGAACCGCATCGGCTCGGTCTCGGAGGCGTTCTGCTCCGAGTGCAGCGCCCCCGACCCGAGGGTCATGCGCTGCACCGCCCCGGCCGGCAGGGGGCCGGGGGCGCCCCCGACCGAGTCCTCGTGCCGGAAGCTGCCCTCGACCACGTAGGTGAGCCCCTCGACGTCCTGGTGGGGGTGCATCGGCCAGATCGCCCCCGGCACCAACCGGTCGTCGTTGAACACCCGCATCGCCCCGAAGCCGTCGTTGGCCGGGTCGCGGTAGTGGGCGAAGGAGAAGTGCCAGCGGGCCGTGAACCAGCCGCCCTCCTCCCGGTGGATCTCCTTGTCGCGCCGGATGGTCAGCATCGCCGCTCCTGGATGGGGCGCCCGGCCGGTCAGCCGAGCGAGGGGATGTTCGCCTGCTCGGGGAAGTACTTCTGGAACAGCTGGTCGAGCACCCCGTCCTCGCGCAGCCGGTCGATCACCTGGGACAGGGGCCCGGTGTTGGGGGAGCCCTTGCCGAGGACCGCGCCGTACTGCTCGTCGGTCTTGAACTGCCCGGCGACGGTCAGCCCAGGGTACCGGCCGGCCGCGTCGACCACGATCGGGACGTCGGACATGACGGCCTCGACCTGGCCGGCCCGGAGGGCGTTGAAGGCGGCCGTGGTCGACCCGTACTCCCGGACGGGCTCCATCGGCTTGAGGTGGCGCTCCAGGTAGGCGGCGCCGGAGGTGGCCTCCTGGACGCCGAAGCGGAGCCGGCGGGCGTCGGCGATCCCGTTGACGACCGTGCCCTTGCCGACCAGCACCCCCTGGTTGGCGGTGAAGTAGGGCGAGGAGAAGTCGACCCGCTGGCGGCGGTCGGGCAGGATCGACACCCCGTTGACGGCGAAGTCGCAGGGGCAGGGGGCGCCGGCGACCAGCTTGGTGAACGGGAACGCGACCCACCGGACCCGGTCGACGCCCAGGCGGCGGCCGATCTCGTCGACCATGTCGACCTCGTAGCCGCCCTCGAGGTCATCCAGGTCGTCGCCGAGCACGAACGGCGGGTTGGGCAGCTCGGTGCCGACGGTCAGGACGCCGGGGGTGCGGGTCCGGAAGCCGGCCACCTCGGTCGCGGCCGCCCCCGTCCCGGCCGTCCCCCCGCCGTCCCCGCCGCCGCAGGCGGCCAGCAGCAGGGCCAGGGCCAGCGCCACCAGCTTGCCCACGGCGGCTCCTTGTCGATGCTGTGGTTGCCGGCGCAACCATGTCCGGATGGGACGATACCAGGCGCGTTGGTAGGCTGGGCCGGCACCTGGGCGGACGCCCGCAGCGAGGAGGCGAGATGGTGGCGCAGGTTCCCGACCGCCGCACCGGCCGGCTGGCCGGGGCGGCCGGCGTCGCCCTGCTCCTGGTCGGGCTGACGCTGCTGCTGGAACCGGCGTCCCGCCGCGCCGGGGCGGCGGTGCTGCTGGCCGCCGGGCTGGCCGCCGGCGTGGTCGTGGCCATGCGCCTGCCCGTCTCCGACCGCCTGCGCACGCCCATGGAGCGCCTCAACGACGGCGCCTTCGTGCTCGTGCTGGCCGCCATCTCCCTGGTCGCGGTCCGCCTGGCCCGCCCCTGGACCGCCGCCCTCCCCGGCCTGGTCGGCGGCTTCCTCATCGGCCGCGCCCAGCGCCCCCGCCCCAGGTCCGACCCCGAAGCCGGGTCCAGCCCCGAAGCCGGCCCCGGCCGCGAAGCCGGCCCCGGCCGCGAAGCCGGCCCCGGCCGCGCCGGAACCCCACCGGCCGATGCCGAGCCCCCCGGAGGGGGAGCGTAGCCCAGGCGCGGAGGCCGTGACGGGGGCTGTCCACACCCCCGACCGGAACCCCGCCGGCCGACGTTCCGCCGACTAGGCCTCGTCAGGTCCGTTCCAGGATCACCACCGGGATGTCGCGGCGGGTCTTGCGCTGGTAGCCCTCGTAGGCGGGCCAGATCGAGGTCATCTGCGACCACAGCCGGGGCTTCTCGGTGGGCGTGGCCGTCCTGGCCGTGGCGGTGAAGCGCTCGGGCCCGACCTGGACCCCGACCTCGGGGTGGTCGGTCAGGTTGAGGTACCAGGCGGGGTGGCGGGCCGACCCGCCGACCGAGGCCACCACCAGGTAGCGGTCGCCGTCGCGGCCGTAGATCAGGGCGGTGCGGCGCAACTTGCCCGACCGCCGGCCGCGGGTGGTGAGCAGCAGCGTGTACACCCCGGGCCGCCACTCGTGGCCCTTGGCGCCGTCGCTGTCCACATAGCGCTTGATGTGGCGGGCCACCCAGCCGGCGGGGCTGTCGACGACCTGCTCCTCGGCGTCCATCAGCCCGCCGCCTCGTCGCCGCCGAAGCGGCCGCCCGGCCCGACGGTGGCGTCCGGGGGGACCTCGGCCTCCCCGGCGACCAGGGCCGGGTCGCCGCCGTCGCCGGCGGCGCCGACGCGGGCGCCGGGGCCGACCCGGACGCCCCGGTCGAGCACGGCCCGCTCGACCCGGGCGCCGGCCGCGACCACGCAGTCGTCCAGCAGCACGGCGTCGCGCACGGCGGCGCCCGGCTCGACCACCACCCCGGGCCCCAGCACCGAGCGGGCCACCGCCCCGGCGACCACCGTCCCCGGCGACAGCAGCGCCCCGTCCAGGCGGGCCGAGCCCTCGACCCGGGCCGGGAGCCGGTGCGGCGCCCGCCCGAGGATCGGCCAGGCCGGGTCGTCGAGGTCGAGCGGCCGCTCGGGGTCGAGCAGGTCCATGTGGGCCTGCCAGTAGGCGGGCACGGTGCCGACGTCGCGCCAGTAGCCGTCCATCCGGTGCTCGACCGCCTCGCCCGCCTCGACCAGGCGGGGGAGCAGGCCGTGGCCGAAGTCCTTGAGCTCGCCGTCGCCGGCGGCCAGCTCCTCCAGCGTGCCCAGCAGCCGTCCGCGGTCGAAGGCGAACACCTCGGTGGCGACCCGGGTCGTCGGCGGCTCGTCGGGCTTGTAGTGGAAGCCGTTGAGGCGGCCGTCGCCGTCCACCTCGACCACCGCCTGGCGGGACGCCTCCTCCTTCGGGACCTCGGAGGTGACCACCGTCACCCCGGCCCCCCGCTCGCGGTGGCGGGCCAGGACCGCGCCGTAGTCGAGCCGGTACACGTGGTCGGCGCTGAGGACGAGGACGACCTCGGGGTCGTGCTCGGCGATCAGCCCCCGGTTGCGCCAGATGGCGTCGGCGTTGCCCTCGTGGAAGCCGTCCTCCTCCTCCGACCCCAGCTGGGGCGGGAGCAGCCGCAGCCCTCCGTAGGTCCGGTCCAGGTCCCAGGGCCGGCCGTTGGCCAGCTGGTCGTTGAGCGACTGGAGCCGGTACTGCTGCAGCACCCAGACGTCTTCGATCCCCGAGTGGACGCAGTTGGACAGGGGGAAGTCGATCAGCCGGTACACGCCGGCGTAGGGGAGGGCCGGCTTGGCCCGCCGCTCGG